>Ga0335085_10000517_pt1 | contig 107126 bp, 104 predicted proteins | sample Lox_Sample_45_FD_206712 | JGI IMG/M metagenome (GOLD analysis project Ga0335085, IMG submission 206712) | Soil microbial communities from Loxahatchee National Wildlife Refuge, Florida, United States - Lox_Sample_4.5 | ecosystem: Environmental > Terrestrial > Soil > Wetlands | place: USA...
CGACATCAGCCACGACTGGGTGCCGCAGCACCAGAGTTGGGATAACAGCAACATGGACGGCTTTGTGAATTCGCGGTTGCCCATCGATGCCAGCGACGCGGTACTCACCATGGGCTACTACACGCGCGCAGATATCCCCTATTACTACGCGCTCGCCGATGCGTTCACGATTTGCGACAACTACTTTTGCTCCGTCATCGGACCCACGGATCCCAATCGCCTCTACTGCATGGCTGCATCGCTTGATCCAGACGGCAAAAATGGCGGACCGATTCTCCAGACCATCGTGAATAATCGTTCGTCAATGTATGGACGCTTGACCTACACCACTATGCCCGAGCAACTTCAGGCCCGCGGAATTTCCTGGAAGGTCTATTCGTCGCCTGACGAAACTATCCTGGGCGGGATTCTCTCCGATAATGTCCTTTCTTATTTCGCGAACTATCAGAATCCGTCTTCAGTCCTGCATCAGAATGCCTTTGGGCCACAGTTCCCCACCGACTTTCTTTCTGATATCGCGACGGGCAACTTGCCGCAAGTGTCGTGGCTGATAGGCTCGGTCGTAACATCGGACCACCCGCCAGCACCTTCTGTCTTTGGCGAAAATGCTCTCTCGCTCATCATCACTGCTCTGATGGCGAATCCCGTACTCTGGGCGAAGACCGTCTTATTTGTGAACTACGATGAGAATGGGGGATTCTTCGATCATGTTGCTCCGACCACAGCGCCTCCAGGAACTCCCGGCGAATATGTGACTGCGCCGGCGGTTCCCGATCCCAGCGTCGCTGGGAATCCGCTGATTAACGGACCCATTGGCTTGGGATTTCGTGTCCCTATGTTGATCATCTCGCCCTACAGCCGCGGCGGATTCGTCTCCTCGAACCTTTTTGATCACACGTCCGTATTACGATTTCTTGAAACTCTATTCGGCGCCGAAGTGCCGAACTTGAGCGCCTGGAGGCGTGCGACAGTCGGGGATCTAACCAGCGCTTTCAATTTCAATAGCCCCGATTCTTCCATTCCAAGCCTGCCGTCAACGTTGCAAGCCGACCCACAAGAAATTCAGGAGTGTATCAATAACCTGGCGGGCACAATTCCCTTCACCGTACCTCCAACGCAGCAACTTCCATCGCAGGAGTCCGGCAGCCCGACCCGCCCCAGCGGACCATGCTAAACCGCGAAACATTTGGGTGAATGAAATGTATTCAGTGAAAATCCTCGCGGCACAAAGACGGAAGGAAATAAAAAGACTGGCCTGAAAATAGGTTTGGGGTTCCGTTCTCTTCGGGAAAAGGTAGCAGCCGCAATCCCTCAGTTCATTCCCGGCACTCGGAACGTCACTCCGCGATCTTCATTCACCTTTTCGGTTGCAGGTAGATCAAGCTGGGCGAGCGCAATCTTCTGCGTGTGTGCGGGAGCGAAGTTCCACAGCGTGTTTCCAACGATTGCGTAATTATTCACTTCTTGCTGATGCTGGTCGCGGAACACTAGTACGGTTGGCGAGATGATCGATTGTCCCTCAGGTTCGGGACGCGTTGCGGGATATGCAGCGGCGCGCTCTGGACGCTGCGGCGCATATGCATCTTGATCTCCAGCTTGCTCTTCCTCGCGGAACATGCGCTGCTGCTCGAGGCTTTGCGCATTCATTTCGTTCGCTATGTCGTATTGGCGGTAATAATCGTTGTCAAACTGCTGATCGTCCTGATTCCACCACCACCACGGATCGTAATAAGCCGATCCCCACCACGGATAGCCGTAGCCCCAACCCCATCCGCAGTTATAGCCATAGCAGTTATTGCGGAAGCCGTAGGTATAAAAATGCGTGTGGAAGTGGTTGCCGTTATGAAATCCGTTACCGTGATGAAATCCGTCATGCAGATATGGGCTGTGCGAGTAGCCCATGTGAGAAGTGTGCGATAAGCCGTAGCCTCGGGAGAAACCTGCTCCCGCACGAGAGCCTGAAAAGCTGTGCGCCCCAGCGTTGGAGTGAACCCCACCAAAGGAACCGCCAGCACGGCCACTAAACCCACCAGCGTGGCCGGCAAATCCGCCAGCGTGTCCACCACCGAATCCGCCGGCGTGACCACCGCCGCCACGTTGCGCCCACACTGGCACCGCGAGGAAAAGCGCGAACGCCGCAATGGACGTCAAGCGACGCATACACCTCCATTATAGACCCGCTTTCAAGCTCAGCAGCGCTCGCAGATTTCGCCGGACGCGAGCCAAGCAGCGCCCTAGTAAAAAGTGTGACAACTGATCAGAACATGGGTGCCCCATTTCTCGCGCGTTCTCTGCGCGAGGAGTGGGGACTTTGTTTCGTCGTGGTCATCCTGAGGAGGGCGCATGCCCGACGAATGGACTTATGCACTCTGCCGTCACCGTCGACGCTGCAAGCCGGAAGCCTAATTCTGATCCCCCGCCCCGTGCCTCTTTTTGCAAAGCTTGCAGAGCGTAGGTGGCAATGTATTATCCACTCGGTGTTTCACAGGCGCCAATGTCCGCAGATATGTATAGATCGCTTTCAGATCGTCATCCGTAAGATTCTTGAACTCTCCAAATGGCATGATCGCATTCAATTTCCGTGCTCCAACGTATCCGGTGCGCATCGCCGTAACGAATGTCCCCTCGCTGTAGTAATTGATCCCCGATCCATCCGGCGTAATATTGGCGCTCGTGACTGTACCCCACGGCCCACCCAGCCGTTCCCCGCCGCCGTACGGCAGTTTCTCGACGGCGTTGTGGCAGCCGCACCCCACCTCGACCAGGTATTTTCCACGCGATAACGGATCATTCGCCGGCATTGGCACCGGCTGCGTGATCGGCTCCGGAACACCCCGCACCAGATAGTTCACAGGGAAATTGATCTTCGATTTTGCCAGCGCGTTTCGCACCGGCGAAACAGATCGCACATATACCACGACCGCCGCGAGGTCTTCGTCGGACAACTTTTTGTAGTCGTTGTAGTAGGGCATTACGGGAAACAATGTGGAACCGTCGTGCTTGATGCCTTCGCGGATCGCTCGCGCAATCTGATCATCCGTCCAGTTCCCTGCCCCGGTTTCGGCATCTGGCGTAATATTCGGCGCCACCGCCGTTCCCGGGAACCCTTGCAGCGTTAGCACCTGACCCGCCAATTGCTTCCCCGGAATTCCCGTCCACGCAGCTTGCGACCAGTCTGACGGTGTATGGCAAATCTCGCAACTGAGCACCCCAGTCACAAGATATTTCCCGCGTGCCAACCGCTCCGGCGTGCGCTCAAATTGTCGATTGCCAACGGCCCGCACCCGTGGCCCGATGAACGGCCGCCATCCAATGGTGTATGTGATGATGACAGCGAGCATCACGATCAGCCCGCACAAAGAAACGAGCAGTATTTTCCCCAGCTTTTTCAAAATATGTTTTCCCCCGAGCACAAAATGAATTCCGCGATTCTCAAGCCACTGGGCGTTGACGTCAATAGGAAGGAAGTGTGTAGAGAAATTCAAGCGTCGACGCGGATAGAAACGACCGCGACAACCGACGCTTTGTCATCCTGAGCGGAGTGAGCTCGAATGAGCTCGCGCAGTCGAAGGATCCCCTATAAACCAATAAGTGCTCGGAGTGTTACTTCTTCTTGCCCTTCTTCGCCGGAGCTTTCTTCGCCGGCTTGGCTGCTGGTTTATGCGCAGGCTTCGGAGCAACCTTCGCTGGTTTCGCGACAGGCTTCGGCTTTTCTGCGGACTTCGCCGGTGCCTTCGCTTCGACCTTGCCCTTTGCATCAGGCTTTGGCGCTGTTGGCGGTGCCGCTGCTGGTACAGGATTTCCAGCCGCAGCCGCCTTCCCTTTCTTTCCTTTCGGACCAGGCTTCACTTGCTGCGCTCCCGGAGCACCAGCAGCCGCAGCCTGCGCCGCAGCTTTCGGCTGTCTCCCACGACGCGGCGCCGGCGGTGGAGGCGGTGGTGGCGGCGCAAACGGCTTCAGATATTTCAGTCGCTCCGTCCGCGACCGCATCTTGCCATCCAGCAACAGCAGGAAAACATCGTTGGCGAGCTTCGGATAAATAGGTAGTTGCGGCGTGATCAGCAGTTCCGTCATTTCCGGAAGCGGCAGCGTCTGCTGCACCTGCCGCCACTTCGTCAGATAATTCTTGATCTTCTGCTCAACCGCCTGCTGCTTCGCCGTCACCGCCAGGAACAGCACCATCTCCGGACGCGCCGACGACAGCAACTGCCACGTCCGCGACGGCGTTGCCGCCTCTTTCCCCATCAATCGCTTCGCCAGTTCCTTCGCATGATCCTCAATATCGCGCCAGGCCTCGACCAGGTCCTTGCGCGGGATCATCTTCTGAATTTCGCTCGTCTCTTTCTCGTTGAAGTGCCCGGTCAGGAAATACATCACCGCCGGGCCCGCATCGGGCGTATATCCAAGATCGACCATCTGTTGCCGCGTCTTCATCAGCGCAGTGATGCCGTTCACGTCGACCTTCGCCGACGTCCAATGCGGATGCAGAATCTCGAGCCAGCCTTCCTTCTCGAGCATCTTCACCACATTCAGCGGATCGTCTTCATGCGCCAGAGCCGCGATCTCATGCCCGATCGACGACTTCAAAATGTGATCGATGTACTTCCCTTCCTTCGCCGCGTCATACCGCGCCTGCGTACGCTCTTCAATCGGCCAATGGAACCGTGCCGCAAACCGCGTCGCGCGAATCAGCCGCGAAGGATCTTCCAGGAATGAATAGTTGTGCAGGATGCGAATCGTCTTCGTTTCGATATCGGCAACGCCGTTAAACGGATCGAGCAGCAGCCCGCGCGATCCTTCATTCAGCGACAGCGCCATCGCGTTCACCGTAAAGTCACGCCGCCGCAGGTCCTCATGAATCGTCGCTGGCATCACCAGCGGAGGCTTCCCGGTCTTCTCGTACTTCTCCGTGCGCGCCATGCTGACTTCCGCGCGCGCATTGCCGGGCAACGCCAGGAAAATGGTGCGGATATCTTCCTCAACCGCAGTAATCCGGGCCCCGGCCTTCTCGAACTCTTTCTGAAGTTTTAGGGGATTCCCCTGGACCGTGAAATCCAGGTCGCGGATCGTGAATCCGCTGATGATGTCGCGGATCGCCCCGCCCGTCAGGTACAAATTCATGCCCGCCGCGCGGGCTACGTCTTGCACGAGGCCGACGCCCTTCAACTGGTCCGGCGTCAGCCGGATTTCCATCGTGTAAATGTAATCAGCCATTCGCTTTCAAGCGGCTGCCCAACCCTTGGGGCAAACGCAATTCGATGCCAGAATCGCGCCCAGTGAGGGCTCGATTTGCCAATCTTTCCACAGTTTTTCCACAGGCCCAGCCGCAGCGTCCATCCAGACCCTTAGCCACAGAATGCAAGTGGCTAGATACAAAGTACTTATACAGAATGAAATCTTCCCGGCAAGTCCAAGAAAATAACACAACGTTTACATTTTGGCTACTGCCAAGAGGGATTCCGGCGTGATTATGGGCAAAAAGTGCGAGAATCGCACTGCAGGGACCAGGGATTAGGCCTAGGGGTCAGCAGTCTCACCAAGCCTTGTCATCCTGAGGCGCCTTCTTTTGGCGCCGAAGAGCTTGCCCTGAGGCGATAAACCGAAGGGACCCGGGTGCGCCGCGCGAATGGCCCGCGGGTCTTGCGGGCGAACAATCGCGCGTTTGGCGCACTTCCCTATTGGCTTTGAGCCGACGACCAACGACCGAAGACGAACGACCGCTAAATGGTGTCTACGCATAAAAAAGTAATCGTCCGCAAGATGGACCGCGACTCCGTCTCCGGATACGTCTCGCCTACCCAGTTCGTCAACGAGGGCAAGGTCGAAGTGCTCAACACGGCAGGCACGGTAATTCTCATCGATCTGCGCGAGATCAAGGGCGTCTACTTCGTCCGAGAATTCGGCGAAGCCGAATCACTGGCGCGCAAGACCTTCATCACACGCCCGCGCTCGGAAGGCCTCTGGGTCCGCCTGAGATTCAAAGATAGCGAAGTCCTCGAAGGACTCATGCCGGCAGACCTCTTACAAGCCATGCCCGAGGGATACTTAGTCAATCCACCGGACCAGCGTTCGAACACGCAACGCATCTTTGTACCCCGCACAGCGCTAGAGTCGCTAACGGTGATAGCAGTAATCGGCGCCACCAAACGCCAGCGCCGCCCAGCCGACCAACGCCAGGTCCCAATGTTCGAAGAATAGCGGCCATGATCAATGAAGCCAGTCGCCTGTCTCTGTGTATGAAATCGACTCGAAAGGAATCAGCCCATGAAGAGCTTCGCTAAACTCCTCTGCTTTTTTGCTGTCTGCATCGCCGCGGCGAGGGATTCGTCCGCGCAGACTTTCAATGTCGGAGTGAGTTTTGAAGGTGAAGTGATTAACCCCCAAGCTGCGCTGCTGGAAGATTTCGACGGGGGCTTCGAAGGAACGTCGCTCCAGGGTGGCCTTAACGGATATTGCGGCCTCTATAGTCAATGGGGATGCGGAACCATCTACTTTCTCGGAGGTGGCTACGCTGCCCCGATCTATTCTTTTTGCAGCGACCCATACCACGCCTGTAACGATGGGGAAATCCCGAACAGCGCCTTACTACAGGCGACCAATGGGAATCTTTACGGCACCACTCAGGGCGGTAATCCCTACAATGGCAACCCTTGCGGCTTGTACGGTTGCGGAACCGTCTTCGAATACGGGTGGGGGAACAAAAATGGCCCCCTAAAAACTCTCCACACGTTCAGCTACGCAGACGGCGGTGTTCCAACCGCCGGGCTAATACAGGCAACGGATGGAAACCTCTGCGGAACGACTACGCAGGGCGGGACGCATGGTAACTACGGCACGATCTTCCGAGTAACCCCCGCCGGCAAGTTCACGACTCTCTACAACTTCTGCGCGCTGGCGAACTGTGCGGATGGCTACTTGCCCACAGGGCCACTGCTGCAGGCAGCCGATGGCAGCCTCTACGGAGTAACCGAGGGAGGTGGCGCAAACAGGAACGCGGGCACCGTTTTCAAGATCACTCCTCAAGGCGAGTTGATTACTCTTTACAGCTTTTGCGCGCTCACAAACTGCCGGGACGGCGCTTTGCCAATCGGCGGACTAACTCAAGCAACGGACGGGAATTTCTACGGCACGGCCAACGAGGGCGGAGCGCATAAGAGAGGCACGCTATTCCGAATTACTCCTGCCGGAAAACTCACGACGCTTTACAGCTTCTGCGCCTTAACAAACTGCACTGACGGCTTTGGACCGTCTGCGGGCGTCATCCAGGCAACCGACGGGAACCTTTACGGGACAACGTCTTCGGGCGGATCTAACAGCCATGGAACTATCTTTCGCTTCACCTCCGCGGGAAAATTCAGCACGGTTTACAGCTTCTGCTCACAGGCGAGTTGCGCCGACGGCGCTTTGCCGATGGGAGGCCTCATCCAAGACACAAACGGTTTGCTCGACGGTGTCACCTCCTCAGGCGGACTCTACTATTGGGGAATCAGCTATACCGTCTCGCTCGGAGTTCCGCCATTCGTAAGAGCGACCCCGAACTCCGGAAAGGTCGGATCGCGGATCACTCTAACCGGACCCGACTTCTCCGCCGCGACATCTGTCAGCTTCAATGATGTGCCCGCTGCGTTCACCCTGGTTGGGTCTCATTTATCCGCTACCGTGCCCAGCAGCGCCACGAGCGGGAAAATTTCGGTAGTGACCGCCAACGGCGTCGTTAACAGCGCCGTTGCATTTAAAGTGATTCGGTAGGTCGAAAGGCTGGCCTTCGAGGTCGTCGGAAACGAGAAGCGGTTCCGTCCGAGTGGCACGTAGAGGCGTGATTCCACTCCTTGAAAAAAACACTCTCCTGATGTAATGTCGTGCCGCTACAAGGCATTTCGGGCCCAAGAGTCGAGCGGAGTCCCTTCCTTCCTCCTACCGTTTGATCTCCCGCCCCAGATCATAAGTCGAGGTGTGCTTATGCGGGCATTCTTCGTGTCTTCCGCGAAGTCTTCACTTACCCTGATTGCGCTCACCATCATTTGCTTCCCCACTGCAACCCGCGGACAGCAGTCAAATCATTCCTCGATCGCGCAACAGCCTTTGATTACCAAAGCCATCGACGAATCCAGCCTCGTGGTCCTGAAAGGCAACACGCACCCGCTCGCCCGCCCGGAATTTGATCTTGGCGTCGCCGACGGAAATTTGCCCATGAACCGCATGTTGCTGGTCCTCAAGCGCAACGACGATCAGGAACGCGCCCTAAGAAAGCTCCTTGACAACCAGCAGGATAAGCACTCGCCCAGCTATCACAAGTGGCTCACTCCAGAAAAATTCGGCGAGCAATTCGGCCCCGCCGACTCCGACATCCAGACGATCACCGCATGGCTGCAATCCCACGGCTTCCAGGTCGGAGCAACGAAGGGCCGCTCAGTCCTCGAATTCTCCGGCACAGCCGCGCAGGTTGAAGAAACATTTCACACCGCGATTCACTCCTACCTGGTCAACGGTCAGCAGCATTGGGCCAACTCCACCGATCCCGCAATCCCCGCCGCGCTGCAGCCAGCCGTCACCGGAATCAAAACGCTCCACAACTTCCTGAAGAAGCCGGCGATCCACATTGCAGAGCAGAAAATTCCCGCAAAGCTGGCGGGCAAGTCGCGTGTTGACTTCACCGGAGGTACGGGCCTTCACGCGCTGGCCCCAAACGACTACCACACGATCTATGACGAAATTCCGGCGCTGAACAACGGATGGACCGGACAAGGTATCACCATTGCGGTGATTGGCAGAAACAATCTCTACAACGGAGGCTCGGACGTCAGCGATTTTCGAAGCATACTCGGCGTCTGCTGCGGAAACGCTCCTAACATCATCGTGAATGGTCCGGATCCCGGCGATGCTGGCGGTGGCGAGGAGGCCGAGGCCACGTTGGACACGTCTTGGGCGGGAGCCTTGGCGCCGAACGCAAACATCGATTTCGTCGTCTCCGGATCCACAAACACCACAGACGGCATCGACCTCTCCGAGACATACATCATCGAGAATAATCTCGGCACAGTCATGACCGAGAGCTTCGGTTTCTGTGAAGCCGGAGTTACCAGCGCCGATGCTCAGGGAATTTCTCTCCTCGCCGAGCAGGCAGCGGCACAAGGCATCACCTACATCGTTTCTGCTGGCGATACCGGAGCAGAAGGATGTGACAACCTCGGCGAAACAACGGCGGTAGGCGGAATCTCGGTCAACGTTCTTGCCTCCACTCCCTTCACGGTCGCTGTTGGCGGAACGATGTTCAATGAACACGGCCAGGACGCAACTTACTGGGGTACGGCCAATGACAACGGGCTAGGATCGGCCCTCACCTATATCCCTGAAAACGTCTGGAATGAAACCTGCACCACCCAGTGTCAGACAGGTCAGCCTCCCCTTGCTGCTGGAGCGGGAGGCGCGAGCGTTTATTTCTCCAAACCTTCTTGGCAGTCTGGCGTGACAGGAACAAACAATGACACTGTCCGGGATATTCCCGACGTGTCGCTAACGGCTGCAGCCCATGATCCTTACCTGCTTTGCGTTGAGGGTTCCTGTCAACCTGATTCGCAAGGAAATATCTATTTTGCCGGAGTGTCGGGAACTTCCGCCTCTGCGCCTTCCTTTGCCGGGATCATGGCTCTCATCAACCAAGCCCAGGGGCCGCAAGGAACAGCCAACTATGTGCTCTATCGATTAGCTTCCGCCCAGCAGGGCGCCGCAACAAAATGCGACGCGTCGAACACGACGACCCCGCCCACCAGCCTTTGCACATTCAATGACGTCACAAGCGGAAACAATTCGGTTCCTGGCCAGACCGGATATCCGACCGGCTCCTTTACAGCGGCAAAAGGATACGATCTCGCGTCCGGTCTCGGTTCTGTGAATGTCTCAAACCTGATCAACAACTGGAGCACCGTGACGTTCAACCCGACGACAACCACACTAGACCTGAACGGTGCCACGACTGCCATCACCCTCAATCATGGCGATTCAGTAAGCGTGACGGCTGGCGTCGCGCCGAATTCCGGGACCACCAATCCAACCGGCGACGTCGTTCTCTACACAAACACCACACTGGCGCCGAGCACCCTCGACCTGTTTCATCTGAGTGCCGGACAAGCCACCGGTTCCACCAGCGACTTGCCCGGAGGGACCGCTTACAATGTCTGGGCCCACTATGCCGGAGATACCACTTTCGCCCCAAGCGATTCCACTCCGATCAGCGTCACCGTCAACCCCGAAGCCAGCACAACGACCTTGAGCGTGCAGGTCACCGATCTCAACGGAAACCCCTTGTCGAGCCCATACCCATTCGGCAGTCTGGTTTTTGTTCGAGCCGACGTGGCCGGCAAGTCCGGACACGGCGTGCCCACCGGGTCGGTCACGTTCAGTGACAAGCTGGGCCCGATCCCACCGTATAATCCACAGATCAATCCGCCTGTCGCTGTGAGTTCCAGTCCATCTCTCAACAGCCAGGGCAACACCTCCATCGGGGACGCCATCATCAGCTTCGACGCCGGCAATCACAGCATTTCCGCCGTCTACAATGGCGATGCCAGTTTTACGACCAGCAACAGCAGCGCGCCAGTTACGTTCACCATCCAGCCTGGCTTTGTCGCCGTATCCGGCCCGACCGACGTCACGATCACTACTCCGGGAGGATCCGGCACAACCGCCATGGGCATCATTGCCTCCAGAAACTTCACGAAGGCGATCAACTTCACTTGCGCCGGCTTGCCGACGGAAGCGACTTGCTCTTCGACATCAGTATCCGGCAATGGCCCGAGCAATGTTGTGGTCGCTAGCATCACCGTGAGCACTGTAGCTCCGCACACGGTGAGCGTCCGCTCCAATGCGCAGCGCTACTATTTCGCAACCCTCCTCGGTATGGGGCTGCCATTCGGTCTCTGCCTGGTCATGGCGCCTCGCTGGCGGCGAAATAGCCTTCTCGCCTTGATGCTTCTCTTCATCGCGTTCGCCGTGCCGGCCTGCGGTGGCGGAGGAAGCTCCCAGCAACATCAGGATCCGGGGACGCCCGCTGGAACCTATACCGTAACGCTGACGGCAACCGGCGGATCACAAACGCAACAAGGTGCGTTCACTTTGATCGTCCAATAAAAGCTCGTTCCGCGAGAACGCGGCTTCACCCGAGCGGTGAATACGCAGATCAATTCCGTCAATCAGAATGCTACGGGCAGCCCCGCGACCCTCATCCTGAAACTTCCTCATCGTTGCTGACGGAATCAGCATTCGCCCTCAATCCCGTCCCGGCGATCAATAAGTGAGATCGCGATTTTTCATCAACTGACCGGAACGTCAATTAAATAACAGCGTTGACCGCTCCGATGTAGAGCCGATCGAGAGCGAGGACAATTCTCCAACAAGCGATCGAGATCTCGAAATCGAATCGGCCATTTTGCTTTACGATACTCGCCGGGCAGCAATCCGTTATTTTTGGAGGACGTATGAAAAACTTTTTGTTCTTGTTTCTTCTGACCTCTTGGTTGTGCTGGGCACAGTCAAGCTCAGGCGGATACACCGTCAATATTCATGTGACTTCCTCGGAATGGATTGTCGTGCCGTCAACGGTTGGACCGGTTCCGGCTCAGAGGCTGAAGGTCGTCATCGGCGCGAAGAAGTACGAACTGGAGGGAACGCCGAAAGGCGGCCAGATTGCAGTGTTGGTGCTTGGCGACTACAAAGCGAAACTTGTCGAGGATATTCACAAGAACAGCTACGAAATCTCTCGAACCTACGAGCTGCAATTCTCTGATGGAAAGACGAGGCGCTTCGACGTCGTCGGCGTGATGGACTAGGCTGTTCCGGGGTTGACGAGTGTCATCAAGATTTTGCACCACTTGACCCAATCGCTACGCTATCCAATTATGATTTTCGTCTGGAGCGAACAAGCACAAGTCGAGACGAGCCGAAAATCGCCGAACCAGCACTCCTCGACCCAGTAGGATTACATCATGCGGAAAGGGTTTACGAGAAAACCACAACCGGACGAGCCCGCGACGCGAGTCAAAAACTACATAACGCGGAGCGGCCTGCAGCGCCTCAAAGATGAGCACCGCTTTCTGCTCACCAGGGAACGCCCGGCCGTCACCGAAGTGGTGGCGTGGGCCGCCGGCAACGGCGATCGCAGCGAAAACGCCGACTATCAGTACGGCAAGCGGCGACTGCGGCAGATCGATGGCAGGATCCGCTTTCTCACGAAGCGAATCGAAGCCGCCGAAGTGGTCGACCCGGAAGCTCCGAGAGCGGGGCAGGCTGCAAAGAGAGCGTTCTTCGGAGCGACCGTCCGCTATGCCAATGCCGCGGGAGCGGAGCGAGTCGTGAGCATCGTCGGCACCGACGAAGTCGACCTCAACCGCAACCACATCAGTTGGGTGTCACCCTTGGGGCGCGCGTTGATGAAGTCAACAGCGGGCGACAGCGTCGTTCTCCACCTGCCAGGCGGTACAGAACACTTGACCGTGTTGGAAGTGTGTTACCAACGCATCCCCGTGGAACCATTCCGTGAACCACCGGGATCCGAGGCCTCCACAAAGCGGCTCCCTCCCCGACGCTCATCCACCTGACACAGTTGCCCAGTAGCCGTCTATCCGTCCGCTCGGCACTAACCAGGCTGCGATTCCACCGTCCAACCGGATGTATAGGAACAAAAACAGTCGAACCAACGTCTTAAACCTGAGAGCACCAAGCAGAAATTCACGAAACCTCAAACAGGAAAGGTGAGCACATGTTGCGAGAGTGGCGGTTTGCAATTCGGATGTTCTTGAAGCAACCGGGCTTCAGCCTGATTGCGGCCCTCACCCTGGCTCTGGGGATTGGTTCGACATCCGCCGTTTTTAGCCTGATTCAGGGCGTGCTGCTCACACCGCCGCCATACGAAAAGCCGGCCCAACTCGTGCTGATTCCACCCGCGCGCACCGATGGACAGAAGATGGATAGTCCGCGCGGCTGGGCGGCGCAACAGTGGCTCGAGTGGAACAAAGAAGCGAAATCGTTCCAGGGAGTTGCTGGATATGGCTGGTTGTTTAATTTTCTGATTCGCAATGACGCCAGCGAATCCATGCAGGGGATGCAGATCAGCAAGAATTATTTTCAGGTCATGGGACTGAAGCCGGCGTCGGGACGAGCTTTCGACGATTCAGATTTCGGGCAAGGGCCGCCAAAGACGATTCTGTTGGGATACGAGTTCTGGCAGCGGGCATTTGGCGGGGATAAGCAGATTATCGGAAAGACGGTGCGCATCAGCCGTTGGGATATCCCGCCGACCGTGATCGGGGTGATGGAACCTGGAGTGCGATTCCTGCCGGCGCCGGGCGCGGCAAAGGAACCGAATTACGACGTCAACGCGACCGTGGACTTCTGGGTTCCAGCAGATCCGAATCCCAAGGACCTGAAAGATCCGTATTGGAACGTAGTCGCACGTCTGCGGGATGGGACGACTCCGGAGCGGGGGCAAACGGAACTCGCCGTACTGGCTGCAAGAGAAGCGCAGACAGAAAAAGAATTTGAAGGATTCACCCCGCGATTGCAGCCGGTCACCGACGAAATGAACCGGGATGGAAGGCGGATCCTGTTGCCCCTGCTGGGCGCGGCGGTGCTGGTGTTGTTGATCGCCTGCGGGAATGCGGCAGCACTGCTGCTGGTGCGAGGGCTACAAAGACAACAAGAATATGCAGTGCGTAGCGCGATGGGCATGGGCCGCATAGCCCTCTTGAGGCAAGTCTTGACGGAGAGTTTGCTGCTCGCGTTCCTTGGCGGATCATTCGGAGTCGGTCTTGCTTTCGGCTCCATAAGACTCTTCAAGGTGATTGCAGGCCACGCCGTTCCGCGGCTGGACGGAGTGACCGCAGGCTGGGCGGTTTTAGGGTGGGGACTTGCCGCCGCAGTGCTCGCCGCCTTTTTTGCCGGCGTAATTCCCGCCCTGCGAGCATTTCAGTTAGATCCGATGGAGGTACTGAAAAACGCCGGTCCGAAAGGGACGGCGGGAATCGGCGAGCGCCGCTTGCTGCAGGGAGTCGCGATGCTACAGACCGCGCTCACGTTGGCCCTGCTGGTGGGCGCGGGCTTGCTGATTCGCACCATGATGAAAATTGCGCAGGTGCCGTCGGGCTACAACACAAGTCGAATACTGACGATGAGCGTGACTGAGGTGCAAAGCTGGTCAACCTGGGGCAGCTTTCACCGCCAGGCGCTGGAGCGTGTTGCCGCGCTTCCAGGTGTGCAGTACGCCGCGTTCGCCTGGGGAGTCCCGCTCACAGGAAATAACTGGCCGGCAACGCTGGAGATTGAGGGCCAGCCTCCGGCAATAAAAGAGAGCGACAAGACCGCACTGCCGCTGCGGGCCGCGACACCGGATTATTTCAAGCTGATGGGAATGCCGCTGATTGAAGGACGGGCATTTCGATCGACCGATGATGATAAAGCGCCAAACGTCGCCATCGTGAACCAGGCGTTCGCGGACCGCTACTTTCCGCATGGCAATGTCATTGGACGAAAATTCTGGATGGAAGGGCGAGACAAGCCAGGAACGGAAATTGTCGGGGAAATCGCCAACGGACGCACCGACGATTTGACCCAAAATGCATCGCCCGAAATTTATTTGCCATTGTGGCAGGCGACCGCGTTTTCAAAACACCTTGTAGTCCGGACATCAGCAGATCCGCGCGCGGTGGTGGTTGCGGTGGAACGTGAACTGCGCGCCGTGGATCCAACCGCGGCAATCGAAAATGTGAAGACGCTGGAACAGATTCGCGACGAATCACTGGCATCGCGGACCTTCACCATGCATCTTCTGACCGGCTTTTCGGCAGTGGGAAGCATGTTAACGCTGGTGGGAATTTACGGACTGCTTTCTTTGTCCGTGGGCTCGCGGCGGAGAGAGCTAGCCATTCGCAGCGCGGTAGGCGCGCAACAAAAAGACATTCGCAAGTTGATCTTCAGCGAAGGATTCCGCTTGATCGCATATGGCGTGCTCGGCGGCATAGCCCTGGCAATCATTTTGTCGCGTGTGCTGAGGTCTTTTCTTTTCGAGGTGAACCCCAGCGATCCTGCAACCCTGATTGTGGTGGGAGCGTTATTCGTGGGCGTAGGGCTCCTGGCATGCTGGATGCCGGTGCGCCGCGCAGGCAGGGTCGATCCGCTGGAAGCGTTGCGATATGAATGAATCGCGGAAGCCCCAATCACGAAATCACGGCGAATCCGAAAGTCCACGCCGCCGTATGAATCCACGGATGGCCGCGTGGCGACGCCACTTATTTGAACGATCACTGAACCGCCACCGTCAATGTCGTAATACGGACTAAGTTGTCCGATGTGGCAGTGACGGTAACTGAGTAGGTTGCGTCTGGCGGATTGCCACCACCTCCGCTGCTGCCGCCGCACCCAGACAGGACGAGCAGAAACGCCAACAACGCGGCCGCAGACAGGGCTGCCAGCGTAGTTGAGAGTTCCTACCTCTTCGACTCTCCGGATGGAGTTGAACCGATTGCGGCTCCTTTGTACCGGGAAGGATCGCTTTACGGCGTGACTGAGCAGGGAGGAATTCAGAACGGTGCCTGCGCGCTATTTCAAATGGGGAACGGCGTGGTGTTCCAATTGTCGATGGTCGATAAAGTACCAGACGAGACGGTGCTCTATGAATTCACCGGAGGTGCCGACGGCTGTGGGCCAGTTGGGAGCCTGGTAGCAGATACGGCTGGCAATTTGTACGGGACGGCAAGCCAAGGCAGCGTCAACGGCGGCACTGTGTTTGAGGTAACACCCTAGCGGTGCCAGACGGGTGGTCCGGTCTTTCAACCCTCCGGTACAACCTACACCGTTGGTGCCCCGTCCCTCGCGACTTTTGCGAGGGGCGGGCACGATGCTGCCGACCACCAAGTTTTGTCGACGAGTCGCTCAACGGAAATTTCTTCCGAGACCTAACTCAGCTGCACAAACCGGGATCGTCGAGGATTTGTGCGCCAACACTACCAAACAATCTTAGAGAGTGTGAAAGCGTGCGTTCGCTGTCCCTTCTCGAATGCCGCTTGTGGTAAGAGCAACGAGGCACCGGCGCGGAACGGCTGCTAGATGGATGCTCGCTGGATTCTGAGTATAAAGACGATTTTTCGCCAACTGAGACGATGTCGGCCGACTGCTATCTCGATTACTCCAGTCACTGAGGATGGTTCTCTGGGCGCTGCGTCGCTATCATTTCTGCGCTACGATGGTGCCGATAGACAACCACCATGTGGGGCATTTTCTTTGTTGTTGCGTTCTCGGTGTTCTTCTGGTGCGGCTTTGTTCTTAGCACCTTGCGAAGCAGGCGTCGGCTTGCGACCGTCGGCGTGTGTTTGGTGTATGGGGTGGTTGGGCGACTTGTGGGAATCGTAATATTGTCGTGGCTGGTACCTAGGCGCGTAGAAAATTTCGGCTACCTCGTCGACGACTTTTCAATCTTGGTTGCAATCACCGCTATGTGGTGTCACGCCCAGCGCACCAGAGAGCAGGAGACAACTGAGGTGCGTTCTTAGTCTTCTCAGCATCCCAAACTTGAATATCTGAATCGTTGCAAACGACGGTCCCACTCATTGACCCCTGAGAGCCGGAATCCCGGTCGATGAGTGCAATCGCGATATTTCGCCAAGTTCGGGAATGCATGCAATGCCAAGCCTGCTATCTGGGTTGATTTTCCCTCCTTCTCCAAACTCAATTACCAACGTCACTAGCGGGCGTCTGCAAACTCGGCTCTCATGGTCTTGACAGGGTCCATAGGAGCTAGGGGAGCTAAGGCCATGAAGAAAGCGTTAGCAGTCGCTGTGGTGATGGTCGGTATCGCCGTCGGTGTTACTGGATGTGAAAGGACTACGGTAAGCGGACCCACATTTAGAGTCGAGACCGGCAAACCGTTCGTCGATTTTCAGGATCTGAAGGATCGGAGAGATTTGCTAAGCGAGGGGTATTCCATGCTGGGATACCAACTGGAATCAGACGGTACAATCAGCCTGCGTTTTTTCACGCACGGAAAGCCGGAGGACAAAAATCTGGTTGATCCCACGATCGAAAGGCTCAAAAACCTCACGCAGATACTGACCAAGGAGCATACAGTACACGCTGTCTTCGTCGATGGTAATCCGATGATGACGATGAACGGCAAGCCCGTCGGAACAGGGGAAGTAATCCGAGAGGTCACCCTTCCTGTTGCGCAATAAGCATCGCCAGAAATCGAGTTGTCAAAACCGATCTCTCAGACCACGCCACCGAATTGGTAGCGTGGTCCCTAGGCTTGGAGCATACAAAAGACGAGCTCAGGCGGCCGCTGACGACTTCCCGGCTGTGAACGACTGTATCGCGCTGGCTTCATCCATTTGCACGTCGAAAACCGCGGACAGTCGAGTCAGCTGAAGAAGGTCCTGAATCCGCTTACTCGGATTGACCAGTCTGACCTGACCCCCTTGATTTCGTACCGAACTATATGTTCCGACCAATTCCCCCAGCCCGGAACTGTCGATGTAACCGACTCCGTGCAGGTTGAGGAGGATCTTCTTCGTCCCGCTATCGATCACTTTGCGAATCGCTTCTCGCAATGCGGCGCTGCCATCGCCTAATGTGATTCGCCCCGTCACATCGATGATCGCAACATCTTCGACAGTGCGAGAGCCGATTTGCATCGGTACGGGAGTTGATCCGTGGATCGTAAGACCAGTCCGATCCAGGATCTCAGAAGCGAGTTGGGCAATCTCGGTCGACTCCGTACGCACCACAATCAGGGATCGCCCTTCTCGCAAAACCTCACGGAAGAAAGCTGCATCCTCCGAGCACTTTTCCTCGGGCGTGGGCTGTGGAGCGCCCTGATCATCGGCTATCGCCTTGCCTAACGTGGCGCCCGCACCAGCGCCTGTCAACCCAAGCAATGCGGCTGCTCCAAAGCCGAGTGCAAAAATCGAACCGACACCGGGCAGGAGCAAAGTTGCTGCGACCACGCCCGCCGACATCCCGACCGCGCCTCCGGTGAAGCCTCCAACCGTCGCCCCAAATTGCTTTCCGATGGTTTTAGCCTCCACCTCAGACCGAGTGAGAAACAGGATTGAATCTTCCGGGACCTTCTTCTCTAGCAACTCGCGGACGGCTTCCTCGGCACGGCTCCGCGAAGAAAACACACCAATGGATGTTTCCACGGGACCCCTCCTCTGATTTTCTGGTATTTTCCCTAAACCCCGCAAAAAAGCGGCGAGTAGTATACACCGGTTCCTTGTTTTATCAAGCGATAAGAATTATTGAGGGAAGCCTCGTTGGTCGGTCAAACTACATAAGCTTTCAAAACTCCGTTCGATCACCGACCCTCAACGATTACCCCTCCGGTAGCTTCACTTGAGGCATCTCCGCTCACGTGGACTTCTTCGAAGTGGCGGTCAAATGCCAGTTTCATTTTTCGTTCGTTTACGTCCTTCTGCGGTGTGTGGTAAGCCCAGCTCGGTCTGAACCGCGCATCAGGGCAGGACGTACAGGCCCCCTCGATTGGTATGTCTCCCAACCATTTGGTCACTTTCAGGGATGGCATTTTCAGCCCCTCACTGCGTTGCCGGAGGCTAGAAGCCCGCAACTCAATGGCAGCATGTCTCCGGTTCGCTGAAATGTCCATAGACGCAATCTGAAGCCGTCTGAATTAATCTAGAGAGAGCGTCGCCAGCTGCGGTAACTGTTTAAATCCGATGGGATAAGAAGGCCGGTCTCCGGACGGGATGCGGTGTGCGCTTCCAAGTTATCGACGTGCTCCAGGCACAGATAAAAAGGAGACCGGCAATGAAGAAGATTAGCACCGCATCACAGCGAGAAAGCTGGCGGTGTTATTGCATCATCTGTAGGTGAGCGGAGAAGTGTATGAACCGTTGCACAACAGCAGCCGAGTGACGGTGGCGGCAGCCGCGTAAAACAAAAACCAAGTCACAAATCGTTCCAGGAAGAGAAAAGACAAAAGCCAAAGCCGAGTTCCGGTGACTGCGTCAATGGCCTGGGCCACGTTCCACTCTTGAGTGCAACGATAGGTCGCCAAACAGATGGCAGCACCGGCTGAATTGAGAACGCCCCACATGCACCGAGCGAAACGATTCGCTCCTCGAGAGTGCGGATGGAAGCATGGCGACAGCGGCTACTCGGTGAAGAAAACTTTTTCTCTTCGACGAAGAACAAAAAACTCGCTATGAACCCAGAATTCCCTTGACTCCGACCGGCCTTCTCATGGAAGGCCATTTCACTCACTGACCAAATTAGGGCCTAACCTCGCTCCGCTGACAAACGATTCAAACGAATCCGCAATCAGCGTTGCATCGCTTGGTAGTCCTATGAACGGAACCTCGAATACAGCGCTATCGGTTCCCGAAACCTTGAATGCGTATGCCTCCCCTCCGCCATCCGTACCGATAAAAAACATTTCTGGAAAGAACTGTGCCACCTTATAGCCGCCATTCAGTCCGATAAGTTCCTCGGCTCTCCACAGTCTCACGTATCGGTCACCGATGAACCCCTCGCCCCCGTTTGCGCGTCGTAGGAATGCTGTGTAGACATCCGGTAAAGGCTTCGGCAGTCCTGCTATCAGCGACGAGATAGTGTGTGCTGACGCAGGTGCGTTGGGTTGAAATGGTTGGGCGCTGGCCATCATCGAGCGATGATTTTATCGACTCGACAAGTCAGTTGTCGAAAACAGCGATTTCACTCAGAACCCCCCGGGCGGGGAATTTTGAGTGCTATGGCGATTTCTCGCCAACTGTTATCCTGACACTATGGATCATCTTGAAGTTCTGCGGGAAAAGATAGCTCGTCTTCGGTCGGAAATCGCCGACATTCAAGGCTTGAATGAACAGTATCGGTTTCGAGGCCAGAAGGGAGCAGAAGGCGACATCGCTCACAGCCAGAGGCAGGAACGACTGCAGGCGATTCAGGAAGAACTTGTCCAACTCTCCCGACTCAGTCACAAAACTCTTTCGATTGAGCAGATGAGGGAAAAGCATCGCTCCCGGCTACATCTCGTCAAGTACGCTTCATAAACTCTACATTACCTCGTAGTCAAACCACTGCAACGATTTCGCTCGCCGACGCATGATGAGTGCTATGGGGATGTTACGTCAGCAACGAAGTGCTATGAAGGGGGTGTTCGGGTTTTAGCGTCGCCCGTGAGAGGCTAGCCAATCGTAGAAAGACTTCTTTTGTCTACGGAGTTCCTTGCTGCTAGTCGGAAGTTTCCTGTTGAGTTCAGCTGGGCGATCAACCGCAGCCCAAACTCCTGCGAAGTAGATGCCAATCCACATCGCGACGAAGACCAATATCACCAGAACTGGGCGTAACCCACCCGCAACTCCATAGACTATCCCCGTGATCAAGGTCGAATACATCGTTGCGAGGCATACGCCGTAAAGCCGACCGATGTTCTTCTTTCCTATCATTGCCGCCTCGAAAGGAAATTCTACTTGCCTCAGTGAGTGAAATCGAGATTTTGCAACAGTTAGCTACTTCCAAACAGGAAAGGACAGAATTTTGCCGTCGCTTTGACGTAGTTCGAGCGCGTCTCCGCCTCCGAAGCATTGGAGCACGCACTTGCGCTGTCCACTGGTGTTCGTGGTACAGCATCGAGTTGTGTGTACATTCCACACGCCGTTTTGCAGAATCGCAACGAGCGGCTTCTCGTCGTCGATCCGGCGCTTCCCGTACTTCTTGATCAAAGCAGGTTCTGCGATGCTTATCGCCGTGGCCGCATCGGTGACGCGAACCGTTTCAACTAAGTTTGGCAAATCAGACGTAATGATCTGCGGACCCGCATTCTCCCCAATGCCCGGCTCATCACAACAATGGCCAACCTGAAGAACGACTTCCAACTCTGGTGGCTTAGCGAATCGAATTGAAAACTTAACGATCTTCGCAGTCTCAAATCCGGTGCGGCTAATCCTGACGGCGTAATTACCGTACGGAATTTGCACGAGAACGGAGCCATCCTCCCCGGTACTAACAGTGACTGTCCTTTCGCCTTTGAACGTAATCTCAGCTCCAGGAATGCGTGCGCCCGACGGATCGGATACAACGGCTCTAAGATTCGCGACGAGAGTTAAACCAGAATCTTGGCCCAATGCAACGGCAACGAAGAGTTCCAAAGCGATTACGACCAACGCGCTTTGAGAAGCTACTCCGAATTTACCTTTGCTATGAGGCATTGTGAGCCTGCTCATTTTACTCGCAGGAATCGCCGTTGGTTTACGTTATCAGGCCATAGCACAAGTTTGCGCCGTCTGTTCGCCTCTTAGCGATTCCGAAGGGGGAATTTTGAGTGCTATCGCATTATTAAGAGGGCGCCCCTTCTAGAGTAGGTTGTCATCGTTCGTATGATCACCTACGAAAGGAGCACCCTCGATGAGCAGCGAAAAGTATATCGGTCTCGACGTTCATCAAGCAACGATCTCGGTAGCGGTGATGGATTCCAGTGGCAAGGTAGTCATGGAATCCATCTTGGAAACGAAAGCCGCAACCATTTTGGAATTCTTTGCCGGACTGCGCGGAACGTTGTCGGTAACTTTCGAAGAAGGAACTTGGGCCGCCTGGCTCTACGATCTGCTCAAGCCGCATGTTGCCAAGTTAGTGGTGTGCAATCCACGTAAGAATGCGCTGCTCAAACACGGCAACAAGAGCGATCGGATCGATGCCTTCAATCTTGCTGACCTGCTGCGTCTCAATCGCCTGGAATCCGTTTACCGTGGTGAGACCAGCGTACGCATGCTACGCGAGCTGGCCCGAAGTTATCTGACCACCGTGAAAGATCTTTCCCGGGTTATGAATCGTCTGAAAGCTCTGTATCGCAGTTGGGCGATTCCCTGTGCCGGCCGGGACGTCCACTACACTCGCCATCGCAGTCAGTGGCTGGACAAAATCCCGGAAGCGTGGCTACTCGGTGAAGAAAACTTTTTCTCTCCGACGAAGAACAAAAAACTCGCTATGAACCCAGAATTCCCTTGACTCCGACCGGCCTTCTCATGGAAGGCGATTACACGCTTTGAGCGGCAGAGCGGGATCCTCCTTAACCGCGATTCTTCATCCATCTTCCGCGTGGTCGGGGCTGCCGCTGTTTCGCAATCGCCAGCATCTTGCTGCCAAGAATCCACATCCAGATCAACGTGACACCAAGAAAGATGCGCTGGTCCAACCCTGCCAGGTGAATCTCGCCCAACCGATCGAGCGCGAAATAAGAAAAGATCACTGGCAACGATAGGAGTACGGCGGAAGACCAAGCTGACTGCCACTTCTTGTCCCACCGTAGGGGGACCGATAAAAGTGGGAGAGCCAGGGTAGCGCAAAGAAACGCTATCATTCCCATTTGATTGTGGATTTGACCATTCGAAGTCGCCGGAGCCCCCTGGAGATCACTCGGATAAACCCCGGCGAAAAAGACAGCACACGCCCAAACTAACCACAACAACATCCCAGGTGCGAAACGGAACTTTGACGAGACCGACCGCCATAGCCCGAACAGCAGCGCCAAAGACCCCAGGCTCAGGACAAAGAATGTTGATGTCATGAGGGATCCGTAGGGACCGTTCACGTACTCGCTGAGATACCGGTACCTGGGATCGAAGTCAGGTCGAAGGATGTGCAGGAGGACTATCGCGGCTGCGTAGTAGATTGTGCTCGACAACGCGATATATGCGGCGATGACGTTTAGCGTGTCGCGTCCGTCCGACTCCCCTGCGTGCACAGCTTGCTCCCTCCGCATTCAAATAGACGAATCTAGTGCGCGTTTGGGTATCGGCGTCAGACTCTTGTTATCCTGGTTGTTAAGGCGATAGCCGCTCAGCGACCGATGAGGATTCCTTTTGGGTTCTTCGGCTGTTTGTCGGGAATCATGGCGCGGCTCGGCTTGTGCAACGCGCCGGCATAGGCTACCCCTCGTCGTCCTTCACCGTGACCTCTTTCATCTCCTTGATTTCCGTGATGACGATGGCGTGAGTCCCGGTTCGTTCAAAGACGATCCCGGTTGCGCGCACATATTTCCCGACAAATGGCATGAGTACCTGCCGTTGATCCTTATCGGGCATCTTGGCGGAGATGGGGAAATATAGTCGATCATCTTTCGTTAGAATAACCAGCGGCGAGCCGCCCTTCACGCAATCCTGTACGCATTTGCTCCCCATACTCGTCGGATGGTTATCGAGATTCTGAATTGGGCAGGCCACATCCCGAACCAGCCCTTCGATCGTTTCCTTGGAAACATTCGCCCGGGCACCGGCCATGTCCGTGGTCTGTTGAGACTGAGACGCCGCCAACAGAATCCCGCAGCACGCAAGCAAGCCCATCTTCAACGCTCGGATCATCGGCCTCTCCTTTTCATCCTGCATGATTCTTCCCGCAGTGCGTTCGACCAAGCGTCCAATCATTGCACAGTCGAGAGGTGGCAAGAATGCAATTTGTTGAATCCACGCTACCAATCCCCACTCGTTACAGGACTCCAGACCGTTCCTGAATTTTTCTGAAAATTCTTGAGATCGCACAGGCCCGTCAAACTGGCCATTCCAGCGATTTCCACAGCCGAATCGTTCGCCCTTGTGACATCTGACCTTGTGCTCAAATGCAGAAATGTCCCATCATGCGGATGCCGAGCGGCGAACGGTCTTTCTACCGATTGGCAGCTAAGTATTTGTCTTGCAATATTTTACGTGTAAGCCCAAGCGGCTCAAGATTTTGCGAGACCCAATAGACAGCCCCCACGGGTTAAGTTCTTTGAAAACAGGATTTTGCGAGATTCGATAGAAAAATTTTCGCTCACGCCCAGATTTCACCCGCGGATTGAGGCTCTCGGCCAGCATTTTTGAGGCATAGACCAGGGCGCAAAGCCAAAAGCGAAGACCTAAACCCTTGCGACTCAAGATTTTGCCCGTAACTGATTGAGCCCCATAGATTACTTCGCAATTTTCCCCTAACCCGATGATTCCAATAGACCGATAGGGGGGAGGGTACCCCAAAGCAACACACCGGATTCCCAAAATGGGAACAACCTCTCGGGCCGAACGGAAGAGAAGACTCGCGAAGGACATGCGGCTCTAGAGGTCTTAAGCCGACGACCAGCGACCAAAGACCGACGACAAACGAAAGCTTAGCGCTGATAGCTGAGAGCTGAAAGCCGCCTGCCCCGCAATGCTGTACGATTTACTCGCACTCATGCCAAGCCAATGAAACTCTCTGAAATTGTCGCTGCCCTCGACGTGCGTCTCGAAAATGGATCTCCCGACACAGAAATCACCGGACTTAACGGCATTGAGCAGGCTGGTCCGCAGGATCTGACTTTTGTCGCGAATCCCAAGTACGCCTCCGCTGCGCGCACCACGCGCGCCGCGGCCGTGATCGTCGGCGAAGACTTCCCTGCCATCCCAACCGCGATGCTCCGCGCCAAGGATGCCTACACCACCTTCGCCCGCGCGCTCGAACTATTTCACAAGCCGCGCCGTTACTCGGCGGGAATTCATCCGACAGCGGTTGTGCATGTGAGCGCCCGCATCGGCCCGGACGCGCACATCGGCCCGTACGTGGTGATCGATGAAGACGTTGAGATCGGCTCAAATGCTGTGCTGCTGGCGCATTCTGTGATCTATCGCGGAGCGAAGATCGGAAACAATTTCTTCGCGCACTCGCATGCCGTTGTCCGAGAGAACTGCCGCATCGGCAACAATGTGCTGCTGCACAACGGAGTTGTGATCGGAAGCGACGGCTTCGGCTTCGCCAAGACCGCCGAAGGTCATTGGTACAAGATCCCGCAGCCAGCACCGGTCGTGATCGAAGACGACGTCGAAGTGCAGGCGAACTCGTGCATCGACCGCGCCAGCGTTGGCGAAACCCGCATCGGACGCGGCGTGAAGGTCGACAATCTCGTGCAGGTCGGCCACGGATCGAAGGTCGGCGAAGACGCGTTGCTCTGCGCGCAAGTCGGCATCGCGGGATCGACCGAGATCGGCAAGCGAGTGATCCTTACCGGACAAGTCGGAGTTGTAGGCCATTGCAAGGTCGGAGACAACGCCATCGTCACACCGCAAAGCGGCGTCGCTGCAGACATTCCCGCCAACGCGCTGGTCAGCGGCGCGCCCGCGGTCGATCACAAAGCGTGGTTGAAGTACTCGGCAATTTTGCCGAAGCTGCCAGACTTGGTGCGAGCGTTACGAAAGTCAAAAGCGTGAACCACAAAGGACACGAAGGAGCACGAAGGTAAACTGGAACGCCAGGAATTACAGAGAAGGCCACACGCTCAAGCCGTCTGTTCTCTGTGATCCTCTGTGTTCCCTGTGGTGAAAGATTTTGTTTGCTGGTACTCAGGAGGCAATCCGCTCTCGATTGCTGCGTGGACCTTCTCCATGAGCGATTCGCGGTCGCCGAAGTCTTTCAGTTCGATCGGAGGATGGAAGATCACCTTCACTCGTCCGGGCTTGATGGCAAAGCGTCGCTTGGGCCAGACGTAATGCGTACCGACGATCGTGACAGGTACGACCGGAACCCCACATTCGACAGCCATGTAGAACGGACCTTTCTTGAAAGGCAGCAGCTTGCCATCGAACGAGCGCTTCCCTTCCACGTAAATCAGCATGTTCATCCCTTGCTCGACGACGGCCTTTGCCGCGCGCACCGATTCGATTCCGGCGTCGCGATTCCCGCGGTCGACGGGAACAAGTTTTCCCATGCGCATCACCTTGCCGAGGATTGGAACCTTGAACAGCTCTTTCTTGACCATCACGGAGGTTTGCCGCGGGATCAGCCCGACCTGAATTGGTGGGTCAAGATTCGATGCGTGATTGGTCATGAAGATGTAGCTGCGCGAGTGGTCGAAGCGATCAAGCCCTTCGGTCTCGAATCGAACGCCCGCGACCCACACCCCAATCCACGCTCCGCGTGTGAAAAGAAAATAAAGCACGCGGATGTTGCCCATGAGGAATGCCGCGATGAAACCGACGATGGCGGCAAAAGGGCCCATGAGCGTCCACAACGTCAACATAAGGACAGTGCGGATCATTTCGTTTTCTTCTCAGGAGTCGAGTCTTCTGCTTCACCCCGCAGCCAGGCCGCACGATGCGCGCGCTGTTCTGGCGTAACCTGGTCGACGTCTCTGACTTCGTATGATGTCTCTTCTCGGCCCCCGATTTTCCAGGTCAACTCTCGTTCTCCGCGACGCGCCTTGACCTTCACCGTGATGGTATCGCCAGGTTTAAGGCGAGCCAAAATCTGTTGCGACTCTTCTCCGGCGGCTTTGCCCTGGATTTCGGAAAGCGCGTCACCAACGCGCAGTCCAGCCCGCTCAGCCTCGCTGGCGGAAGTCACGGCGACAACTGACATGGGCCCATCAAAGTTTCGCGACGCGAGGAAGCCGGGATCCGGCACGGTAAACTTTCGCTCCTCCACAAGCAATCCAACATAGCTGAAGAAGTTATTCCATGGAATCTCGACCGTGCCCGCGACATACTTCGTGAAGAAAGGTGCCAAATCGCAATGGCAGACAACGTTTCCAGCCTCACGCACCCCGTTCGAGTCATCAAAGTACCGGCGCTTTTTGGCGTAGTTGTCGTTCATCCACTGCATCAGTTCACGAAGAGATGCCTGACCATGGCTCTGGTTGCGCATTTCGAGATCAAGCATGAAACCCAGCAGTTCGCCTTTGTTGTAGTACGAAATGCTCCGCTCGGGACGGCGATAGTAGTTGAAACCCTCCAGCCATGCGCCGAGACTGGATTCTTCCGCTGATTGGGTCAAGTGAGCGGGACGGTGCTCGAGTTCGGTAATCTCTTCGCCGAGTTCGGCGAGAAATTGCTTTTCCTCCATCAGGCCGGCACGCAGCAAGATGATGTTTTCGGCCGTACTGGTTACGCCTTCGCTGAACCACAGCGCGCGCGTGTAATTCGCTTTGGTGTAGTCAATGGGCTCAAGCGTCTGCGGCCGAATACGCTTTACATTCCACAGATGGAAGAACTCATGCGCAGTAACGGCATTCACGGGATATAGGTTCTGGCGGATTGTGTCTGCATTGATGTCGATGGCAGTGGAGTAAGCGTGTTCCATGCCGCCTCCCGCCGGTCCGCGCGGGAAGTGATAGAAGAATGTGTAAGTGTCGAAGGGACGATCGTTCATCCATGTGATCGCGCTTGCAACGATTTTGTGAAGTGACGCGGTCAGTTTGTCAGAATCGTAGTCCGCTGGATCGGCGTCGACGACGACGCGGAAATGCGCACCTTGCTCATCGAACTTGAGTTCCCGGAAAAGTCCGATCTCGGCAGGAGAATCCACGAGACGATCGTAATTCTCAGCATGGAACTTGAAATCCGGAGGCGGCAACGCCATAGCAACGTGCCATTCGCTCGGCAGTGCGCTGAAAAGTAGCGTAATTGGCGCGTTGCGGGAGTCTGCCGGGTACATCAAGATCTGTGCCAGGTTGAAGAAGGCGTGATGCGAGTTGAACTGCGCACCGAACGGTCCGAACGAATCGACGTACATCTGGTATTCGACGGTTGCTCCGTTCGCGGCACCATCGAGTTTCCAGCGGCTGGTATTCATTTCCTGCACTTGCAGAGGCTGGCCAGAGGGATCCTTGGCTCGAATCCAATTGATGAACTGCGAAAAATCGCGGACTTGATAGAGCGCGTTCCAGACGGGCAATTGCAGTTCACGCTCTGCTGAGCCAGGCGGAAGTGCGATCTGGACCTCGATGAGATGCTGTTCGGGATTTGTGAGAGTGACGATGTAGTCGATAGCAGTTTGAGCCGAAACTGATGACGTAATGAGACAAAGGCCAACCAGAAATCCCGCGCCGAGCTCACCATAGCGCCTGAAAGCGCTTCCCTTCCGATTGCGTTTCGACACGCCTGGAGTTGTGCCCTGATACGAACCTTCTGACGACCAGTTTGCGGCGAAGCGATGAGAGTCGACCACGATCATTTCGTCTCCGCGAGTTCGCGCAGGCGGGCTGGTAGCTTTTCGTAGATGCCGCCGAAGCCGCCGTTGGAAAGGATTGCAATGACATCACCGCTGCGCAGTTCTGGTGCGATGAGTTGGACGATCGCATCGGCATCGGCGAGGAGACGGGCTGGACGGCCGAGCTGTTTAATTTCGGCAGCGAGCGCAGGCAATTCCAGTCGCTCGTTTTCCGGTATTGCTTCGGAGCGGAAGACGTTCGCTACGATGACTTCGTCGGCTTGTGCGAGGCTTCGCGCGAGATCATTTTGTAGAACCCGCCGCCTAAGCGTGTTCGAACGTGGTTCAAGGATGGCCCAGATCCGCGAGCCCGCGTAACGCGCACGCAGCGCTTTGAGAGTTCCCGCAATAGCTGTGGGGTGATGCGCAAAGTCGTCGATGATCGTGATGCCGTTGACTTGAGCTTTCACTTCGAGACGGCGTTTCACGCTCTTGAAAGCCTTCAGAGCTTCGGCGATGGCTTGCTTCGATACACCACAAGAAAAAGCAAGCGCCGCAGCGGCGGTGGCGTTCCAGACGTTGTATTCGCCGGCGAGAGCGAACTCGAAGTCCCCGAAGTGCTCGCCGTTATGAAGGACAGTCCAACTCGTACCGCTCGGATCCATGCGCAAATTGGCGACCTTCCAGTTGGCGCGCGCTCCCGCGCCATAGCGCTCGACCGGGCAAAATGCTTTGGCCAGAACTCGCTCCAGGCTTGCGCTTTGCATCACATCCGCAGCGGCCCCGTCAAACGCCACGATTTTGCCGTGGTGTGGAATCAGGTTCACCAGGCGTTTGAATGCGGTTTCGACTGCGTCGAGATCTTTGTAGATATCTGCATGATCGAACTCGACTGACGTCAGAATGATTGCGTCGGGAAAGTAGTGAAGGAACTTCGGACCCTTGTCGAAGAAAGCTGTGTCGTATTCGTCACCTTCAAGGATGAAGTGTTTGCCGCCGCCGAGATGAAAACTGGAACCGAAGTTCTCCGCAATACCTCCGATCAGAAACGAGGGATCAAGACCGGCGGAGTGGAAAATCCATGCAAGCATCGACGTGGTAGTGGTTTTGCCGTGAGTTCCAGCGACGACGAGAACTTCTTTTCCGCGCAGGAATTCGTCGTGGAGGAGTTGCGGGAGCGAGCAGAAGTCGAGGCGTTGATCGAGAACGTACTCGAGTTCGACGTTGCCGCGGGAGATAGCATTGCCGATGACGACTAGATCGGGCTTCGGCTCGAGATGCTTAACATCAAAGGGCTGCGCCACGGTGATGCCGAGGTCGCGGAGGAAGTCGGACATCGGAGGATAGGCGGCGGCGTCGGAGCCGGTGACGTGGAAGCCTCGTTGCTTTAGCATTCCGGCGAGTGAGGCCATCGCCGTACCGCAGATGCCGATGAGGTGGATGTGTTTGGTATTTGTCATCAAGAACGATCACAGGGGCTAAAGCCCCACATCTTTCTCGTGCGCTTAACGCGGCCCTTAAAGGGCCGCTCTTCCACGGCAATGCATGCGGATGTGATGAAGCGCACCATCTGTTCAGATTGAAACTGCTGACTCGCGAATGGTGAGCGAGATGCTACTTCCCTGCACTGACAATTTTGCCTCAACGCCAAACGGCAACGTTATGTTCCCTTTGCTCACGTGGCCGGACTTGACGCCGAAGGCGACCGGGATGTTCAGGTCACCAACAATCCGCACGATCACGTCCTCGAGGGTGTAGTCCTGGTTTGGGCTTTGGATGCAGTCGAGCATCTCGCCAAAGATCATTCCACGAACGTGATCCAGATGGCCGCCGATTCTTAATTGCATCAGCATCCGGTCAATCTGGTAAGGCTTGGCCGCCACGTCTTCGATGAACAGAATCTTCCCCTTCGTATTGATCTGAAAGGGAGTACCGAGCGAAGCCACGAGGATCGACAGACACCCGCCATAGAGAACGCCTTCTGCTTCCCCTTCGATCAGTGGCTTTGATTCTTTGTTCAGGGGAATATTCCACGGCTTCGTAACCGAAAGCGCGGACTGCCAGGATTCTAGCTCGACGCCATTATCGTGCACCCAGTCCTTTGCCACCATAGGGCCGTGGAAGGTGATCAAGCCATTGTCGGTGAAGTGCGTTAGCAGACACGTGATATCGCTATAGCCGACGAAGATTTTCGGACGAGGCTGAACCTTCCTGAGATCGAGTTTGTTCAGGAGATAGTTCGCTCCGTAGCCTCCGCGGGCGCAAATGATGGCGCGCACATCATCGCGCTCGAACACTTCCTCGAGTTCCCGGACGCGTCGATCGAGCGAGCCTGCAAAATACAGATCGCGATCGAAGATCGAATCGCTGTAGACGGGATTGTATCCAGCGCGACGAAGAGCCGCACAGCCGGCCTCGAATTCTGAGCGATTCACATTGCTGGCCGGGGCGATGATGCCGATGGTATCGCCGGGGCGAAGGGCGGGAGGCTTAACGGATTTTGTATTGGAGGTGGGCATTGATTGCGATTCAGCTCAGGAAGAATTCTCCGCGACAAACAAGGCGGGTTGGGCCGCGCAGGATAATGTTGTCTCCCACGCGGCGGACGGTCTGCGTCCCGCCGGGTGCGTGCACCTTCACAGGAGAAGCGGCGCGGCCTGTGGACATCGCGGCTGCAGCAGACGCACACGAACCGGTTCCTGAAGAACTGGTCTCGCCCGCGCCGCGTTCGAAAAAACGCACGCCCAAATCAAACTTGCTATCGACGCGTACGAACTCAATGTTCACTCCCTCCGGAAATTGCGGCAGGCTTTGTATTTCGGCGGCGTGAGATTGCCAGTTGCGCCGGAACTCGTCAACGAAAATGACGTAATGCGGATTCCCCATCGATACCGGAATCCCTCGGAACTCGCCTGAGGGTGTGGTAACCGACACTTCCGTTGCAACTGTCGCTCTCCCCATCTCAGTTTCGAACTCGTATTCGGAATCGCGGCGCGAGATCAGCGAGCAAATCTTGGTGCCTGCTCCGGTCAAGATCGACACACGCTCTTTTTTCTGTGTCGCACAGAGATAAGCCGCAACGCATCGTGTACCGTTGCCGGAGATTTCCGCGTGGGATCCGTCGGCATTGATGAGGCGGATTTCGGCATCGGCAGAAAAATGGGGCGACATCCACTCGACACCGTCTGCTCCGACACCATCGTGGCGATCACAGATCCTTCGAGTGAACTCAGCGAGTTCAGAGGCGGGTGGCGCGAGTGCTGCATCGATCAAAAGGAAGTCGTTGCCGCAGGCGCTAGCCTTCACAAAAGAGATAGCACGGGTGGCGGGCTTCACTCGCGCTCCACTCGTCCGAGCGAAACAGCGCCCGTGAGAACAGACGATGTCTTCATCTGCCGTAATAATTCTTTTTGGTCACGAGAACAGCCTTCGACGTCAAATTGCAATCGAACATACTGGCCCGTATCGCCGCTGACACCATTCAGCATGAGACGGTGTTGAGTCTCGAGAATTCGGTTCACCTCATGAGTGATCGCGTCGAGGTTCGCGCCTGTCACCTCATAACTGGAGAGAAGAAGCTTCAAGTTGAATGTTTCTTCCAGGTGTCCAAGCGTGAAAAGTGCGGCGAGGACAAGGCCTGTTGCGAAGATGGCTGTGAGATAGAGTCCGCCTCCCGCTGCCATGCCGACGGAAGCAACAACAAAAATTGTGGCCGCGCTGGTGAGGCCTGTGGTCAGGCCGCGAGTATGAATAATCGTCCCTGCACCGATGAAACCGATGCCTGGGATGATCTGGGCCGCGATGCGGGCCGCGTCGGATGGTACGCCAGCCAATCGTGCAGAAAGCAGAGTGAACATGGCCGCGCCAAAGCAGATGAACATGTTGGTACGAAGTCCCGCGGGACGGTGGTTCAACTCACGCTCGAGGCCGATCGCTCCGCCTAAAATCGCGGCAAGCAAGAGTCGCGACACCGAGCTGGTGACGATGCCGCTGGCGGCTTCCTTCTGCATGAGATCGAGTAGGCGATGCCAGTCCATTGCTGTCCCGAGCACAAAATGTATGGATGGCGGGATTTTAACATTTAGGAGGAGCGCTGCTGCGTAACCCGGATGATTACCGGGCGCGGTAGAGGACTGCACGGGCCTGTCCAGTAACGTGGATTTCCACGAGTTCCCGCAGGTGCAGATTATGGACCGCCTGGAAGACCGGGTCGCCTTCGAAGGCAAGGACGTAGTCGGCGTACTGCGACGGGTTCGCAAGAGCGCGTTCCCATAGGCCTTCGGAATCGGTCGGTTGCTTCCAGACGCGATGGTTACCTTCGTTGATGGTGTGGCGTAATGGGATACCGGCTTGCTGAACGGCTCCGACATGATCGCCGAGATACATCAGTACGGTTGCGTTTTCCGGCAATTTCTCGAGCCACGATGCGACTTGCTTTTCGAGTTGGTTCCGGGTGCGCATATTCACTTGCGCTTCCTGCAGAGTGATGGGACTGGAGCGCCATATCTTCGAATAGCTGGCGATCGCAAACAGAAGCATTACGACAACGAACATGGCCTTGAGCCTGCGCTGGCAATTCGAGCGCAGAATGATACACGTCAGAGCGGCTATCGCCACGGCAAACGCGGGCAACATCTGGAGGCCGTATCGCGTGTTGTAGTGCGAGAATGGCCACCATTGCGGGACGAAGATGGGAACGCCTCCGTAGGCGATGGAAAGGGCGTAAAACGGCAGCGGGATCAGAAGAAGCAGCAGCGCGGCCGAGGAGTGCGGCCTCATTCGCAGAGCGTATAAGCCCGCGGCGACGGCGATGAGGAGCAATCCAATCCAGGCGCGCTGGAGCCAGAGATTTTCTGCGACGTTGTCCTGGGCGGCTTTTAGAAAGTACAAGCCTGAGGTGAAGAGATTGCGGCTGCCGGGATGTCCGGGATTGCCGGCGCTCTGGGTGCGTTTCTCGATTGCCTTTGCGGAGTAAGGGCCGTTTTCAAATTCAAGAGGATTGCGGTAAACGAGGCCGTTGTAAGCGAGCCAGAGTGCAGGGGCTGCGGCGGCGGTGAGTAGGAATTTGCGCAATCCGCGCGCAGGGGCTGAAGCCCCCATCTTTTCTCTGTCCTTAACGCGGCCCTGAAGGGCCGCTCTTCCGCGGTCGCCCTTGGCCGACGAGGAGTTAATTACACCTCTTCGGTCAAAGAAGGCGTTTGTGGTTGAGGCTCGCCGGAGAAAGGAACGTTCACCGCTTATCGCATCAAGCAGAACGATCCCGACGACTGCGGCTGTGAGGAACCATCCGTCGTAACGAGTGAGACAGGCAGCGGCAAGACAGAGTCCGCATTTCGTAAGCGCGTGCGCTTGGCCGCGAAGCGCTTCAGTGAAATAAACAACTGTCCAAGTGAACAGAGCCAGGTAGACTGACTCTCCCATGGCGGTCGATTGCATGTAGATCAGGTTGGGATTCGCGGCGTAGATGAGAGCGGCGATCCAGGCACAGGCGTGGGCGACGGCGTCCGACTGGCTCAATGGTGAGAGCGCGGTACGGGTCAGGCGATAGATCCCAATCGCCCCTAGGACATAGGCTGCCATTGACGGGATTGAACCTCCCGCTCCGGTGCGCCACATCTTCATTGAGACGATGAAGGGGATCATCAACAGATGCGGAAGCGGAAGCCAGACTGTGCCGAGTTGCAGCAGGCCGGGCGTTTTCGAGTCGAAGACGCGGCGGGCGATATTGATGTGGGCGACGGCATCACCGTAGAGAAGAGTTTGCCCGTGCTGGAAGTAGAAAAGAAACGAGACGACCGAGACGCAGGTGGCGAGCCAGGCGAGCAGGCGGACTTCGGAATCCCAGTTGGAATTGACGGGCGCGCTCTTTTTTTGTTTCTTCATTCGTCGAGACCGAGATCGCTTAAAAGCGCGGTCTGAGGGCGCGTCTTATGCTACGCCTGAAGGCGTAGCCCGATACGAACCCGGCTATTCAAGATGAGTAAGTTCACGGAAGATCTGGAAGCGTTCGTCGATCTCCTCACGAGTGAGCGATTTCAGACGTTCGGGGCCGAAGCGCTCCACCGCGAACGATCCCATGACGCCTCCGTAGAAAAGAGCCCGCTTGAGGACTTCGCGGTTCAATTCTTTCTGCGAGGCGATGAAGCCCATGAAACCTCCGGCAAAGGAATCTCCGGCACCGGTGGGATCTTTGACTTCGTCGATCGGGAGAGTGGGAGCGCGGAAGGGATGGCGTCCGATGCCGAATGCGCCTTCGCGGAAGAAAATTGTCGCGCCATATTCTCCGTGTTTGATGACCAATGCTTGCGGTCCCATCGCCAGCACCTTCTGAGCAGCACGGGGCAAGTTGGTTTCGTGGGCAAGCATTTTGGCTTCGGTGTCATTGATCAGAAGAACATCGACCAGCTTCAATGTTTCGGCTAATTCCTTCGGTGCGCCTTTGATCCAGTAATTCATGGTGTCGCAGCCGGTCAGGCGGACATGGTTCATCTGGCGGCGGACATGAGCTTGTAGCGTCGGCTGGATGTTGGCAAGGAACAGAAAATCGGTGTCTCCGTATTCTTTGGGAATGTGCGGCTGAAAGGTTTCGAAGACGTTGAGGTGAGTGAAGTCGGTCTTCGCCTCGTTGAGGTTATCGGTGTAAGTACCTCCCCAGCGGAAGGTGTTCCCCGCTGCATGCTCGATGCCGCGGATGTCGATGCCGCGGTCCTGAAAAACTTTCTCTTGTTCGGGACCGAAGTCTTCGCCGACCACGCCGACCACACGAACCTGCGTGAAGTAGCTCGCGGCGAGCGAGAAGTATGTAGCGGCTCCCGCGAGAACGTTTTTCACGCTGCCGGAGGGAGAAGTGACGTCATCGAATGCGACCGAACCGACTACCAGTATGCTCATGAGCTTCCTTGATTTGGATTGCTGTTTCTAAAAGCTTCGGCTTTTCTGCTGTGTCAGATCGGCGGGCGAGACGCCCGATGGACAGCCCGGCGAGTCCCCGGTCGCTACACATACTTGCCGATGATGAGTCTCAGTTTCTTTTTCGTTGCTGCTGGAATCTTCTTTCGGTCTGTCAGGATCGCGTGGGCCAAGGCCGCGCCGCATTTGCACGTGCGGTCTTTCGGCATCGAAGATACCGTCTGGCGCACGACCTTCGCGGCATTCTCTGCGTTCTTCACAAGCACCGCGACGATCTGGTCGACCGTGACCGAATCGTGATAGGGATGCCAGCAGTCGTAATCCGTGACCATGGCGACTGTGACATAGCAGAGCTCGGCTTCGCGCGCGAGTTTGGCTTCCTGCAGGTTGGTCATCCCGATCACGTCCATACCGAGTCCGCGATAGACGGTCGATTCGGCCTTGGTGGAAAACTGTGGGCCCTCCATACAGACGTAGGTGCCACCGTGCTTGCCCACTACTCCGACCTGCTTGCAGGCGGATCCGACGACTCCGGCGAGTTCGCCGCAGATGGGGTCAGCGAAGGCAATATGCGCGACGATCCCGTTTCCGAAGAAGGTGTCGACGCGATGGCGAGTGCGGTCGAAGAACTGGTCAGGGATGACAAATTCAAGCGGCTTATGTTCTTCCTTCAGCGATCCGACGGCGGAGATGGAAACGATGCGGCCGACGCCGAGTTGTTTGAAACCGTGAATATTGGCGCGAAAGTTAAGTTCGCTAGGCAGGATGCGGTGGCCGCGTCCGTGACGCGCGAGAAATGCAATTTTGCGGCCTTCGAGAGTGCCGCACACGTAAGCATCGGACGGAGCGCCGAATGGCGTTCTAAGTCTTACTTCTTTAACCTTGGTGAGCCCGGGCATCGAATAAAGCCCGCTACCGCCGATGACGCCGATTTCCGCTTGAGGCAAACGTCCTCCAGAGTGCGATTCAGGGCTGGGACAAACTGGTGATTATACAGGAGGAGATTTTGACCTTGAATGGCAAGTACATGGGTGTGACTTGCTCGCTCCGCATCGCGAGGGGGACGAACGCATCCTCCCCACCACAAGACTACAATTTTCCAATGCGAATTCTCGTTCTCGGCTGGATGGTTTTATTTCTTCACATTCTGCTTTACGCGCAGGCTGCGGCCTCCGCGGGGCCGAAGACAGTTACGGTTTCCGCGGCGATCGATCACAACCGAGTCATCATCCCTGTTCAGGTCCGACTTCCCGATGGGTCGACCCAGAACGTTCGCGCGTGGGTGGACAACGGGAATCCTGCTCTATATCTGTCGCGCCGGCTGGCTACCGTTCTGGGATTGAATGTCACTTGTGGCCAGCAGGAATGCTCGGCGCCTCCTCCGGCTGAGATCGCTATCGGCGGAATGACAATTTCGCTTTCGGATGCGAAGGTGGCGAAGATTCCTTTGCGGCCCGTGAATGCCGCCTCGGTACTGGCCTTGGGCATGAATGCTGAGATCAACATCCCTTCAATCACCCTGCGGCATTACGACGTGCTTGTGGATTTTCCGGAACACAAGTTTTCCATCGGGCAGCCCGGAACCCTTCATTTCCTTGGCTCCTCGAGCAAAGTGCAGATCAATGCGGAGAACGGACTGATTCAGGTCCCCAGCGAGATTGAGCGAAAGAAATACAGCCTGGCGCTCGATCTGGGGGCTTGCATCAGTTTTCTGTCAGACGAGTTGTTCACGAAGTTGGCAACGGCTCATCCCGACTGGCCGCATATGACCGGCGCGGTCGGATCGGCGAACATGTGGGGCGCCGATGATGAAGCAAAGTGGCAGGTGATGCGCGTCGATCGGGTGCAGTACGGGCCGTTGTTCCTGACGAACGTTCCTTTCGTCTCACTTGCAAAACCTGTGATGGACTTTTTTGAAAAGCGAGCCGGTATGACGACAACCGGATTGATTGGCTCGGAGGTGCTGCTCAACTATCGCGTCGGACTCGACTATGCACGATCAATGGTTTATTTCGACATTGGGCGGATGTACAACTTTCCCGATTTTGATGTGGTGGGACTTGTGCTGCGTCCGGAGGAGGACGGGAGATACAAAATTCTGGCGGTAGCGGATGTCGACGGAAAGCTATCGGTGGACGGTGTTCAAGCAGGCGATCATCTTGAATCGGTCGATGACATTCCGGTTCACGGAGCGACCATGGGACAGGTGTGGTCGATGCTGGGAGGAACGCCCGGACAGGAGCGGAGATTGACAATCGAGCGGGGTCGAAAGTCGCTTACGGTTGTGGCGAAGGTTCAGCAATTTCTAGGCGTGGCGGCCGACGATAAAGAGGGGAAGAAAAAGCGCTGATGGTGGAAGCCGATTTTGTCATTCCCAGCGCAGCGAGGAATCTGCTGTTTGCATGCAGCGACGCCGCCGGCGAACAGCAGGTTCCTTCTTTCTCGCTTCGCAAGTGGTCGGAATGACAAAAATTAGGAAACTCGGCCATGCAGATTATTTTGCACCGGGAACCACGGACAACACCTCAGTTTCCAGAGTCGCTGTTGTGGTCGGGTCAAGGCTCTCGCTGATGAATACGGTATCGCCCTTTACTTCGATCAACACACTTCCCTGTTCTGTGGACCACGTGTGGCGGCCTGACAATGGCGGCGGCATGGAGGGACTCTTGTCATCTGTGCTCTTGTTTGGCAGGTCCGTCGCGGACGATTGTCCCGTCTCTGCCGACTTTTTATAGCGCTGCGTGATCGAACTCGCATAGATCCCGGCAAAACGTGAAGCGCTCTCCGGGTTCGACCAGCGGGAGACATAGAGCAGTCCTAGCGGTGCGGTGGCGTTCTCTTTCGATTTTGCGGCGTAGTAATACCCACCGCGCCAATCGGGATAAATCTTTTTGGCTATGTCTTTACCGCAATACTGTTCGACCAGCAGATCGACATCGAACTCACCCATCGCCCCGATGTCGAATTTCTCATAGTCTTTGAAGTCGCGTTTGAAATCGGGCACGAACATTTGAGGAATCTTTTCGCCGGAGAGATAAGTCTCCGGCTGCATGATCTGGCGCGTCGTGTGCGGAGGATCGTGCAACACCTTCGCGAAAGCCTCTTCTTTGCCGCCCTTCTGCATGAGATCGAGAATGAAATTCATGCCAAAGTTGTAAGGGAACGTCAGAGACTCCTTCATGAAGATCGGCGCATCGTTGAAAACCTTCGTACTAGGGGTGCCTGTCAGCGTTTCCTCTTCCATCGCTTTCACGAGTTCCGGTGAGGTGACGATGGAGTGGCCGGTGGGGGCAATTGCGTATTGGAACATCATCGCCTGGGCCTGGCCTTCGATGACTGCCTCGCGTGCGTTGTCGATCTCGTCGTTTTCGATGTCTTCTGGAGTAGGATCCTTCTTAATCTCGCCGAGATCCTTTTCGCCGCGCTTCATCCATTTCTGAAGATTGACGTCCTGATCCTGCAGGGCATGAGTGAGTTCGTGGGCCATGACCGGTTCCTGCTCTTCGATCGGCACCCAATCGAGCAGGTTAACAGTCTTGGTTTTGGGATCGTAATAACCGGCGACTTCTTCCTTGAGCAATGCGACCAGGAATGTTTGAAGATCAAAATCTCGCGGCAGCAGGCCGAATTTCTTGAGCACCAACTCAGAGCGGCGAAGACGCTGGACGTCTTCGTCGTTCAGATGGCCCGTAAGGTACGCGACAACTTCCTCGCGACTGGTCAATCTCCGCTTCACGTTGTGCTTGATGGGCAGTCCTGTCTGTTTGCTGTCGAACTCGAGGATTTCGTCGACAGAATGAAACAGTTCCTCCGCCTGGCGCGGAGTAATTTTGACCTCGGACTCCTCCTTTTGCTCGGCTTGCGGCGGCTGATCGGGTGGAGGGACGGGCTTCGTCGGTTGCTGCGTTTGTGACTGGCCGGAGGGTTGGTTCTGCGCGGTGGCTGGCAGCCAGCACAGTGGCAATGCCAGTACGACCCATAAAAATGACCTTAGAACCGAGCGACAGTGCATCCGGACTCTTTTCATTCCATTCGAGTGTATATGTTCCCCTATAGTTGCACGCATGAATGCAAAAGCTGTCAATCTGTGGACGTCATCAGAGCACGTGAAGGACTATTTGCAGCAAGCGGACTTGATCTCGCACCGAGGCGAGGGTGAAGCTGCCTTGCTGGAGTTTATTCCGGCAGGCACGCGTCGGATTCTGGACCTTGGGACCGGCGATGGACGGCTCTTGGCCTTGGTGAGGAGTGAGCATCCGGAAACTGATGCCGTGGCTGTGGACTTTTCTCCGGCGATGCTGGAAGCCGCGAGGAAGCGTTTTGCCGAAGATTCGCGGGTCACGGTTGTTGAGTACAACATGGATGCTTCCTTGCCTGCTTTGGGCAAGTTCGATGTAGTGATTTCAAGCTTTGCGATTCATCATCTGGTGCATGAGCGGAAGCGGGCCCTGTACGCGGAGGTTTATGGACTTCTGAATCCCGACGGCGTGTTTTGCAACCTGGAGCACGTTGCCTCGCCGTCGCAGAGACTACACGAGGAGTTTTTGCAACGGATCGGGTTTACGGTTGAGACGGAGGATCCGTCGAACAAGTTGCTGGACTTGGAAACGCAGCTTCGGTGGTTCCGTGAGATTGGCTTTGTGGATGCGGATTGCCACTGGAAGTGGAGAGAGTTGGCACTGCTGTGCGGAAGAAAAGATTAGTCGGTCTGTCATCTTGAACGCGGCGAATCGGAATGCTCCACTCGGGATGCCAGACTTCATCTGTGTACTTGGTGCCCAACCCACTCTCCTGCCTCGCGAGTTCCGAGCGTACCGCCAATATCCTGCGTGGTTTTCTTCTGGTGCACTGCCGCCAACACCGCCGCTTCGATCTTGTCGGCTTCTTGCGCGAATTCCAAATGCCGCAGCATCATGGCCGCCGTCAGGATTGCTCCAAATGGGTTCGCCTGATTCTTTCCAGCGATCGGCGGCGCGCTGCCGTGGACCGGTTCGAACATTGAAGTGCGGCCGGGGTGGATGTTCCCGCTGGCTGCCATACCGAGGCCTCCCTGCAGGCCCGCGGCGAGGTCGGTGATGATATCGCCGAACATGTTGTTGGTCACGATGACATCGAACTGGCGCGGATCACGAACCATCTGCATGCAGAGCGCATCGACGTACATGTGCTGTACGGTAATGTTGGGATACTCACCGCTCACTTCTTTGAAGACTCGCTGCCAGAGCCTTCCGGCGTGCGTCATCGCGTTGGACTTGTCGCACATCAGGACTTTATTGCGCGGCGAGTCGTCGAGCTTAGTGTGAGTCCGGCAATATTCGAAGGCGTAGCGGATGATTCGCTCGACGCCTTTGCGCGTGTTGATGTCCTCCTGAGTCGCGATCTCGTCACGCGTTCCCTGCTTGAAGACGCCACCGGCATCGGTGTAAACGCCCTCGGTGTTTTCGCGAAGAACAACGAAATCGATGTCTTTGGGTTCGACTCCCTTCAGGGGACATAGCGCGGCATCGAGCAGGCGCACCGGGCGCACGTTGGCGTAGAGGTCCATCTTGAATCGCATGCCGAGCAGGATTTCCTTAGCGTGAATGTTCGTTTTGACGCGGGGATCGCCAAAAGCGCCGACAAGGATCGCATCGAAGTCGTGGGAGAGCATGGCGAAGCCATCCGGCGGAACGGTCGTTCCATCGCGGAGATAACGGTCTGCGCCCCAGTCGAAATCGGTTGTCTCCACCGCCGCGCCAGAGGCTCTGATCACGTTAACTGCCTGCGGAATCACTTCTTTACCGATGCCGTCGCCGGGGATAACGGCGATGCGTTTCTTTTGGCTGATTTGCGCGCTCACGGCTGGAACGTTAACACACTCGCTATAATCGAATACAGGTATGGGATTTACCGTTCTCCAGACTCAAGGCGAAGCTCCGCGTCCTCAGGCAATGGGCGAATATCGGGGTGCCACGATGGCCGCGCGCTTCAGCGATCCCTATATAGAGCTTGCGGCCCTGCGTGCGAACTGCGGCGTTTACGATTTGGGCTATCGGGCCAAGCTTGCGCTGACCGGCGGCGATCGTGTGCGCTGGTTGAATGGAATGGTCACGAACAACATTCGGGACCTTCAGCCCAGGCATGGGGTGTATGCATTTCTGCTCAATCCACAGGGTCATATCCTGGGTGATTTGTACGCTTACAACCGCGGAGATTCGATCATAGTCGACACAGACCGCAACCAAGTTGAGAAGATTCTAGCGACGTTCGATCACTACATCATCATGGATGATGTCGAGGTTAAGAATCTCACCGATGGAGGGGCCGCTCTGGGGATTGCAGGCCCCAAAGCGCGCGAAGTGCTTACAGCGAGCGGGATTCAGGTCCCCGAGATGCAGCCGCTAGAGATCGCAGAAGCAAAGTGCAGCTGCGATTGCGGGTGCTCCACCTGTCCGGTTGTGCGCGGTGACGATCCGATAATTGAGAATTATGAGCTATGGCTCGCTGCAGGTGACGTGAAGAAGACTTGGGATGCTCTGGTTCAGCACGGAGCGGCGCCCGTCGGGTCAGAGGCGCTGGAACTTTGGAGAATTGTTTCAGGGGTACCGCTATACGGTATGGATATCCGCGATCGCGATTTACCGCAGGAAACCGAGCAGGCACGCGCTCTCAATTTCAGCAAAGGATGCTATGTCGGGCAGGAAATTGTTGAACGGATTCGTTCGCGGGGAGCGGTACATCGTAAATTCTCCGGATTTAGCGCAGATAGCAGTGCCGGGATCTCCCCAGGGATGAAAGTATCTTTTTCCGGAAAAGAGGTTGGGGAAATCACAAGTGTGGCATTGCTGGGCGCTGAGCGTCCTCTGCTTGCCGTGGGATACATTCGACGGGAGATTGCTGTACCAGGGAGAGAGGTTTTGATCGGAACGACGCAGGCACAGGTTCGTGAACTGCCGTTCCGAATGTGAAGGGCGCAGTTTGTTTGGTGATCATGAGGCAAAAACCCTATGACTGAAAAGAAAAACGATTCAGGTTTCACAGTAACGGACCGGCGGCTTTTTACTGCGGACGGCGATTTGCGGTCGGATATTCCGGACGAGGTGGAAAGTCCAAAGCAGACGCCTGCGAGCGCAACGAAGGAGGCTCCGCCGCCGAAACCCACGGGTGAGTCTCAACTGGAGCGCGAGATGCCTCTTCCGCCGACAGCCGCAGAGCAGCAGGCGCAGGCGGATGCATACCGCCAGTCTGCAAAGGATCTCGATAATGAAGTCGAGTTGAGCGGCCACTCTGCAAAGGAATTCGAGATCACGTTCGAGAAATTTCTGGCGCAGCTTTACATGACTGCCATGCTGCAATTGGGCCTGATGCGCCGACAGGGAGAGCAGCCGGGGGTAGACATTATTGGCGCACGGCTGACGATTGATACACTCAGCCTCATCGCTGAAAAGACCAAAGGAAATTTGACTTCTGTGGAAGAGAATTTCCTGCAGAACAGTCTTTACGAATTGCGCATGGCATATGTGGAGGTAACGAACGCTTTGGCGCGTCCGCCGCAGCCTGGACCCGCCACGGGAACGACGGGACGGTAATAGGAAAAGATGAAAGCAACCTTGACCGTGTTGGGCAGTGGGACGTCGATGGGCGTGCCCACGTTGGGATGTGACTGCGCCGTTTGCCACTCAGACGATCCGCATGACCGCAGGACGCGGCCTTCGATCATGCTGCAATATTCTGGGAAGGTGGTTCTCATCGACACCACACCTGATTTCTACACGCAGGCGATCCGCGAAAACATCAGGGCAGTGGATGCGGTGCTCTATACGCACACGCATGCCGATCACATTCTCGGGATTGACGATCTACGCCCGCTCAGCTATCAGCACAAACCGGAAAAACTCCCGCTCTATGCGCGTCCGGATGCGGCCGCGTTTCTCCGCAGAATGTTTTCTTACATTTTTGACGCCGATTACAAGTACGGTGGATTGGCGCAGCTTGAGCTGCGGCCCATTGATGGACCTATCGATATCTTTGGAGCACACTTCGATCCGGTCATTCTGATTCACGGAGAAGCGCAGATCTATGGCTACCGTTTCGGCTCGGCGGCGTACCTGACCGATCACAGCGAGATTCCCGAGTCGTCGATGGATCAACTCGAAGGACTCGACATTCTGTTCCTCGATGCACTGCGCCACAAGCCTCATCCGACGCACTCGACGGTCAAGAATTCGCTGGCGATTGTCGACCGCCTGAAGCCAAGGCGGGCGTTCTTTACACATATCTGTCACGATCTCGCCCACGAAGCGACGAATGCGGTGCTGCCGAGGAACGTACGACTGTCATACGACGGGATGAAGCTGGAGTTTGAGATCTGATTGTTGAATTGCGAATGCCGATTTTCGATTGAAGTGAGAGCTGCTTCGGAAATTCAATCGGAAATCGGCATTTGTCACTCGAAATTCATGCTGACTTTCCACAAACTCGAGGATGTGCCTTCCGACTTCGGCCCGACCTACGTCAGCGTAGGGAACTTTGACGGCGTACACCGGGCGCATGCGCGTGTGCTCAGCGAGATTGTGAGGCGGGCGCGACGGGCGAATGGCGGGAGGGCTGTGGCCGTAACCTTCGAGCCGCATCCAGCGAGGATTCTCAAGCCGGGGTCCGGACTGAAATTGCTGACGCCTACGCCAGAAAAACTGCGCTGGCTGGAATCCACCGGGGTTGATGCCGTCTTGTTGCTTCCGTTTGGGCGCGATTTGTCGCTCATGACTGCGCGGGAATTCGCCGAGCGAATTCTAAAAGACAAGTTGCACGCGCGTGAGGTGCATGAGGGATTCAATTTCCGCTTCGGTCATCAGGCTGCTGGGGACATGAACACCCTCACAGATTTGGGGCGCGAGCTAGGATTCGAGGTGAAGCAGTATCCGGAGATGAAACTGCGCGGGGAGACGGTATCGAGCAGCCAGATTCGCAAGCTCGTTGCTGCCGGACGAGTGAGCCGTGCGCGGCATTTACTGGCCCGTCCTTTTTGCATTCTTGGAGTACCGGGGCGCGGCCGCGGGTATGGATCAAAATATACGGTCCCCACCATCAATCTGGCGCGCTATGACGAGCTTGTTCCGAAAGATGGTGTATATATCACGTGGACACGCGTCGGCCAGGAGCGGTTCGACTCGGTGACGAATGTGGGCAACCGGCCGACGTTCGGCAATGAGCTGTTCGCGATCGAAACCCACCTGCTGAATTTCCATCCCATTGAGTTGACCCCTGAGACAGAAGTCGAGATCTGCTTCCTCGATCGGCTCAGAGACGAGATCAAGTTCCCATCCGTTGACGCTCTGCGCGAGCAGATCTCGCGCGACGTGAAGAAGGCGCGAAGATATTTTCATCTGCTGCAACTTCATGCAAGCTAGAAGCCACTTTTTCCGAAGCACGCTGAAGTGGCAGAGCTAGACTGTTCTTCGTGCGGATATCTCGACTGCTAACGCTACGGCTCCGACGAGTTGTCTTTTAGGTACGGACACGGCAGAGGGGGTCACTCGTGTTTCGCCAAGTCCAGGCGAACACCAAACCACAGCAAACCTGCGACAAGTGCCAAGCCCGCCGTAAGACTCAAAGCGGCTTCCCAACCGATACGCTCCGCCAACCAGGGAGTCAGCGCGGGAGAGATCGCTCCGCCGATGTTGCTTCCAAAGTTCATCGTGCCGCCGGCAATGCCGCTGTGTTCACCGGAGAGTTGAGCCATCGTCGCCCAATACGGACCTTCCGTACAGATTACGAGCACGGTGCAGGCTGTGAGCATGGCCACCGCCACCATCGGATTCGGGGTGCGCGCTCCGATGACAAGGAACACGGCGGATACGCACAGCGAAATGAGAGGAAGACTACGCCGGCCCCAGGTTGCGCCGATACGCAGGACCGCGAGATCAGAGAAAATTCCGCCTAGAGGAATCGCCAAGGCCGTAGCGATCCACGGCAGGGCCGTGAATCCGGCAGCTTTCAGTACTTCAATGTGGCGTACCTGAACCAGATAGAGATAGAACCAGAAGATGAAGATGTAGCCGAGGTATCCCTGAAGCAGGTAGCTGGCGAACAGAAACCAGAAGCTCGCGGAACGCAGGGGCCGAGGCGAATGCGAGGACTGAGCTATGTCCGGCTGCCGACTCGGTTTCTTTGATTCGTGATGCTCTCGCGGGGCGAATATCAGCCAGAGAAGCCAGGCTGCAGCGCTAATCGAGGCGGCCACGCATAACGAGATGCGCCAACCGAAGCGGGTCGCGAATGGCGTGAGCAGCAAAGGCGTGATCGCCGATCCGATGCCGACACTGGCTAGCACGGCGCTGTTGGCACGAGCCTGGAGGTGTGCCGGTATCGTAACCGCGATCGTCCGGGCCGACGCGGGATAGGTTGGAGCCGCAACCACCCCGAACAAGCCGCGAATGATCCACAATTGCGGAATCATCATTGCGATCCCGAATCCTCTCCAGCCCGCGAATGCCGTGAGCAGAGTCAGGAGCGTGAATCCTGCACAGAGAACGAGGAAGATGCGGCGGGCGCTGACTCGATCTGCGAGTCCTCCCGAAGGAACCTGGAGCGCGGTATATCCGATTAGGAAAGCGCTGAAGACTGTCCCCATCTGCGCTTGGGTTAAGCCGAAATCGTGCATGATTCCGGGGGCTACGACGGTGATCGCCACGCGGCAGATATATCCGGCGGACGCCGCCACGGCCAGTAGTATGACCAGGCGCTTGCCATCCGCAAAGGTCAGATCTGGGCGATCAATCTGTCGGCGATCGGTCATGGAAGGCGTTTGTGGAATATCAACTCGGAGTGGCCGACAACGATGTAGTCCTGGAGTTCACCGACGAATTCATAGCCGTGATGGCGGTAGAACTGTTGCGCTGGCGGATTGAAAGACGAGACGAGTAGGAAGAGATGTTTGCGATCGCGGCAAACCTGCTCAACAAATTCCATTAGCTGAGAACCGAGTCCACCGCCACGCGCTTCTGGCGCCACTGCAATGGACGCTATGTACGGGGAGCCAGCAAAGCCATAAGGGGCAAGAAGCACGAAACCGAGCAGCCGGTTCGTCTCCCGCTCGCGTGCGCTGTAGAGCTCGGTACCGGGGCGTTTGATGACGCCGCGGCATCCGTCCAGGTCGCGCCGCAGAGTAACCCATGGCTCGCTCGCAGCCATCAGGCGGGCGCACCATTCGTAATCATCTGCCAGCGCGCGAGCAATGTGGACTGGGTGCATTGCCGTTCGGAAGAGACAGTGATCCTAGCAGGGTGCTCTGCTGATGGCAAAGTACCGAATCACTGGTCGCCACGTCTGACTGCTTCTAGTGAGGCAAGTAGCCGAGTTCCATGGGCAATTTGCCATCCACGCGCACGACCTTCACGGAGTTATCAATCGACCGAACTTCGATTAGTCCGACAGCACAGGGCTCGGACTGGACTTCTTTTATGACGTCCGCATCCGTATCGACGAAGAGAATCGACTCCCTGTGTGCAAACACAAACGCGTTCCAGTCAGACGCCGACATTTTTGTCAGCCGTTCGAGTGCTTCTCGCTCCCCGGCCGCGTCTCTATGAAGCACAAGCACAATGCCTTTGCGGTTCGGCCACTGCTTGATATCGCCTCGGATAATCTTGCTGAGATGCTCGGATGTGACGTTGTCGACGTTGTTGTCCTTATTCACGATTAATGCAGTGTGATGCGCAAAGCACGGCGTCAGCGTCGCAATGAGAAAAGTGACAGCATGGATGACCGAATGCAGTTTCATACTAAGCCTCGACTCTAAATTTTCGGGGGGATGTATGCAGCCTAAGGGATGGACGCAGGAGCGTTGTCAAGCGGATGTAAAGTGAAAAACACCGAAGTAACCGGACGTAACCAGTGCATTGACAATTGACGATTCCTGATTGTTGATTGAACACCTTCATCCACCTCCGCCAAATCGCCAATCGGAAATTCGCCAACTTCTCCTTTACAATCGCCCGATTGATGAACGCTTCTCTATGGTGATTGGTCCTCTACAACTAATCCGACAAGCTACACCGGGTCAGCGACGCACCCTGCTCGCAGCCGCGATGGGATGGGCGCTCGATGCGTTCGATGCGATGCTGTACTCGCTCGTTCTCGCGATGTTGATGCGCGATTTCGGAATGAGCAAGACCACGGCGGGATCGCTCGGGACACTGACGCTGCTGGCGTCGGGCATTGGCGGCGTTTTTTTTGGATTTGTCGCCGATCGGATTGGGAGGAAGCATGCGCTGATGGCGAGCATTCTCACGTATTCGGTGTGCTCGTTTGCATCCGGCTTAGCGACCAGCATTGCGATGCTGGCAATAGCGCGGTTTGTTCTGGGATTAGGGATGGGCGGGGAGTGGAATACTGGGGCTACGCTGGTTGCGGAGACGTGGCCAACTGAGTTGAGGGCGAAGGCTATCTCGATTGTGCAGAGTTCCTGGGCGCTAGGGTTTGCAGCGGCGGCCTTGGTGGCCGGTCCAGTTGCACGGTGGTACGGCTGGCGTGCGGTGTTTTTCGTTGGCATTTTCCCGGCACTGATCACGTTGTGGATTCAGCGGCGAGTGCCTGAGTCGGAGATGTGGCGAGAGCGGTCGGCGGGGGCTAAAGTTCCTTCCTCCGAGGAGGTCGAACCCGGTGCTGAAGCGCCGCTCTTCCACGATCATGTTCCCACCAGCGCCATTTTCCGTTCCCCTTACATACGGCATACGTTTGCGCTGCTCTTGTTCAACTTTTTCTGCATGTTTGCCTGGTGGGGATTGTTCACCTGGCTGCCGCCGTATCTGTCGCTTCCGGTGGATCAGGGTGGACGCGGGTTTGGCGTGCTTGGCATGACAACGTTGATGGTCGTGTTGAACCTGTGCGGGATGTTTCCTGGATATGCCAGTTTTGGCTGGGTGGCCGATCGTATCGGGCGCAGAAATGCGTTTCTCGCTTACACCGTGATCGCGGCAGTCCTGATTCCTCTCTATGCAGCTGCTCGTTCGCAAGGAACATTATTGGTATTGGGCACGCTCGTGGCGTTCTTTGGAACGGGAATCTTCTCTGGGTCGGGAATTATCGGCAGCGAGATCTTCCCTACCGCGGTGCGCGCACGCGCGCTTGGATTCACCTACAACGGAGCGCGCACGATGAGTTCGCTTGCTCCGGTGGTGATTGGGCGCGTCGGTCAGACGAAGGGATTGAGTTGGGCGTTCTATTTGTGCGCGGCAGGGTATCTGCTGGCTGCGCTAATGACCACGCAACTGCCGGAGACGAGGGGAAAGAAACTGGAATAGTGAAATAACTTCACCCCCTCATTTCACAAAATTCAAGCCATGTGGCACCACTCCTCGGAATACATAGGCGTAGAGCAGCACGATGATTCCGACGATCGAGCAGAGGGCGATCGAATGCCATGCCACGAAGCGGAAGATGACGCCTTCATTCCCAACCTGCTCGGTAGCGGCAGTGGCGATCGTGATGGATTGCGCGTCGACCATTTTGCCCATCACTCCGCCGGCACTGTTCGCGGCACACATGAGAACGGGGTCGATGCCAAGTTGTTGCGACGTAATCCGCTGCAGGCTTCCGAAAAGTGCATTAGCAGAGGTATCACTTCCGGTGAGCGCGACGCCCAGCCATCCCAGAAATGTTCCGAAGAATGGATAGAGCCACCCGGTGCGGGTAAAGGCCAAGCCGAGCACTGCATCGAGCCCGGAGTAGCGCGTCACATAGCCCAGTCCGAGCATAAACGAGATTGCGACCATGGCGAGACGCATCCGCACGCAGGTTCTCCAGAAAATTCTCATCAATTTCGCGGGACGTAAACCAAGCAATAGTCCGGAAAGAACGGCAGCCAGGAAGCAGCCAGTTCCTGTTGCAGACAGCCAATTCAGGTCGTAGCGAGCGGCTTCTGGCGTGGGCTTGCTCACAACTGGTGCGGCACGTGAAATGGCGTTGTGCAGATATGGCACATCCCATCCAGGCGGACCGGGGCGCACTCTGCCGTCCGGCAGGACAACGCTGAAGGCGGGGGTGGTCGCCCGATTCATCGCGAGCTTTACCTTGGGCAAACCCCACACCAACACAACGAGCGAGAGAATTGCAAAAGGCATCCAGGCCTTCAAGACTTGTCCAGCGCTGTAGCTGCGAGCCTTTACAGGCCCGTCGTACTGATTCGCCGCCCATTCGATACCCATTTGATCAGCAATCTCGACAGAGGCCGGCGGCAGCGGGTTCGGCTTGTCATCGTAGTCGAATCGCCAGATTCGTTTGGGCTTCCACACGCGCAGGAAGATCAGCGTCGCTAATATCGATACGACGCCTCCCAGGATGTCCACCAGGTTGCTGTCGACAAAGTTTGACCAGAAAAACTGCGTCATAGCAAAGGAAACACCGACCACCAGAATCGCGGGCAAAACCTCGAATGTCTCCTTCCAACTCACCATCGAGCGCACCAGCCAGAACGCAACGATGACGGCAGTGATGGGAAGAATCCGGCCGATCATAGCGCTAAGGTCGGACTCGGGCAAAGCAGTCACCGCCGCTAGAGTGTGCACCGGGATGCCAATCGCTCCGAAGGCCACCGGCGCGGTGTTGGCGATGAGATTTAAGGCTGCGGCGTGAAACGGCTTGAAGCCAAGTCCGATCATGAAGGCTCCGGCGATCGCGACGGGAGCGCCGAATCCAGCAGCGCCCTCGATGAATGCTCCGAAGCAAAACGCGACCAACAGGACTTGCAGGCGACGGTCGGGAGTTATGCCGGCGATCGACTCCTTCATAATTTCAAACTGTCCGGTTTCGACAGAGATGTCATAAAGGTAGACGGCGGCGAGGACAATCCACGCGATTTTAAGAATTCCAAAAGCAACGCCGTAGGCAAAACTCATCGCCGCTAGAACAGGCGGCATTCTGAAGAAGATGATTGCTACCAACACTGCGGTACTAGCGCCGGAGATCGCACACCAGTGCGGCTTTACTTTGAATCCTGCCAGCAGGCCAAGGAGAACAACAATCGGCAGCGCGGCGACAAGTGTCGAGAGCCACCAGTGACCCAACGGATCGTATATCTGAGTCCACTGCATTTCGACCTCCCCGCTGAGCGGAGTCGACTGCATGAGTGGCGGACATGGTACCACTTGCCGATGAATGTGTGACCTTTCAAAGGAATGTGTCTCATCGTGGTATTCGGATTGAATCGGGCTATCTCATTCAATGGGATCCACGACGACTGCTTCTCTGTCCCCCGCTTCTCTTCCCGGCAACTGCACGATCACAATGGCTGACAAAACCAAAACAATTCCCAACGTTTGAATTGCCTTCACGCCTTCGCCGAGCAGAGCGGCTGCTAGCAAGATGGAAAACACAGGCTCCAGACAGCTTGCAATGATCGCTCGCGTTGGCTCGAGGTGCTGCAAGCCGAGAAAGTACAGCGAGAACGATCCTAGGACTGAGATCATCGAGAAGGCGAACAGGAATCCCCACTGCGCGAGCGTGTAGTGTTCCGCAAGCACTTTCCACGGAGGATTCCAGAAGAGCCAGAAAACGGCGGCGGAGGTCAGGGTCCAGGTGAGGACACGCCATCGGTCGTGGCGGGCCAGGATGCTGTGTCCGCCTACGTTGTAAAAGGCGAACGAAAAAGATGCCAACATGGCGGCGATCAAGCCCCAGCGGTCTATGTGGAGCGCTGCTGAGTTGCCTCCGATGATCCCGATCGTGAGCGCGATTCCAGCGATGGCGACTACTACGGCCGTGACTTTCTGGAATGAGAGCCTCTGCTGTCCGCGAGCTACGACGTAAAGCAATACCCAGACCGGCGCCGTGTATTGCAGAACGATCGCGATGGCGACGCTGGTCCGCTGGATGGCGACGTAATAGAGATAATTTGAAGCAGCGACACCGAGCATGCCGAGAACGACGCATTGAATGAAATCAGATGCGGGCAGGGCGACGCGCCGCCATCCGCCTCCACGCTCTTTCTTCCGTAAAACCAACATCGGCAAAAGAACCAGCAAAGAAAACGTCGTTCTCGTCTGCGATAGGATGAGCGGGTCGATCGGGTGCGCAGCTTCCCCCGCGAGCCGAAGTTTGCCGGTGAAGACTGCACGTCCCATGGACGCAGAGACTCCCCACAGAAATGCCGCGGACGCGATGAAGAAGTATCCGCGCAGCGGGTGGGCGCTTCGGTTGTTTGTGGAAGAGTTCAGTTTTCCGGCACCGAGTCCGATGATGGGGCGGGATCGAGGATCTGGTCAAGCAGTGCGGGATCGAATCCGATAATGGGCTCTCCATCGATGACAAGCGTCGGCGTTTCGTTGCTCTCGTAGGTTTCGGTCATGGCGCGCCTTGCTTCAGGATCTTTCGTGATGTCGCGCTCCTCAAACGTGATTTCACGAGCCTCGAGGTAAATGCGCATCAGCTCGCATAAAAAGCATCCGGGTTGGGTGTAGAGCACGAGAGCGGCCATGATGCTTGTATCCGTTGTTCTGGCTCGAGCGCGGAGTGCCTCTGCATTTTACCGCTACTCTGCATACTCGATTGTCACCACAATCTTCGCCGTCTTTTCCAGCATCGCTGACACCGAACAATACTTCTCTTTCGAGAGTTTGACAGCGTCTTCCATTGCTTTCTGGGAGACCTTTCCTTTCACGCGATATGTCAGCCTGATGTGGGTATAAACAGCGGGATACCCTTCCGCCCTTTCTCCTTCTGCGGAAACTTCCAGCCCAGTAAACGGTTCACGCTTCTTTTTTAGGATGCCGACGACATCTGAAGCGGTGCAACCGCACAAAGCAATCAACACCAGTTCCATCGGCGTATTGGCGGTCTTCTCTTTTGCCGTATCCATCACAATGGCATGGCGCGACGTTGCTTCTGCTACGTAACGTTCGTTTTCGGTCCAGATGGCTTTGGCAGATATCACTCTCTATCTCCGATTGTCGGTGCTGGGTTCAGGGTGAATCAGTACTCGAAACAGCTCGGGCGCATCCTGCTTGAAGCGGATTTCGAGTTCGGTCTGGATCTCGTGCACGCGGCCTAACGACAGATTGTCAGACAAAGTGCAGTGACACGACAAATATAGTCGACCCCGGACGCGCTTGAAGATGAAATCGTGGACGTCGAGGATTTCCGGGAATTGTGTCGCCACGACTCGTAGCCGATGCTCAAGTTCCGCATCTCCAACGAGTTCTTCTGGCTTTTCGATGGTGGCGGGTTCGCTCTCAATGTGCGTCAGGATTTCCGCGATCTCCGGCACGTCTTGTCGCATGTCCGCTTCGAGCTCGGTGACTTGGTCGTGAGCCTCTTTCAGGGTAATGCGTTCATCGAGTTCAACGTGCTGCTCCACGTGGAAGCGTCCGCCAAGATCCTGCACGCTGATGTCATGAACATTCAGGTTACGGTGAGCGGCCACCGCGCGGATGCGATCGAAGATGTTCTCACTGTGTTGCGCCCGCGGCAGAGACTGAACAGTAACGTCCGCATCGGGAAGAATCTTGCGCACTGATTCGGTTACCGCTTTGGCCAGTTGCTCTGATCGTTGAAACGTCACGGTGCGGGCCAGACCCACAGCGAGATCGGCGAAGTATCGGTTCCCTGCCCGGCGGATGCGTACACGGTCGACTTCGAGCACCCCATCGAGGCGCGAGACGGCATCGTAAATCTGGGAGCGCACACCCGGAGGAGCGGCGTCGAGTAGCGCATCAATCGTGCGGCGGGCCAGGCGCCAACTCACCGAAATTACAACTCCCGCGACAAAGAGCGCGGCGATCGGGTCAGCATCGCGCAACCAATCGATCCGGTAGGAGCGGCCGATCATCACCAGCAAGAGCCCGAGAACTACTACTCCGGCCGACCAGATGTCGGTCGAGAAATGCAGGGCATCAGCCTCGAGGGCCTGGCTGTCGTATTTAGAGGCGATGCGTCCGAGGGCGCGGGAACGCCACCAGTCGATACCCATCGACAGCACCATGACACCGAAAGCGGCAATAGACGGTTCGATTTCGATACGCCGAAAGAAAAGACGAATCCCAGCCTCGTAGATAATCCAGGCACAAGTCAGCAGCAAAAGGCCGGTTTCCACAAAAGCCGAGAAATTCTCGACCTTTCCATGGCCATATTGGTGCTCGGCATCGGCGGGCTTGTCTGAGACTCCAACGGAGAAAAACGTCAGCAGCGAGGCGATCAGATCAAGGCCAGAATGAGCGGCCTCCGACAGGATTCCCAAGCTGCCGGTACTAACGCCTACAACGAGTTTCAGCCCGGTGATGACGACCGCGGCCCAGACGGAATTTCCTGCGGCCGAACGCTTTTCAGCACGCATCAACTCCGAGGGCGAGATGGCTGAAGTTCCCGACATGAAGGAATTATCGCTGGGAAAAGGCGATTTAGTCATTTAGTCATTTAATCATTTAGTCATTTAATCAATTCATAATCGAGTCATTCAGGCATTGCGACCGATCGCTCTGCCCCCCGGCGCGACGGAGCAGCGATGGGGTTCATTGATTAAATGCTTAAATGAATAAATGATTAAATGCCTACGGCTGGGCCCTCCGGTCTCCGCCAGACCTGCCAATTGTGCTAGCATTTCCTGCTTGGCATTTTCACCTTTCTAATGGACCAATCCTGGAGGATAAGAGTTATGCGTAAGAGTTGGCTGCTGTGTGTTTTGTTGGGTGCGATGGCTTTCGGACAAGCCGCCCCGAGTACGCCTCCGCCACCGCAGCCGGGCGCGGCTCAGGCGGAGAATGAGGGCAAGCCGCCTGCCGATACATCTGCTTCTGTTCCGGCCAATGCGGCGGTGATCACCATTAACGGAGTCTGCGCGGCTCAGCCGAAGACCGCTGCAAAGGGCGCCACAGCGAAGCCCGCTGCCAGCAAGGCAAAAGATGAGGACGATGACGACAAGGCGGCTCCCGCGGCCGGCTGCAAGACTGTCATCACCAAAGCCGAGTTTGAAAAGCTCGCGAACGCCTTGGCTCCAAACACTACTGCGCAGCAGAGAAAGCAGTTGGCGGGCGTCCTGCCACGGGTGATTGCAATGTCGACCGAGGCAAAGAAGGAAGGCCTCGATAAGACCCCGCAATTCGACGAAACTGTGAAGTTTGTAAAGATGCAGGTACTCACGAATCAACTGCAACGCAAAATTCAGGAAGAAGCCGCCGACATTGCGCCGGCGCAAATCGAGGCGTATTACAAAGAACATCCGGACCAGTTCGAACAGTACAACGTCGATCGCATCTTCGTGCCCCGAACCAAACAGGTCGAGGCTGAGATGAAGGACGAAGAGAACGACGACAAGCTGACCGATGAGCAGAAGAAGGCTAAAGAGGCTGCTGAAAAAGCGAAAAGCGACGAAGCCGAGCAAGCCATGACGAAACTTGCGGACGAGCTTCGAGCTAAGGCCGCCGCCGGCGAGGATATGGCGAAGCTGCAGAAAGAAGCTTTCGATGCTGCGGGCATGAAGATCGAGTCTCCGACGGTGAATCTGCCAAGCGTGCGCCGCACCGGCTTGCCCCCTGCTCATGCCGCGATCTTCGACCTGAAGCCGGGCGAAGTGTCGCAGGTCATCGGTGACTCCGGCGGTCACTACATCTACAAGATGAACAGCAAGAGTGAGATGACGCTGGACCAAGCCAGGGCCGAAATTAAAGGCAAGATGCAGAACGACCGCATGCGCGAGCGAATGGAGAAACTGAACAACTCTTACAAGGTAGACACGAATGAAGCCTACTTTGGACCCGGCGGCGCCGGTCCGATGCCGCCGCCGCGGATGCCGCGTCCGCGGCCTGGCATGGCTCCGGCACAACCGGCGCCTCAAAAGCAATAATGGCCAAACCTGTCGTTGTGGTCACTGGTGTTTCGGGCAACCTGGGCTCCAGGCTTTTGCCAATGCTGGGAAGTTTTTCGGTGATCGGGGTGGATACTCATCCACCCCAGACCGATTCCGAGCTACAGTTTGAGAGCTTGGACCTGGGACAGGAGTCGTCCACCCGAAAACTGTACGAACTCTTCCGAGATGTTCATCCTTTCGCCGTAGTGCATTTAGCGTTTGTCATCGATCCCGTTCGCACCGATGTGCTCGACCTTGATCGCATGTGGCAGATCAATGTCGCCGGAACCGCGCGGGTGATGGAAGCGGTGACGGAGGCAAATCGGGCTGCCGACGACGGGATCAAGCAGTTCATATTCCCCAGCAGCGTATCGGTGTACGGCCCCGATTTTCCTGCTCCGGCGACGGAAGACTCTGCTTTTGGCGCTCATACACTCCCCTACGCGATTCACAAAAGAGAATCCGACGAAGTTGTGCAGCAGCGGTGCACGGCATTGCGGGGGTGCAGCGTCTACATTCTGCGGCCCCACATTTTCGCTGGATCAACCGTTGAAAACTATCTGATGGGAGCTTTCCGTGGCACTCCGAATGGGAAAGGGGCACGAGCCGAGCGAATGCGGGCGGAAGGTAAGCGCCTGCCCTGCATGCTGCCACGAGGCCAGCAATATCTTGACAACAAGATTCAGTTCATCCATGTGGATGACATGGCGCGGCTCATCCGGCACGTCCTGCAACGCGAACCGGAGACTCAGAGACTGACAGTGCTCAATGTTGCGGGACGAGGAGAGCCACTCACTTTTGCGCGCTGCATCGAAATGGCACAGGCAAAGTTGGTGCGGGTCCCCGGAAAATGGGCCATGCGCCAGGTTCTGGCCTTTCTGTGGAAACGACAGATCTCAGCGATTCCGCCCGAGGCGGTCCCCTACATGACCGGCCAGTACATCATGAATACCGATCGGCTCCGGCGCTTCCTTGGACCCGAGTATGAGCACGTGATTCGTCACACAATCACAGATGCCTTCGCAGATAGCTTTCGCCATGCCGGTGCCTAACGTTTTGTTGTTTCCTCCTTCTGTGGCAGCACAGGCGTAAGTTCCATCCCACCATATACCGCTGGATCACCCAAGCTTCCCTTCGTTGGCAGGTGACGCATGTAGAGCACCAATTGCCATATCTCTTCATCCCGGAACATGCTTTTGGAAGCTGGCATTCCTGAGGGAAAAATCCCGTTCTCGATAATCCAGTGCAACTGGCCGTCCGTATATGCTTGCACGCTCGGAGAGCCAAGCGACGGCACAGGTGGAGACATTTTGTCAGCGAAAGGGACGCCGGTATTCTGGCCGTCCAGTCCGTGGCAGGCCATGCAATAGGCGGCGAAGTTCTTTTGACCCCTACGGACGTTTTGGTCGTTTGCCGGAACCGGATTATGGTCCCGTCGACCTCTTACTGTGAGGTGTTGCTTAGCGCGTTGAACCAGTCTGGTTTCAAAGCCGCCAGGTGTCCGGGCCTGACAACCAGCCAACGACAGCGGGGTCAGGACGCTCATCACGGGGAGAAGTCGACGACAAATCACGACAAGCCGCTTCACATTCACTCCACAACAATAGTCATGTTCATGTTGCCGTGATTCGCACCGCAGAAATGGTCACAGATTGTGGTGAACGTTCCTCCAGTTCGCGGAGTAACTGTGACGTCGACACTTTGTCCTGCTGGAATCTCCTCATCGAGCGCGAGCTGCCGCAGAAAGAATCCGTGCGTCACATCTTCGCTGTGAAGACGCAGCTTTACCGTCTGATCTTTCTTGAGCGTGATCTTGTCCGGGCTAAATGCGAATCGTTTGGCGGTTATCTCCACGATCGGAGTCTCACCGGGCCGCGCGGAGGCTCCCGAAGCAAGGAGCATCGTGAGACAAGAGAACAGGATGAGTGCGGAAACACTCTTCTTTGCTTTCAACATAATTTTCCTTTCGATTCGGTTAAGGATTTGGATTAAAGCTCAAGATTTCGGAGTAGCTGCTGAGCCCCGTTGATCTCCCGGAACTCGCGGGATGTCAGTTCGATATCCTCGACCGACACTGGTGCTGAATTCGGTTGCGTCTGCCCGTTGAAGCTCACCGTGCGAATCCCAAGGTTCTTAAATGGATGTTCCTTGTCGAAAGGCACAGGCTTGCGAGGTCCTGAAATGCCAGTCGGGTCCGGAAATGCGAAGATCAGAGACTTCGCCGCGTAGTGGTGAACCGGCCCGATCTGCTCCTCATGATCCCGGTGAATATGCCCGTACAGCACAGTCACGTTGTCGTAGTTGGCCAGAACGGTCATGACCTGATCGCCATCGCTGGTAAACCATTCCCAATCAGGACGGAGATCGAATAGCGGCCGATGGGTGAACACCACGAGGGGTGCCGTCTTGGGGAAACGTGACAGATCGTTCTTCAGCCACGCCAGCTGTTCGGGCCCAACCTCAGGTTTGGCTCGGGTCACATTGTCCAGAGCAACGAAGTGAACACCACGGTGATCGAAGGAGTAGTAGCTCTCGCCAAAAAACTCCCTGTAGAGAAGCCCACTATCAAGTCCGGCGTCGTGCTCGCCCGGGACATGCTTGATCACCGGGACATTGATCCTCTTCGATATTTCCTGAAACTGTTTGATCCGCTGAATCTGCGCGTCGCGATCCTCGGTGTCATGGACCAGATCTCCAGTGAAAAGAATCAGATCAGGTCTTCGAGAGAGGCCATTGATCATCTCTACGGCCCGCTCAAACGCCTTCGTGCCAAGAGGGTCGGGAGGGCCGTTAAATCCGACATGCGCGTCACTGAGTTGAACGAATGAGAACGGCTCGGGTTTCTCACCATTTGCCCTTCCCAGCGCCGACAGAAAGTTGTGCGATTCCTTGCCTTTCAGGGCAGCGGGAAACGCCGTGTACAACACTCCAATCCCAAGCGATGAGCCAGCAATCTTGAGAAAGGATCTACGATTCGGTGGGTTCATGTTGTCCTCGATACGTTGAAACGTCCTTGCACGATGGAGAACAGGAGTGGAACGGAATTATTCCTTGGAACAGAAAAAACATTTTTCTTCGTACCGAGGGAATAAAAGCGCGGTTGGCCCGTTATGCTATCGAGGTGCCAGATCAATCATTGCCCGCCGCGACATTCGCAGACCTGGCATTGCCGCTATTCGACCAGCTCTACAATTTCGCGCACTGGCTCACTCAAGACAGAAGCGAAGCCGAGGACTTGGTTCAGGAGACTTATACGAAGGCGCTGCGCGGCTTTGCTGGATTTCGGATCGGCACGAATTTTCGCGCATGGATGTTCCGCATTTTGCGGAATGCATTTCTGACATCGCGCGCCGGATTGAAGGCCTCCAACTCGGGCGAAGAGGATCTGGATGCGTTTCCGTCAGTAGACCCATCGCCCGAGGATGTGCTCATCCAGGAGGTCGAGCGCGATATTGTGAGGCAGGCGTTGACTGAGTTGCCGGTCGCGTCGCGAGAAATACTTTTGCTGTGTGAAGTTGAGGAAATGAAGTACGAAGAAATTGCGCAGGTCTTGGGGGTACCAATCGGCACTGTTATGTCGCGGCTGTATGGCGCGCGGCAAGCCCTGCGCAGCCGAGTGAGCGAAAAGTTCAAAGGGAAAGCCGCATGGCCTGTGAGTTAATGCGCGAAAAACTCGATGCCTACGTAGATGGCGAACTCTCGCCTTCAGATGCCCAGCAGTTTGGGACTCATGTCCGAGAGTGCTCGGCTTGTGCCATAGACGTACTCGAGCGCGTCCAGATGAAAAAAGCTGTATCGGTTGCGGGAAAAGCCTACGAACCGAGCGCGGAGTTTCGTCGAAAAATGCTAAGAGAGATGATTAAAGCTGACCGCGGGCGCAGATCATGGGGCTGGAAGTTGGTACTGGCGCCAGCCGCGCTCGTACTGATCATTTCTCTCGGCATGATGCTTCTCGTTGGCCGTGAAAAGAGCAGACGCGAGCGGACGTTCGGTGAATTGGCCGACATGCATGTCATGACACTCGCGAGCGCCACGCCCGTCGACGTGGTTTCCACGGATCGGCACACCGTCAAGCCGTGGTTCGAAGGGAAAATCCCCTTCGCGTTTAACCTGCCCGAATTGCAGGGGAGCGATTTCACGCTGGTTGGCGGCAAGGTTGCCTACTTGGGACAGACTCCCGGCGCAGAGTTGATCTACCGAATACGCAAGCACCAGCTCTCGGTCTTCATTTTTCAGGACCGGGGTGATAATGCCGCGTGGGCGTCCGCTCCCGTCTCGCAGTTGTCGTTCACGTTCGAAACGTGGAGCAAGAATAGCCTTCGGTATTACGTGGTGGGTGATGTTTCGGCGTCCGATGTGGAGAGCCTGAGCAAGCTATTTCGCGACGCGGGCTAAGCTGACAGAGCGAAAGTCATTTTCTGCCTCGATATAGTCCAGCGATAGCGAATGTATATGGAGTCCACTGTACTTCGGAAAAGCCGGCCACCTTCATGCGTTGCAGCATTTCGTCCGGCGCCGGGAATCGCTCTACTGATGCCGGAAGGTAAGCATACGGACCACGCACTCCGGATATCACCGTACCGATCCGCGGAAGCACTTCCTTGAAATAAATGCGGTACAGCGCACCCAGCGCTCCTTTGGGCTCACCAAAATCCAGTATCCCGCATTCTCCTCCCGGACGAAGCACGCGAACGATCTCGCGCAATCCGGCATTGTAGTCCGCCAGATTTCGAAATCCGAATGCCGACGTGACCAGGTCAAAATGCCCAGTGGGAAAAGGAAGGTTAAGGGCGTCGGCCTCGATCCAGACAGGAACACCCTCGCTTCTCTGCTGCGATTTCACGCTTGCCCGCTGCAACATCGCATGGGAGAAGTCGGCCCCTGCAATCTTCGGCGCACCACTTTCCGCCTGGCGCATGAGAGAAAAGGTCATATCTCCGGTTCCGCAGCAGAGATCAAGAACGCGAGCCTCGGGCCGCGCCAGGATATGCCGGAATGTTCGGGAGGCACGCCTCCACCAAAGGCGATCCACGTTCAGCGATAGAACGTGATTCAGCAGGTCATAGCGCGGCGCGATCGAGGTGAACATCTCGCGCACGGCTCGCGACGCAGCTTGGGGGTCACGTGCGCCCTCTGGCGCGGCCCCGACTACTGGAGATTTGATTTCGGGCACGATGCTGAGTTGACCACCTAGCGGCGCTTTCTGCCTTTGGCCTTCTTCAATTCCTTCGCAATGCCCTCGACCTGCAGAACGTGGTTTGTATCATGGCCGGCGAACATGCGGGTCAAGTGAGCAATGCTTTCTTTGCCGCGCTCCAGGTGCATGCCGAAGTTGTCCCAGGTCTCCTTCGAAATCTCGTTCAGCATGGCGAGATTGTTCTCGCGCAGCGTGCGGAAGACTTCCAGAGAACGGCGCGCATTGCGATCCTGATAGTTGAAGGTGGAAGCCCATGCGTCCTGGTCAAAAGGCTGAATGGTAACGCCATTCTCGCCGATCACAGAACGCATGCGCCAGCCGGCTACAATTTCGGCGTCGGCGAGATGCGCGATGATTTCCGCAATCGACCACTTTGCCGGCTGCGGACGCCACTTCAACTGTTTAGCAGTGAGCCCGGTAATTGCCTTCTTCAGGCGGGGGGCCGTGGTGCGCTGCACCTTCATCGCGTCCTGCCCTTCCACGTAGCCAAGAATTCGCTTGATATATTGCTCGGCTGTTTCCTGCATAAGACTTCTCCTATTTGCTCCAGACCCATCCGCCGCGTGAAAGACGCCGCAATTCTTCTACGGAGTCGAGAACGGCCGATTCCGGAACATCACTCGCTACCTCGACCTTGCCAATCTCGCGCGGCAAAATGAAATGCACGACGCCATTCTGTGTCTTCTTATCGGACTGCAGCCGCGCGAGAATCTTCCGCGAATTGACGTTCACCTCGGGCAAGCGGCCTAAACTCAGCACAGAATCGGTGATCCTGCCAGCGGTTACACTATCGGTTCGCCCGACGCTCAGCGCGATGTTCGTGGCTGCAACCATTCCCCATGCGACGGCTTCCCCATGAAGGAACCCACGATAGTTAGTCTCGGCCTCAAGCGCGTGGCCAATCGTGTGCCCAAGATTCAGAACCCGGCGCAGTCCGCCCTCGTGTTCATCCGCCGAAACCACTTCAGCCTTGAGCCTCACCGATTGGGCGATCAGCCATTCGAGTTCGCCTAAATCGCGCTTCAGAATCCGCGCACGATTCTGCTCAAACCGAATGAACAATTCCACGTTGCCGATAATGCCGCACTTGAGTGCTTCATACAGCCCTGCACGAAATTCACGCTCGGATAACGTCTTTAGGACCGTCGGATCAATCAGCACGACGCGTGGATGATAGAAAGTTCCGACGAGGTTCTTGCCAGCGATCAGATTGACGCCAGTCTTGCCTCCGACCGAGGCATCGACTTGCGCGAGAACCGTAGTTGGGACCTGCACGAATTCCACTCCGCGCATGTAAAGAGAAGCGAGCAGGCCGGCCACATCTCCGGCAACTCCCCCACCCATGGCAATGATTACGGCCCGGCGATCGGCACCTAACTTGGCCAATTTCTCCGCCATTTTTTCGACGTTGGCCAGTCGCTTCGCTGGTTCCCCGTCGGGCATCATGATGACCTGGGGATCGAAGCCACTGGCCTTCAAGGAACGAAGGAACTTGGTTCCCCAGCGCCTCCGGACCGGCGCCACAGTTACGACAAAAATGCGGCTAGCCTTCGGCAGAAGGTCCGACAAGATCGATCCCGCACGGTTCAACAGCCCGTTCTCAATCCACGCCTGATAGGGGCGTGGAAGCACATGAATAGTCGCCTGCGGCATTGCGTTCCCATCATAGCGTATGGCTTGGTGTGAATGGGTTATAGCAGCAGTGATAGTATGTCCCGATTATGAAAGGGCTTCCAGCCGAGACTGATTTCATCGTCGTCGGCGTAGGCGTTGCCGGACTGCGTGCCGCCATCGAATTGGCAGCAGCCGGACGTGTCCTCATCCTGAACAAGAAAGAAATTCCCAGCTTCAAATCTCAGGATTGGAAGAGCGAAGCACTCTGGCTCAGCGACGAAGAGGAGGTCACGCTGCATCTGCAGGATTCGCTCACGGCAGGAGATGGCCTCTGCAATCCCGCAGCGGTGAAAATCTTGCTGGAGGAGGGCGCGGAGCGCATTGACGAGTTGATCGGTTGGGACGCGCATGGCAGCAAGCACCTGGTCTTCGAACTCGAAAACGCGCGAAGCAAGGTTCGAGTCCTCCACTCAAAAGGCGCGTCGACCGGAAGAGAGGTCCTGCGGGTGCTTTATGAAAAAGTCGAGGGCCTGAAGAATATTTCCATCGCCCCGTTCACGTTTGTCACTGATTTGCGGACGGATTCCGGACGAATCACCGGTGTCGCCGTGCTTGATGAAAAGGGAGTTCCGCATGAGATCGCCTGCTCGGCAGTCTTGCTGGCAACAGGAGGAATCGGGCAGATCTACCGGAATACGACGAACCCAGAAGCCGCCACAGCCGACGGGATTGCGCTGGCATTTCGGGCCGGGGCGGAAGTCGGCGACATGGAGTTCGTCCAGTTCTACCCCACAGCGCTTTACATGAAGAAGGTTCCGCGGTTTCTGGTGGATGAGCGCTTGCGATCCGAGGGTGGCTACCTGCGCAACTTCGAACTGGACCGCTTCATGGCCAAATATCATCCGTTAGGAGAGCGGGCACCCAGTGCCCTGGTGTCACGCGCCATTGTTCATGAAATGGAAGTCAGCCGCGCCAAGGATCCTTTTGTCTACCTCGACGTTACGCACATGAACGCGGCAAAAGCGCAGAAGCTCTTTTCGCGTGTCTACGAAACCTGCATGGCGTACAACATCGATATCAGCGAAGATCTGATTCCAGTGCGGCCGGCAGCTCACTTCGGAGTAGGCGGAGTTCGCACGGACCTCGACGGCAAAACGAACGTCACAGGTCTTTATGCAGCGGGAGAGGTTGCCGTTACTGGTGCGCATGGCGCGAATCGAATGGCGAGCAATTCCCTGCTCGAGTCGCTGGTCTTTGGAGCACGAGCCGGGAAAGTAATGATCTCAGTTGAAAAGAGTTCTGGTGTGGTGCCGGAACCGAAAGAAGCTGCATATTCGAATGGTCCTGTCGATGCTGCCGTGGAACAGACGATTGGACAGATTCAAGATCTGATGTGGAACGAAGTTGGCGTCGCAAGAATTCGCACCGGCATGCAGAAAGCGGTGAAGGCGCTGGAGGAAATGGCCCCGAAACTCACGCATCCCAAAACGAAGCGCGCACATGAAGCGGCTAATTTACAGCTCGCGGCTCTATTGGTAGCCCGCTCAGCGCTTGCGCGCGAAGAAAGCCGTGGCGCTCACTATCGAATCGATTATCCGGACCACGACGACAGGAAGTTCTTGAAGCACTCAGTCGCACGCAACGACAAGATCGTGTTCATTTAGCATTTTCTCTTACAGGAAATGCGATCGAAGTCCCTACCGCAATGAGCAGCACCGCCGCTACCGACCCCAGTGTGACGGTGATTGGGATGTCAAAGTGATCCTCCAGCACCATCTTTACTCCCACAAACACCAGAATTACTGCCAGGCCGTAGTGCAGGAAACGAAAGATTTTCATGAGTCCGGCCACGGCGAAGTACATGGAGCGCAACCCCAGAATCGCAAAAACATTTGACGTGTAGACGATGAACGCTTTCCGGGTGATCGCAAGAATCGCCGGAATCGAATCCACGGCGAACAGGACGTCGGTGGTCTCAATTACGAGAAGTACGATCAGCAACGGAGTGGCGTAGCGCCTGCCATTCTCCTCCGCGAGCCGAATGAAGAACTTTCCTCCGTGATAATCCTTTGTGACGGGGATTAATTTTCTGGCCGCCTTCACCACCGGATTTTTCTCCGGATCGACCTGACGATCTCCCGTAAGAAAAAGGCGGAAGCCGCTATAAATAAGCAAGGCGCCAAACAGATACAGCAACCAATGGAATCGATCGATCAGTTCCACTCCAGCGCCGATGAAAATTCCGCGCAGGATGAGGGCTCCAATGATCCCCCAGAAAAGCACCCGATGCTGCTGCTCTTCCGGAACAGCGAAGTAGTTGAAGATCACAAGAAAGATAAAGAGATTGTCGACGCTGAGGGAAAGTTCGAGCACGTACCCGGTGACGAACTCCAGGCTGGCCTGATGGCCTTGCCAGTGAAGCAGCAGTATGGCGAAAGCGCCTGCCAGAACGACATAGAGCGCACTACCGAGGAGGGCGCCGCGGAAACGTACAACCCGGCCACCGCGGTGAAAGACCTGGAGGTCCAGGACCAGCATGCCCAGCGCGAAAACGTTGAAGAGAACCCAGAAGAGAAGCAAGGCGAATTGTCGAGTGCCCATTGCCGATTGGCGATTTTCAGCTAGTGCGATTTCAATCGGCAATCGGAATTCGGAATTTGGAAATTAACTACTTTGTCACGCAGATGCTTGGCCTTTACGAATTGTTGATTGTTGATTTTCGATTCGACAATCGGCAATCACTCAATCGACAATTTTATTTCTGTCTGCCTCTTTTCCCGCTAACCCAGTCATCCCAGATGCCATCTGCTTTAAGCATGTCCACGCTGTTCGTATCGCGCATGGTTTGCTCGATCTGGTCGTGAGTCAGGCGTGGACCGATTTTTTGGGGCAGGTCAGCAAGTTCAAAGGCAAGAGCGGCGGCTTCCGCCACGTGCTTCTTCAATTGCGGGAAATCGACTTTGTCATAGGTGTCCGACACCGCATGGTAATTCTCCAGATAATTGGCTTCCTCCTGGTCCGCAACGAAAGTCGGCACCCCCTCCAGCATGAAGTCGAAATGATCGGTGCCCCACTCCATGTCGGGCTTCAAATCTTTCACGTCGAACTGCGCGAGAGGAGCGATCAAAACACCGGCGATCGGGAGTACGTCCTTGCGTCCCCCAGTCGAAAAGCCCGTCGTCTTCCCCGTGCCTGAGTCGTAGATGATTACTCCGGCAGCGCGGTCGAGTTCGGCACGGTGATTGAAAGCGTACATGCGCGAGCCCAGCAGGCCTTCTTCCTCACCAGAGAAAAGAATGAAACGGATGCTTCGCCGCGGCGTTACGCCTGCCGCTTTGATGGCGCGCATCGCGTCGACCACCAGCGCAGCATTGCAGCCGTTGTCGAGCGCGCCGGTTCCGAGTTCCCAGGAATCCAGATGGGCGCCCACAATCACGAATTCGTCAGGAATCTCGCTGCCACGAATTTCGGCGATCACGTTCGAACTCTTGATTGGCCCGCCAACTTGATCAGGGATCGAAAGATCGGCCCAGACAAGATTCCCCGCCGCAAGCAGCCGTGCGATGCGCTGCCCATCTTCACGAGCCACGATCACCATCGGAAGCTTATCAATTTCGCCTGCACCGGAGTTGGTATGGCGATAGAGAATGTCGTGCTCGCGGGTCGCCATAAAGGCGATTGCTTTGACTTTCGCCTTCACCGCGCGGTCGATGATTGGCGGAGCGTTAGCATATTCGGCGAAGAGATCAGCCCATGTCTTTAGGACCGTCGTGTGTACGAGTGCGATCTTGCCGGAAATGTCTCCAGCTTTTTGGAAATCGGCGTCGGTGCCTTCTCCGACATCCACAACCGGGACATGCTTCACAGGGGCAAGCGCCGGAGCCCAAGCGACTGAAACCGCGCGTACACGAAAGGAAGAGAGCACCGTTCCGCCCCCAACTCCGCTCGAACTGATCTGGTGGGCAGTGGTCGCGGTCATTTCCGTATTCCCTTCCGCCCAGGAATACGGAATTTCGAAGCTCTCGGTGCGGACGCTTTGCGCGCCTGCCGCAGTAAACGCCTGCATGCCCCATTGCACGGCATGTTGCATCGCGGGTGTACCCGGGACTCGGCCACCGATTTCATCCGTCAGGCGGCGCAAGTTGTCCTGCAGGGACGACGGCTGCAGCGCGGCTTGAATAATCTTGTTAACAGAATCGTTCTGAGCAGGAGGATTGGCGGCGAAGCAGGAAAGACTCAAAATGCAAACACCAAGCACGGCCCTAGCAGTTCGCATATGCGTCTTGCATTAGAAATGAAATTCTGGAAAAGAGCAAAAGGACGAAAACCACCAAGGACACAAAGGTGCACAAAGGAAGTCCCTCGTGTTCCTAGTGTCCTTGGTGGCAATGTTTTTTACTTCGGCGGCAGGGGTTCCAGCTTGTCGAGTATGCGGATGCTTTCGAGAATGACGCTCCCAACGATCTGCAAACTCCGCGGGCTCAATTTGTCGACGGTATCTTGCGTGGTGTGCCAATAGGCATCGTTGTAGCCGTAGGAAAAGTCGATCAAATCAATGGCAGGCACTCCGCGTTTTAAAAACGGAAGATGGTCGTCCGTGACTTCGAGATCGCGTCCGAAAAAGTGCGATTGATAGCCCAGACGGGTCGCGGCCTCGCGTACGACACCCGTGAGCCATGGCGTGGAATTAGTATCCCGGTCGACATTCAGGTCGGCGTCACCGATCATGTCCGCCAGGATCAAAGCCTTTACTCTCTTCAGAGTCCCGTCGGCCTGCCATTTTTCGACCAAATGCGTGATCCCGTAAAGGCTGTCTTTTTCAAAGGGCATTTCGTTAGGAAGGCCACCCGAACCATCCGGCTTCATGGCCTCTTCCGCGTCATCCCAGACCAGCCAGACGCTGTAACCATCCCGCTGCTTGCCGCGAAGTTGGTTCGCGAGTTCCAGCAGCAGGCCACTGGAAGATCCGCCGTCGTTTGCCCCAACAAATGAAGTTTTACGTAAGGGATAGTTCGTATCGTAATGACTGGCAATCAGGATAATGCCGTCCTTACTGCCGGGGTATTTCGCAATGATGTTATGAACCTGAAACTTGCCCTCGGGAGTATCCGCCGTGAAAACATCGTGCTCCACCTCATCTCCCTTGAGATGGTCCGTGATGTAGTCTTCCACCTTCTTGTGTGCAGGACTGCCGAGCGGACGCGGCCCGAACTTCACAATGTCTTTGACGTACTGCATAGCGCGCTCGCCATCTGCGGCGGGGAGCGGACCGGGATCGGGAGGATAAGTTACAGCTTGAACTGGCGCGGCGTTCGCGGCGGGTGGATTTTGATTCTGCGCTGAATCTTTGTCTCGATCACAGGCAATCAGCGCCAAGGCAAAAACCAGCAGAGCGGTGGTCACCGCTTTTGTAGGCATCATTATGCCTGTTTCTCCCTGCGTGCGGCGCGCTGCTTTGGATGCACCAGCCAGGCAACACCGATGCTGATCGCATACAGGGCGATCATCGGCGCTGCGAAGATGCACATGTTCAGAATGTCGGTTGTCGGCGTCACGATGGCAGCGATGATAAAGATCACAAGAATTGAGTATCGGAAATTCTTCCACATGAACCCGGCACTGATGATGCCCATCAGTGACAGGAAGAACACCAGGATCGGCATCTCGAAGATCAACCCCATGCCGAGGATGATGCTCAGAAACAGTGAGGTGTATTCCCCGATCGTGATCATTGGCTGAAACTGCTTTCCGAAGTTGATCAGAAAGTTGAGCGCTGCCGGATAGACGATCTTGTAGCCAAAGAATCCGCCGCACGCGAACAACGTGATCGTCGAAACCATGAATGGAACGACGTACTTTTTCTCCTTGCGATATAGACCGGGAGAAATGAACATCCAGACCTGATACAGAACAAAAGGCGACGTCAAGAACAGGCCAGCCAGCGCCGCAATCTTCAAGTAAAGGTTGAAGGGTTCAGTCGGATTCAAGTAGACGAGTTTTTCCGACATCCCGTTGTTTTTCAGCGCGTCCATGATTGGACGCTGCATGACTTCGTAGATGGCCTCAACCTTCCACCAACAGGCAGCGAAACCGACAGCCACGGCAATGATGGAATAGACAATGCGTTTGCGGAGTTCCTCGAGATGATCGAGGAAGCCCATGGTGGGCATCGATTCTTTTTCGTCTTCAGCGCTCTCGGGCGCCGTCGCGAGCTCAGGCATGAGATTCCTGCGAGGCGCGGGATGTCACTTCTTCGGCTGGGCTCACTTCGGCCGGCTGGACGCCTTCGGTAGCTACAGGCGGCTCCGAAATATTAGCCGAACCGTTACGAGGCTCCGCGGAAGCCTCGGGGTTCGGAGCTGCCAGTGTCGCCTCTGACGCGGGCACGGCGGCTTCGGTTGTCGCAGGAGCTTCCAGATAGCTCACATCGGGCGCTTGCAGGCTCTGGCTGCGGCTGGTTGCGCCTTCCACCGGGGGGCTGGGCGGCAGAATCGTCTGCTTCTTATCCTCGACCTCCAGATGAGCGATCTCCTGCTCGATCTGGGCCTTGAATTCGTTGGAAGCCCGCCGGAACTCGTTCATGTACTTGCCGACCTGGCGGGCGATCTCCGGCAGTTTCTTTGGCCCGAATATGATGAGGGCCAGAAAGAACAGGAAGATCGTTTCGGAAAAACTCATGCCGTTCATCATACTGCCCCCGAAGCAAAGGCGGCAATCTCGGATGACCACGTGATGACAATCTTTCCGAGTGAATGGTTGATTCTATGATTGTGAGTCAGGAGGGTTTGTGAACGAACTGTTGGCAGATGCAGCAAGGCGAGCATCGCGGTATGTCGGCCAGGTCCGGGAGCGCCGAGTCGCCCCTTTGCCCGAAGATGTTTCTCGCTTGGAAAAACTGGGCGGGTCGCTTCCCGATTCGCCGTGTGATCCCAACCAGGTTCTGAGCCTGCTTGATGAATTCGGCTCACCCGCAACCGTGGCAACGACTGGCGGCCGCTATTTCGGATTCGTGATCGGTGGAGTGGTGCCTGCTGCTCTGGCTGCAAATTGGCTTGCTGGAGCTTGGGATCAAAACGCCGCCATGCAAGTGATGTCGCCTGTCGCGGCAAAGGTTGAAGAGATGGTCCAAGCCTGGATCGTTGACTTGCTGGGCTTGCCGAACACTAGCGCCATGGGATTTGTTACCGGCACCACCATGGCGAATTTCTCGGGACTCGCCGCCGCACGATCTGCCACGCTCCAGAAATCCGGCTGGAATTTGGAAGAAGAGGGGATGTTCGGCGCTCCGCCTATTCACGTCGTCGTGGGCCAGGAAGTGCACGTTTCGGTTTTGCGAGCATTGACGATGCTGGGTCTCGGGCGCTCGCGCGTAACGACCATACCTGCCGATGAGCAAGGCCGGATGCGGGCTGATTCTCTGCCCAAGCTCGACGAGAGCACAATCGTCTGTATTCAGGCCGGCAATGTGAATACCGGTGCCTTCGATCCCGCGAAGGAGATTTGTGTACGAGCGCATGACGCTGGCGCTTGGGTTCATGTGGATGGTGCGTTCGGGTTGTGGGCTGCTCTTTCGCCGCAATACGCCCACCTGGTTGAGGGCACCACAGACGCCGACTCGTGGGCAATCGACTGCCACAAGTGGCTAAATGTACCCTACGACTCCGGAATCGTGGCTGTGCGCAAGCCGGAACATTTGCAACGATCTCTGTCATGGGGAAACGCCGCATACCTCACCCAAGGATCAGGCAGGGAGCCTTGGCAATACACTCCTGACGCCTCCCGACGGGCGCGAGGAATTGAGTTATGGGCCGCTATTCGTTCCTTGGGTCGCAGCGGCCTGCGCGAGTTAGTCGAGCGCAATTGCCGTCAGGCCCGCCTCTTCGCTGATCGCCTCCGGCAAGCCGATTTTACGGTATTGAACGAAGTTGTCCTGAATCAAGTTCTGGTTTCATTCGGCAGTTCGGATGAGACTCGCCGGGTTATCGCGGAGCTCCAGACCGATGGCACCTGTTGGTGTGGAGGAACGGTCTGGCAGGGGCAAACGGCCATGCGGATCTCAGTCTCAAGTTGGGCCACAACGGATGAGGATGTCGAGCGAAGCGTAGCCGCAATGATCGGGATCGCAAAGGGCTCGTAAGGTCTGGCTTTAGAGCTGTTTTTCTGCCCTGGTAAGGAACTCTAAGCATGGCATGCGCATCTCATAAACAGTGTCGGCCCAGGGGTTACCATTGGTGACCCTACCCGGCTGGCTCCGTCTAAGTAGGTGATATACTCTGTGTATTCAGCGCGGTAGCTGGGGTGGAAGGACGCCCCTGCCCTCAACTAAGGAAATTTCAAGATGGCACGTAGTTCTCGCCGATCGCTCTTCCTCGTAGTCTTTTTCCTCCTTGCCTGCGGATTTCTGGGAATTCTGTTTGCCCAGCGCTCCGGCCAGCAGTCCTCGATGACGGGCGACTCCGATGTCAAGGACAGCCTTAAGCAATTCACCGACGTCTATTCCCTCGTCGAGGACAACTATGCAGAGCCGGTGAACCCTGATAAGGCGATCTACAACGGCGCCATTCCCGGCATGCTGCACGCGCTCGACCCGCACTCGAATTTCTTCGATCCCAAGTCGTATGCCCTGATGCGCGAGGACCAGCGCGGCAAGTACTACGGCGTCGGCATGACGGTCGGCCCGCGCAACAACAAGGTTATCGTCATCTATCCGTTTGTCGGGACGCCCGCTTATAAAGCTGGCATTCACCCTGGTGACGTCATCATCGCGGTCGACGGCAAGTCCACCGAAAACATGAGCACCGGCGACGTTGCCGACCTGTTGAAGGGGCCCAAGGGCACGACGGTACACATCAGTATCTCGCGAGAAGGCGTCGAGAAGCCGATGGAGTTCACGCTGGTTCGCGATGAAATTCCGCGCTACTCCGTTGACGTTCACTTCCTCATCAAGCCGGGCGTCGGCTACATGCACGTCAACGGCTTTAACGAGACTACGGAACATGAGGTCTCGGAAGCGCTCGATTCCTTCGGCGATCTGAAGGGCCTGATTCTCGACCTGCGAGGCAATCCCGGCGGCTTGCTAAGCGAAGGTGTCGGCGTTGCTGATAAGTTCCTTAAGAAGGGACAGTTGATCGTTTCGCACCACGGCCGCGCTTCTGCAGAGAAGCGGTATATTGCGCAGCACGGTAACGGCGGCAAGGATTATCCAATTGTGGTCCTGGTGAACCGCCTCACTGCTTCGGCGGCGGAGATTGTCTCGGGTGCGATTCAGGATCACGACCGCGGCCTGATCGTCGGCGAAGTGACGTTCGGCAAAGGCCTGGTACAGACGGTGTATCCGTTGTCGGAGAACACAGGTCTGGCGCTGACCACGGCGCACTACTACACGCCGAGCGGACGCCTCATCCAGCGCGATTACAGCAATATCTCGCTGTATGACTACTATTACAACCGCAGCGACAGCGATAACAACACGGCAAACCGCGAGGTGAAGCTTACTGATAGCGGTCGCACGGTTTACGGCGGTGGCGGCATCACCCCCGACGTCAATATTCCTCCGATCAAGACCAACCACTTCCAGGACACGCTGCTGCAGCACTATGCGTTCTTCAACTTCGCCAAGCGCTTTGTGGTTGATCACCATCCGACCAAGAGCTTCGAAGTGGATGATGCAACGATGCAGGCGTTCCGCAAATCGCTCGATGAAGCGAACATTCCTTATACGCAAGCTGATCTGCTGGACAACAACGACTGGATCAAGTCAAACATCAAGTCGGAGATTTTTGTCGACGCTTTCGGTCAGGATGAGGGTATGAAGGTCCGTGCAGAATCCGATCCGGAAGTGGTCAAGGCCCTCGACCTGTTGCCCCAGGCGAAGGCCTTGGCAGACAATGCGAAGAAGATCGTCGCCGAGCACAACATGGCGCCGGTTTTGAATCGATAGCTACGAATGAATTTTTACCGAAGCCCGGACCCGTTCCGGGCTTTGTTTTTGGGACTTATCAATTGGCTGGCTGCGCGTAACTTGGGGCCCGCGTATGCTCGTTGACTTGCCTTTTGCACTGGGCGAGAATACGCGTTAGGCGCGGTTGCGGGGGCGATCGCGAATCAGCCACTCGAGATTTCGGCGACCGTGATCCGCGCTATTCCGAAGATTCAGATGGATTTTTTTCAGTCCGATAAGCGAAACCGGATCGATGGCAGGCTCGTTCCAGCGAGGGCTTTTTGAATACGCCTATCCTGGCTGGAGCAGTTCTTCTGGCGGCGATTGCGGGTTTCACAGATCTCCGCAGCCGGCGAATTCCAAACTGGCTGACCGTGTCTGGATTGGTAGTTGGAATTGCCGTTCGCGCATTTTTTCAGGGATGGTACGGAGTGAAAACTTCCCTGCTCGGTGTGGTTCTAGGTTTAGGTCTGTTGCTGCCGTTTGTTCTGCTGCGCAGCCTGGGCGCTGGAGACTGGAAATTGGCTGGAGCTATTGGAGCATTCGCCGGGCCGTTGTATCTGATGGATCTGCTGATTGGATCCGTTTTCGTCGCGGGTTTGATGGCGGCGGTGCTGGTGATCTGTAAGGGGCGAGTGCGGGAGACCGTTCGAAATATCGGGCACATTCTGCTATCGCTCGTGACGTTTCGATTGCCAGGGACGCGCGTTTCGCTGGACAATCCTGATGCCTTGAAAGTTCCTTACGGCGTGGCTCTGGCTTTTACGGTGATTCTCTACGCGGCGGCACACATCTGGGGAGTTGCGGCATAAATGAAGCAGGTTGATTTCAAATTTTTCCGGCGTTTATTGCACGATGCTCGCGGCGCCGAGATCGCCGAAGCGGCGGCGGTGTTGCCCATCATGTTCATGGTCCTGCTCGGCATCTTCTGGTTCGGCCAGGCCTTCAGCATCTATGGAGCGATCACTCGGGCGGCGCAGGAGGGAGTGCGCGCCTCAGTTCCCCTATGCACTACTTGCGGGACTCCGATGACTTATAACGCGTATGCCACGGCTGCACAGACGGCGGTCAGCAATGCACTGATTGCCTCGCATCTTGATCCGACCCAGATGCAGATGACGGCGCAACCCACATTCAGTTTTTGCTTAAGTCCTCTAACGCTATGTCCAGCCACCGGGGCGGCTTGTGTCCAGCTCCCCGTGCAGCTCGTAACTTCGGCTCAGGGTACTACCGATTGTGGCATCTCGGTTGCGTTGCAATATCCCTTTAAATTCTGGCTGCCGTTCACTTCGATCAGCAATCAGCAGATTCTGTTAACCGCGTCGGCCACGGCGAGGATGGAGACGAATTGAGCCCTGCTCGGCAGAACCGGACCAAGATTTCGGAAGTCCGATTCGCGTTCGCGGATTTTTGCCGAGTCAGTTCACATTTCATTTGGGAAAAAGAAGACGCCGCGCAAATCGTGGAGTTCGCCGTAGCCCTTCCCTTGTTGATTGTTTTTGTGGTGGGCATATTCGATTTCAGCAATGCATTCACGCTGAAACAGAAGCTGACGAACATAGCGCGTGACACCGCCCGCACGATTGCCGCAGAGCCCACCTCAGATTTAGGTAGTCCAACCGGCCCCCTCCCGCTTTCGGTATCGGATGCGTTCTATGTAATCGATAATTACCTGAAGCAGAACAACATCGACGACTGTGGGTTAACCACATCAAAAGTCAGCCGCCCTGCCGGTGTTCTCATCTGGCAATTCAGTGTTACCGCCACCAGTTCTTCCCCGTGCGGCATCACGATCATTGTGAATCGCGGCTACTACCTCCCTGTGCCGTTCCTGAATCAACCTCCCGGGCCGAATTGCACAGTTCATCCAAACCCCGGATCCGTTCAGATGGTCGCCACCTGCATTAGCATTCAATATGCCTATCCGTGGCGCTTCGGCCAGGCCGCGAGTCTGCTTGGGCGCAACATGTTGCTGCCACAAATGATTTCGGCGCAGGCAGTCAATGAGAATGAGTTTTAAGTGAAATGAAAGTCGCAAACAAGTTTCGACGTACAGACCGCAATGATGAACGCGGGGTCACTATGGTGCTCGTCGCGGTAGCCATGGTTGCGATCATCGCAATGGCGGCAATGTCCATTGATCTGGTCACACTGTATTTAGCACGCGAAGAAGCCCAGCGCGCGGCCGACGCGTCTGCGCTCGCAGCGGCTCGTCTTATTTCCGTCAGTGGAGTGACTAGTACCGGCTCCGGTTTCTGGTCATCGATGTGCGGCGGGCTGACTGGGTGGGCAACGCAGGCCGCGCTCGCCGTCAGCTTCCAAAACACAATTGGCGGTCAACAGACAAATGCGACCGTCACCTACTCGAATGGCACGACCAGCGGGGCCTCAGACTGCTCAACCCTACTTCCTGCGTTTGCTGTTAATCCCATGGTCACAGTGCAGGTCACACCAGTCAGTATCCCCAGCTTCTTTTCGCGCATTTGGGGCAGCACTTCCAATTCGGTGAGCGCCACAGCCACCGCCGAAGTGTTCAACCCGTCGAACTCTGCGAACAATGGGGTTTTACCGAACGGGTTCGTTACGCCCGTTTACCCGAAGTGCGTGAAGCCCTGGATCGTCCCAAATCTCGATCCAGGTAACGGAAACTCCCCCCTCGTTAACCCAGCCAGCGGACAGATCGGGAATGCTGGCGTTTCGACAAATGGAACAGGAGCGTCAGGAATTGTTGGGGAGCAAATGACTCTAGCTGCCGACTGCCAACAGCCAGGGGCCACATGCGTTTTTTTACCGGGGCCCCCCACACACAACCCGCCCACTGCGACCGTCGGGAACGCGGGCACGCCTTTCAGCAATCGACTTGAGTACGTTCCCGGTAGTGTCATCAGTCCGATTGCCGCCATTCCTTCGTGCGCCAGCGCAGGAACAAACTACGAGAAAGCTGTCGCCGGTTGCGACCAGACCGTATACGAGTGTGGGCAGGCCGTTGCGGTCAATACAGTCGACCTGAGCGAAAATCCGGGTGGCCCGAATGGAGATACTGCCGCGGGACTCTCTTGTGTGCTGACCAACAGTCCCGGCCCGACCATCCCTTTGGATGGCCAGGACTCGCTTATTTCCACTACCTTTCCGTTCGTTGCTGTGGCGGGGACTGCGAATCCTCTCAACATTCCGCGCTCACCGCTCGTGAATAGCAATTCGATAATGTCTCTTCCCATTTACAACAACGCGACCTTAAATACGACCGGAACCACGAACGTCATAATCGTTGGATTCTTGCAAGTCTTTGTGAATGACTTGAGCCCGAACGGTGATCCGGAGGTCACCGTGATAAATGTTGCGGGATGTGGCAACAATGCAACCAACACGCCCCTGACCACGAACTCACCAGTTCCCGTGCGGTTGATTACCCCTCCGCAATAACAGCTCTCTCGCCTAGTTGTTCGGCGGGTCGTCTTGGGCGGGCGGCGCTTGTCCATCCTGCGCCGGAGGAGGCTCAGCTCCCGGACCAAAGGCCAGCGTATCCGGGTTGGCCATCCCTGGAACGCCCGTTGGACCTTGCGGACGCGGCATCTCGGCCTGCACTTGAGGCTCGAAGTTCTGCGGCGGGGCCGTCCACCCGCCTTCGCCGCGATTGGTCAAAATGATCTTGGCGAGCTGTCCGGGATCATTCGGAGCACTCAAAATCAGAAAATTAAATCGCGAGCCCGTCAGGAGCCTCGAAAGAACTTCCGGTGCCGGAGCCGGAGCGAACTCCGCCACGACCTGTTCCTGATCCGCGCCCGGCGCCAGCGAGACTTCCGCGCCCGTTTTTTGTTGCACGGCAGACAAGACGGCACCTAGCGTCACGCGATTCGCGTGAATACCCAGCAATCCATCAGTGTAAGAAACCTGCAGAGGCGGCAATGAGGATTCGATTTGAATGGGGGCTGCGCCCGCGTTGTAATTTGCGCGAACCAGGGTCGCGCCCTGTGACGGAGATGAATCCTCGAATTGCAAAGTGCCCGCGGCCTCGTCCATCACCTTGATGATCACGCCATTGGTGGAAGGAAATACCTGGTACGAGCGAGGCGACTTCAGGTCGAGCACCACTCTGGCGATCGGAGGTTTCGCCTGGAACAATCCCACGCGGACATCCTTCACTTCTCCGCGATCGACTGACTGATTTCTGACGTGCGCACTGGGGAGAACATTGGGAAAGTCGATTACCAATCGATCAGGGCCAGTCAGAACCTGCGTCTGCGGCACCATGCGGCCAGTGCCCTGCACCTCAATCTCAACGTTATTTCTCGTGCCAAGAACGTTGACAGAACGAAGCGAAACCTGTGCGGCGGAGGAAAGTCCGAGGCTGGCGCACACGAGCGCAGCGAAAAGCGGACTCGCGCTCACTCGCGAAACTCTGTACATATGCAACCTGTGCCCGGATGTGTGTGGTTCTTCCATCATTCTAATCAATGATTCTGGGACCCAAGACTTACGTAGGGATTAGAACCTATGTTGGCCATTATCGCAGGTGGTAGCGATCGTAGGACAGTGCGGAAACAGGTCTGCATCGACATGTTTGCACGTATCCCGCGAATTAGGCATTTGCCAGTCGGCGACGAGCTATCAACAACATCAACCCACAGCCCGATAAGAGAAGTACCCATGTGGCCGGTTCGGGAGTTGCAACCACGCCAGTCTTCCCGCAGGGGTTAGCCTTTTTCTTGTTCTTATCTTTCGCGGTTTCAATCGCTCCCGCAGCCCCGGCGCCAGGCGTTGGCTTTTTCACCGGAGGCGGACAAACACCGGGCAGCGCGGGCATAGCAATTGGCACAAACGGTCCTTGGCCTGAGATCGGGTAAAAAACGCCTAGCGGCGGAATACTCGGCTCTGCTGGTGGCGGTGGCGTCAGCAAGCTCGACTCAAAAGGCACAGGCGGCATCGCAATGGCCGTACCTGCCAGCGGATTGATCGGCTCATCAAACTGCGTCGCCGACGGTTCAGCCCGAGAGTTCAGTTGTTGCGGGACTTGTATAACCTGGTTCGCGCACCGGGTTCGAGCCGTGATCTTGCCGTCGGTGATGATGGTCTCGCCTTTCTTCAGCTTGATGCGCTTTCTCGTCCAATAAACTTTATTCCCGATGCGGTACGAGATGTAGGCAGTTTGGGCGAGTACGAGCCGGACCACCCTTGCATGGTCATAGTCAAAGCCCGCGTAGTGCGCGGCGACGACTGGATCGTGCTCTGCCGCCCACTTTAGTTCGGCAGCATTACGCACTCCCCCGGGCACAATGGAGTACGGATATATGGGGCGATTCTCAAGATTGTGCTGCGCGGCCTGTTGTGCGGCGGCGAATGCCTGGCGGCTCGCCTCCTGAGACTGTCTCGAAGGCCCGGAGTCGCGCGAACTGCGGAACAAAGAGGGACTGAGGGTTCGCAACGCCACTAACGCGAAGCAAACCACAGAAATGGAGCACGCGATTACAAGCAACGCTCGCCGAAAGAAGCGATTTCTGCGATGTCGCTGCGTCGGGCGTCGGCGCACACGTGTGCGGGTATGAGACTCTGATTCCCTCAACGAATATTGCCCTACCTTCTCGGCCAGATGCTGGGAGCTATGCCGAGCAATGCCCCTCGTATGAATGCACTTGCACTGCCAGTGTGGGGAGAAAAGGCGTCAGAGAAAGCCGACCTCGACCTCTGATCGCCGACCGAATGCTACCAAAGAGTGCGGGTGTTTGCACAATAAATGCTCCACGATTCTGTGGATAAAAAGTCATCGCTTTTGATTTGTTTCCGTGTATTATCTCGGTGCGCGGTGACCAGAGGAACTCCACCGATGTGCTATTTCGATGGGGCGTTCCCTGCTGGTAACCTCTTCCGTTGTTTCGGTGAACTGCTCGATCGCTCGTTCTAAAGGGGCAGTTGTTATCAAGCGCGCTCAGCTTTCTCGTAAGAAATTGCTTCTTCAGTTGAGTTGGATTCTTTTAAGCCGTAAGACTTTGGAGTCAGCATTTATGAGTCTTCGCAGTCTTGTTCCCGCCGTTCTTCTCGCAATCCTCTCTGGTGTTCTCGTCAATGTTGCCGCTGCAGATACCGTTAACTTGAAGTACATGGGAATGAGCAAGTCGAGAACATACTTTTCAGTCAACGGCCGCAAGGATTACACGGGCTTGATGTCCGACAGCTACGATAATCAGCTGTCTCCGAGGGAATCCTGGTCGGCGACGATGACGCCCTTCCTGGCCGGCATTGCCAAGAGCATGTTCGGTTCGTCGATGACACTGGACTACAAAGCGGCCGGCTTGATCTTTAAGAGCATGATGAAGGACAACCTCACGGTCTCGCAGGCGCAATGGGCCATTTGGGGCCTGTTCTCGACCAATGCGCAGAACACGCGGCAATTCGCCGCGGTTGGTGGCGCGACCATCGATGCCACCTATCTGGCTCTGGCTCAGACCGCACCGAAAAACTACTACAACGGCTTGTATCTATTCACACCTCTCGGCGCAAAAGTCGGATCAGGGCCTATGGAGTTTCTGGGTTATAGCTGTTCCACCGTTCCAGAACCCGGCAGCTTGACCTTGCTCGGCACGGGCTTGCTGGGTTTGGCGCTGGCGATTCGCTTCAAAGTCGCAAAATCATAACCGGCACTTTTACTGATATTTGAAGAAGCCGCACAGTTCAATGCTGTGCGGCTATTCGTTATTCGATCGCGTACTCGATCCTGATTCCCCGCTTCCCCACTTCATCGAGGAAGAGATCCGCCGGCACATCAAGTTCCTGCAAAACACCACCGCGTTTGCTGATTGCTCCCGAAGCGAGCATCTGTACGACGATCGACGCCGGAAATGCCGTTGTCCGCATCATCGCGCTCATATCGGTCTTCGGATCGTAGTGGTCAACCATAGTGAACGAAGCGACACGGCCCTTCAAACGTCCGCCTAGCAATCCGCGCACTCCGGCCCGATTCACCGATTCGTGAGCCTCCAGACGCATGATGCAAACGTCAGGACCCTTCGAGGCAAACTTTCCCTCGAAAATCTTCGACATCATCGCGCGCGGGGAAACCTGCGCGTTCCCAAACTTCATCTTCTCGCTGGAAAACAAGCCAAGTTCCTTCAGCTCGCATAGCAAGTCGAAGTGTCCCGGATATCGCAGCGTCTTCTCGAAGCATTCGCCGACTTTGCCTTCAAATGTTTCGGGCAATGTCGACGTGCCCCCCGACGTATGGAACGCAACCAGAGGCGGGAATCCGGCAGTCTGGAAATCTTCAGGCTCAGTTAGGGGCTCGATTGTTGTCAGCTTCCCCTTTCGCAGAATGCGTGCCGGTTCTACGTACTCATTGATGAGCCCCTCGACGGAGAACACCAACTGATAATGAAACGGCGGAGTCGGCTGCTCCGGCAGGCCGCCAACATAAAGGCGCAGTGCATCGGCGCGGCCTCCAAGCCGTCTCACTAGTTCTCCACCAAGGATTGATGCCATTCCCGGAGACAGTCCGCAATCCGGCGCGAGCGCCACGCCTCGTGCCGCAGCCTTCCTGGAAAGTGCAAGCTCCTGACGTACCACCGTATTATTTCCGCCGAGGTCCGCGAAGTGACAACGCGCTTCGACCGCTGCCCGCGCCAATCCCAGATTTAAAAAATAAGGAACGCACGACAAGGCAGCATCATGTCCACGCATAGCCTTGCTCGCCGCTTTTTCATCGCTGGCCTCAAGCCCGACCGCGCGGACTTTCTTGTCTCGTGTGATTTTATTCACCCGCGCTGCCACCTCTCGCGCGCGTTTCAAATCGCTATCGGCTAGTGTTACTGAATCGACTTGTGGCGTGCGCGCCATATCGAATGCCGCAGCCGAACCCATCATGCCGGAACCAATCACTAGAAGTTTCATAAGGTCTCCTCTAACACCGTCGGCGCACACCGACGCATTCAGATTTGCAGGAACAGTCCGCAGCAAGCGGGAGCGTGCAAGAGTTTATGCAAACAGCGGACCAGGAATCAGAATGGGCAGAGTATTAGAGACCTGCGGGAGAGATGCGCTCACAGATATAGCGCCGAAGATCAAGACGAAGGAGATTCACTCGCGATCATATCATTCCGTGAGCCGGGACGACCATCCAAAGCCGCCTGATGTGCATCCGGTGGTCCCGAAATCGATTCAGCAGCCCCATTCGGCTTCGCCGGGCTTTGCGTAGTAGCGCTGGTTTTCCTCTTGCTCTCTCGCGATCGTGGAGAGTTCGAGTAAAGCGAGCCGTGCGGCGGATACAAATCTGGATCGCTCCTGCATCGGCACGTCCTGCCAGGCAGGTTGATCAGAATGACTTGAGCATTCCGGCGCCAGGCTCTGATGGTAGTGGTGGAATAACCTCGCTAATTGCTCCGGCGATACTTCGTGAATCGACATGTAACGATCCTTTCCCGGGATCCCGACTGACTCGTCTTGCACACCCGGCGCTCACAGGATCATTAGACGAAACGGCGCATAGCCTTCGGATAAAAGATCCATAAAATCTTCATAAGATTTGGCACTACGTCGGCGTAAAAGAAGAAGCCGCCCTAAGAATTGGGCGGCCCGTTGAGCACAGTTACGGCGCTCATGGAAGAACTGTAAATACTGTCGCACTGGCAGCACTTCCGCCAGGAGTCTTCACGCCTATCTTTCCGGTAACCGCACCGTTGGGTGCGGTCGCGGTGATCTGCGTTCCCGAATTCACCGTGAAGCTGGTGGCCTTCACGCCGCCAAACGTGACGACGGTTGCTCCGTTAAATCCTGATCCCGTGATGGTCACGACCGTGCCGGCAGGCCCGCTGGTAGGCGTGAAGCTGTTGATGACGGGAATGATATTGAAGGGCCGGTTGCTGGTCAGCGTCCCCGACGGAGTGGTCACGTTGATGAATCCCGTAACTCCGTTGGCCGGAATCGTGGCCGTCATGAAGGTGTCGGCGTAAGTCTTGAACGCGGCCGATACCGTTCCGAATTTCACGCTCGTGGTACCGGTCAGTCCCTGCCCGAGGATTTGTACGACTTGTCCGGAGGTGCCCCAGCGGTTCACCAGGGCAACGAACTTCGGCAGCCCGTTGTCGAGACTATAGACAACCCCGCTGTTGAGATTGCCATTCGGCCCACCGCCCCGTTCCGTGACGCCATAGATTTTTCCGTTGGTGTGCTGCATGGGCGTCGCCTGAGCCAGTGAACCATGAGTATTGTCGAAGGCATAGAGCGACGAATAATTGCCTGTTCGGGTAACCTCGAACAAATTGCCGAAGGGCACGGACCCCGTATTTGCCCCACCACTGGTTGCCCCATACAGTTTGTTGTCGGAGGCGGCGACGAGTCCCGCAAACGGCGTGTTCCCATCGGTCGAGCTACTCGGGTCGAACTGATGCAGAAGCGTAATCTGTCCGGCGGAGTTCAACTTGAACACAACTCCTCCCTGTCCTGAACCCCCACCACTGGTGGTCCCATAAAGAGCATTGTCGTTTCCGAACACCACTGGTGAATAGAGATACGCGCCGTGCGTGTAATCAAAGTTGTACAGCACCGTCATCACCCCGGCCGGCGTCAAGCGGAACACGGTTCCCCGACCCGTCAACCCTCCAGATTGCGATGTGCCGTAAAGATTACCGTCGTTGCCGACAGAAAATGGGGCGAAGCTACACGGAGTCGCCGAATTCAGGGTTTTGTAAACCCCGCTGGCGGTAATCAAGTACGCGCTCCAAGGGGGATTGAATCCGCAGGTGGTGCCGTAAAAGCTTCCATTCTTGCCGAGGACTGGTGCTCCAATCGGTCCTGATCCGTCTGATCCGACGAACGCGTGCAATGTAATCAGAACGCCAGCCGGAGTGACTTTGAAAATCGTCCCCAGGTTATTTGCGCCGCCCATATTTGTGGTGCCGTAAAAGTTCCCGTCAAGCCCCAGGCTCAGTCCGCCAGTTGGGTAGGAGCCGTCGGTTCCGGAGAAGTTGTAGAGCGTGGTCACTGTTCCTGATGGTGTGACCTTGAAAACTGTGCCCATCCCCGAAGTGCCCCCATTCCTCGCCGTACCATAAAGATTTCCGTCGCGTCCTTGGGCAAGAACCTCCGGATATGTGGGCGAGCATCCTTCCACGGAACAGTCAAAGTCGTGAAGGTCGGTGTAGATTTGGGCATGAACCGGCGTTGGGGCGCCACTGAAAGCAAAGATGCATGCAGTCACTAGCGACAGCCAATGATTCGAGCAAGACTTCAACACTGCAGAGCTGGGCATAGCTCCTCCTTGGAAGACAAGGGGGTGGCGTGACGGATTCCGACAGGACCTGGGAGATCCCCCTATTCCTTAAAGCGAAAAGAACCTGCCGATCGGCTCATAGCCGCTCACCAAATTTGCCTTAAACTGTCCAAACTCAAGACGGAGGGGACGAATGCTCTCGGATTTTCGTGACGCGGTGCGGCAACTGCGCAAGGCGCCCGGATTCACAACAACTGCCTTGATCACGCTGGCACTCGGGATCGGAGCCACAACGGCGATCTTTACCCTGGTACACCAGGTGATGTTGAAGTCACTTCCCGTCACCAAACCGGAAGAGCTCTGGCGGATCGGTGATAAAGATCGCTGCTGCAACTGGGGCGGATATACCCAGGGAGATGACGGCGACTTCGCCTTGTTCTCATGGGAAGCTTACAAGCACTTTCGCCAGCAAACACCGGAGTTCACGGACCTGGCAGCGCTTCAGGCGGGCAACGCCCCTCTTGCTGTGCGCCGCGAGGGATCCCAGGCGCCGGCAGACACACGCAATGGCGAGTACGTGTCCGGGAATTTCTTCAGGACTTTCGGCATCCAGCCATGGATCGGCCGCCTCATGACCGACGAGGACGATCAGGAGGGTGCGCCGTCCGTCGCAGTGATGAGTTACCACATTTGGCGCGACAAGTACGGATCTGATCCTTCGGTAGTCGGAGCCGGTTATCAGATCAATGGCCATTCGTTCACAGTGATCGGTGTGGCGGCACCAGGATTTTTCGGAGCGAAGTTGGCTGGCGGCGGCATGCCGGATTTTTGGCTGCCGCTGACCTCCGAGCTAATCATCGATGGAACGACCGCGCGTCTGAAGAGGCCGCAAACCAACTTCCTTGACCTGATCGGAAGAGTCCGCCCGGGAACCAATCAAAAGTCGCTCGAAGCAGAACTGCGCGTGGAATTCCATAACTGGCTCGCCAGCCACGTTGCCGATATGGATCCTGGCGAGAAGCAACTCTGGCAGCAACAGACGCTGCACCTCACTGCCGGCGATGCCGGCGTGACCTCCATGAGAGATCAATATCAGGATGGACTGAAACTGCTCCTGGTCGCTTCCGCCTGTGTGTTGTTGGTGGCGTGTGGGAATCTCGCAAATCTTATGCTGGCGCGCGGTTTGAAAGATCGCGCGCAAACCTCGGTCCGAATTGCGCTAGGCGCCTCCCGCGCGCGGCTTATTCGTAAGTCATTAGTCGAATCCGTCCTGCTGGCAGGGATCGGCGGAGCCTTGGGCATTGCGGTCGCATATGGCGGAACAAGGCTAATCCTGCATCTAGCCTTTCAGACCGGGGGACCCAATAATTATGTGCCGGTCAGCGCCACTCCATCTTTACCTGTGCTGCTCTTCACTTTAGGAATCTCCGTTCTGACCGGGGTGATTTTCGGAATCGCTCCGGCCTGGGTCACTTCCCACGCAGATCCTGTCGAGGCCCTTCGCGGTGCAAACCGTTCCGTGGGCAGCGGTCATTCCTGGGCACAGAAGTCCCTGGTAATTGCGCAGGCAGCAATGTCATTGGTGCTGCTCTCCGCCGCAGCTTTGTTGGGACAGAGTTTGCGGAACCTGCAGCATCAGAATTTTGGATTCGAAACCCAGGGCCGATACATCGCCTGGATCAATCCGATTCTGACGAACTACAAGCCCGAACAGATGGAGCCGATGTTCCGCCAGATTGACGATCGCCTGCGTCAGATTCCCGGCGTGCGCATGGTTGCTCCCGCGCTTTACGCCCCAATGACCGGAGATAGCTGGAACAACGGTATTCGCATCGAGGGCCGTCCTGAGCCTCCGCCGAAAGAAGATACGGGAGCAGGATTCTGCCGGGTCATGCCCGGCTTCTTCGAGACCATCGGCGCCAAGATCGTGCTCGGCCGATCCATCAATGAAGAGGACACCGACGCAACCCGAAAGATTGCGGTGGTCAACGAAGCGTTTGCCAAACGATTCTTCAAAGACCAGAACCCGATCGGACAGCATTTCGGCCCCGACAAGATCCAGTACTCCGCCATGTTTGAAATCGTAGGCGTCGTGAAGGACATGCGCTATATGACTTGGGGCTACAAAGAACCGATTCGCGCGATGTATTGGCTGCCGGAAGCACAGACAGCGCAATATGACGATCCCGCCTATGTGAGCGGCGAAATCTGGTCGCACTACTTGTACAACATCGCAATCTGGGCCCCGGGAGATCCCCCGGGGATGGAAGACAAAGTACGCAAAGCACTGGCGAGCATTGATCCGAATTTTGTTCTTTACGGCGTTGACCCCTACGCCACGGTCGTGGGCGCTGACTTTCAGCAGGAAAACATGATCGCGACCCTGACTACGCTTTTCGGTTTGCTCGGGCTGATACTCGCCGCGGTCGGCCTCTACGGGGTGATGGCGTATACCGTGGAACAGCGAACCAGCGAGATTGGCGTTCGCATGGCGATGGGCGCTGATCGTGGCCAGATCCTGAAGATGGTGCTGCGCGGTGCCTTCTCGCAAATCGGCATCGGTCTCGCGATCGGCATTCCTGCGGCAGTCGGAGCCGGCGTGTTGATGAAGGATCAACTCTTCGGCGTGAAGGCCTGGGACCCGTTTATGATTCTGCTCGCAGCGCTAATGCTCGGCTTAGCGGCGCTCCTCGCATCAGCGATCCCAGCCCGACGCGCCGCAGGCGTAGAGCCAATGGTAGCACTCAGAAACGGCTGATCAATAACGCGGACTGACGAAAAATTCTGGTAATACTGCACCGAAGTCTCGGACGGCGAGACACTGCGCCAGCGCCCCCTGACACCGATCGGATCGCCGGCGCCAGCCCTAATTCAGGCTGCAGGCTTGATGTTCTGATTCACACAGAAGAAGTTTGTCGGGTCGTATCTCTTCTTGATAGCAGCGAGGCGTCCGTAGTTGTCGCGGAACGATGCCTGTACTCGTTCCTGCCCTTCATCCATCATGAAGTTCACGTATGCGCCCCCCGCCGAGTAGGGATGCAGCGCTTCGTAATAGCTCTTGCACCAGTTCGTAATTTTTCCGGCGTTGGCGGGGTCCGGGTCCACGCCGACGATGACCTCGGCGAACAGAGTTTCCCGGAAACTGTAGGCGGTATCATTCTTGCCCACACGTTGCGCTGCGCCATTGACGGGGTAGAGGTGCATCGTCGAAAGCATGCTTGGCAGCTTCGATCCATGCTCGACATGCTTCGCAACGGCCGCGTCACTCAGTTCCGTGAAGTTATCGGCACGCCAGTACCACTGCATTCCGGGAACGAACAAAGCGTCGAAGGCGCTCTGGACCATGGGAAAAGGAGCGGTATGGACGGCATCGAGCAAAGGCGTTCCCACGTTACGCATCGACCGGGTTGCCTTCTCCATCTCTTCAGCGGTCCCGAGACCGCACCACACGATGGCACAGACGGTCTTCAGGTGAAGCGTCTCGGGGAACATCGGGGCGGGTGGCACAACGAGAAAGGCAAAGAATCCGTTCACTTCTTCCGGAGCCGACACAATGAATTCGCGATAGGCTTTAAGAACGTCTCCCGCCTGCTCCGGCGGCCAAAATGTCGGCCCGAACTGGACGCTGCTTACCGGATGCAAACGGAACTCGAACGACGTGACAACGCCGAAATTTCCGCCACCACCGCGCACCGCCCAAAACAGGTCCTGATTTTCTTTTGCATTTGCGGTGACGAATTGCCCATCCGCAAGAACCATGTCAACCGAGAGAAGATTGTCGATGGTCAATCCATAGCGGCGGCTAAGGTAACCGATGCCGCCTCCCAGAGTCAGTCCAGCAACACCAGTCGTCGAGATGAAACCGCAGGGCGTGGCCATGCCAAAAGCGTGTGTGGCGTGATCCACATCGCCCCAGATGCAGCCAGCAGCTACACGTACGGTTCGCGCTGCCGGGTCTACATGCACGCCTTTCATCAATGAAAGATCGATCACCAGCCCGCCGTCGCAGGTTCCGAGACCGGCGCCATTGTGGCCGCCACCGCGGATTGCTGTCAGCATCCCGTTATCTCTTCCGTAACTCACTGCAGCCATCACGTCTGCGACGTCTACAGCGCGAACGATGAGCGCGGGCCGCTTGTCGATCATTCCGTTGTAGACTCGCCGGGCCGCGTCATATGCGGCATCTGCTGGCTGAATTATTTGTCCCCGAATGGCCGCTTTCAGTTGCTCGATGGACTGTGCCATGGAAGTTTTCCTTTCAGAAGCGATGGCCAGTGAGTGTCATGCTCCCGCGAATGGCTGCCCCTGTCTTTCTCACCGCAAGAATTGTGAAATGCTGAAAAAACGCCCCCGGTTGGTTGGATCGAAAATATAGCACAACACTGACACATCCACGTCAAAAGGCCCGATCGTCTGGAAAATGCAGCAGCAGTTGCCCCTAGGATGGGAGCGCTAATTTTGTAAGAAGGGCGCGGAACGGCGGGGTGTTTCTCAAGGGGTCCCAACGGGGCTCGCAAGCAAGGACGAGAATGGCCCAGTCTCCTTGCTCGTAGCTTTGCTGCAGGTACTGAAGGGCCGCATCATTTTCCCCGAGAGCAACTTGGATGACCGCCACATTGTAGGTGGGAACGAATCCTGACTGAGCCCGCTGCTCCAGATAGCGCAGGATCTGTCTGGCCTCAGCCTCGCGGCTACCGGCGGCCAGGCAATAGGCCATTTCCGTAAGAGCAAGGTTGCTGTCGGGGAGAGCGCGTTGCACGATCTCGGCTTCGGCAATCGCCTCTTGGTACGCACACATCTGCGAATAGACGCGCGCCATCCAGAAGTGGGTGCGATAGTAGTTGGGATCGAGCTGCATTGCCTTCTGGGCTTGCACCAGCGCGCCGTCGTAGTCGCGAGCGTAGTACAGGGTGCGAACCAGCTCGGCGTTGTTGGGCAGCGAAAGAGGATCGCTGCGCATGGCCTCATTAATCCTCTCCCAGGCTTCACCATGACGTAACTCAGCGGCCAGCAGTGCAGCGTAGTTGCGTTGCGTATAGGAATCGCTGGGATTGAGTGCGATCGCACGCTGGAATTCCTTCTCAGCATCCCGCCAGCGATACATATTCTTCATCGCTCCGGCTAGTGCGCTGTGCGGTTCGGCCAGGCTGTCGCCAAGAAGCACGGCCCGGCGAGCGGAGTCCATAAACTTCGGAAATGCCTCAGCAGGCGAGAGGAAGTCGGTAATTACAAGGTACCGATAGCAGTTGGCCAGACCGGCGTAAGCTTCGGCGAAGTTTGCGTCGCGGTCGATCGCATGCTGATAGTAGTCGATGGCTTTGCGGTAGCCGTCAGGAGTGAATTGATTGAAGAAAAACCGCCCGCGCAAATAGGCCTCGTTCGCTTGGGGATCGCGGCGTGTGCGGAGCGGGCGCCCGGCAAAATCCCGGCCCAGCTTCACTTCAATCTGCGAGGCAATCGCGCGCGCGACCTCCTCTTGCAGAGCAATCGATCCGCCGATGTCGCGGTCGTAATTTTGCGCCCAGATGTGAACCTGATCTCGGCTGCGAATCAGCTGGACCGTGATGCGGAGTTGGTTACCATTCCGCCTTACACTGCTCTCCAGCACATAGTCGGCCCCGAGTTCCTGGCCGATTTGCTGCACACTCTTGCTGGTGCGTTTGTAGGCCATCGAAGTGGTGCGCGCAATTACCCCAAGCTGCTCCGGGCTGAGCGATCCCAGCTGCGCGATCATCTCTTCCGTCAGGCCGTCGGTGAAGTAGTCTTCGGCGGGGTCCCCACTGAGATTTTCGAAGGGGAGTACCACCAACATCAGGTGGGCGTGCTTTTCTCCAACAAAACGGTAGCCTTTGCCGGTGACGGTCAGAACAAAGCGGGGCTTATCGGGATCGTCGCGCAGGATCTGGCGAATCTTGCGGATGGCAGTATTGATGCCGTTCTCGGTATCAACGAAAACCTCCTTTCCCCACAGGCGGTCGGCGATTTCCTGCCGGCTGGCTACGCTGCCTTGTTTCTCCAGCAGGAAAATCAGCAGCTCCATCGGGATGCGTTCCAGCTTCTGGACGCGGCCGTTCCGCCGCAATTCGTAGCGGGGCACATCAAGCTCGAAATCGCCGAACTGGTAGCTGGAAAGCGGCAATAGGCCCTTCTTCTAACGATCGCAAACTATAGCATTGGCGCCGAATTAGTGTGTAACATCCCGTCCTCGCAGTCACTTGCGGGTTCAGCCCGTCTTCAGATGAACTTCATGCCGCCTCCATTGTGCGGTCTGCCCTTTCCCGGCAAGATGCCGCCCACGAGTTGCAAAATTCGCAAGGATCACAAAGGAGAAGGACCATGAAGACCTCGTTCAATCCCAGGGGGAGAGGGCAACGAATTTCGCTTCAAACTGTGACCAAGCTCGCGGCATGTGCCTTACTGGCAATCGGGCTCAGCGCAAGCGCTGTGGCGGCTTGTGGAGATAGCTTGGCTGGCATGGCCAGTGGCAAGGCCATCGTAAGCTCGCCCCTCAGCAAACAGTTGGCCGCAGAAGCAAAAAGCAACAACCTCTTTTCTTCAATCGTCGGGCTGTGGGATGTCCAGTTCGTAGTGGAAGGGCAGACCATTCAGGAGGCTTTTCAGAACTGGAATTTCGGCGGCACCGAGGTACACAATCCGAACGTTGACCCCCGGGGAGGCGATGTTTGCCTGGGGACATGGGTACCGATTCGGGGCGGCGGTTTCAAGCTCGCTCACCGCGTTTGGAACTATGACACCAATGGAAACTTCTTAGGGACCATCCACCTGAGTGAGACGGTTTATCTGAGTAACCATGGCAATACGCAAACCGGTTCGTTCAAGATGGATTTCTACGACCCAGCCGGCAACTTCGAAAATGAAGTCGCGGGCAATGTTACCGGACAACGAATCCAAGTCGAGTGATAGGGCTAGAGGCTTGCGGGTGAGAAGAGCCATGCAAAACGCTTGGCTCTCTCCCTCGTAAGATTCATGACGTTCCGAGCGGACGGCGGCGAACGGAAAGTTCGCCCAGAGACGATCTGTGAGGTCCCATCTCGCTTGCGCAGAGTCAAGGCTGCTGCGCGCCTTCGGTTCCGACATAGAGCGCGTAAAGCGACTGGCTCGCAGCCATGAAGAGGCGGTTCTTTTTGGCTCCTCCAAAGCAGATGTTCGCGCAAGTTTCAGGCAGATGGATCTTGCCGATCAGCGTTCCATCGGGTGCGAAGATATGGACTCCATTGAAATTATCTGGCCCCCATCCCGCGGCTGACCAGACATTCCCATCTACGTCGCATCGAATTCCATCCGAAGAACCGGGAGCAAGATTGGCAAACATACGCCCGTTCTTCAGCCGCTTCCCATCTTCGACATCGTAAACACGAATCGGCCGAGGATCGCCCGTATGCTTGGGTTCGCCAGTGTCAACGATGTAGAGCTTCTTTTCGTCAGGGGAGAAGCAGATGCCGTTGGGTTTATCCATGTCACCCACAACGACCGTCGCTTCCCGCGTGTTCGGATCAAGCCGATACACGTTCGCAGGCAATTCGAACGCCGCCTTGTGCCCTTCGTAGTTCGACATGATTCCGTAGCCGGGATCGGTGAACCAGATCGTCCCGTCGGAGTGAACCGTAAGATCGTTCGGCGCGTTAAACGGTTTGCCTTGGAAGTGATCGATCAAAACTGTGATCGTGCCATCGTGCTCGGTTCGTGTCACACGGCGCGAATCGTGCTCGCAGCTGATCAGCCTTCCCTGCCGATCTCGCGTGTTGCCGTTGCTGTAATTCGATGGGCTGCGGAAAACGGTGACCTCGCCTGTGTCCTCGAGCCAGCGCAGCATCCTGTTGTTAGGAATGTCACTGAAGACCAGATACCGCCCATCTCCAAACCAGACAGGCCCTTCGGCCCAACGCGCACCGGTGTACAAACGTTCAACAGCGGCTGTAATGATCTTGTATTTAGCAAAACGCGGATCCACCACTTCTATGGCAGGGTCAGGATATGCGACAGGATTCTTCATCTCCTGGGTCTTTGACTCTCGCCCTTCTGCTCGCTGCAAAGGATTCAGCGCGAGCGCTGTTGCTGCGCCCGCAGTTACGTTCATGAATTTGCGTCTATGCATGTAGTCTCAACCTTGAAAATTCCTGCGCGCTGCACCTTATCACGGATTTTTCCCCGGAGGAAATAAGCTGAAGATGTGGCCTTTCCTTATCCGTGATAACGGGAATGCCTGGATTGCGCTTATAGGTTCAAAAGGCGCGCCCAGAGCGGGATTGCTTCTGGTAATCTTTCTAAGCTATCTGGCGTCAGAGGTTCATATGGGCGTTAGCGATCCTGAGATTCGAAAGAAAGTATTCGGACCGAAATGGCTGGAACTTCAGCACGTGTCCGAAAAACAGGGCTGGCCCTGGTGGAAGCGCTTGTTGCATCGCTTCCAGCACTGCCCGATCTGTAGCCCTGACACGGTCAACGCGAAAGACTGAATGCATCCGCCGGCACTCTCCCCCCGCGAACCAGAAAGATCATCTTGTGGCCATAGCCTGCTCGAAGTACCCTAAATCCACCGGGTGCCTTGACTTATGGGAAACCTGCTCCGGATTTTGTGGTCTCAGGATGACGCTCAGGATATCGCCGAATATGCGGTCATGTTGGCGGTGATCCCGGTGCTGGTGGTCGGTACAATTCGCCTGATCGGAAGCAACGCGACAAACGTGTTCTCCTCGACGGCGAGTTCAATTCAATAACAAAGGCGAACAGGAATGTTGATCCCATTTCTGCTGTTCTTGATCACGATACTGCTCTTGTCAATTTTTTGGGAGCTGACCAAGATCAACAGCCGTATAAAAAAGGCGCTTACAGGTAACCCCGGAAAGGCTATTTCGCCAGCTAAGGCGGAGTGATTGCCTCTCGGTTACCGAATTGCAGCGCAGGGTGAAAGCATACCCTTGCGCAGCGCCCTTACACCTTCCCATCGTCGGGAGCATGAATCGGATCGCTAGAGTCTCGTCATTAGTTTTCTGCCACCGGTTCTTCCACGAACTTCTCCAGCCAGCCAAGTACCCGCTTCCAGCCCTCACCGTGGCTTTGAGCAGACGGCAAGTCGCCGGTGAATCCTTCATGCCTTACCTTCACCAGCGTTCCGGTGCCGGATTTTCGCGGTCCAGTGGGGTACAATGCATTCACAGTCTGCGCTTCAAGCTCCCATCGCACCACCGTTTTGGTCTTATGGAAACTGCCGAACCACGTATGTACAAGTAGCCGCGGCGGGTCGACCTCCAGATATTCGCCTTCCACGTAGAAGGTGGTACCATCAGCGCCCACCCCTTCGCTGCGCCACTTTCCTCCCGGACGAACATCCATCGTGGACTTCGTGACATGGTAAAGCCCGTCCTGTCCCCACCAGCGCGGCAGCTGATTGGGATCGCTGATCGCTTGAAATACGCGCGCCGGCGGCGCAGTTATAAAGATCTCGGCAATGACAGCATCTTGATCGGGCGTGATAGTGGCAGTAGCCATTTGATTTCTCCTGTCAGAGTCAGGGTTAAGCTTCAGGGACTAGGGCGAGGGTTTGCAAAACTGGTGCTGCGGCAACCAGCAATTCTCCTTCGAATCAATTCGGTTCGAAGGCCTAGTCCCTGGCGTCGATTCTTATTCCCTGTGTTCCGCAAATTTCTTCAAGTGCTCCACCACACCTGGCCATCCGCCCGAGTAATCCTTGCGGGCTACGGGCAGCGAAGCAAGTCCGCTATGAGTAACCTTCACGTGCGTGCCGCCCTTCGTCGGCGTTAATTCCCAGCGTACGATTGTGGTACTTGTAGGATCGTCATGCCAGTTCCCGATCCAGGTATAAGCGAGTACGCGGGGTGGATCGCATTCGACGATCTCGCCATGGCATTTGAACTCGCTCACGCCATTCACCGGATGCGAAGCTGTTGCCGAGGCGAAAGAATATTGCCCCCCGACGCGGGCATCCATCTTCCAGAACTTCACCGGGCACTCTTCGCCGCCGTTGAACCACCGCCGTAATTCTCCGGCATCGCTGATCGCCTGGAAAACACGCTCTGGAGGCGCCGAAATCTGAATCTCGGAGACGATAGCGTCCAGCTCTGGAGTCACGATTGTTGTATACATGAGCATTCTCCTTCTGATTCTCGATAAACGTCTTAAGCTCCTGCAGGACTCCCGGCCACCCACCCGCATAGTCCTTGAAGGCAGCAGGCTCGGCTAAAAGGCCAGTGTGAGTGACTTTCACATGCGTTCCACTCTTAACAGGTGTCAGCTCCCAGCGCACAATGGATCGGTGGTTCGGGTCCGCGTGGAAGTTTCCGAACCAGGTGTAGACCAGCAGCCGCGGAGGATCGATCTCGAGAATCTCTCCTTCATGCTTTACCAGGCTCACTCCACGGTAAGGTTCCTGCATTCGTACTCCCATGCGCCACTTCCCGCCTACGCGCGAGTCCATCTCGAAGACATTCAGATAAGGAGTACGACGGCGTACGGTTTCATCGCATATTCCGCGGAAGACCCGATCGGGCGCCGCGAAAATATCAATCTCGCTGATGATCGTGTCGTGATTCCCCGTAATGACGGATGTAGCCATGAGAGTCCCTTATTCTACTTACCATCCTTGCGAGTGCCCTGGGACGTGGCGGCGTATGCCGCCACGTCAGCAGTGCTGCGATCACCTACGCTTTGCGGCGGAGGTCGAATGTAACCCTGTGTTCATGTCCGTGATCGGCGAAGACCCATTCTTCAGTGTGATGGTTTGGATCAATGACAGTCAGAATCATCTGCTGCATGTGCGCCGAATCTGTATCTGGAAGATTCGTCGCGTCGACAAAGCTGAACGTAAAGACCTTGCCGTTAGGCGAGATACTCGCTGCCATGCGCGGCTGGTTTCCGACTGCGCAGTAATGCGTAAGCAAAAGGCGGTCGCCGTCCATGTGGAACATCGAGATCATGTCTTCCTTGCCCAGGATCTCGCTCATGACGGCAGAGCCGGTGCCTGTGACTTTGAACGTGACCTTCACAGGCCCTTCCGCGCTGGTCCCTTCCCATGTCCCCGGCATGTCTTTGAGAATGGCAAACGCTTTTTGGGTCTCGGTTTGTGCTAAGGCGAATGTGCTCGCTAACGCGATGGCGGCTATCACTAAGCTGGCAAATTTCTTCATTGTGATTCCTCTTCGTATTTTGCGTGCGAACTCCTTCTTAGTCCGGCACGGATTCATTTCGGTTTTTGCTCGGCCTCTTCCGTCTCGCGGGCATGTTCGGCTTCAACAAAGGACTTCAAATTGTTGAGGCTTGCCGCCCAGAAGACGCGGTATTGCTCGATCCAGGAGTCGACCGCGCGCAACGGCTCCGGATTGAGATGGTAGATACGATTGCGCCCCTCGCGATGCTCACGGACCAGGTGAGCGCGGCGAAGCAAGCGCAGGTGCTTGGAGATCGCGGGCCGGGAAACCGGAAAGGCATTGGCAATCTGCCCGGCAGGCTGGCTGCCTCGACGCAAAAGGTCGAGAACAGCCCGGCGGGTGGGATCGGCCAAAGCCTGAAACGTGGCCTCCTGGATACGCGGGTCCTGATATGTAACCGATCGGTGACGCATAATGCGTAACTTTACGGTTACTTATTGCCGATGTCAAGAGGAATTTTGAGGAAACTTCTTTCCGCGGTAGACAGAGACTTATTTGGGGCTCTCGCGCGACGTTCGGGTCAATGGGACAGGTCCGTCGCGGGCGGGGCAACGCGCCCCATAAACCTATTAGCGGCCGTTCCTTACGAGATCGAGGAAGGTTTGATGGATTCGGGTGTCTTCCGATAGTTCCGGGTGAAAGGTGGCTGCCATCGTCCTTCCCTGCCGCACAACGACAGGATCGGATCCTTCGGTCGCCAATACTTCGACACCTTCGCCCACGTGAGAGATCTTCGGGGCACGAATGAATACCATCTCCAGGGGAGCATCAATCAGCTTGCCTTCAAGGTCGTGTACGAACTTTCCTTCACGAATGGAACTGTCGATCTGGCGTCCGTAAGCGTTACGCCGAATTTGGATGTTGAGCGCGCCGAGGCCGGCCTGACTCGGATTCTCGACCTCTTTCGCTAATAAGATCGCTCCCGCACAGGTGCCAAACGTCGGCTTGAGCCTGACGAATTCCTTCAGTTTCTGAAATCCCGCTTCGCCAAGAAGCTTGAGAAATGTCCCAGACTCTCCGCCGGGGATCACAAGGCCGTCAATTTCATCCAGCTGCTGCGGATTTCTGACGAGTACGACATCGGCCCCAAGCTCTTCGAGCCGGCGGCGATGGGCGTCGAAATCGCCCTGTAGGGCTAAAACTCCAATTCTCATGGGAAGTGTTTCCACAAAAGCCGACCGGGTGCTCCACGAGGACCTACCGCATAGCTTCGATTGTATCGGATGACCACCAGCGATATTCCGGATTGCTGATCCCGGCATAAACGAGCTACACTTTTAGCCAGTTTTTGCGGCCGTAGTTTCCCCTGCTGAAGTTCCTCGGCGAGGTTAGCGTCCATGATTAAGAACTTCCTGTTCTGCGCTATTGTCGGTGTACTGCTATCCTCCGTCGCCAATGGCCAAGTGCTGAGCATCCCAACTTTCGGTCCTAATTACACCAATGCGCTTGCAGGAGACGCCGTCGAGACCGCGCGTATGGACTTCGACGTATTCACCATCAACGGACAGAATTCGGGCTCGACGCCGTTTCAGACCCCTAGCGGTTCGATCTCGCAGCTTGATCTAACGGCTCCTGGGAAAGCTGTCAAGGAGTACACCAAGGGTTATCAACTCCTGCTGAAAAAAGATTATCAGGGAGCCGTGGAGCATCTGGAAAATGCAACTGATATCTATCCCAAATTCGTCGCCGCGCACAATGCCCTGGGAAATGCGTATCTGAAGTTGAATGAGAATGAAAAAGCACGCGCGGAGTTTTCCAAAGCAGTCGAACTCGATGATCACATGCCGAATTCGTATCTCAATTTGGGTTGCTCGCACCTGGCGCTCAAGGATTTCAAGGGAGCGGAAGATGCGTTCAAGAAGGCGTCGTCCCTGGCGCCGCTCGATATGCAAGTGCAGCTAGGCCTGGCATATGCGGCGTACGCAAATAAGGATTACCCGGCGGTGATCGCCACCGCACAAGACGTACACGCCCACGAGCATAGGGGAGCAGCCGTAATTCATTTCTTTGCAGCAGGCGCCTATGAGGGCCAGAGTAACTTCGAAGGGGCCCAGACTCAGATGAGGTTGCTGCTAAAGGAAGACCCAAAATCCGCACAAGCCGACGATTTCCGCAAGATTCTCATTGGATTGAACGAGGCCGAGCGTCATCGTGGTTTGCTGAAATTCAATCCGGTTGAGAAGGTGAATTATTCGATCGGCGTCCCGACAGGGCCCAGCCCCGAAGTTGCGGGCCGGATGGCTCAGGTCGCGTTCCAGGACATGGAAGAGCGTGAGCAGATCGCCGACGCAGACGAGGATCCCGATCCTGTTTGCCACGACTGCGGAACAGCCGTTGTGGAAAATGTAAATCCTGAAGCCGACGTTATCGCGAAGAAATTTTCTGGCGCGGTCATTCGCTCGACTGTCGACGAGGTTTCGATTCTCTTTGCAGCAACCAATCACGGTAAATCGGTCATGAATCTGTCCACTTCCGATATCTCCGTGCATGACAACAGCCAGCCTCCAAATGCAATCCTGAATTTCCGCAACGAATCGCAATTGCCTTTGCGCCTCGGCCTGGTCATCGACACAAGCAATTCGGTGTTGGAGCGGTTCAAGTTCGAGCAGGCGGCCGCAATCAAGTTCCTGGAAAAGGTGGTCACAAATAAGGACGATCTGGCCTTCGTTGTTGGCGTGAACAATTCTGTCTTGCTGGCCCAGGACTTCACGGGGGACCTTGGGCTCATCTCTCACGCCGTCAATGAACTCGCTCCAGCGGGAGGAACCGCGCTGTGGGATGCGGTGAACTTTGCCTCAGAGAAACTGGTGAGCCGTGGTGAAATTCAGCCGGTAGCGCGAGTGTTGGTGGTGATCAGCGATGGCGAGGACAATTCAAGCCGAGGCACGCTGAAAGAAACCATTTCGAAGGCGCTACGGAACGAGGTCGCAATTTACACCGTCAGCACGCGGGATGAAACCAACGATGAGGAGACAGCTTTGTTGGGCGATCAGGCGCTCAAGAAGCTTTCGGAACTGACCGGAGGCGCGGAATACCGACCAGGCTCGGTCTCACATCTCAACGGAAGCCTTACGGAATTGCAAGAGGTCATCCGCAGCCGCTATCTGGTGTCTTACAAACCTGCCGGTTTCCAACGCGACGGCCGATACCGCGCCATCGATATCACTGCGGAAAAAGACGGCCATAAGCTGCGAGTCTACGCGCGGCGGGGATACTACGCCGCTTCCCAGACTTCGACCACTCGAACCGTCGTCACCCAGTAGCACGCTTCCGATGTTTCCGCGCGCATGCAAATGCTGCACAGCTTTTCCGGGGTGAGGCGGGGTGCTGCTTTGCCCGTCGATCAAGTTGTTTTTCGTCGCCATGATCGGATCATCGCGGTTCGCAGTAAGAGGCAACACCGGGAAATTCGCCTAGGAGCAGGGTTGGAACGCCTGGAACAATTCAAAATCTGACGATCGGCCCGAAAGTGATTCTCAGATTGTTGTGTGCGCCGCTGTTGAAGTAGATTTCGTCACCCATTTCGAAGCGAAGGCCCACGGGCCCAAGTGAAGCCTCGACGCCTCCAGCGGGATACAGGGCCGCATTCAGATTCGACGTACGCAGGCCCAGCACCGAACTCGCCAGGTTGCTGTACGGAAGCAGGCTTGGACTCAAGCGGAAATCGATGAACCCGGCTTTGAGCGTCGCAAACGGGCGAAAATGCCCGTGAGCGGGTTGTACCATTGGGCCAAACAATCCGTGAGTGACTCCGATAGACGTTCGCTCGATCGCCACGATATCTCCTGTCGTGATATTGCGAAACGCTTCATCGAAGTTGAGCCCGTAATCATAGGCGAGTTCGCCTTCCAGCATGACGTGACTGTGAATCCGATATCCAAACCGGGCACCCAACCCGATATTGTCGGTCGAGGTCTGCGAGATGCTAAGCCAATCGAGAAATATCCCAGCCTCCATTCGCGATTGACCAAAAGAGTATGTTGCGATTGAGAGAAAAAGAAGCAGCCCGGAAAGTTTAATCATGACCCGGGTTTACGATGAGGGCCGCCGCTTTCGGGTTGCTGCGGAAGACTCGACGCGAGGCATGCTATCACGTAATCGAACGCCCCATTTCTCGGCTTGACGCGCGCGAGAAATGGGGCGGGATCCTCGGATGTATCTACTTGGTTGACTTCAACGATGCCGCAATTGCCTTCGCGGCAGCCGCATCGCCGTTGTCATACTGCACTTCGACGATACAGACTTTGTCTCCGGCGGGAACGGCGCGATAGACGTTTGGCTTGCCGTTGATTCCCTTGCCTTCCATGATGAATTCACTCCCCGAGTCTTGCGTGACCTTATCTTGCGTATACACCGTGGGGGCCAGTTGATGCACCTGCGCAAGGCTGGTCAGTCCGTGCTTGGGCGAGGACACGGTTAGTGACACTTTCTTGTCCGGAGATTGTGCGCCGCCCAGAGAATCTGTGGACCAATTCGCCGGGACCGAAACGGAGCAGTTGCCATCGAGGTTTTTGGCGAGCTTCGTGTCCGCGGCGCTGGCAGTGAGGGCAACGACGAAAATGCACAAAGTCGTACGAGTTTTGTTCATGGAATCTCCCTTTCTTACTTTGGATTTGTGCACGGCTGTTTAGCAAAACGGCAACGTCAAGACTGCTGGATTACGATCTCGCTCCCACCAGAGCGTCGTTCACTTTCCTCCAGTCTGCACTCCGGAGTAATTCGCGAATACGATCGGGAGATCCTTGCAATTGGATAACGACGTTCTCGACTACAGGAGTGTGAGGAGGATGTTTGAAGTGGAACATGAGACCTTGGGTAGCCACGGTTGCCGACTTCCAGTCTCCGAAAAGAAGAACGATACTTTGGGAACGCTTGTCCTGGCTCTCCTCCGTCATATACGAGTACGCGGCGCCTGGAATCTGAAGCTGAGCCTTGGTTTTTGCGTCAGTGTCGGCACCGGCCCGGTTGAAATGCACTTGCACTTCAAGGCGGAGCAACTTCAGCTTCTGGCCCGCCTGTGCCAGCTCGGTCGGACTCATCTGTTCCATCTTTGCAAGAAAAGGCGCAATCTCACGCTGATAGAGCGGAGAGTCTTTTTTCACCGTGTAACTGCGTTGGATCAGTTCATCGACATCGAGGGGATACTCGTTCCCTTGACTCACCAGGACGTTGTCGTCAACATCGTAATCCACTCTGGTATCCCAGTCGTCAGAATCGAAAGTGTCGAGGAATGGATGGATTACTCCAGTGTACTGATCCAAGACTTTCTTCTCAGTAGGCGTGGGATCGCGAAGCGGGGATTGAGCATGGCTCGCCAGACACGATACCGTGCCGAAAAGCATGCACAACATCAAGCTCGGCAAACTGTTGCGGAAACCTCCAAAGCTGCGCCATACAGCATTCATTTCTGAATTGTTGTTCTTCATTGTTTCACCGGTTCTGTGCGGCGGTTCTTTGCGCGTCCGCTTGTTTCCTGTCCATATGCCGCCCTGGCGCAGAACAGAGCCGCCGTCAGGCACACTACAACCCGAGCACAACGTATCTCCATGGATGCCCCCAAGTGTGAAGTCCCAAGCAAGTGCAGCAGGATACAACACCCGGAGCATTTGGCGGAAGTTGTTGGAATGGATACGGCCCCACGCTAGTTCTAAAGTCTTAAACCCTTAATTTGCGGGCTTCCATATGGCAGCACCGATTATCTTTCCGGGGCCGGACTCCTGCGCGAAGGCGACGAGGCGAAGATTTTTGAATTCTTCGCCTTGCTTGAGCTTCAATTGAATGTCCGGTGCGAACGACTTTCCCTTCGAAAGTTTTCCCACTCTCGTCAGTTGCTGCACAACCGCAACGTGAACAAGCTGCTTGCCACCATTCTCTCCCCGAAGCACCTTCGATTCCACGTGATTGAGTGCAAGGGCAACATAGACGTCTACGTTATGCCGTTCGGGGTTCGCACCGACCTCTAATCGGGCTCGCATAGTCGTTGGATCGGACGGATCAATCTTCACATCGCCGATTGTCAGTGGAATCTTCGGGTCGCCCTTAGCCTTGTTCAGGGCGTCTTCGAGAGCCTGCAACTCCTCCAGGCTGACAGACTGAGTTCCATCGACCACGAACTGCGGAGTGTAGACTTCCCTCTCGCCGAGCGCGCTTTCGTAGGAGTTCTGGCGATCGGTGAACGCCGCGGAAGAGTTGGGATCCTTCCAGCCAAGTTGGTCCCAGTAGGTAACGTGCTCGCTGAGGACGATGAGTTGCGCTCCGGGAATGGGTTGGAACTCATCGAGCCTCTTCAGAATGATGTCCGCGGGAGGGCAGCTGGAGCAGCCTTCCGAAGTAAAGAGCTCGACCAGAACCGGAACGTTTTCACCACTCGCGATTGGGTCCGAGATCTTGTTCTCGGACTGACTTACCTGCCCCAACACAGCGATCGAAGCTAACAATAGAAATGAGAGCGCTGATGCAGATTGCGCGTGACTGCGGGAAAGCATGGGCATGAATTTTAGCATCGTTATCTCTGAGCAAAATACAGCGGACGTTGCCATGTATGTTGCTGACTTCGTTCCGCTACCACTCTTCAAAGCAATCGTAATTACTCTGTCTGGCAATCTTTCCGTCAACGAATTCGAAGAACATGGCGGAGTGGCAACGCATTTGTGTTCCGGCTGTAAGATTGCCGAATCCCAGCACAAGCGTTCCTGTCCACACGACTTCGACCGCGACCCTCTCTTCCTGCGCGACCGCGGTCTTAATTTCGTAGGTCTGCGCGGAAAACAGCGTGCGTCCTTTTTCGAAAGCGTTCTCCATCTGCGAAAGCGTGCCCAGAAGCCCTTGCGGATAGATGCGATTGGGCAGTTGCTCCATGAGAGCGTCGCGTTTGAACAACGCTTTCACAACGGAGAAGGCTCCTTGCTCGATCCCTTGAAGATAGCGGCGAACGGTTACGATGTTATCGATTGAAGCAGGCATGGCGGAATTCTCGCATGCGGCCTTGCTCAAAGTTGTCACGAAACGGTTGTCTCGCATTCAGTAACTTGGACACCTCGAGCCAAACAATGAAAACAGCCCATCCGGCTCCGATCAAAAAGCAGGATGGGCTCTGAGCCTACTGACTGAACGCTACGCCGTTGAAGGACGCGATTCCGATCGAATCGGAGGTCGCAGCAAGGGTCAAGTCGCCATAGTGATCAATCGAAAAAACCGAAATGCGGCCGCCGCTTCCATCCGCTGCCGTGAAGATAACGGCCAGCCACTTCCCGTCACCCGAGACGCTGACATCGGTGGGAACTCCCGCTACCGGCACGGACTTGTAGAAAGTCCCGCCTTGCCCATCGCTGAAGAAGATTGAAACCGCCTGTGCTGGACTGTTGCCGGAATACCAGATATTTCCGGGTCCTTTTGCCAACCAGCAGGGAGCATTGGTGGGATACGGCGGCTGCGGCCCGAGCACAGGGAATACGTCGCCCGCTTTATCAACCAACGCAAAGCTGTCCGGACTGTGTGCGGGATTGAATCCCAGAGTGTCACCCCAGAACGCAGCTCCCAGAGGGGTATCGTCGGCATTGGCCGGGAGCGTTATCGTCGAACTCGCCCCGTTCAGCGCTCCACTCCGGCTGAACCCGAGCCCAAGAACCGAACCGGATTTGAGTGTCACCGCCCCCCAAGTCTGTCCACTGACAATTTGCGCTGCGGAATTGTCGGGGAGAGAAACCGTTCTGCCATCTGGATTGCCATAAGGCCAGGAATAGCTCTGCGCACAATTTGCGCCCACAACCAGCGCATGCGTCTCATTGAGGGCGACCGATACCGGTTGAATACAGTTGGAGGTCAACTGGAACTGGCCGGCAACTCGGATAGAGCCATCATCGCGAACCAGACGGCTTACGGTATTCGACCCGTAGTTCACAACTGCGCCATGGAAATCCTGGAATTGCACCGCGCCTGCGTTGCCTGCGGCGCCTCCCTTTCCTCCCGAAGGTAAAGTGCTCTCCAGGGTCAGAGATGGTGTGCCTTCAGAATTCAATCGGAATACGACGACCTGATTGCCGGTCGCGTCATTTGAACTGGTAAGGACGAGGGTTTCTTTGTGGCGAAATTGGTCGGCTGCAAAGGCTGATACCGCTGCGAGAAGAGCAAAGGTCAGCATTCTGCTGATATACGAGAAGTGATTTTTCACGATAGTTCTCCTGTTTCAATTCTGATTTCGTAGCGTTAGTGAGTGAGGGGCACAGACTCCGGCGGCAGCGCGGTTGAGACACACCACGACTAACCCACCGGGATCTAAGACCGGGATTCCCCGGCTGTTTCTGTTTCGAATCTTGCGCCCCGCATGCGGCGGCGAATATCGGATGCGGACGGAGCCAGAAGGTTACACGGGAGCATTTGAATCTTTTCGGAAATGCCAGATCATCGTTATGCGTTCTTATGAAGGCGCTGGCTGTTCCACACGTCCTGAACGATTGCAGCAGGCTGAAGACGTCGAGGGTCAGCTATCTGCACACTGCCGATGGTGGCGCTTGCGGCGGTGATATGTATCAGAAATCCCCGGCATCGAAAAGCATGGAATGAAGCGTGCGCAAGCAATATCGATCAGTGATTCACATCTCGTGACTTCAATGGAGTATTCAGCGCTGAATCTCGATGAGAAGTACCCAGGCTCCGAACAGACCCGATGCAAACGAGAGCAAAACACCGGGAACGATCCAATACAGGCCCGCCAGCCTGCCGGAAATGAACAATATTCCGGATATAACGAATGGCAGCGGCGGCAGCTGATTGACGAGAAATCGAACTGTGAAGCCGATGTACTGGCGATCGTACTCGCGCGAACGAATGAACGATCTTGTATGCGCAGCCCAAACGAAGAGACCCGTCAGGGCGATTTCAATGCCCAGAGCCCTTATGCTCTGTCCCGGGATTAAAGCGAAGGTGGCCACGAAAACCACTCCGATCAAGTCCAAAAGAGACTCAGCGGCCCGGCCTGGCAAGTGCGCGAACTCGAGAATCCGCTTCAAATTGATGGAGACCGCGACGAAGAGCAGTCCACAAAGGGCAGCGGCCGCCCCAAGTTCTGCCGTGAGGAAAGTGTTCCAGCGTTGCGCCAGTTCGATGGGCATAGTTGGTGTGCGGCATTGTAGCGGATGCGTCCCGTTTTCCCGGCATGTGATTCAATCCTTGATGCGCAATTCTTAGTGCGCGGCGAGCGGTCTTGGTGTCGCATTCGCGTCAACCAATCTCATCGCCCACTTGATAGCTTCCACGTACATCGTCTGGAGGCGCGGATCGTCCCAGTTCTCCGACACGTGGCCCAGAGTCGAATAAAACACCCGGCCCTTGCCGTACGTCTTTGCCCAAGTCACGGCAAAGTCTCCATCAGTGCGGTGAACGCTCTTGTTCTTCAGATCAAGCTTCGACGGATCGAGACGCATCAACACCCGCACTTTGTCGCGAGAATAATCTTTGAGTTGATAAATCTCGTCCCGCAACATAAACTCGCGCGGCCACTGCTGCATGCCGGGAAAGGCCGGATCTTCCACGATAATCGGCGCGTCGAACGTACCCCAAGGATGCTGGTCGAAGTAGCCGCCGATCATCTCTCCATATTCTGGCCATGAGGTAAAAGTGATGGTAGCGCTGTGGATGCCGACGAATCCCTTACCGTCATCGTGCACGAATGAGAGAAAGTCGGCTTTCTGCTGCGCGTCCATTTCAAGTTCGCCGCCGGTGTAGAAAAGCACCGCATCGAAATCGTTCAGATTTTTCGCGTTGTACTCCAGCTTCTTTTTGGTGAGCGCCTCAGTGTCGGTGCGGAACGTTGTGTCCCACAATCCGGAGTCATGTCCCAACCGCTCTATCGTTGCGAGCGCGTGCGATACCGCTTCGTGCCGATAACCTTTTTCCTCGCCGATCGCAAGCAGGTGTTTGCGGGGACTCTGCGTTGATTGCCCAAGGAGCAGGCTGGAATACAAAAGAACCAGAAGAAGGCGAAATTTCATGGCGTGAGGATAGCACTGTAAACAATGAAACACCGTCCTATCTTCGGGAATGCGTCGCTACAGTCGTGTGCGTTGCTTCTCTGCAGGCTGATAGTTCTCCAGCCTTGAATTCCCTCCCCAACAAGGCTCTAATGATCGCGCCAAGAATCTTTTATGGATCTGAATCCGATTTTCAGGAAAGTTGTTCTGGGAGCTGCGGAAGGTTCGCTCGATGTTGCGGGTTCGGCCTTGCTTCCCGGAGCGTGGCCGATCCTCAAGAGCGCCCTCCAGCCCGTCCTCGACCGGCTAAAAGAGCGGCTTGGAGGCAAAGACGTAACCTCCTCGCCCGAGCTCGCCCAGAAAGCAATTGAGGAGTTCCAGGCAGATCGCCACTTGCAGGAAATCTTCCGCAGCAGGTTGCTCGAGCAGCTCGACGATCTGGTGCAGCACCAGGCCGCAATCAACGGCGACGTGCAGAAGTTAATGCTGATCGTCACCAACGACCAGAAAACATTGAACGACGTTCTTGGCGGAGTGCAGCAGATCCAGCAACGCCTGGAGGAAGGCGTCAATCTCAGCGACGCTGCCGTACGGAAACTCACGGAGGCAATCTCAGAGAAAGCAGCTACTAGCCGTGGTGTCCGCGAACTGGCTTTGAGCGAACTCGGTCCCGGCGTGATGCAGGTTGTACAAGACCAGGTACACCGGCTTCAAATTCGCGCGGATGAACTGTTACGTGAAAATGCAGGCGACCGGGCTCTGGACGAACTGCAGGCGGGAGTGTTGCTGGTTGCGGCACTGCTCAAAGAAGCGCCCACTGACATCATGCTGCGGCTGCAACTTGGATTCATCTACAAGACGATTGCGCAGGTATTCGATGCCGCCGGCGATCAGCAGCATGTGAGTGAATATGTTCAACGCGCAGAAGAGATCTTCCGCTATATCAAAGACGATGCGGCCGATAATCACGCGACCGCGCTCGACGTAGCGAATGCGATCCACGGTCTGGGCAATGTCGCTCAGCAGCGCGGTGACTTTGCGGATGCAATTGACAATTACAAGCTCGTCACCACCATGCTACCGGAACATTACTACGCCTGGCATGACATGTTCGGCTGCTATGTGGAACTGGCGAGAAAGGGAGATGTGAATGTGCCCGCAATGCGCAATGCGTTGGATCGCCTGAAAGAAACCGGAACAGGCAAGCCCGGGCTAGGAGCCGATTACATTGCTCAACTCGAAGGCATGCTGCAACCCTACGAAAAGGGGAAACCGGCTGCACCTGCCGGTCGCAAGCCCCGAATCAGTGGCGCGCAACGCTGAACCACCTGATGTCGCGTTGCAATGCACCCCTTACGAGAACTTGAATATATTCACCGGAGGCATGGGCTCTCGGTTCAGAACGATCTCGATGAGAGTCGTGGTAAACGGAAAAAACAGAGAGAAACTTCCCGGCTTGCTTCCATCGAAATCGGAAATGTCCAGATCGACCGGCCCAAAATCAGGAGTGGCCCCTTCCGCCACATTCGACCCGTATCCCTGATATCCCACAAGTTGGGTCCCGCTCTTCGCGATGATGCGCGCGATCAGGCGCTTGCCTTCGATCTTTCCCTTCAGTTCATCCAGTTTCACATGGAAGCAACGAAAGCTGTTATCGGCGGCGAAAGGATGGACATCCTTTTCGAATTCGGAAATTGAAGTCTCCGTTCCGTCCGCAGCGCGCGCAATAATCTCTATGGAGTAATCGATGATTGGACTGCCATGATTGTCTCTGGCCCGCACCACGAATTGTTGCCAGTTTTGTCCTTGTAGCTTGGCCCTACCCTGTCTGACGACATCGGAATTGGCGACGAGATTCTGATGAAAGTTGTCAAAATCAGCTTTGCTATTAACATCCAGAGCTTTCAGGACTAGAGCAACCAAGCCGTCCGGAGGCACGCTCATAATCTGGTTGTGGTGCACCCCTGCGATGGGAATCATCGGAATATCGATCAAGTTGCTGAAGTCCGATGACTGAACTCCGCCTTTGGCGACGCCCAAGTTCAGGGTAATCTTGCGGGTATTCAGGGCGACGCCCGACCAGCGAACCACACCATCGGTACCTTCCTGTTCCGTCTTCAGGAAAATCTCGGCGAGCGTGCCGTAGTCGTTGGTGCCGTCGAATATGAAGACGTAAGGAGTGTCGTTGCCCGGCCCGTACAGCTTTTTGTCGATCAGGTCTCTGTGGGCGAGGTCCCAGGTAAATTGACTGCCCAATTCCAAATTGCTAAGCACCAGATTTCCGGATTCGAGGAAATCAGGACCGAATGGATCTTTCTTGCCGATGAAAATCCTGCCCAGCAAACTGCGGCCTTTCGCTGCAATGGGAGAACCGAACGTCGCGGGAGCAAGTGCCACAAGATGCTTGAGCAGTCCATTACGTGGCACCGCAGGATTGGCCGCGGTCAGCCAGGAACGCATGACCAGCATGCCCGTGGAATGAACAATGGCATCGAAGGGAGCGCGGTCCAGTCCTTTGTCGTGGAGGGCGTGGTTAAAGCCATTGGCGATGTCATCGACGGTGACTTCGTTGTTGAGAGTTACATAATTGCCGATAAAGATCTCGGTGACCTGTCGTCCAGCAGCAACCAGCGCATTGCGCCAAGTGCCAAACGCATCTCCGCTGCTCGCGTATCCGTGGACTAGAACTAGAGGAAGAGGCATAACTCACCTGCTTTGCGGGCGAGAATTGTAGCAGGAAAGCTGTGCAGGAATTCACTCGTTGCAGGGGCGTTCGGGATTCGGAACGAAGTGCGGGCCAGAGTTTCGCTCAGTCCTCGTTCCAACTGGTGTAGCGTCGAAAACGATGATGGCTCCGATCTGTTCGGAGCCATCGAAAAAACCCGTAGTGCAGCACTCTGTCAAGGACAGTCTCGACCTAAGGCAGGTCAACGTCAAGTTACTTGAAGAGGTTATCTCTGCGTTCCCTCCCCTGATGGAACTCTTCTCCACAGATTGGACCGGAGAAAGCAACCGAGTTGTCAGGCGCGGCCTTTTTCTCTTAGTTCGACCTTCAACTTCTCGTCCGCCTCGTCAGCCTCCAGTAACCGGTCGTGCAGGTCCCCTATCCTCTCCCGGAGCGAACGGCTCTCGGGGATAGAGGCGAAGAACTTCTCGACGTACGGGTCCACAGCCTCCAGCACTAGAACTGCCAGAGGTGCGAGTAGCCGAGACCCCACCCTTGTCCATTTCGGCTCCGGTTGAAACACCTTGGCCTCTTCATCGTAGGTTAGATGTCCGGTAAAGAAGTCTGGCCAGGTGCCGTGAACAGCGTGGGATGGCATCCTATAAACAGTTGCATACAGAGATTCCTTCCCCAACGCTTTTAGCCGTTCTCGAACATTTTCTCCCCAGTCTCGATGCCTCCTCTGTACGTTCTCGATTTTCATTCCGGAGGCGGCACAGGTACGAGCGATCGAATCTAGCAATCGCTTCTCGATGGGCCAGACCCCGCCGCCGCGGGCGATGATATTGGCCTGAATCTGATCAAAGATCTCTCGTTCCGGCCCAAGACTGAATTCCACAAACTGATCGAAATACTTGTCGTCTTTGCTGCGGACCAGGAACTCTAGACTGACAGCGGATTCGAAAATTACGCGATTGAGCGCAAGCACGACCTCGCCCCGGTCGTCACCAGTCGACAACTGGACTACCGACAGCATGAACTTGGAGATCTTCACCATCAAACCAGCGCATATTGCCTGGTTTCTGGCAAACCCTCCTTTGGCGGCAGCGGTTTCGTCTAGGAGATGAGCGACAAAAGCGACGAGCCGACAGGCCTCTTTGTAAAGTTCAAATGCGATTCCGCCGGACTCATGCAGGGTCTTACACTCGTGGATTGGCTTGACGTCTACGCGTGGGCCAAGCCAATCATCCACAGTTTCGCGGTCCAGTTCGTACATTCGTGAGGAGCAATCTTCTACCAGCCTCTGGTCTGCAGCATCTGCGATTCATCCAGCGCGCTCACTGCCAGGCCTTTCATGGCTCCCTGCAGATTTTCACTGACCTCGAGTAACACTTTAGGGTCTTGGTAATGCGTCGCAGCCATCACGATAGCCTTGGCTCGCTTTGTTGCTTCTTCGGGATCGGCGAACTCCGTCGAATTTTTCATAAAGATTCCACTGCCGACGAACACCGCTTCCGCTCCCAGTTGCATTACGAGCGAAGCATCCGCAGGTGTTGCGATTCCTCCCGCGGAGAAATTCGGAACCGGCAGCTTCCCTGCTTTCGCCACCATCTTAATCAGCTCGTACGGAGCCTGGTGCTCTTTGGCTTTCGCATAGAGTTCTTCTTCACCGAGCACGGTCAGAATCTTCATCTCATGAACGATCTGGCGGA
>Ga0335085_10000518_pt1 | contig 107033 bp, 87 predicted proteins | sample Lox_Sample_45_FD_206712 | JGI IMG/M metagenome (GOLD analysis project Ga0335085, IMG submission 206712) | Soil microbial communities from Loxahatchee National Wildlife Refuge, Florida, United States - Lox_Sample_4.5 | ecosystem: Environmental > Terrestrial > Soil > Wetlands | place: USA...
TGTTAATCCTTATCCACAAATCAACAGCTATTCACAAAAGAAAAAGAAGCAAAAAGAAAAAGTAATAGTAATTGCAAAGTGATTGAAAGAATCACTTTGCAAACCTAAAGGCCAGATAGGCGGCAGAAATATTTATTGTGAAAGTTGTTTTGCTTTTTTTGTTTCAAAATAAACATGCAGTATCAGGTTTAAGGCAATCAGGTTTTCAGTGTCGTAGTGCGAATCGTATTGGTAGGTGATATTGCCTTCGAAGAAAAATGTTCTACCGGTGGAGAGGGTGGTACCTCCTATCAGCCGCACACGAGTGATGGCATTATAGCGTGAATCAAAGTACGGTTCAACACTCACATAGGGCACCCAGGATGATTTTCCGGCTCCGTACTCCTTTTCAACCATCAGTCTTAACCTTACTCTGTATGAAAAAGTATTGTCGTCACCTAACCAACGGAAGTCGGTTCTCAACCGTTGTGAAAACAAGATGTTGCCTTTAATCGGAACTCTTCTGTGCAATTCACCGAATAGTTGATCTTCAGAATAGGAGCCTGCATTTTCACCAAGACCCCAGCCCTCCATAAATCCCATGCGCGTCATCCATGCTCTCATTTTTTGCGCCCTCATTTCATCCATCATTCGTTCATTAAACGGTATTTTGGTTTTGCCCCAGGCATAGTCTCCCTGCAAATACACATTCAGATCGCGGGAATTGGTTTCGTTGTATTTCGTTACCGGAATGAATGCGGAGAGGCGAAAGGCGGGACTGAGTCTGTACCAGAGGTCTGTTTCCGGCCAAAATTCAAAAGAGGTGTTTTGGGCATTGAGCGTTCCGGATGAAAGCAGCACCCAAGCCCATATTAAGAACTGAAGCGGGAAGAAGACTGATTTTATATTCATTTACTTCAGTTTGGGAATGTATTCGGCAACCTGCCGCTTTTAATTTTTAAAAGAGTTTCACTCTTTCATTTCTTTTTCACTTTTAATTCTGCTGAAGTGTATTATACAGTATGAAATTTGGACGTACACGAATGGCTTGCAGCAAAAGTTAACTTTCCTGCGGTCAGCAAATTCGTTTCACTACGAGTGAATAATCAATGAGCAAGATTGCTCCGGGGACTGAGAAAAATCATCTGCAGTATCATGCCTCTGAATCACTTGGCGCCTGTAAACTTTCTTAAGAAGACCCACTAACTAATGGCAATTCTTAAAAGGTGAGTTCAAAAAACTTTCCCCGATTAACTAAATACATGACGCTTTTGCATTCTAAAATTCACATAGTATGAAAAAGACTCCTTTAGTTGCGATTTTATTTTTTTTGATTGCACTGACTGCCTTCGGTCAATCTTCAGGTTCACAAAAGGAAGATAAGAGGCCCAATATTGTAATCATTGTTGCAGATGACATGGGCTACTCCGATTTGGGCATGTTTGGCAGTGAAATCAAGACACCCAATCTCGATAAGCTGGCATCCTACGGCGTACGCTTCACTAATTTCTATACCCATGCAAGCTGTTCGCCGTCCCGGTCGATGCTGTTGTCAGGAGTGGATACACATCTCAACGGTCTGGGCAACATGGATGAATGGACTGCTCCGAACCAGGAGGGAAAACCGGGCTATGAAGGAAATCTCAACAACAACGTGGTCACCATTGCTCAGTTATTGAAAGATGCCGGTTATCACACCTACATTGGTCGGCAAATGGCACATGGGAAAATCGCCTGATAAAATTCCGGCCGCCCGCGGCTTTGAACGCGATTTCACTTTGCTCGATGGTATGGGAAGTTATTGGGACATGACCAATATGACCGCCCTTGTTCCTAATTCTCTTTTTACTGAAGATGGAAAATATCTCACTAAACTGCCCAAGCATTATTACGCAACAAAAACTTATACCGATAAGCTCATCAGTTTCATTGATGCAAACCATGGTGGCGGCAAACCTTTCTTTGCGTATGTTTCTCATCAGGCGCCTCACGATCCCTATCACCTCCCGCGCGATTGGTGCGACAGGCATGTGGGGCAATACGATATCGGATGGGATTCGGTAAGGGAACAGCGTTTAAAAAGAGAGAAAGAACTCGGCATCGTATCAGACTCTACGGGCCTGGCTGAGCGCATGTGGTACGTGCCTGATTATTCATTGCTGGCTCCGGCATCAAAAGCACTGCTCGGCCGGAAAATGGAACTCTATGCCGGTTTGATGGAGAATATGGATTTTCATATCGGCCGCCTCATTGATCATCTGAAGGAAATCGGAGAATTCGACAACACCGTGTTCATCGTGTTCGGCGATAACGGTGCAGAGGGAAATGATCTTGGAGACAGTACTCTTAGCAACGTGGGCATAGGCGGAACGATCGGTTATCAGATTAATGATAACCTGATGCTGAATATCTCCTACTCATCAACGGTAAACGATAATAATTCTGAAGACCTGAAGATGGACGGCTTCCGTGTTACGCTTCTTTACGGTTGGCAAGCAATGGTAGAAGGCATGAAGCGGCTGAAGGAACATGAGTGAAGCGCTACTGCATCCATCCTGTAAAACGCGCTCCTTCTTTGTCATAGTCCATCCTGAAGAAAAAAAAGAGTGAGCAAGATGAGCGCCCTCAATGATTTTGATCATTCTTACATTTCATTGCAAAAGCCACTTTAGCTTAAATTATCTTCATCATGAGAAACTTCATTAACTTACTTCAATCACCTTATAAAGAAAAAGAGATGACTCAGGAACTTTTGCATCATTTTCAAAGCAAACTGCCCACCATTGAAGAGCGGACAGCAGCCGGCAAAAAATTGCGTGAGAAATTTCCGCGCATTAACCAGGGCAACTATAGTCCGGCTCCTGACCGCGCCGATCCTGTATCCATTCTCGAAGAGCAGGCAAAGACACGGCTTCAGGAGTTGGTGCCGATCCGGTATGCACGCATGCTTACTTCACCGTTTGCATTCCTGCGCGGCGCTGCGGCCGTGATGGCGGCAGATCTCGCAGCAAGTAACCGAACCACGGGCATTACCGTGCAGGCCTGCGGCGATATGCACGTGGCTAACTTCGGATTGTTCGCCTCGGCAGAGCGCAATCTCGTTTTCGGTATAAATGATTTTGATGAAACACTGCCCGGTCCCTGGGAGTGGGATTTAAAACGGCTGGTAGCCAGCATCGTGGCCGCAGGAAGATTTTTGGGAGCCGATGATGAATTATGCAAGGATGGTGTGCGGGCTGCCGTGAGTTCGTACCGAAAGAGGATGAAGGAATATGCGCAGATGGGGAATATGGAATTGCATTACTCCACTATCGATGAAAAAGACATCCTCAAAGCGCTTCCCGAGCAAGAGAAGGCCGTAAAGAAACTAGCAGGTAAGGCACGCACCCGTACGCACATGCAGGTATTAGGAAAGCTCACGGACATTGTGGATGAGAAATACCGCCTGCGCGATGATGCTCCGTTTATCGTGCACCAAACCCACACGCAGGCTGGTACACCGTTAGAAGAAGCCATGGGATTATTACTCGAATCTTATTTTCAATCCATTTCTGATGAACGCAAGTCATTGCTTCGTCACTATCGCATCGTGGATGTTGCCAGGAAAATTGTAGGTGTTGGCAGCGTAGGTACAAGATGCTGGATTATTTTCCTTAGCGGAAATCATACGGATGATCCGCTTTTCCTTCAGGTGAAGGAAGCGCAGCATTCCGTGCTGGAGCCATTTCTTCCAAAATCAACTTACTCCAATCAGGGGCAGCGCGTGGTAGCCGGTCAGCGGCTCATTCAGGGAGCGCCCGATATTTTTCTCGGATGGGGCGAACAGGAAGGAATTCATTTTTATGTGCGGCAGCTTCGTGACATGAAAGGCGGTGTTGACTTCACTCCCGGAAAAGTGATTCTCGAAAACATTCCTGCATACGGCAAAATATGCGCCTGGGCTTTGGCGCTCGCTCACGCCAAGTCAGGTGATGCGCCTATGATTGCAGGGTATACCGGCAACAGCGATGAACTGGATGAAGCCCTCGTGAATTTTGCCGTGGCCTATGCTGACCAAACGGAGAAAGATCACGCCGCACTCGTTGCAGCAGCAAGGAGCGGAAGGATCAGGGTTGCTGAGAAGGCAGAATAAAAATAGAATAACGCGAATGCCTAGAGTAAGGCATGGAAGAAATAAAGGCTGGAATCAAAGTTGTGATGCTGAACTTCTGTGTTAAAGAGCTCTTTACTCGCTGATCAGTATTCAACATTCAGCTCACAATATAACTGCGTTGCCCTGAACTATGTAAATCAACCCAAACTTCATTAGAGGATTCTCGCTTTCGGAGTGCGGACCTTTCAACCGATTGCTGGTAAAGCTGAATCTTTATCCGTGGTCGACGTCCTCAGGCTGACCCAATCGAATGCTGGTGGCGAGAATGCCAACACGGGGCAGAGATTGATTGCCGCTGAATCAATTGCCGAAGCCACCCGTGAAGGTGGCTTTTGTGGCTTAAAAGACTACAATATTTTTTTGCAGCAGGGTATTAAAAAGAAAAGCGCAGAGTTGAAATGATCATCTCACTTACTCTGCGCTTTCAGTTTTAGAAATATTATTTACCTCCTTTCAGGAATGGAATGTTGTCCAGCGCTTGAAAATGAACTGCTGCATCGATGTATTCCTCAAATTGTATCCAGCTTGCAGCTTCCTTAGCACCAAGTGCTTTTTTCACCTGACCATAATATTTTTTCTTGATCGCTTCTGCCTTAGCGTTATTTTCGAAATACGAAGTAATCATCTTATCCGACTGCTCGTTCGTCATCGTTTTGTACTGATCGGCGTAAACTTTCAGATTGGCGAATCGCTGATCGGCCAGAGTGCCGCGCTCTTTCTCGTAACTGTTGTAAATCGGCCAAAACTTCGTCGCTTGTGAATCGGTCAGAGCCATGTATTGCATGAGCAACGTTTTCTTATCAGCATGAAACTGCGTTTTGATGTACTCAAATTCATTTTGCTGCGCTGAAGCAAAGGATGCAACAGCGGTTATAAATGCCAGAACTGAAACAATTTTTTTCATTGGTGTCGTGATTTTGATGGTTGAAAATTGATTTGATTAAGATGATTTCTCAGTGAGAGAATTATTTTTTAAAATTCAATCCGCTCATGAATAACCATTGCATTCAATGCGGTTTCAAAAAATTATTATTTCTCGATGCGGATGATTAATCCGCCGAGGAAATAAACCTGCGTAATGGTGGATGAAGCAGTAACACCTGCGCCGCTGCCTCCTGTGCCCACAGTAAACGCCGCTCCGAAATATTGCACCGGGAAATTGATGCCTGTTTGCAACCGGATGCCAATCTTCGGACTGGGGAAAATTTTCGCTCCCAAATGAAGGTCAAAGTCGAACTTCCATCTGCCCGAGTACTGATTCTCCTTTGGCTCAAGACCTGCTGCACCAAGGTTTATTCCGCCAAAAAATGCTGTGCCACCGGGTTTAAGCGGTTGGTTTCTGTCGAAGCCGAGTGTAATGTTGTTGACGCTGGCTTCGATATTATTGTCGTAAGCACTTGAGAAGTAATCATAGAAATCTACTTTGGTCTCCTGCCGGGTATAGTTCAATGTGACATCGAAATGCTCATTAGGATAGAAAGCTATGCTGCCTCCCCAGGTAAAGCCATCATGAATGTACACTTCATAACCATCGGTGGTTGCGAAAGTTTCTCCGAGCGTGTAACCTGCCATGGGAGTGATTTCAGTGAATTTCTGTGCGTTGCTTCTGAAAACAAAAACAGAAATCAAAAAGAGCACACTGCAAGTGATTCTGCCAATAAATAAGAGGAATGAGTTCATGGATTATTTAAGTTTAAGATTCAGAATTTATTCCGCAATCAATATGGTTATTCTCCGAAGGCAAATCCAACATTAAACAGCAAGTGGCTGTCAGCCGGAAGGTCCGTGGTCTTGAAACCATAGAGATATTTAATCCCGATATTGAATGCAGGCCCATTGTGAGGATGAAACATGATTCCTACTTCCGGGCTCAACGTGAAAGGCCATGCATCACTCTCGAAGCGGTAAACGCCGAAATCCACATCAGCAAGGTTGTACTGCACACCCAACCCGAATCCGGCATAGGGATTAACTGGTTCATCAGGTTTGAAATAATAATCTATCACAGCCAAAATGGGGAAACTATTGAAGTAACGGTACTGATAGCCTGTCGCAGAAAGCGTTTGGTAATCGTAAGTCCCATACGGCATAGCACGGTAAAATGTATTCCAGCCCGTGTTGATACCTACGCCAACTTGCGGTTGGGAAAGATGGCGATATTCAAAACCGAAGCCGCGCCAACTGTACTTAGAAATGAAATCACCTGTCTTTCCGAGTCCAAGCCCCATGGAATAACTAATTGTGGTTATGTTCTCTTGAGCCAAGCTGATTTTGCTTATGAATAAGCTGGCTACGATTAAGCAGGCGAAGAAAATCTTTTTCATGTTTAATGTATTTTACGAGTGAGTGAATTAATGAGCCAGATAAGGTGATTGAGTGAACGCCTGAGCAATGGTCGAATTGATTCTTGACGAAGTGGTGCTCGTGCTGCTTCCGCTAAGCAATCCGTTAACAAGAAAAGACCATTCCACCGGGAGTTCATTGTCCGGTGTAACTGCATTCTTATCCACCATAGTCACAAATATGCTGCCCGTAGTGTAGCTGCTAACATAGGGCGGATAATATCCCGGATAGTACCATCCATAATAACCGCCATACCACCATCCCCAGTATCCCCAGTAATCATAGTAATAGACCAATGTTGTTGATTGCATGGCTGTGGGAAGGATCCAAACATCGGGATGCGCTGCCGTATCAATCTTTGTCCAACCCCTGCTGGTAAGTCCCTGCGTGATGGCGTTAATAATTTGGGTATTGTACGGCTCACTTACAAATTCCGGCTCACCGTTACCATCCGGGTCACTAAGATTTTCACCGGTAATAACCACCACATTGTCAGGAATAGCAAACGTAGTTTTCGTTGAAAAATCATAATTCGGATTGTAATCGGAAATTACGAGGTCATATGTTTCAACGGTGGTTGGCGAAGTTGGGTAGCAGCCGGCCAAAGCGACAATTCCCACCACAGGCAAAAAGAATTTTTTCATAGTGTTTCGAATTTTTGATTGTGTTGAATCTGAGTTTTTCTAAAAAAGTTGAATTGATGTTTGTCGTCGGACCGAATCAGTTCAGCGATTCAGAGAGACTTTGTAGATAGTGCACGCAAAGGTACTTGCAGATTTTCGTTGAAAGAAATAACATTTATCACAAATTATTTTTTCACAGATGATTTTAATCATTTCTACTCTTAATAAGCACAAATTATTTCATCGAATATGTTTCGTTATTTCTGTTCGCTTGATCTGTATTTCTATCTTTAGCGCGTGAAGTTATTTGCAACGTTCTCTGTAATTACTTTTGGTGCATTATGTATTTGTGTTGAATTCACTTTTGCACAAAAAAGTTCTGATACTACCCTTTGTCCGACAAAGGATCTCGGTGATTTAATTCGCAAAAACAAGCCGGGAAAAAAAGAGAAGCCACCTAAAAACTATTTCATCTTCGCCACACCGGTAATCGGGTCATCGCCGGCAACAGGTTTTATTCTCGGACTTGCGGGGCAAATTACTTTCAAGGGGCCTGAAGCTGATGACAAGTATTCCATTATTAATGCGAATGCACAATACACCACAAAAAACCAGATGCTTTTTCAGGTAAAAGATAATTTGCTGCTGGCTCACAATAAACTTTTCGCAACCGGCGACTTTCGAATCTTTATCTACTCGCAACCTACTTACGGTTTGGGAACTGATATACTGAACAAGGAAAAAAACGGGGGAATTATTCTCGGGAATGAAAGTGTGGAGCCGGATTCTATTGCGCAGGAAATGAAGTACAACTATTACAAGATTTACCAAAGCGCCGCTTATAACTTTTCAGGAATATTTTATCTGGGAGGAGGTATTGCCATTGACATTTACAACCATATCAAGGATGAAGAGCTGAATCTCGCTGCAGGTGACACTACGTTTCATTACAGTTACTCTGTCTTGCATGGCTTTGATACATCTAAATACACTGTGATGGGGTTGAGCGGCAATGCAATTATCGATACACGCGACAATCAAATCAATGCTACGAAAGGATTGTTTGTGAATTTGAGCTTTACTGTTAATCCCGCGCTTTCATCTGCACAAAAAAGTAATTCAAGAATTTTCGGAGAGATACGCTACTTCAAATCATTCATAGTTCTGCAGCGAAAAACAACACTTGCGTTCTGGGGACTCGGCACGTTTGTCACGGGAGGAACTTCTCCGTATCTCACATTGCCTGCTCTCGGCTGGGATCAGCGAAGCCGCAGCGGGCGCGGATATGCGCAGGGAACTTTTCGCGGACAAAGTTTAGCCTATGGTGAAGTCGAATACCGCTTTCCGATCACTTGCAATCAGGTTCTCGGCGGAGTTCTCTTCGTCAATGCAACCACTGCGAGCGATCGCGATCGTGATCTGCACTTGTTCCGTTACATTCAGCCTGCATTTGGTTTCGGACTGCGCATTAACCTGGATAAAGCTTCACGAACCAATCTTGTTCTCGATTACGGTATCGGAAAAAAATCAAGCGGATTTTATTTGAATGCCGGAGAAACATTCTGATCATCGCTTCCTCACTTAATCAGCAAAGCTGTTTGTAATTTCAACTGACTTCTTCGAAGCGCTGAAACACTTTCAATATCTTTAGCTCCTAATTATTTTTTTGTGTCTTCTCTCCTAACTGTTCGGAATCTCACCACGCAATTTCCAAGTGCTGATCGCTTGATCAAAGCAGTAGACGGAATCAACTTTGAGATTGCTGCGAAAGAAACGATTGGAATCGTGGGCGAATCCGGCTCAGGAAAATCAGCCACCGCACTTTCAATCATGCGGTTGATTTCATCACCCGGAAAAATTACCGGAGGAGAAATAATTTATTCCAAAGACAAGCCGGTTAATATTCTTTCGCTGCCTGAGCGGGATATGCAGCGCTATCGCGGAAAAGAAATTGCCATGATTTTTCAGGAACCGATGACGTCGCTGAATCCTGTATTCACCTGCGGAAATCAAATAGATGAAATGACGCGGCTCCACCTTCAGCTCAACAAGAAAGACGCGAGAGAACGAACGCTGAAATTATTCGCCGAAGTGAGGTTGCCCGATCCACTTCGTATCTATCATTCTTATCCGCATCAATTAAGCGACGGACAAAAGCAGCGCGTGATGATTGCCATGGCGATGAGTTGCAATCCTTCACTGTTAGTTGCTGATGAACCCACGACTTCACTCGATGTAACGGTACAGGCGCGTATTCTCAATTTGATGTATGAGCTGAAGCTTCAGCACCAGATGGCGATGATCTTCATCACGCACGATCTTGGAGTGGTGGCTGAAATCGCCGACCGGGTGCTCGTAATGTACAAGGGAGAGATAGTTGAGCAGGGAACTGTGGAAGAAATTTTTTCTGCGCCGAAGCATCCCTATACAAAAGGATTACTGGCATCTCGTCCGCCGTTAAATGCGCGATTGCGCCGCTTGCCGGTGATCTCTGATTTTATGAAAGAAGAAAATGGCGCCATAAAAGAGATCGGAATTAATATGCAGGAAATGATTTCCAGAAATGAAATTTCATTTCAGGAATCACAAGAACGCTTAAAGCAATTGCATGCAAGTTCACCGATCCTTTCAGTAAAAAATCTTTCCGTTCAATTCCCGGTAAAAACATCTCTTTTCGGAAGGTCAAAAGAGTTCGTGAAAGCGGTGGATGATGTTTCTTTTGCCGTTTATCCCGGTGAAACGCTCGGGCTTGTGGGCGAGTCCGGCAGCGGGAAATCAACTTTGGCAAGGGCCGTCCTTCATCTCATTCAACCGACAGGTGGTGAAGTTATGTTTGAACAATTAAAACTTGCACAGCTTTCCCCGGAAGAATTGAGAAAAATACGGAAGCACATTCAAATTATTTTTCAGGATCCGTATTCATCGCTCAATCCGCGGCTCACGGTAGGTTATTCAATTATGGAACCGATGAAAGCTCACAAGCTGTACTCAAACGATAAAGTGAGAAAAGAAAAAACCATTGAGCTGCTGAACAAAGTCAGCATGAGTGAAGATTCATTCAATCGTTTCCCTCACGAATTCAGCGGCGGACAGCGGCAACGGATCTGCATTGCGCGTGCGCTTTCTCTGAACCCGAAATTTCTCATTTGCGATGAATGTGTTTCGTCACTCGATGTAAGCGTGCAGGCACAGGTACTGAATCTTCTGCTTCAACTTCGTGAAGAATTTCAATTTACTTACATCTTCATCTCGCATGATCTTTCTGTAGTGAGATTCATGAGCGATCGTATTGCGGTGATGAATTCCGGTAAAATTGAAGAAATAGGAACAGCCGATGAAATTTATGCTCATCCGTCTTCACCGTTCACGCAAAAATTAATTTCGGCAATTCCGAATCCAAAGAAAAAAATTCAAACGAGTTATTGCTGAAAACATAACCTGTTTAATTTCATTTACCGACTTTTGTTTTAATCAAAACCAATTGACCATGGCAAAGAAATCTACACTCATTAAAAAGCTTGCATCGTATAGTGCACTTACCTCTGCCGCAATGGTTGCGGCAAAAACTTCGGAGGGGCAAATCATCTATACGAATCTAATTCCGGATGACACCACGTATCTGAACAACTCTTATCTACTGGATCTCAACAATGATGGAATCAGCGATTTCGAATTCAATGTTCAGTATGCGGGAAGCGGAAACCAAGTGCGCGTGATTGGCTATTCCAGTAATTCAATAACACGTGATTTAATCACGCACGTCGGAACGTGGCAAGGATATGCCTACGCTGACACCGTGCTGAACGGAGCCCCGATCGGGGCCGGAAACTTATTCTTTTCAAAGATGATTCTGGCTTCACATTACTCTTTTAATGATTTTGGAAATTTCAGCGGCGTGGTTGATCACTTCATGGGAGTTAAGATCAAAAAGAATTCAAGCACTTACTATGGTTGGATCAGAATCAGCATTCCTTCAAGCTGCGATTACCTTGTAGTGAATGACTATGCTATGGATACGATTGCAAATGAATCCATCAATGCAGGCGACAAGTGCGGGAATTATTCTGCATTGGTAAACACGGTGGTGAATGGCCCGGATCCGCTTGGATTCTGCGAAGGAAACACGGCAACGCTGCAAACTGATTCCTTAAGTGGCGGATCGTATCAATGGTTTCTGAACGGAAACATGATCAACGATGAGACACAAAACAGCATCACCGTTGATTCAGCCGGAAATTACAGCGTGATGGTTACGAATTCTTATGGCTGTGTTGATACGTCATCAGAAGCAACAGTAATTGCATTCCCTCCTGCAGTAATTCCGGTGATTTCGCAAACAGGAGACGTTCTCACCTCCTCAGTGTCCTCATCGTACCAGTGGTCTTATAACGGAAATGAAATTGCGGGAGCAACCGACCAAAACTATGAAACAACACAGGGCGGGAATTATACCGTGACCATTACAGATGAAAACGGTTGCACTGCTGAAAGTGAGCCGTACGTATTTATCCCGGTGGGAACTCCATCTTTGCCCGGCAATTCTGTTTCTGTTTTTGAATTGAACAATTTTCTGTTTGTTCACCTGCACGACAAAAATTTTCTTAACGGCGCTCTTAAAATTTTTGACGCTGTTGGAAATCAGGTTCGTGATTTAGTTATCAGCAACGAAAACCTTGAGATCGATTTGAATCAACTTGCCGCGGGAATATATTTTGTCGCCATTGAGAAAGATGGGTTGGCCTTCAACAGGAAAATTGTGATTCAATAAGCAGGCGAGAAAGAGCAGAATGAAAGCGAGAAGTCTTCGGATAGATTTTAATTATCCGGTACTCCGTTATTCACCCGGCATTGCAAAATCATAAGATCATTGTCACTGAATGAATCACCATTCGGCTGCATTACGCTTTGTTCGAGCACTTTTAGCCGGAAGAATCCATTTTCAACTTGCTGATGCAATCCATCATAAGTAGTAAAATCGCCCGAAGGAAATCCTGTAACGTTACATCCGGAAATTGCGCAGTGTTTGTTTATGATCGGAACAACATCTTGAGAATAGGTAACAGCGGAACAAGGAATAGCAAATAGAGCATCTGATTTTTCATTTTGGCATGAATAAAAAAATAATACTCCGGCCAAAACCAGCAGAGCAATTCTGCTTATTCGCCCACAATCATGAATTCATGAGAATGAACTTCACCGTTTGCTGAAAGTTTTATAAAGTAAAAGTCTGGTGAAAGCTTAGACAGATTCAACACATGGTTGTGTTAGCCCGCATATTTATTTTCGTTGGCACGCGTCATCACTTTTTGCCCAACTGTATTAAAAAGATAAATGGTCACATTTTTATCTTCCGCTAAAGAATAAGATAACTGACTTGATTGAACAGCCGGATTCGGGAAGAGTGAGATCGCATGAAGGTGTGAATTCAAATCATTGGTTCCTGTGTTCGCGGCAATTGTCACTGTAGATTCCTGCATCTCGCAATGATAGCCGATGGGATCCGGAGGAATGATACACGGAGTCAGCTCTTCGTGTCCACCAAGGTTCGACATTTAAGCAGTGGCGCTTAAGCGTGTTGTTCCCGCCATGGCAGTAGAGGGCACAGTAAAATTTGTAGCGTACGTTCCGGGTAAATGATGATCAACGCTCAGCACCGTTTCACCGTTATCATCCAAATCTCCTTTCTCATTAAAGTCATTCCACACACGCAAATTCACGTCAGGGCAATACGTTGCATCAACTGTATGTGTGATTGAAATTGAGTACGCCTTTCCGCGCACAAGTGTTGTGATTTCACCTGTAAAAACGCAACTGCCCGTTGGACTTTCTAGTGCCTGAGAGGTGCGATCAATTGTATTGAGCTTAAATTGCGTGATTCCGGGCATGGCAGGCCCATAAGGAAAGACAGCGGGAACGCACCACTGAGCATTTTCCCGCAGCGAAAGCACAAGTGTAATTGACAGAACAGGAACTGTTGCATTTTTTTCCATAGCAACTTTTTTGTGAGGAATTATTTTTAATCACATTGCTGACTCAAAATTATTTCTGCCTCCTGGTCGACATCGTTAATGCAACTGAATAATTCATAAAAAATGTTAAAAGCAAAATCAGGCTTGATGCCTCTCTCCTGCTTTCATCTAACTTTGAAAGATGGTTAAGAAAAATCTCGGGCTGGTAATTTTTCTTCTTTCCATCGGACTGGCTGCGCTCATTGCACTGCAGGGTTATTGGATCAAAAGCGTAATGAAGCTGAAAGAGGATCAATTCGACGCCAACGTGAATCAGGTGCTCGCTGATGTGACAAACAAGGTGGAGAACAACCTTGTTTGTTTTGAAATGTTTTCAAAAGTTCATTTCGCTCACGGCGAAGGAATTTATCTGGTAAAACAGAAATGGGACAGCGTTAATCATCAGGAACAATTCACAGCTCCGGTTAAAGAAAAAAACTTTGTGAAAAACCTTGACACCGTCACAACATATTTTCATTATGCAGAAAAAACTGACACACTGTTTCCCTTCAACAGTCTCAAATTTTCACATCCGGCCACTGTTGAAATTTCTATGAAATTCACGTACGATGATCACAAGCATGCACCAATGACGAGTGAAGCTCTAATTGATTCAGGAAGAATAAAAAATTACACGGCCTCGCAATTGCAACAGCTCACGTGGGATCAGAAGACATTGAAGGAAAAAATTGACACCTTCCTGCTCGATTCACTCCTTCATCATGAACTAATCGCAAAACAAATTCCCATTTCGTTCAGTTACGCAATCACAAGCCGCGACCGGGACTCGATTCTTTTTGAAAAATCATCCGCTCATGATCCGGAGCTCATGAAGTCCAATTTAAAAGCGGGCTTGTTTGAAAATGATAACTTCAATCCGGCTTATGATCTCCGAATCTATTTCCCTTTCAGAACGCAGTTCATTGTCTCTACCATTCTGCCTGTTCTCATTGTTTCTTTTTTTATCATTCTGATGCTGATTCTGGTTTTCTGGTTTGCTGTGAATACGCTTTTGAAAGAAAGCAAGCTCGCTTCGATGAAAAATGAATTCATCAACAACATGACACACGAATTCAAAACTCCGGCTTCAACAATTGCGCTGGCGATGGACACAATCACGTCGCCCGAAATAATGAATGACAAACATAAGCTCGAGGGCTTTCTCAAGGTATTGAAAGATGAGAGCACCAGGCTTGAGGCACAAGTGGAGCGCGTGCTGCAGATTTCGAGGTTGGAAAAAAATCAACTTGAATTGAACTTCAATGATGTGGACGTGAATCATCTTGTTTCGAACACCGTGAAGGATTTCGATCTCTATGCAAAAATCAAGCGCGCAAGCTTTGATCTAAAACTCGATGAACGGAATCCGATGCTGCACGGAGATGAAACGCACCTGCGGAACATGCTTTACAATTTAATCGACAATGCGCTGAAATATTCAAATGGCCGAGATCCTGAAATAAAAATTTCTACTCTTCAGAACAAATCAGAACTGGAAATTCGCGTGGAGGACAATGGCATTGGAATGAATCGCGACGAGCTGAAAAAAGTTTTCGATAAATTTTACCGGATTCCCACCGGCTATATTCACGATATAAAAGGATTCGGACTTGGATTGAGTTATGTGAAGACGATCGTGAATTTGCACAAGGGTAAAATCAAAGTAGCGAGCGAGCCGAATGTGGGGAGCATTTTCACCATTCAATTTCAATATCACAATCAGCAGAATTAACTGTGAGGACACAGCCGCGCATTTTGCTTATGGAAGATGATGGCAACCTTGGTTACATCCTCAAAGAAGCGCTTGAGATAAAGGGCTTCGAAGTAACCTTGTGCAGAAACGGTGCTGAGGGATTGGCCGAATTCAGAGAAAATAATTTTCATGCCTGCATTCTCGATGTAATGATGCCGCACATTGATGGTTTCAGCGTGGCGAAAGAAATCCGTCGCAGCAATCAAATTACTCCAATCATCTTTCTTACTGCACGCACAATGCAGCAGGATAAGTTGAAAGGATTTCAGCTCGGAGCTGATGATTACATTACAAAACCTTTCAGCTATGAGGAATTGGTTTTTCGCCTGAAGGCGATTTTGAAGAGATCGTCGTCTGTCTTCAGTGAAGAAGGGAGCCTGATGTTTCGCTTCGGTTCATTCGAATTTTATCCCAATGAACGAAAACTTCAAATCCACGCACGTTGTTACCGCTTGAGTACGAAAGAAGGCGATTTGCTTAAATTACTGTGCGAAAACAAAAATCAACTGGTTCGCCGAGAGCTTGCGCTGAAAACCATTTGGGGCAACGATGATTACTTCACGGCGCGGTCCATGGATGTTTACATAGCAAAGCTTAGGAAACTTTTGACAGATGATACTGCCGTCGAATTGCAAAATGTCCATGGCGCCGGATTCAAACTGATCGGATAATTCTCACTTGCTCTCGATTGTAATTCTCTTAGTCAAAAAAGAAGTTTGCTACTTTTCTCCTTCGTTTCATTAGATAATAAAGGACGTTTTCTCTATGACATATTCTGCTGCTGCCAATCGATATAATTCAATGCAATATCGCCGTTGCGGAAACAGCGGTCTTCTTCTTCCTTCCCTTTCAGTTGGTCTTTGGCAGAACTTCGGTTCATTCGACACAATCGAAAAAAGCAAACAAATTCTGCTCACCGCTTTTGATCACGGCATCACTCATTTTGATCTGGCAAATAATTATGGCCCGCCTCCCGGTGCTGCCGAAGAAAATTTCGGAAAGATTTTGAAGAGTGATTTACTCCCGTATCGTGATGAGCTGATCATTTCCACGAAAGCCGGATATACCATGTGGTCGGGGCCGTACGGAGATTGGGGTTCGAAAAAATATCTTATCGCAAGTCTCGATCAAAGCCTGAAGAGAATAGGACTCGATTACGTCGACATTTTCTATCATCATCGCCCCGACCCAAACACTCCGCTTGAGGAAACAATGTCTGCGCTCGATTTGATTGTTCGCCAAGGAAAAGCATTGTATGTAGGAATATCAAATTATAAAGCGGAAGAAGCGGCAAATGCAATTTCATTTCTCAAGCAACTCAAGACTCCGATTGTTATTCATCAACCGAAATATTCTATGCTTGTTCGATGGGCGGAAACCGGATTGCTTGATCTCTTGGAAAAGGAAAGAATCGGATGCATTGCATTCTCACCTTTGGCCCAGGGAGTGCTTACTGACAAATATTTGAAAGGAATTCCCTCTGACTCACGCGCCGCACGTCATCTGGGAAACGGCGCGATCGAGTTGAATGCAATTTCCGAGGAAACTATTTCTAAGGCTGGCAAATTGAATGAGATTGCAAAAAGAAGAAATCAATCGCTGGCTCAAATGGCTTTATCATGGGTGCTGAAAGATTCTCGAATAACTTCCGTCGTCATAGGAGCAAGCAGGCCAGAACAAGTCACGGATGCACTTCAATGCCTAAACAATATTCATTTTAATGATGATGAATTGAAAGACATAGAACAGATTTTGCTCAATGCCCCCACCAAAAAAAATTAAGCCACTGACAAATAGTCAATGGCGTTTGCTAACTCCATCGTATTAGATTGAAGATTTTCGTCTCCTCAAATAAGCTGGATTTTTAAAAAGTTAAGCTACAGCTTTGCTCCGCTTATTCGGGTTTTTTTTCTCTTTTTCTTTTTTGCCGGCAGCCTTGGCTTCCTTTGCTGCAGCTTTGGCTTCTTTGGCCGCGGCTTTTTCATTCACCCATTCAAAGTTCTTATGCTCGCCGAGAACAATTACATCTTTATTGCTTCTCTCATATTGCTTGATGGTAAACTCCATCGCTTCCTTGGTAGGGCTTCTGATGATCACTCCTTTAGACAGGGAGCCTTTATTACGCACTTCAACGTAAAACCCATCCATGAATTTAATCGGAGCAGTTGCAGGTCTTCCTTTACTTTTCATTCTTATGTTTATTTAACTATTATGAAATTCCGTGCAAGTTACGAATTAATAGCGAAAGGGCTGGAAATTAACTTCTTCTTTTATTCACCCTTTCAAGTTGACCTGACTAACAAAAGAGTAACAGCGAATAGTTCCAATTCCGAAGAAAAAAATCAACTTTACCTTCATGAAATTATTCCAGGCGGCCAAAATGTCGAGAGCGGGATTGATTCTTTTATTTAGCCTGCTTTTTTCACACGGCAACCAAATTTTTGCCCAGCAATCCGGTTCAGGTGCGCACGGAGAAGTCATTTATCACGTTTTTCAGCGAAGTTTTTATGACAGTAATGGTGATATGCATGGAGATTTTAATGGGCTTCGGGAAAAATTGGATTATCTGCAGCAACTCGGTGTAACATCAATTCTATTATTACCAACTTGTCAATCGGATTTCTACCACAACTATTTCTCAAGCGATTTTGAAAAGCTCGATCCGAGGTATGGAACGATGGATGACTGGCTGGGCCTTGTGAAGGATATTCACAGAAGGAAAATGAAAATTTACCTCGATATGGAACCGCAATATGTCACGCAGGATCATCTTTGGTATCGCGAGTCGTACAACAACCCAACATCACAATACTCAAATTATCTTCTTTACAAAGATTCAACCAACAAAGAAACGGAGCCGCTTATCTTCGGCATTACTGCACTTGATGGTTATAATGGAGTGAGGAAAAATATCGCTGTTGTGAATCTCAGGAATCACGGCGTTCAGAATTATATGCTGAAAGTCTTTAGCGGCTGGGTTGATCCGAATCACGATGGAATGTTTGATGATGGCGTGGATGGATTTCGCCTCGATCATATGATGGATGAGCTCGACGGCAAACCGCGTCTCAATCATCTTTTCGATTCGCTGTGGGTTCCGCTCTTCACAAAGCTCAAAAAGATCAACCCAAATTTGAAAAATGTAGCCGAGCAGGCCAACTGGGGTTCTTTAGGAAAAGAATATTTCACTGATGGCGGCGTGGATAGGGTGTTTGCATTTCGACTTCAGCAAGCTATTGCTTCATTCGATAAAAGTAAATTAGAAACAATCGCTGACTCAACTTTTTCTATTACGCCTTCAGGAAAAGATCAGGTTGTGTTCATCGAGAATCACGATATGGATCGCTTCAGCACACAGGTAAAAAATGATCCCGGAAAACTTCGCGTGGGCGCAGGACTGAATTTATTAATCGGCGGCATTCCGTCAATTTACTATGGACAGGAACTCGGAATGTTTGGCAGCGGCGGATTTCAGAAATTCGGAAACAGTGATGCTAATGATATTCCGCGGCGCGAAGCTTTTGAGTGGTTCAAAGCAGATACGGGAAGAGGAATGTGTCTGTGGTATAAGGACACCGGCCCGTGGTGGGATCGAACTAATCTGAAACCGGATGACGGTGTTTCACTCGAGGAAGAGCAAAATGATCCGAACTCGCTGTGGAATTTCTACAAAACTTTAATTCATTTGAGAGAGAACAGTGATGCCTTGTCAAATGGACGATACCGGGATTTGAAGAACAACAATGATCACGTATTTTCATTTCTTCGCACAACCAACAAACAGAAAGTGGCGGTCGTGATTAACCTATCGGATCAACCCCAAAACTCAGAAGTCGATCTTTCAGGAAGCACGGCAGCTAAATCAAAAAAATTTTTATTGTTGTTCGGCAATGAAACGGCGCACTTCTCTTCGGGGAAAATTTCTTTTCAACTCTCACCCTACTCCATTCAGGTAATGGAATTAAAGTAACACTTCGAATTTCATGTCTGAAGAAAAATTTCAGGAACACGTTGCAATTGTCACCGGTGCCGGACAAGGAATCGGTTATGAAATCGCCAGACATCTGGCACTGGACGGAGCTTCAGTTATTCTGAATGACATTAATGAGAAATTTGCAACTGCTGCCGCAAAAAAAATCAATGATGAAGGCGGAGTGACTTATGCTATGCCGGGAGATGCATCGGACTACAGCATTATCAACAAGATGGTGAATGAGGCGGTGACTCGTTTTGGAAAGCTCACAATTGCTGTAGCAAATGCCGGCATTACATTGTTCGGCGATTTTTTCGAATTCACTCCTGAATCATTACAGCGAGTTTTGCAGTTGAACCTCGCAGGAACTTTTTTTCTTGCTCAAGCTGCAGCAGCACAAATGAAAACGCAACAAAGTGGCGGAAGCATTCTTCTCATGTCTTCTGCAACGGGACATCAGGCACATAAAAATCTGGCAGCCTATTCAATGACGAAAGCAGGCATAGAAATGCTGGCGAAGAATCTTGTGGTAGAACTCTCGCCATTCAACATAAATATAAATGCCATTGCACCCGGCGCTACATTAACTGAACGAACGAAAAAAGATTCAGAATATGAAAATACATGGAAGCGGTTGAATCCAACAGGTCGCGCTTCCACAGCTGAAGAAGTTGCTAAAGCCGCATTGTTTCTTCTCTCCCCTTCCTCACGGCAAATCACCGGACAAACTCTCATCATCGATGGCGGATGGAGTTCAGTGAGTCCGTCACCATTTTGAAATGATTGACGCCCGCAGGATGAAATCTCCCTTTGAAATCGTCAAGCCGCAGAAACAGAAACTCTCATGGCTACCCTTTGGTGAAGTAAGACCGTGCGGATGGATCAGAGAGCAAATGAAACTGGACCTGAAGGGTTTTGTCGGGCATCTTGATCAGCTTGTTCCCGATTTGATTTTGCAAGATGATATCTACGGAAGAGATCGCCTTACCAAAAAAATCAAGAAGAAAAGTGTCGGCAACATTCGCGAAGGTGACGACATGATCATTCAATATCTCTGGTGGAATGCTGAAACACAAATGAACTGGCTCGATGGGTTCACTCGTCATTCAATTCTTCTCGATGATAAAAAAGCTTTGCAAAAAGCAGAAGATTACGTCAGAAAAATTCTGAGCACACAGGACGAAGATGGCTATCTGGGAATTTACGATCGCGAACTTCGTTATCGGACCGGTGATGAGAATGGCGAACTTTGGTCAAAAGCCACGCTGCTGAGAATGCTGATTGCATGGTACGAATACAAAAAGGAAACTGAAGTTTTTACCGCCATTGAATGTGCAGTTGAAAATGTGATACGGCACTTTCCCGTTCGTCAATCAACGCCGTTCAAATCAACATACGAGAAGTCAGGTGGACTAACGCACGGACTAGCGTTCACTGATGCGCTCGATTGGCTTCATCAATTTACGGGAAAGAAAAAATATTCAGAATACGCTGTTTTCCTCTATGAAAATTTTTCAGAGGAAATTTTATTCGAGGATGCTGCTCTTAAAAATATCAAAAACAAGAAATACAAGCTTCACGGTCATGGCGTTCACACCTATGAGCACCTGCGTTCGCTTGCAGTTGCCTTTTATTCTTCAGGTAATTCCGAATTGAAAAAAGCGCTTCACACATTCATTTCAAGGATCGAAAAGGAAATCACTCCGACAGGCGGACCGATCGGCGATGAATGGATTTATGAACGCGAAGCAGATGCAACTTCCACCGGCTATGAATATTGTTCATTGCAGGAATTGCTCGATTCCTATTCATGTCTTTTGCAAAAAAGCGGAAAGTCAAAATGGGGAGACAAAATCGAACTGCTTTATTACAATGCAGCCCAAGGGGCACGCCATCCTTACGAAAGTTCAATTGCGTATTGCAAGAGCGATAACTCTTTCGCCATGACAGGAACACTTAACGACTCTCCGCAAACGGCGAAGATTCAAACACGATTTAAATATTCGCCGACGCATAAGGATGTTGCTGTCTGCTGTGTTCCGAATGCCGGAAGAATCACACCATATTTCGTGAAAGCAATGTGGATGAAAAGTACGAACGGCTTGACTGCTGCTCTTCTCGGCCCAAGTGAAGTCAACACTGAAATTAACGGAACACGAATTCAAATTCAGGAAGACACGCAGTACCCATTCGATACCAAAATCAAGTTCACTGTTTCTGTCAGCGGGCCAATCAAGTTTGCTCTACGAATCAGAAAACCCGGTTGGGCAAAAAAGTTTAAACTGAACATTGCTTTTTCTGAGGAGAAAAATTATTTCACGATTGAAAAGATTTGGAACGGGACCTCTGCTTTCTCACTGGAATTTTTGCCTGAAGCCGAAATCAAAAAAGATTTAAAAAGCGATTTTTATTTCACTCACGGCGCACTTGTATTTGCTCTTCCGATTCAATCAAAATCTTTTGTCACGAAAACTTATCCGCTAAAAAATTTCCGAGACGTCATCTGCAAGCCCGTTTCTTCTCCTGATGTGTGTGTTGATTTGAAAAACATTTCCCTGAGGCAATTGAAGAATCAAAACGGGAAAACAATTTTTGAGAGAAACCGGTTAAAAGTTAAACTCTTCAACAAAAAAATTGGGAGAGAAGAAAATTTGAACCTTGTTCCTGTTGGCGCTACTCTGCTGCGTCGTGTAACCTTCCCGAAGAAAAAATAGTTAGAGAATTACTCAGTTCTCGGCATTCGATTTCGATCGAACCAATATGCCAAAGCCACCAGTGCCCATTGAAATTGCGCCAGCCAGGCAATTGCCGTCACACTCGTTGGCGGCGGACTGAACGTATTCATCAAATAACTGAAAAGCATGAATGCAATGAAACCCCAAAAACCCCATCTGCCGATTTTATTTTTTGCTTTTGTGACGCTCATGTAAAGAAACATGCCGCCGAAAAAGAAAATTGCTTCGAGCGAATGAGTGGCAATTGCAGAATTCCACAAACCAAATCCTGCTCGTGTTTCACTACCCGGATACAATTGCAAATCTGGTCGATGAACGAGCAGGTCGAGCACCCCGTGACTCACGACACACAATCCGATTACAATTGAGCCAGTGATATTTTTTCTGATCAGCCAGAAAATTGTCCCAAGAATAATCCCTTCCACAACAGCCATAAGCAAACTGTGAGAGTACGGGTAATACGTAAAATCAAGAGGCGTCATCTTCGTGATGCCGGGTTTTATTTCCACTTTTTCAATGCCAAGTAGAAGCAAGGTTGGCCACAGAAGATCGGCAAACTGAGCAGCAATCAGCAAAGTACCGAGAGAAATTTTCGGCTGCAGCTTCTTTACCCCGAGTGCAACACCATAGTGACCAAGAAACATTTTTCAGAGTTTAGAGTGAGTTTTGCTTCGAAAAGAATTTACAATGATAAAGATGAAAACTAAATAGCATTCCCGCAAAATTGAATTCAATAATTTCGCCTCATGAAAGATAATTTTTCTAAAGTATCTCAACAGTATTCTCAATTCCGTCCTCTTTATCCCAATGAAATTTTTGATTATCTCAATTCAATCGTAAAGAATCACGATTGTGCCTGGGATGTAGCAACCGGCAATGGTCAAGTAGCGAGAGGATTAGCACCGCATTTCAAAAAAGTTTTTGCGACTGACATCAGCGAGAAACAGATTGAGCAAGCATTTCACGCAGAGAATATTCAGTACAGAGTCGAATCCGCTGAACACACTTCATTTGACGATAACATCTTTGATCTCATAACTATCGGTCAGGCGATTCACTGGTTCCACTTTCATGAATTCTACAATGAAGCAACTCGCGTAGCGAAAAATAATTCCGTGATCGCTGTGATTGGTTATCATCTGGTGAAAGCAGATGCAGAGATTGACAAAGTGATCTTGAAATATTATGAGGGAACCTTGAGCGGCTATTGGGATCCCGAGCGAAAATATATCGATGATCATTATCGGACGATTCCCTTTCCTTTTAAAGAAATCAGTACGCCCTCTTTCTCGATGCAGTTTGAATGGAGTGTTGAAAACTTGTTCGGCTTTCTCGGTTCATGGTCCGCAACACAACACTTCATTACCAGGAATCGTTGCAATCCCATTGATGAAATCCGGGATGATGTTCTGAAAGTTTGGCCGGAAGGTGTGATGAAAAACGTTTCATTTCCGGTTTTCATTCGCGCGGGAATTATCGAAAAGTAATTAACTTGTCGTTACTTCTTCTTCTACCGTACTCGTATTGTCAATAATAGTCGTTTGAGGTCCGTGAGGATATGATTTAAGCGTACGCATAGCGAGAATCAAACTCACCACCATCAGGATAGCACCAAGCAGAAACGGTGCACCAGGAAAATAGATAATTGCATCTTTTGAAGTAAATCCCGCAAAAATATTTGTCATGAGCGGCGGACCAATAATGGAGGTGACGCTGATCAAACTCGTTAATCCTCCCTGCAATTCTCCCTGCTGATTCGCCGGAACTTCACTGGAAATAATTCCCTGAATAGCCGGACCGGCAATTCCCCCGAGGCAATACGGAATAAGAAAAACAAACATCATCCAGCTCTGCGTCGCAAAAGCGAAGAGCAACAACCCCAGTGAATAAAATGCGAGTCCGAGATAGACACTTTTCTTCTGTCCGATCTTCGGAATAATTACTCTGATCAAACCACCCTGCACAATCGCAACAAGCAAACCAACAACGCCAAGCGAATAACCCACCATCATTTCATCCCACTTGAATTGTTCCATTGTAAAAAATGTCCACGTGCCCTGCACGGCGAAAGCAGCGATGTAAATAAAAAAGAACGAAAACACTAATCCACCGATCACGGGAAATTTTCTTAACTGCAACAGCGACCCCCAGGGACTAGCTCTCTTCCATTCAAAATTGCGGCGATTTTCTTTCTTCAATGATTCGGGTAAAATGAAATAACCATAGAGAAAATTCAGGAAGGTAATTGCTGCCGATGCAAAGAACGGCCAACGCGAACCAAAGTGCCCGAGCACGCCACCGATCACGGGGCCAATGATGAATCCGACTCCAAAAGCAACACCGATCATTCCGAAATTCTGCGCGCGTTTTTCCGGTGGAGAAATATCGGCAATGTAAGCCGAAGCGGTCGTGAAACTCGCCCCGGTAATGCCCGCGAGAATTCTTCCGACAAACAGCCAAACGATGTTTGGCGCGAAAGCAAGAATGAGATAATCAATCGTGAATCCAAAAAGAGCTGCAAGCAAAACAGGTCTTCGGCCGAATTGATCACTTAGGTTTCCAAGAATCGGTGCGCAGAAAAACTGCATAAAAGAAAAAGCGAACATCAGCAATCCGCCGATACGTGAGGCTTCACTCATGCCCCCGCCCTGCAATTCGGTGATGAGTTTCGGCATGACCGGAATGATGATCCCGAAGCCGGTGACATCAATCAGCAGGGTGACGAAAATAAATCCGAGCGCGGCCTGCCGCTTGTATTTCATGGCTGAAAATTTGAGAGCACAATGATAAAATAATTTCAGGGTATGTTCCCGTTAACTCGTCCTGCCTTTGATTGCGAGCAAATATCTTTACGCAAATTCTGTGAGTGAAATCATTTTGTTCTCTCTTCTTCATCGTTTATTTCGCCGCCATTATTGCTTCATGCAGAAATAAAACGGTGCCTCATGAATTCAATATGCCCGATTCGCTGCTGATCGAACCTGACTCAATCAACAAGAATTACATTGATTCGTCTGACATAAGCCGGTTCTTCCTTGAATTTCCACGATTGAAAAAACAAGAAGACCGGGTCCTTAAATTTTATGAGAAGAGAAATTTTCAATATGCCTGGTTCGACAATCATGGACTAATTGAGCAGGCGCACCTCTTTGTCAATCTTGCAGCGAATTACAATGCTGAAGGTGTGGACGACACGATTGTTTATGACACACTACTCTCCCGCTGGCACGAGTACTATGATGATTCAACAGTGATCATTGATTCTTTTTCGGCCAAGATGGAACTTATGCTCACGTCGCAATTCTTTCAGTATGCGCAGCGAATCTGGGGCGGGATTTCGGAAAAGCAATCGAGAGATTTGGATTGGTATATCAAGCGCAAACGGCTGCCCTATGTCACCATGCTGGATTCAATGCTCATCAACCCAAATTTTTTCGCTGAGCAGACGCCTGTGTTTAAACAATATGATTCGCTGAAGAATTGGCTTCAATACTATCAGAGCATCGAAGCAGTTGCAAAATGGGATTCAATTTTTCCTGAGAAAAAGAAATATCAGAACGGAGACACTTCAAAAGTGATTCTTCAAATCAGGAAAAGACTTTACTGGCTCCGTGATCTTCCTGCAGAAGACACGGCAGGTAACCGATTTGATTCGGCCCTGGTCGATGCAGTTAAAAAGTTTCAACAAACGCATGGTTTAGCGGATGACGGAGCCATCGGGCCGCAGACCATTGATCGCCTCAACATTCCTCTGGCAAACCGCATTGAAGAAATTATGATCAATATGGAGCGATGCCGCTGGGTCCCGATCCAGCCACATGATGAATACATCACGGTGAATATTCCGGAATATCTCATGCGCGTATATGATCATGATACATTAGCCTGGTCGTGCAATGTGGTGGTAGGAGAAACGACCAGGCAAACTGTCATCTTCAACGGAAATCTCCGTTATGTCGTTTTCTCTCCGTACTGGGTGATTCCGCCGGGCATTTTGCAAAATGAAATTCTTCCTGCCTGCCGCAAGGATCCGAATTACATCCATAAACAAAACATGGAAGTAGTGGAGGCAGGCGGGGCCATTGTCGATCCGAAGGACATTGACTGGAGAAAATATTCGGCGAAAAATTTTCCATACAAAATCCGGCAAAAACCCGGCGCTTCGAATTCATTGGGCAAGGTGAAATTTCTTTTTCCGAATGAATACGACATTTACCTTCATGATACACCGGCAAAAGGATTGTTCAGCAGGAACAAGAGAAATTTCAGTCACGGTTGCATTCGCGTGAGTGAGCCAATGAAGCTGTCCGAATTTCTGCTGCGAACTGATTCATCATGGACTGAAGACAGAATTAAAGCTGCGATGAATGCAGGAAAAGAACAGTATGTGACGCTGAAAAAACCAGTGCCCGTTTTCATCGGCTATCTCACTTGTTTTGTGGATTCAAAAGGGCGGTTGAATTTCCGTGATGATGTGTATGGACATGATAAGAGATTGGCAGAAACACTTTTCACCAATCCTTCCTTATAAAACTTCATTCAAGAATCATATTCCGGATTCCGTATTTCGTGCACAGCGAATTGGCGCGTTGCTCCAATTCCTGCTGATACCAAAACGGAGGATAAAATTTATCTCTGTAAAGCTGATGGTAACCGGCAATGAGATGAGGAAATTTTCTCCCGAGAAATTTGTAATAAAGTGTTTTGCTGTCTGCGGCGTCGTTTCCAAACAAAGTAAGTCCGCCGGTGAAAACAAAATCAGCGTGATGCTCTTTTGCTGAAGCGAAAATTTTAGCCAGCTCTTGTTCCGTGTCAGAAATGAATGGCAGAACCGGAATTGCATTTACTCCTGCGAAAAATCCCTCACCTTTAAGCTGCCCAATCAATTTCATCCTTTCTTCGGGCAGAATTGCACCCGGTTCGAGAGTTGCGGCAATTTCAGCATTCATAGTCGAAACAGAAACCGCGAGAATCACACCACGAATCAATTTTCCTTTCAGATCATCGGGCAGTATGGCTACTCTATCTATTTCTTTCAGTAATTCTATATCGCGCAAAATCAATTCACGCTTGGTGCTGATGAAAACCGGAAAACGATATTTCAAAAACAATTTCAGGAATGCTTCTGTCACTCTCAGTTCCTTTTCGTGCGGCATGTATGCATCCGTCGCAGAACCCACGAATACAATTCCACGTTGGTTTTTCCTCGCACGGTTTGCCAATTGCTTTTCAAGAATTTCAAGTGCATTTACTTTCACTGCAAGCTTTTCCTCCATGTTCTCTCCATACTTGCTGCCACGGATATAACAGTACTGGCAATTGCACGAACATCCTTCATAGGGATTCACAGAATAATCATCAAGAAACCAGCGATCGCGCTGCTTGTGCTTGTTGAGAACAGATTTAACTTTTTTTTGAATGAGCACGGAATGAAGAAAGGACTTAATGTTGATTTCTCAAAACTCAAAAAAATTTTTCTGCCGGTTCCCGATTCCGCCAAAAAGAAATCACTTCAGCATAAGCCAAAGTGATCTCTTATAACCAAACCTAAACCCCGAAGCTGAATTTTTTCAGAGCGGCTGAACGGTGTGCTGCTCCGGAATCGAGTGTCCACCGACCGTCGTTGTTCCGGGATCATAAACTGCATGATTGCTCAGCGGCTCTGCCGGTTTCAAATCTTCTTTCTGGCAGGAAGAAAGTGAAAAAGCTGTTGCGCCAAGAATGATGGCAGCGAGAATGAATGATTTTGTTTTCATGACAAGAATTTTTTTGAATGATTTTGTTATGCCGCAAATGTATATTCGCTGAATGCCCCTTTTCAATCACATCTTGATGTGACAGACAGAGAAAATCATTCGTACAACTCCAGCAAACTTTTCTTCATGAATCAATATCTTATTACCATCCTTGCTACTGCGCTCGTGTATTTCTTTCTCATCATTGCCATCATCATCTTCGGCAAGAAAGAGCTTTCACAACTTTCAATAACTGATCTTGTTTTCATCCTGCTCATCAGCAATGCCGTGCAGAATGCGATGGTGAATGGCGACTGGCAAAGTTTTTTCATGGGGCTTATTGCCGCTGCTACACTTTTCATTCTCAATTTTATTTTGAAGATGCTTACGTACAGAAATCCGCAGCTAAGGAGATTGATTGTCGGCCATCCGACGGCACTCATCGAGAATGGTGAAATGCAGGTGAAAAATCTCACAAGTGAAAAAATCACCGAAGAAGAACTAATGGCTGCCGTTCGCGAGCATGGTGTGGATGCAGTTAAAGATGTGAAGCTGGCGATGCTTGAAAGTGATGGAAACATCAGCGTGATTTCATTCGACAGCGATCGCAAAACAGTTGTGCGACGCAGAAGGTCAAGGCAAATTCCGGAGCGGGCGCGACAGCAAAGCTGATAGATCAGAACTTCAGCATCAATCCGCCCATCACACCAAATCCATAAGTCGGATAGTTGTACCACTCACGTTGCTTAGCCGCCGTGAGATTGTTGAATGAAAGCCAGAAAGCAAGATTCTTTTTGTAGTTGTATGTCGCAGATAAATTCATATCCACCCGACCTTTCATTTGCGTTGTAGTTGAATCCTCAGGGAAATAAGCATAAGCACCTGTTTGACCAAAAAGATCTACGTTGAAAATAATTTTCTGCTGGATGTTGTAGTTCAAGCTGAATGTAAGTTTAGACTTTGGAATGCCGATGGGCTGATCGTTGTAATCCAGATCCCATGAACTTGCATCACCGCTCAGCAGCAAATTCAAATGTTCTGACTCTTTGTAACCGATTTCACCGTGGAATTGAAAAATTTTCGCATCATAATAATAGTACGTTGAGAAAACGGTGGGTTCCTGTCCAATGGAATAATAGAATGGAACATTTTTCTGATCGCGGTAACTCATCCGCAAATTGTAAATGATGTTGTTTCCGTAACTTCCTTTCAATCCGAAATAACCTTCAAGAATTTGTGAAGTCGCCGGAGCGTAATAAGCGATGAATGGATTTGCATCAGAAATTTCTTTAAGTGTATTCGGGTTGTTTTCTCCGAAAATTCCAACATACGGCACCAGATACTCGCCGATGAGTTTGTATGAAGCTTCTGCCACCGGGTTCACTTTAAATTCTTTACCGACCACTTCAAGATTCAACCCTGCCTTCACAAAAAGATCTTTCCCGTGAAACTGATAGTTGGGAAGAATGGAGAAATAGCCGATTGAAGTGTCTGCTGTGGAAGAATAATTTTCTTTCTGAAAATTGAATTCGACGTTGGCGCTGTGAATCTCCTGTATTGTTTTTCCCAGCTCTGCTTTGAAAGAGAAATAATCTTCAGTGCCATCAGGAATGTTATCAAGCGCAGCCGTGTGCTTCAGGTCATGGAAGTGAAACCTGAAATTGTAATCAATGCCGGATTTGGTGGCGCTTGTATTGTTGAAGCCGGCATTCACGCCGAGGTTTTGAAACTGATTCTTCAGTAAATCTTTGCTCAAGGCAGTGCTGGTATCAGTGTAGGCCCGGGTAAAACCGTAGAAGTGATACACATCCTGATCGAAATTCAATCCTGCTGAAAGAGCGGTATTCTTGAAATAACTCGTTCCGAAAATTTTTCCGCCGAGATGGCTTACATCCTGGTAGTCATTGGAGGAAGCATGCGATGAGAGCAAATGAAAACTGCCTCCGTAGTTGAATTTGTCAGACCGCCCGTTACCGAGATAAACTTCAAACAGCGGTGTGAATTGAGTTCCCAATCCGGCCTTGATCATGTTATTCAAAAGGGGTTGTTCCTGCTGCTGCGGAAGTGCCAGCGGTTTTATTTCAGCAGGCGTGAACGGCAATTCAATCACGTGTTGCTTCACGTCGTACTGCAGGGGCTGCACGGCCGTGTCAATGTCTGCAGGCTGTGCATGAAGCTGAATTTTCTCCGCATCGGCAAGCAGAGGCTGATAGGCTTTTACAATGTCCACTTCTTCGCTTTTAATTGCACTTTGCGCTGAAGCACTAACGGCAAACTGCAAACTGCAAACTGCAAACAGGTAAAACGTTCTCCTCACTCTTTGGATTTTGCTCATAAATAAAAATTCGCTCAGCGATTTTCGAACTGTTGTCATTTTCCCTGTGAGTTTTGGTCCGGTTCAATTTGCTCACTCGTTCCTGTGCTGTCAGGAAGAAGCTTCGACTGATTCGCTTCTCTCGCTTTCACTTCATCCAGTTTTTGCCTCGCTGATGGAATGATGTCGTCATCGCCTTTGTAATTATCTATGATGCTCTGCAAGGTTGCTTTAGACTGGAAGAAATCATTCTGCGCGAAATAGACATCGGCAATGAGCAGATACGATTTCGCAATCCAGTAATCATGCGTCGGTTTCTGCTTGATTACGTACCAGCATTGATCCTCCGTTTGCTTCAGCTCATTCTTTCTGAAATAAATCTCCGCAATGTGAAATGCCGACTCAGCTCCCATCTCAGTCGAAGTTGTCTTCGACACCATCGTGAATTCGTTGAATGCATCATCATCTTTGTTTGCAGCAAGAGCGATTTTACCGAGATAAAAATGTGCTTCGGTCTCATCGTCGCTGCCGGCATTGCCCGAAGCAAGAATCATTTTCGCAGCGGAAGCAGCATCATCGTAGCGATTGAGATTGTAAGCGCTGTACATCATTCCCTTTGCCGCTTCAAGCGCATCGGATTTGAAATCGGCATTGGTGCTGAGCAATTGATAATAGTGAAACGATTTATCGAAGTCTTTCTTTTGAGAATAGTTGATTCGTGCGGCCTGCAGCAATGCTTTTTCAGAAAAGCGATTCTGCGGCTGATCCGCTACATATTCGTAATCATTCAACGCGTGATCAAAATCATTTTGCCGCGACAGGCATTCTCCCCGATAGAAATGCGCGGGAATTACAAAAGCACCTGAAGGAAATGTGCTCAGGTAATTCGTGAACTCTCCCACTGTGGATGCGCAATCACCTTTCGAATATTTATTTTCCGCAGAGAGATACAGAACTGAATCCTTGGCCGCGTCGCTCACATTCACATCCGGCAATCCTTTCACAAAATTCAGATAGCCCTGTGCATCGCCCTTGTCGGTGAAAACTTCTTTCACGCCGCTCAATGCTTCATCGCCTTCTCCTGACTTAGGATATTTGTTCAGTACCCACTGATATTGTTCGAGCGCCTGATCATTCTGATCAAGGTTGAAATAAATCAATCCTAGTTTTAAGTGCGATTTCACTACGTAACTGCTCGAAGGATATTTTGAAATCACTGTGTTGAATGCCTGAGCCGCATCCTGATAAGAAGGAATAGTGAGATAGGAAATTCCCAATTCATACCAGGCATCGTCAGCGTAAATGCTTGCGGGATAAGTAGCCGTGATCGTTTTGAGATTGGAAATTTTATCAGTCAGATGATTTTGCAAACCGAGAATGATTGCTTTCTGATAGAGTGCATAATCGGTTCCTGTTGATTTTATCGTGATGATTAAATCATAATTCGCAATGGCATCAGCATATGAATGCAGCATGAATTCGCAATCGCCGGAGCGCAGCACTGCATCGGAATATATTTTCTTGTTCAAATCATCTGCGGAAGAAGCCAGCGAAGTTTTCGCACTCTGGAAATGTGAGTTTGCCTTATCATAATCCTGTTGCTTCAGATACGAATAGCCCAGCGTGTAATGAGCATGAGCGACAGAAACATCCTGCGGCAATTTCATTGAAGAAGTTACAAGATCAAGAAACTGATTGTGCTCATTGATCGCTTCATCGAATTGTTTCAAATTGAAACTTGCTTCGCCTTCCCAGAAATGTGCTGCTGCAGTGAGCGACGGATCCACCGGATTCTTCAGCGATTCTTCCATCACATCAATGGCATCCGGATAATTCTTGTCGTTGTACAGCTCGGTTGCGCGTGCATATGCAATCTTCTGATACGCGCGCCGCATCTCCGGTGATTTCACCGAGAGCGTTTTCATCACCTCGAGTGCATCGCGGTAATTGCTCGTTGAAAGAAATTCCTGCGTGAGATATTGTTTCGCTTCTTCAACGTAAGATGACTTCGGATAATCAGAAACAAATTTCTGAAGCGCTGTGATCGAAACATCATGATAATTCAATTCATGAGAAAGCTTGGCATACTGAAAAGAAGACTGCTCTTTCACGAACGAATCGAAATTCATTTTCGATGCACTCTCAAATGCAAGACGCGCGTCGTTCTTCCGGCTTGTTTTTACATAGCAATCGCCGAGCAGGTAAAGCGCATTTTCTCCGAGAGAATCATTGAGCACATTCAATTGCTCGAATGATTTTATCGCATCGTCATACTGCTTCGCTTTGTATTGACAAAAACCGATCTGATATAAATCCGTCTTAGAAATTTTTTGCGTGCCACTCAAATACGCAGTGAAAAACGGCAATGCTTTTTCGTACTGCTGCTTTTCGAAATACGCTTTGCCGACAAGTTGCTGCATCTCGATTGAATAAGGAGACGATGGCGCTGTGAGCAACGCGGCATCATTGATCACCGCATCATAATCATGCTGCATGAAATCAATGTTGGCGAGGTAATACGGAATCACCGGTTTGTACAACTCCGATTTCTCTGCAATACGGAATGACTTCAATGCATTCTGAAAATCATTTTGCTTGTAGGCAATGTAACCGTAGTAGTAATTCGAAGGATAGTAGTAATCGTTCTGCTGATCTTTTATTTTCTCAAAGAGCGGCTTGGCTTTCGCAAAATCTTTTTGATAGAAATAACAAGTCGCAAACTGAAATGTGAATTGCGAAGTCTCATCTTCGCTCAAATCCGCCGGATCAACTCTTTTGTAATCCGGCAATGCTTTGTTGTACTTCTTCTGTTCGAAGTACATGTTGCCGCGCTGATAGCGCGCGCGCCGTGTGATTGCATTTTCTTCGTTGTTCTCAATGAGGTCGGTGAAAAGTTTTTCAGCATCAGGGCGGTGGAGTTCTTTACTGCAGCAGGCATCATAGTATTGCGCATTCATGAGTTGCTCATGCGATGCTGCCGGTGCCCCGCTTTCCATTCGCGCAATCGCTTCGCGGAATTTTTCCTGCGATGCATTGTATTTCTCCTGCTGAAACAACTGCAGGGCCTGCCGGTAATCGACATTCGGGTCAGTAAAAACAGAAGTTTGCTGTGCGCCTGCAACTTTCACAAACAACAGCAACGAGAAGAGCCAAATTTTCTTTCGCATCATTTTCCAAGGAATCAATACGTAAAAATCTTCTCTTCGGCAGTGGTTTCAGACTTTCATTCAGAAATGATATTCACAACAAGATTGTCTGTTGTCTGATGATTCACACAAAATTTTCGGTGAAAAATCAATTGGAATTTAAGAGGAGAAATAAACCGATAACAAGTGCGCGATGAACGGATAACGAACTGCCGGTTCAAAAAGTATTTAAAATCTCCTGAAGCAATTTTTGTCGGTGTAGTCGATTTGCCCTGCTATTGCGGCAACTGATTCAGTATGTCAAGATATCGGCGCGCATCTTTATTGCCATAATCAGCGAAAGATTTCTGCGCCCATGTTTTGGCAAGATCAACATGACCTTTCACTTCGCAGCCAAGCGCCATGTTGAAACATGCTCTGCCTGCAAGTTTCGAATCCGAAGAATGTGTGAGTGCATTCCATTTTTCCATCGCGCCGTCCCAGTCGTTTGTGACGGCTTTACGCCAGGCCACTTTCATTTCATCGCTTCCGCTTTTGTAGATGTCGCGGTCTTGCCAAATTTCCTGCGGCAGATAGCGAACGGCAGAAGATTGACCGATGTATTTGCCTGCTTCTCTTATCTCAGAAGTGGGAATAGGAGCAGCGGGAAACAATCCTCCTATCGTTCTCCTGATCTGGTTGCTGTACTGATCCACGATGCTCATCGAAAGCGTATCATACAACCGCCATGAATACGTGACGCTGTAATGAACTTCCTTTGCCGGAATGTTGCCGCCGTTGGCGGCTATGCTCACACCGCTAAGAACTGTTCCCACCACGTTATCAGAATTCGTATCGAAGGTTTCAAGAACAAGAATGGCATCGCAGTGATTTTTACGGCAAAGATTTTTTACCGTCGGCCAGGGCAGCGGATCGGGCAGTTGAATATTTATGGTGCGGCGGGAAAGCACATGCTGGACGGGGATGGTTGCTTTCGGCGAACTCCACTGATTCATTTCCTGCATAAATGAGTTCAGGCATTCTTCGGCGCCGGTAGGATCGCCTGAAATAGCTTCGCCTGTGATCACCGATTCAACCACGTTTTCATTCTTATGCGCACTGTCAATGCGTGTGCGGTTGAACAAGGCGATGTTTTTCACTTGCTCTGGCAATGAAACCGGCGGCGGATAAGTGACTCTCACATTCATCTGCGTAGTAGCGCAGGATGAAAACAGAAGAGTGACACAAATAAGAATCAGCAGGATTCTAATCATAGAATAAAAAACTGAATGAAGGGCTTGATGACCATCAAAGTTAATATCGGAATTCTAATTGATCACAAGCTTAGCTGAATAGCTCTTATACGAATCTTTGATGGTAACTAAATAAACTCCATCTGTCGAGCGCGAATGTAGCTAAGCCTTTGCGCGATAGCGTTCGCTATGTTTAACGCAGCGCACGCGAATTGCTCACCCACATTTCTCAATGACATTCGTGCGCGACAGTGGGGGAGAATGTATGAATCCGGCTTATCTTCGATCAGGCAATCAGAAGTGCAAATTGCGACCCGCGATGAACCGGTTAACGCTCACATTCTTTCTTGCTTTTTCAATTTCCTTCTCTACAAAACTGCAATCACAAAGTACCCTGCAACAAAACGATGAAGTATTTCAACGCTGCCAAAAAATTATTTTCAATGATGATCTGAGCAAGTCAAAAGTTGGAAGCGCTGACAGTAACTGGGAATTGCTACAAGGCAATCAATTAGTGAAAATGATGGAAGGCCAGAAAGCAATTTGTTTTGAAGGATCCGGAAACTTTCTGCTGAAACCAATGTCTTTACCCGGAAATTACCTGGAATTTGAATTCACGATTCAATTTGATTTATACTGCGTGCCCGGTTCATTCGGTCAGGGAGTTGATTCTACTCTGAACATTCAATTCAAAAACTCTGTAAACAAAACACCAGGTACCTTACAAGTAGCTAACAGTTTCCTGGCTTATTATTATCCAATGACTAAACATTGGCACACGGGCGGAGACCATGAACATGTGTTTTTTACAAATCCAAACAAGAATTCCCATTGGGATCACATCGCCATTTCCTATTCAGAACGGCATCTCAAAGTATATGTTGATTACATGCTCTATATGGATATCACCAATACTGATATGGACCCCGAAAATTTTGAGATCAGTGGGAAATGTTCAACCATACACCCGGTTACCGTTAAGAACTTCACTGTTCGCAAGCATGAGCTAAGCGGAGAAATGAAACAACTTCTCACAGAAGGGAAACTGACAACTTACGCAATCACATTCGACACCAATAGCCCCGCAATCCAATCTGAATCATTGCATTTCATCTCAGACGTTGCTGATCTTCTTGAAAAAAATCCCAACATCAAAATTGAGATTGATGGTTATACTGCTAACAGCGGTTCACTTCAATATAATCTTGATTTCTCAAGTCGAAGAGCAGAGGCGGTCAAAATGCAACTTGTTTCAAGCGGTATATCTGCCGCGAGAATTGTTACAAAGGGATTGGGAGAATCAAATCCTGTTGGAGATAATAACACGGAAGAAGGCAAGGCGAAAAATAGAAGGATCGAATTTGTGGTGGTGAAGTGAGCCCCAAATGAAAACAGCTCAGAGAAAAGTTTCGAATATCAAAACGTCAGCGACGCTCCGATGCTCGGCAGAATCGGCAACTGATTCACGCGCGTGTAGTGCACGCGGTCGAAATAGAAAACATTGGCGCGGTTGTACACGTTGATCACACTGGCATTCACTTCAAGGTCGGAACTTGGCGAGATATGCCAGGTTTTCTTGAGCGCGAGGTCAAGACGGTGATAATACGGCAAGCGCCCGGTATTCAAACTGTCGTCATAAATGATTCCGAGATTTCCGTTCTGCGTTGTGTAATTGGTGTTGATGCCGTTGAGGAAATTTATTTCTTCATAAAATCCCTGAGTGAGCGTGAATGGAAATCCAGATCCGAAATTCCAACGGACATCAAATTCCCAGCTCTTGTCTTTTCCCCAGTTGTATGCGCCGACCACGTTCAGGTTGTGCCTGCGATCATAGTGCGGTGGATATATTTGTTCACCGTTGTCGCGTCGTACATAGGCGAGAGAATATGCCAGCCACAAGTAATAATTCTTGTACGTGTATTTCACGAGCAGATCAATGCCGTAGGCTTTGCCCGTCTCAATCTGATAATTCGGATCGGTAGGAAATAATTTTTCACGATTGAGTTCAATCAATTGCGTAAACCATTTGTAATACGGCTCGAGCGTGAGCTCAAGTGTTTTTGCCGGATCCCACTCGGCACCGATCACGGCCTGAATAGCTGTCTGCAAATTGTTTGCTGCTTGTTCTCCATTCGTTTTTGTCAGCGAGCCTGAGGGTGCAGTGAGATAGCCGGTGAATAGATTCACGACATCCTGATCTGATTTTGTGCTGATGAAATTCTGGCTGTATAAACCCGTAGCGCCTTTCAGCCGGAAACGATCGGAGAAATTATATTTCAAAGAAAGCCTTGGCTCGGGAGAAAATGCAGGCAATGAAGAGTAGTACTGCAACCGCAAACTCGGCTCGAAAATCAGTTTCTCGCTGAACACATACTTCAGCAAAACATATCCGGCAAACTCGGTACTGTTATCATCCTGTGAAATGATTAGGCCGAGTGAATTGAAAAATTTCAAATGCGTGCTGAAGCCGCCGATGTCGAATCCGTATTTCACATCACCGTGCGGAAGGAAGTAAGAGAAATCAGTGGTAAGATCAAATCCGCCGATGCTGCTTTCGCGGGGCTTGCCATCGGCTTCGGTGAGTGTGATGGCATAATCAGAATAAGAGAGTGTGCCGCCGATGAGCACTTTCGATCCCACCGGAACCAGATTAAAGTTCGTTCCGAATCCGTATTCATGCCAGTCAAAATTAGAAACGCCCTGATACTTCGCCTGATCATTGAAATCAAAACCAAAGACACTGAATTTACTTCCGCTGGCACTGTTGAATGAAACTTTACCGTAAAAATCCTGAAAGCTGTAGGGCAATCCGAGCGTGTCGATGTATGAGTAAAGCGTCGGTGAAGTTTTATCGAGATAAGAAACTTTTGCATTGAAGAGATACGAAATGCTTGCGCCATTGGCATCCTGCTTCTTAATTGGGCCTTCAAGAATGGCTTTAGCGAGAAAAGGACTGACTGCGACTTTGCCGGCAACTTGTTTTTTATTTCCGTCACGTGTAGTGATGTCGAGAACCGCACTGAGGCGATCACCATATTCAGCACTGAATCCTCCGGTAAAAACATTCACGCTGCGAATCACATCGGTTTCAAAAACGGAAAACAATCCAATGGAGTGAAAAGGATTGTAGATGGTCATTCCATCGAGTAAAACTTTATTCTGAATGGGCGAGCCGCCGCGGATATAAAGTTCACCACCCTGATCACCGGTGAAAATGACACCAGGCAAAACCTGCAGATACTGTGCAAGATCAGCTGAGCCGCCAACCGCCGGAATTCGCTCGATATCTTTCGTCGTGATCTTCGTCATTGAAACGGCCGTCTCGGTTTTCTTCTCCTCGCGCTGCGCATTCACATCAATATTTTGCAGTTCAATTCCTTTTTGCGTGAGAAAAATTTTCTGGTTAATGATGGTATTGTTCTTTACGGTGATGGAGATTTGCGCAGTATCATACCCAAGCTGAGAGCAGAATAAATCATAAGTTCCTGCAGGAACGTTCGAAATATTATAAACTCCCTGCTCGTCAGTCACCGCACCATAGCTCGTTCCTTTCAAAAGTACGGAAGTGTAAATGAGCGGCTCGCCATTTCCTTTATCATAAACTACTCCGCGGACTATTCCGCCCTGAGCAAAAGAGGCAGAGTAAAATGCAGCGAATATGAGTGAGAATAGAATTCGTTTCATCAGAGGGAAGCGACTAAGTCAATCGTTTATTTATTAATAGTTCAGTATCTATTTAAATCCTGAATCAAGTGCCGAACATCCGGTTCACCACACTCCTGCTCCTTGTCTCACAATGATTGCTTCACGTTCCGTGAAGTCAACAACAGTGGACGGTTGGTTGCCGCCCGCCCCGCCATCGACAATCAAATCCACTTTATTGTGTAATTCATCTTCAATTCTTTTCGGATCCGTCATGTAATCGCGAATTACATCTTCATCATGCAATGATGTTGAGATAACAGGATTGCCGAGCGACTGCGCAATTCCTCTTGCGATTTCATTATCGGGAATCCGGATACCCACTGTTTTCTTATTTGTTCCGAATAATCTTGACACTTGTGCCGATGCTTTCACAATCATTGTAAACGGCCCCGGAAAAATCCGTTTCATCTCTTTGAACACCTGCTGATCAATTGCTGATGTGTATTGCATGGCTTGGCTAATGTCGCAGCAGATGAATGAAAAATCCGGTTTCTTTTTTCCGCTCAGTTTTGTCAGTCTTTCAATTCCTTTTCTGCTCATCAAATTACAACCGAAAGCATAAACCGTATCGGTCGGGAACACAATCAGTCCATCATTCTTAAGGCAATCAATGATCGCCTGCATTTTGTGCTCACTGATTTTCTCCGGATGAATTTTCAGCAGCAAGTGCTTTCATTTTGAGTTTCCAGTTATTTGCCCACCACTTTGCTTACCAATTCTGCTGCTTCCTTCAATTCAATCGCCGAATAAACTTTCAATCCTGATTCGTCGATCATCTGTTTCGCTACATCGGCATTTGTTCCCTGTAACCGTACGATGATCGGCACTTTGATCTCACCGATGTTTTTGTAGGCGTCAATGATTCCCTGTGCAACTCTGTCGCAGCGCACAATGCCGCCAAAAATGTTGATGAGAATCGCTTTCACATTTTTATCTTCAAGAATAATTCTGAATCCTGCTTCAACAGTTTGCGCATTCGCTGTTCCACCCACGTCGAGAAAATTTGCAGGAGAACCACCGGCGAGCTTAATCATGTCCATCGTTGCCATGGCTAAGCCGGCACCGTTGACCATGCATCCCACATTTCCATCGAGCTTGATGAAGTTGAGATTGAATTTGCTTGCTTCCACCTCAGTCGGATCTTCCTCACTCAAGTCACGGAGATCGCCATATTCTTTGTGACGAAAGAGTGCATTATCATCCAGCTTCACTTTCGAGTCAACAGCAACAATTTTATTGTCGGAAGTTTTGAGCGTAGGATTAATTTCGATCAGCGACGCATCGAGCTCAACATACGCTCTATAAATTGACGTGATGAAGCGAACCATCTTCTTATGTGCTTCGCCATCGAGTCCGAGATTGAATGCGATCTTTCTCGCCTGAAATGCTTCGAGCCCTGCCGAGGCGGGATCAACCCACTCTTTGAAAATTTTCTCCGGTGTTTTTGAAGCTACTTCTTCAATGTCCATTCCGCCTTCGGCAGAATAGATGATCACGTTTCTGTTTTTCTCGCGATCGAGCAACACGCTCACATAATATTCATGGCGATCTTTTTCTTCGCCGTAGTAAACATCTTCAGCAATCAAAACTTTGTGAACCTTCTTGCCTTGTGGTCCTGTTTGCGGCGTAATGAGATTCATGCCAAGAATCTGCTCGGCTTTCTCTTTCACTTTGTCGAGTGAGGTGGCCACTTTCACGCCGCCGCCTTTTCCTCTTCCGCCTGCATGAATTTGCGCTTTCACCACCCACACGCGTGTGTTGCGTTCATTCTTCAGTTGCTTGGCGGCTTCCACAGCGGCTTCCACATTTTCAACAGCAATGCCTTCCTGCACAGGCACACCATAACGTTTCAGCAGTTCTTTGCCCTGGTATTCGTGGAGATTCATGTATGATTTTTCAGGAGCGCCAAAAGTAATGGGAATTGTTTAATGGCTGAATGGCGATTGGTCAAATGACTTATTCATGACAACTATCAATCTATTTAACCATGCAAGCGTGAAAAACTATTTCTTTGCCGTGCCATGATTAAGGCGAAAAACATCCACAAATATTACGGTGAGCTGCATATCCTGAAAGGTGTAGACCTGAAAATTTCAGAGGGAGAAATTGTTTCCATCGTGGGCCCGTCGGGAGCCGGCAAGAGCACTTTGCTGCACATCATCGGCACGCTTGATCGCGCATCGCAGGGAGGAGTGTTCTACGAAGGCGAGAATGTTTTTAAGATGAATGACAAGAAGCTCGGCGTTTTCCGCAATCAGAATATCGGTTTCGTGTTTCAGTTTCATCATTTGCTTCCTGAGTTTACCGCGCTTGAAAATGTATGCATGCCGGCTTTCATTGCGCGGAAGAATGTTTCTTCTGCGAAAGAAAAAGCGGAAGAGCTTCTCTCCTATCTCGGTTTGCAGGAAAGAATGGAACACAAACCATCAGAACTTTCGGGAGGAGAACAGCAGCGCGTGGCTGTTGCACGTGCGCTGATCAACAATCCGAAAATTGTTTTGGCTGATGAGCCGTCCGGAAATCTTGATACCGATCATGCACGCGAATTGCACAATTTATTTTTTGATCTCAGAAAAAAATTCAATCAAACATTCGTGATCGTCACGCACAATGAAGAGCTCGCTTCGATGGCTGATAGAAAGTTAGCGATGAAGGATGGAGTAATTGAATAATTTTGAGGATACTGAAAGAAATATTCTTGCTTCGGACCATGAGAGCTCCATTCATCGAGAGTCGCAATCTTGTTTTCTTTACCCTGTTCATATTTTGCTCCTGCAAAAATTCAGACACCGGACATTTTGATCCCTGGGCATTTTGTTCTACCAATCCTCAACCGATTTCTTATTGCGGAGACTTTGAAGACTCTACTTGTTCCGTTGCGATCAACATAGATAGTTGCATTGTTTACCAGGCATATATTCTGAATGATTCAAGCTACAATGGTTCTAAATGTCTTTATGCCGTGAGCTGCGATTCTGCGGCTTACTTTCCTGCAGCAGAAATATTACTTGGGCAAATCTGTAACGACAACTACAAAATAAAATTTCATTACAAGATAAATTCATCAGGTGATTCCGCAGAACTGGAAATCAAAGGACTGATTGAATCGGGCTATTTCAGTGTTGCCAATTACTCAGTCCCATCAACTGAATTCAACATTTGGAAAGTTGATTCGATAGTTACCGGCTTGCCCGCAACTGTTGATCATAAAGTCAATCTCAACTTTCTCGTTACCGGAAAAGAATTTTATCTCGATGATGTTTCAATTGAAATAATTCAATAACAATTTTCGAATTTCCCTGCAGTGAGAAGAACTACTTAAGCCAATGAATTTAAGCTCAGCCAACAAGTCTTAGGTCAAAGAGTCATAAGTCAAATAAATTCACTTCACTGCCCGCCCCGGGTCAATTGGCATCAATTGCATCTGCTGCACCATCGCATTGAATGGGGGAATCATCGTCGAGTAAATTCTCTGAAGGCGTGTCATCTGTGGTTGCAATCGTGAATTCAGTTCAGTGAAGACGTCGTACATCTGCTGCGTCGGCCTTGTATCAGAATTTCTCACCTGATCCTGCAATGCATTGTAGCGTTCGAAAAGTTGCATGGGATAGCGCAGATCATCTTCACCCGATTTTATTTTCGAGTTGATGAGTGTGTCCTGAATTTTTTGCAGGGAATCGTTCAGCGGCTTGGCCATTTTTTTCAATGACAAGATCTTCGAGCTGTCGCTGAAACTATTCAGGAAATTGTTGATCTGATCCTGCGTGCCGCGAATTTGCTTGATCGTTTTTATCAGTTCGTTCTGCGTTTGGTTGATCTGCATCAACAAAGCGAACTGAGCGTTCAAATCATCCTGTGTTGAATGAACTTTTGGATTCAGCACAATGGAAAAATTTCTTTTCATCAACAACGTGTCACCTTTCATCAGCTTTACCGAATAGTTTCCGGGAACCGCTTTCGGTCCGTTGAGTGATTCTGCTGACCAGTAATCATCCACCAATTTTATAGCGGGCGGATATTTCATGTCCCACACAAACCGGTGCATGCCGCTGTCACTGCTGAGAACGTCTTCCGGTTTTTTCTTCGGATCATCTACAAAAATTTCTTTTTGCTTCAGCGGCTCACCGTATTTATCTTTTTTATTGCTGAAGGCAATGATGCTGTCTCCTTTCGAATCATAGAACACCAACTTGATTTCGCCTTTGGGTTTATTTTTCAAATAATAGTCAACGATCACACCGTTCGGCGCATTGGTTCCTTCCTGCCGCACAATGGTCTCTTCCTTTTCCGGATCATCCTGTTTTCCATCCATGCGTATGGACACATTCGGTTGAAATAACCAATAGTCATTCTTCGCAATGGAATCGCTCATCTGATAAAGCGGCGTGAGATCATCGAGCACCCAGAATCCTCTGCCGTGTGTTGCGATCACTAGGTCTTTCAAATCTTTCTTCACCTGAATGTCATGCACGGGTGTAACAGGAAGATTCAATTGAAGTGTTTGCCAATGATCGCCGTTATCGAAGGAGACATAAGCGCCGGTTTCAGTACCCGCATAGAGTAAATTTTTTCTGTTAGGATCTTCACGAACACAGCGCGTGTAAACATTCGCAGGCAACCCGGTGGTGATCATCGTCCATGTTTTTCCATAATCAGTTGTGCGATAAATTATCGGACGAGTATCATCGAGGCGGTAACGATGCGCCGCGAAGTAACACGTGCCGGCATCGTAATGCGATGGCTCGATGATGCTCACGGTTGTCCACGCAGGAAGATCTTTTGGAGTGACATCATTCCACGTTTTTCCATTGTCAGTGCTTAAGTGGATCAATCCATCATCACTTCCCGCCCATAGCACACCTTGCTTCACGGGCGACTCAGCGAAAGCGTAAATCGTGCAATAGATTTCTGCACCGGTGTTATCGGGTGTAATAGGACCGCCACTCTGCAATTGTTTGCTTTTATCATTGTGAGTGAGATCAGGAGAAATGGTTTCCCAACTCATTCCTCCATTGGTGGAACGGTGAACATTATTGGAAGTGCAGTAAAGCGTCTTCGGATCCCAGGGAGAAAATGCAATCGGATACGTCCACGCAAATCGATGCTTCCACACGTCCGCGCCCCATCCGTCATTGATGAGCGGATAAACGGAAACAAGCTGGTACTGCTCATTCTTCTTATCGTGACGAATCATCACACCATCGTATTCACCACCATACGAAATAGTAGGATCGGTTGGATCAGCAACTATGTAACCGGCTTCTCCCCCTGCAGGAACGTACCAATCCGCGGCGGAAATTGTTTCTCCGTAAGAGCGGGTTGCAATTCGTACGGGTCCCCAATCCTGTTGAGCGCCTAATGCGTGATACGGAAAATCATTGTCGAGCGTCACATGATAAAATTGCCCTGTCGGCAAATCTTCGCTCGTCCAGGTGCGTCCTCCATTAAATGTTATTGCAGCGCTTCCATCATCGGAAATGATAAAGTTATTGCTGTTTGTCGGGTTGATCCACATGTCGTGATTATCGCCGTGCTCCTGATTGATTTTTGAAAACGTCATTCCACCGTCCACCGATTTCCAGAATTCCACGTTGCTCACGTACACGACATTCTCATTATTCGGATCGCAAAAAATTTCGCTGAAATACCACGGCCGCTGCGACAAATCATTTTTCGATGAAGCCGTGTCCCACGTTCTTCCTCCATTATCGCTGCGATACAAGCCGGGATGCTCCTTGTTTTCAATCATAGCGTAAACACGTTGCGGATTTGTTGCAGAAACGGCTGTGCAAATTTTCCCGAGCAATCCTTTTGGCATTCCGGGATTTTGCGAGAGCGATGTCCACGTGTCACCGCCATCAATGCTTTTGTACAAACCACTTCCTTTTCCTCCGTCATTCAATTTCCACGGCGTACGATAAACTTGCCAGAGTGAAGCATAAATAATGTTGGGGTTTGTTGGATCGAAATCGAGATCGATCGCTCCGGTGCTGTCATTCTTCGAGAGAACCTGCTGCCATGTTTTTCCTCCGTCTTTTGTGCGATACACGCCGCGCTCCTTGCTTGTGCCGAACATTTTTCCCATAACAGCAGCATAAGCAATGTCGGGATTTTTCGGGTTGATGATGATTCTTCCTGTTGCTGCCGCATCGAGTGTGAGAACATGCTTCCATGTTTTTCCGGCATCAATACTCTTGTAAATTCCATCGCCCATGATGGCTGTGTTGCGAATGGCCGCTTCACCCATTCCAACGTAAATCACATTCGGATCACTCGGAGCAACAGCAAGTGCACCGACAGATGATGAATGAAACGTTGTATCGGAAACACAAACCCATGTGATTCCTCCATCCGTTGTTTTCCAAACGCCGCCACCTGTTTCTCCTATGTAATACGTGAGCGGATCGCCGATTACACCAGTGCATGTGAGCGATCTTCCACCCTGGTAAGGACCAATGCTGCGCCACTTCACGTCAGAATATAATTGATGAGGATAAACTTCAGTGGAAGTGGCTACGGCGGTGTTTGATTTCTTTGAAGAAGATTTTTGTGCTGAAGAAAACTGATGAGCAATGATGACGATTGAGAGGACAAATGAAATTTTTTTCAAAGGAGAAGGATTTTGTAACTGCCAAATATAAAAGTTGAAAGCCGACTTCAATAAAATCATTAGACAATGCAAAAAAACTCCGAAAAGTTTTCACTCTTCGGAGTTGAATTAAACAGAGGGAACTAGAATATCACAACTGAGTGATGTCATAAGTAGTGTCATAAGTAATTGCGCCTCCTTCAGCGGTCGCGTGACGAACGATTGTATGCGAACCCGGGCTTAATGGCCTCAGCATAACAAAATAACCGCCTACTGACCATTGCTGGGGACCTCCTGTGATGCAATCGTCAAAACAATTAACGAGATCTGCATTTGCAGCTGTGGTGAAAACGGGAGAAATAAATTTGTACGATGTCAAATGATTCACTGCATGCCCATCAATCGTCAATGTCAAATCAGTAATCGTATTGACAAAGCTCGTCGTAACGCTCACTAACGAATCTAATTGTTGATCGCCACATGGATAATCATCCTCAACTGTAGAGATGGGAAGAAAGATCGATGCGCCCGAGGGGATTGTTACAGCAAGTGTGTAATCGTGTCTGCTTCCGGCGAGGAAGAATACGGGACCGCTGTGGTTTTGATTTTCCAAACTTCCAGTGGTATCGAAGGTGGGGAAGTGATTACAATCGAAACTAAGATCCCATTTCCACCAGGCAACCATCCAGGACATGTAGGATTTTCCATAAGGAAGTGCATTCGGTTGAAACACCTGCGACAAGGAATTTTTTTCGTCGGAAGAGCTTACCGTGCTGGATGGATTGACAGTACTTTCCTTTTGACAGGAAGAAATCATAGCAAGGGTTGTGACTGTAATGGCAGTAACAACAAAAGCAAGAAATTTTTTCATGTTTAAGAATTTAAAGTGTTTGCCTACTCTGTTTACCCTTTTCGGCTTGCGGGTATTTTACTGATAGAATTCAGCAATCCATCAGGTATGAAATATATTTCATTCGTTATGGTATTACAAAATTGCAGTTACAGCTATGCTAAAAGCAATACTTAATTTGAGTATTATTGATGCTGCAATTCAACGTATGGCTACCAAAGCATTTCCTTTTAGCTCGCTCTATAGTGATGCTGAAAAAGTAAACCGCTATTGGAACCGTCTTGAACTTCCCTCGAAGAGTACTGCACCCGAAGCCGAAAACTGGCAGCAGCTTATTCCCCTCTTGGAGCAGCTGTCTTTTGTGAATTGCGTTCAAATTCTCGTTTCAGACAGAAAGACTATGCGTTTCCTTTGTGCTATCGACAAGAGAAATGTGACGGGATACGATCAGCGTTTTTATTTAGCTGAAGATGGGCTTGACTTTTCTATATCGAATATTCATCCGGAACACCTTCACGGGATATTAACCATACAACAAAAGGCATTTGACTTTTTTCTACCCAACCAAAAAGATCAAAATAAAATTGTGGTCAACTTTGATGGCATTTATAGAAAATTCTCTGGACAGTATATTCATTTTTTGCAGCAATCTATCGGTATAGAATTCGACAAGAGCGGATTGGCGACTGTTTTCCTGAGTTATATCCACGACATTTCTCATCTTAAAAAGGAAAAAACAGGGAATCTGGTGATTAGCTTTGCAAATGAGATCAGGTGGTGGAATTACAATTATGAAGTTCAATGCCTGGAAGAGTTACATCCATTATCCAAGCAAGAGCGAAGGATACTGAGTTATTTATCTCAAGGAAAGAGCAGCAAAGAAATTGCAAATGACTTATTCATAAGTTCGCACACTGTTGATACGCACCGGAGAAACTTATTAAGTAAAACCAATTGTATTGATACCTCTGCAATGGTGAGCTATGCGAGACTGGTTGGATTGATGTGAGTATTTTTAATCAATATTCGGATTGCAACCATTACAGTGAACCAGCCAACAGTTTCCCCGCTTTTCATTCTCAAACAGCATTGGGGCTTTCCGCAATTCCGCGAGATGCAGGAAGACATTATCAATTCTGTTCTCGAAGGAAATGACACGCTTGCATTAATGCCGACTGGTGGAGGAAAATCAATCTGCTATCAAATTCCCGCTCTTGCAAAAGAAGGAATCTGCATTGTGATCTCTCCGCTGATTGCGCTCATGAAAGATCAGGTTCAACATCTGCATTCAAAAAATATAAAGGCAGTGGCGATTTACAGTGGAATGAGTCAAAGGGAAATTGATGTTGCGCTCGACAATTGTGTGCATGGTCACTACAAGTTGCTGTATGTTTCTCCCGAGCGATTGACGACTGAAATCATGCAGGTGCGCGCACAAAGAATGAATGTGAACTTGCTTGCAGTAGATGAAGCACATTGCATCTCGCAGTGGGGATATGATTTTCGTCCGCCTTATTTGAAGATTGCTGAATTCAGAAAACTTCTGCCATCAAATGTTCCGGTGCTTGCGCTTACGGCGACGGCAACGCCTGAAGTAGTCGATGATATCTGCGGAAAACTGAATTTTCAGTCAAAGAAAATTTTCAGGATAAGCTTTCTGCGGAAAAACCTTTCTTACTCCGTTTTATTTGAGGAAGACAAGCAACAGCGAATTGTGAAGATGCTTGAGAAAGTGAAAGGCACCTCACTAATTTATGTGCGCAATCGCCGGCGAACAAAAGAGATTGCAGAGTTTCTTCAAAGAAAAAAAATCAGCGCCGATTATTATCACGCCGGTCTCGATCATGTTTTGCGATCATCGAAACAGGAGGCATGGATGAATGACCAAACGCGCGTGATGGTTTGTACCAATGCTTTCGGAATGGGCATTGATAAAGCGGCTGTGAGAATGGTTATTCACTGGGATGTGCCCGATAATCTCGAAGCGTATTTCCAGGAAGCAGGCCGCGCCGGACGAGATGAAAAAAAATCATTTGCCGTTTTACTTTACAACAAGAGTGACATCATTGATCTCGAAGATCGGCTGAAGCATGGAATTCCTTCGATCGAGAAATTGAAAGCAACCTATCAGGCGCTGGCAAACTATTTTCAAATTGCAGTTGGCGCAGGAGCAGGAATGAGTTTCGATTTTGACATGGCGAAGTTTTGCAAGACTTATCGCCTGAATCCGCTTTCTACTTATGAAGCTCTAGGTGTTCTGGAGCAGGAAGGATATATAATTACAACCGACGCGGTCTTCATTCCAAGCCGGCTGATGATCACGGTGGACAAAGATGTGCTCTACAAATTTGAAGTCGAGAATAAAAAATTCGAATCACTCATCCGCACGCTGCTTCGAGCGTACTCGGGAATCTTCGAAGAATTTGTCACCATCAACGAATTTGAAATCGCAAGGCATTTGAATATCGATCGGCAGAAAGTTTTCGAACAACTGAAGGAACTGCAGCAATTTCATTTGCTCGATTACGAGCCGCAGAAAGATTCACCGCAGATAATTTATTCCAAGCCCCGGGCAGACAGTGACACGATGGGCTTCAACTACAGTTTGCTGAAACAACGGCGGGCTGCCCACGAGAAGCGATTAACAATGATGAAACATTACGTCACCGAACATTTGCATTGCAGAAGTCAGACGCTTCTCTCTTATTTCGGAGAAACTAATTCATCCCGCTGCGGCATTTGTGATGTGTGTCTCGGAAGAAACAAACTTGACCTCTCCGATCTCGAGTTTGATCAGATCACGGAACAGGTGAAAACATTGCTGCAGAATCATCCGCTCACAGTCAATGATCTTGTTTCCAAAACCAATAAAGCAAATGAGAAACAGATTTTGAAAACGATTCAGTTTCTCCTCGACAGCAGCGAGCTCGAATTCAATGAAAGCAATCAACTTATCTTGCGAAAGTGAATCCGCGAATCATTTTCACTGTCATCAACGATCTCACGTATGATCAGCGGATGCACCGCATCTGCAATTCGCTCTCTGAAAATGGTTATGATGTTTTGCTGGTCGGAAGGAAATTGAAATCAAGTATTCCGCTTCAGCAAGAGAAGTTTCGTCAGCGCAGAATGAAATTGATCTTCACGAAAGGAAAACTTTTTTACCTCGAATACAACATCCGGCTATTTTTCTTTCTGCTCTTCAAAAAATTTGACATTGTTTGCGGTATTGATCTCGACACCATTCTTCCCTGTTATTTCGTTTCGAAAATCAAAAACAAAAAATGTGCTTACGATGCACATGAAATTTTTTCAGAAGTGCCGGAGGTAGTCCGGCGTCCTTCTGTTCAGAAATTCTGGAAGCGAGTGGAAAAATTTTCAGTTTCCGGAATTTTCAATTGTTACACAGTGAGTGAAAGTGTGGCCGAATATTTCTTTCAGCGATATGGAAGGAAGTTCGATGTGATAAGAAACTTTCCACTGAATGAACCCACCCCTATCCCCTCCAAGGAGGGGAACCTCCATCCCGGACAAGAGTCTCTGATTCTTTACCAGGGCGCAATAAACGAGGGGCGCGGACTGGAAGCGATGATTGAAGCGATGAAGGACATTTCCGCGAAGTTCATTCTTGCAGGCGATGGTGATCTGACTTCGGTTCTCATGAAGAGAGTGAATGAATTGCAACTAAATGAGAAAATTATTTTCACAGGAAAAAAGCAGGCAGATGAGTTGAGAGAAATTACCCGTAAGGCAACGCTCGGAATCAATCTCCTCGAGAATAAAGGATTGAATTATTTCTATTCACTCGCCAACAAGTTTTTCGATTATGTTCAACCCGGCGTTCCCCAGATTACGATGAATTTTCCTGAATACAAGAACATGAACGCAGAGTTTGAAGTGGCATTGCTGATTGATGATCTGAAAACAGAAACAATTGTGAGTGCGGTGAATCGTCTTGTGCAAGAAAAAGATTTCTACTTTCGTCTGCGGGAAAATTGTTTGCGCGCGCGCGAACTTTGGAATTGGCAGAAGGAAGAACCGAAACTTCTTTCCTTCTACCGCCAATTGAAATGAGTTACTCTTTGCACATTGTCTCGTTCAACGTTCCGTATCCGCCCGATTATGGTGGCGTGATGGATGTGTTCTACAAGATCAAAGCGCTTCACGATCTCGATGTAAAAATCAAGCTGCATTGTTTTGAGTACGGAAGAAAAGAAGCGGATGCGCTTAATTTTGTTTGCGACGAAGTTCATTATTACAAACGCGAGCACAGCTTCATCGACTTCACTTCGAAAACGCCTTACATCGTCAAGACAAGAAAATCTGATGAACTCTTTCAGCGGCTCCTCGCTGACCAAGCACCAATTTTATTTGAAGGACTTCATACCTGCTATTATCTCGATCATGAAGAATTGAAAAACCGTGTGAAGGCCGTGCGCATGCACAATGTCGAGTGGGATTACTATCGCCATCTCAGTCGCAGCGAGTCGGGCATGTGGCGGAGATTTTATTTCTACACCGAATCCATCAAGCTTAAAAGTTTCGAGAAGATTCTCTCTGCCGCCGATCATCTTCTTCCGATTTCAAGAAATGATTTTGACTATCTCAACAAGGAATATCAGAACGTGACTTACTTGCCCGCCTTTCATCCGAATGAAGAAGTGATTTCCATGCCGGGCAAAGGCGATTACATTTTGTATCACGGAAATCTTTCTGTGGTGGAGAATAACCAGGCGGCGCTTTTTCTCGTGAGCAAAGTTTTTCATGATTCAAAATTCAAACTCATCATTGCCGGCAGCGATCCGTCGCCGATGCTGGTGGATGCGGTGAAAGAAAACCGTAACGTGGAGCTGCGCATCAATCCCGGGGAAGTGGAAATGATGCGGCTTATTCGTCACGCGCATATAAACATACTTCCCACCTTTCAAAACACCGGAACGAAACTGAAACTTTTGAATGCATTGTTCAACGGACGATTTGTGCTGGCAAATTCAGCCATGGTAGAGAATACAGGACTCGAACAACTTTGTGTAGTGAAAGAAAGTGCCGAAGAGATGAACGTTGCATTGGAAGAGCTGATGCAAAAAACTTTTGAGCCGGAAGAAATTGAAAAACGCAAATTAATCCTGGGAGACATTTACTCGAATAAGAAAAACGCGGAGAAGTTGTTGCCGCTGCTGTATGCTGTGAGCGGATGACTACACCGCTTCCATCACTGACGTTTCAATCACACTTCCCTTCTCGCATTTCAAAGTTCTCGAGGGAAATTTCTGCAGCGTCATGTAGTCATGTGAAGCGAGCAGCACGGCCGTGTGAGAAGTCTGAGAAATTTCTTTGAGCAGGCGAAGAATGTCTTCTGATGTTTCAGGGTCGAGATTGCCGGTGGGCTCATCAGCGAGAATGAGATCAGGATGATTGAGCAGTGCACGCGCAATCACCACACGCTGTTGTTCACCGCCGGAAAGTTCATGCGGCCTTTTGAATCCTTTTGTTTTTAATCCAACCAAATCAAGCACCTCGTTGATGCGCTCATGCATTTTTGATAATTCTTTCCATCCTGTCGCTTTCAAAACGAACAAAAGATTTTCTTCCGCGCTTCGGTCTGTCAGCAACTGAAAATCCTGAAAAACGATTCCAAGTTTTCGGCGCAGGTACGGTGTGTTTTTCCAGTTCAGGTTTTTCAGATCGAAACCACAAACAGTCCCTTCGCCTTCTGTCAGGGGCAAATCTCCATAAAGTACGCGCAGCAAACTGCTCTTGCCGCTTCCGGTTTTGCCTATGAGAAAAACAAATTCGCTCGGTGCGATTGAAAATGAAACATCGTTCAACACCAATGATTGCTGCTGATAAATATTCGCGTTGCGCAACTCAACAACTGATTCAGCCATTAGATCTCCAGCTTTTGAATTTTTCCGAAAGGCAACTGATCAATGATTCGTTTCAATTCTTCCTTTTTGTTTTCCAACCCGATTTTCCTCAGCGCATCATCAGGGCGATCGGCTCTGAAATAAGCCAGCAACGTAAACTGGTCGTCTCTTATTTGAATGTAGTCAGGAATTTTCACCTTGCCCCGAATCTTGATGATGTACATCGTCATTCAAAATTCGAAAAGAAGAATGAATGGCGGGTGAAAAGTTTTCCCCACAAATTATCGATGTGTTGAATCAGCGTTGGAAGATTTGTTGAGCAAATCTTCCTTCGACTTCGGCCGTAATGCATCGAGCCAGATGAAATTTTTCAGGCGTGATTCTTCAACGGGAAATTCGCGGAGCGGATACATGGTAGCATCGGGCTGCGTGAGAAAATAAATGCGATCAATTTTTCTTGCTGAATCAAAATACAAAATCATGTTTGAGCACACGGCTTTATTCACGCCGATGAATCCTCCCTTGTCGTCTTTCGCATAGTAAATGCTCTCGCCATTGCCGGCCACTTCCATTCGATCGAGCACTCCGTCTTTGAAATAACCGAACATCTTTCTTCCCCGGGCCTGGTTAAACATTCCTGAATCAGCTTCATTGGCCGCAAAAGCATTTTGCAGCATGTTCATCCGGTCGATTTTTTTGTTCTTAAGAATCACGTTAATCGTGTCCGCCTTCAGTTGATTGTTATCGACCCAAAGCACCGGTTTGTGAAACAGGCGAAAAGTTGAATCACCAAAACTAAAGGCCACCGAATCGCACACTCCCTGCATATCACTCTTAAAAAGTTTTACGTGATGAAAAGCATACAGCTTTCTGATCTTATCCGAATCTTCTTTGAATGAAATCAGCGTATCACCTGTCAGAAAAAGCGAATCCTCATCAATCACTGTGATGAGCAACGCTTTTTTCGTTGCAAGAACATGCTCGCGGTTCTCGTGATACTCGGCATAATTTCCTTTGAGAAAAATTTTCGAAGTTGTATCAGCCCAATTAACATTGTTCCGGGCCAGACCAAAATCATTTTTCCTGTCATAATAAATCGTGTCGGCCTTCAGCGTTTGCGGAGGATGCGTGAGCACAGCATTCTTTTCGAACTGCGCCACATCCGCAGCGGTATTGTAGTAGCCGTCTTCGCAATAGACATCAAATGAATCGGAGTGAATGAAAGTGGGAGAAACAAAATACGCCACTTTCGTTTCCGCATTGAAACGAAGTGTGTCAGTCGTCAAAACATAATTGGGATTGACAAGTTTAACTTTCTTCTTGAAAAAAACATCGGCACTGTTTGCATAGTAGTAACCGTGCTGGCTCGTGAGCGTTGACGAATCATTGATCATGGTTCCGCCCAGCATATAATTGGCGACTCGTGAATTCAGATCATAATCGAGTTGCTCGGTGTTAAGCGTGACATGAGAATCGGTAAGCTTCACTGCGCCTTTCAGATTTGCCGTTTTCAGATTTCCGTCGTAATGCAGCGTATTGCCGTAAATGTTAATTGTATCTCCTTGCTTGATGTGAACATTTCCAGTTGCATCAATTGTATTCTGATCAAGCAGGTAATTTGCCTGATCGCAGAAAAGCGATACATCTTTTTGTTGCAACTGAACATTGCCTGTGAGTTTTCTCATTCGAACGCCGCCAAGCTCGGTGTATTCCAATTCATCAGCATTGATGATGTGAATTGGTTCGCTGCGTTGCGGAGCATTTGAAGATGGTGATGTACTATTTTTCTGTTGCGCGGATGAAAAGTGAGCAGCAAAGAAAGAGAGCAGAAAAAAGAATCTCATTGCCCACTTCGAAGAGAGAAATTCAAAATGGAAGAAATTAAATTTTGTTTTTGCCAGAGAAAAACGATTCGGCATTCAGCAATGTTCAGTGTAAAATTTCCGCAAACTTACCGAATGAAGTTGAGCATGGTCACTTCTCTTTCTTTCCGAAGACTGAAACATGAACGTAGCGACCGGGATTTTCTTTCAGGTCCTTCAACAATTCATCGAGCGATTTTGCTGATGAATCGAGATCATTGTAAAGTTTCTGATCATTCACCAGCAATCCCGCCGAGCCCTGACCTTCATTGATCTTTTGCATCACATCACTGGCTTGTTTGAGTGCTTCACGCGCCTGCTGAATAGTTTCTGCGAATTGCGCCCGACGCAGCGTGTCAGAAACGGCATTCAGATTACTGAGAATAGATGTGATCTGATCTTTGTTTTGCTCGAGATTATTTGTGATCGATTCAATATTTGCAAAAATTTTGTCGAGACGCGTTGTATTGTTAGCAAGAGTTTTGTCGAGATTATCCAGCGTGTGCTGAAGACTGGATACGCTTTTTCTCAAATTATCTTCTGTTTCGGGATTGAAGGTGTGTTTCACGGACAACATCACTGTGTCGAGTGAAGCCAGTAACGATACGGCCCTGGATTTAACTTCGTCCATCACATCTTCACCCAGCTCACCATTTAATGTATCTCCAGACTCGACGAATTTTTTTTGATCGCTGAGTTCGATGTCAATGGCTTTAGTGCCGAACAAATCCACCTGCACGATGCGGGCCACAGAACCCTGCGGCACTTCCAAATCGGGAGAAACATTCATGCTGACAACGATGTTGCCTGAACCATTACTGGCCAGTTCCATATCAAGCACACGGCCTACATTCATTCCATTGTAACGCACATGGCCGGCAATAGCCAATCCTTCCACTTCAGGATATTCCGCGTAAAGGATTTTTTCACGGCTGAGAAGGTTTTTTCCGCGCATAAGGTTATATCCTAAAACGAGAAGAACAATTGCCACTGTGGCAAGCACACCCACTTTGAATTCATTCGGAACTTTGATCAAGAAGATTTTCTTTGTAGTGCGCTCAAAAATAAAAGAAGTTTATCTACAGAGCGAACAGTCTCTCACGGAGCATAATTGACTGCCATCCGTTTTCCGTTTTTGTAACTCACAATGAATGCATCCTTGAATCCTTTTTTCCGGATGGTGGCGAGCTGGTTCACACAATCATCATAGTTGGAGTAATTACCTACGACATAGCGATTCATTCCGCTTTCGCTCTTGTCATTTCTGATTTCTTTGAAAGAAGAAAATTTCGGGTCTTTCAAATTAATTGGCTTTGAAGATGCAGCAATCTGGATTCTGTAAGTCAGATCGTCAGCGCTTTTTACCGGCGTTTTCGCCGGATTACTCACTGAAATAAGTGGCACTGAATCATCCTTTCCGCTACTTGCAGATATACTTTCACTTAAGGGTTCAGGTGAATTATTTTGATCAGAATCGTCTGCTGCTACGCGGCTTTCGGTTTCTTCTACTTCATTTTTATAGGAAGTAATCGCGTTGAGAATCGCTCTTGCAATTTCATTCTGTCCGTTTTCAGAAGTCAGATATTTTTCCTCAGTGCGATTGGTAAGAAACCCTGTTTCAATTAAAATCGAAGGCATTGTTGTCCGCCATAATACCAGGAATCCTGCCTGCTTCACTCCGCGGCTTGTTCTTCCTTCCTGCTTGAATTGGTCTTCCACTTTAGAAGCGAGATCAATGCTTTGATTGAGATGGGCATTCTGATTCATCGTGAGAATAATATAACCCTCGGGTGAATTCGGATCGAAGCCATCGTAGTTCTGCTGATAGTTGTCTTCCATCAGAATCACATCATTCTCGCGCTTTGACACTTCGAGATTCCCTTCCGATTTCTTTAATCCCATCAGCCACGTTTCAGTTCCGTACGGATCATGCGACTTGTTTGCATTGCAGTGAACAGAGATAAAGAGGTCAGCATTGTTTCTGTTTGCAATATCCGCACGTTCGTACAGCTCAATGAACTCATCCGTCTTTCGTGTGTAAATGACTTTGATATTCGGATAGCTTTTGCTGATCATCTCACCAAGTTTAAGCACCACGGCCAGCGTCACATCTTTTTCATTTGCAATCAGCCCCTGGCAACCGGTATCATGCCCGCCATGGCCTGCGTCAAGCACAATGGTTTTGATTTGGTATTCCGGATTTGAATAAACAGATAGAGTAGTACTTGTTGCCAGAATGATAAGAAGGAAGCTTCGCAAAAAAATCATATTCACACGCCCCGTTCGTTTTGATAACCGAATCACAGTAAACGCAAAATTAGTTGCGATATTTTCGCAGAGTGAGAATGATCCGGATTGCTTTCCTCATTGGCGTGTTGATTGTCCCGTTCATGTATGCTATGGGATACACGAGCAGTCGTACCTTCTTACTTCAGCAAGCACCAATAAAAAATAATTCGCAGCCGGCAGATTCAATTCCTTCAGACACCACGAAGAAGGACACAACCATTCACACAAAAAAAATTTCCGGTGATTCGCTCGATGCTCCTGTGAAATATCATGCTGATGAAAAAACCTGGATGGATGTAGCCAACAAGCGCGTCTATCTCATTGGAAACGCGAAAGTGGAATACAAAGACATTACGCTCTCCGCTGATTCAATTGTATTTGACTGGAGCAACAACCAGGTGATTGCTGTACCGAGGAAAGACACCAGCGGAAAAGACAAAGGGCTTCCGGTTTTTTCGCAAGGAGATCATCAGTACAAGGCACAGCGAATTGCCTACAACTTCAAAACGAAAAAAGGAAAGATCACTGACATTACTACTGAAGAAGGCGAAGGGTTCATCAAGAGTGAAACGGTGAAGCGATTGCCGAATCAGGTTTTGTACGGATTGAATAACCGCTACACAACGTGCAGTCTTGATCACCCGCACTTTTACATCCAGGCAAACAAAATTGAAGTGATTCCGAACAAAGCCATCGTCACCGGGCCTGCTACTTTGGTTGTGGCCGATGTTCCTACTCCCCTTGTAGTGCCATTCGGAATTTTTCCGCTTAGCGATAAAAGAAAATCAGGAATTATTGTGCCGACTTATGGTGAGCGGCAGGACTTGGGATTTTATCTCGAGAATGGCGGATATTATTTCGGCATCAGCGATCACTTCGATCTTGCCCTCACCGGAAATATTTATTCGAAAGGATCATGGCTCGTAAACGCTGCGTCACGCTTTATTTCAAAATACAAGTTCAGCGGAAATTTCAGTGTGAAGTATGCCGACACGCGAACATTCGACGCGGAAACCAACCGCTACATACCCAGCAAGCAATTCAACGTTAATTTCAATTACGCGCAAGATCCGAAGGCGATGCCGAACAGTCATTTCAATGCGGCTGTTGCATTTGGTACATCGGGATTCAACAAAACATTCGCAAACACGCAATACAACACATACCTGAACAATGTTTATCAGTCTTCGATTTCATTTCAGCAAACCATTCCCAATACGCCATTCAATTTCACCATCTCGGCTTCGCATCAGCAAAGCACGCAAACGCATGTAGTGAACATTCAGCTTCCGCTTTTCAATTTCAACATGAATCAGATTTATCCTTTCCAACGGAAAGAGCCCATCGGCAAGCAACGCTGGTATGAAAAAATAGGATTGTCTTATTCACTCAATGCACGCAACCAGGTTTCAGGAATTGACAGCACTCTTTTTACAGAGAGAACTCTAAACAACACGCTGGCAGGTGTTCAGCAAGTAATTCCTGTGAGCGCTTCATTTCAATTGCTCAAACACATTACGATTTCGCCTTCCTTCAACTACACTGAAACATGGTCGCTTCAGCAGTTCACTCATTCCTGGGATTCGGAGCAAAACAAACTGATCGTGGACACGGTTCAGAAATTTATCACCGGCAGAGATTACAATTTCAACATCGGCGCCTCCACTCGTCTCTATGGAATTATTCAATTCAAGAATGGAAAAATTCGGGCCATCCGTCACGTCTTTAATCCGTCGATCAGCTACTCTTATCATCCGGATTTCGCTGATCCCAAATATGGTTACTATCACACGGTGCAAATTGATTCGCTTGGACACACTCAGCAATATTCAATTTTTCAGGGAGCGGTGTATTCGGGTCCGCCAACAGGAAAATTCAGCGGACTGAATTATTCGTTGAATAACAATCTCGAAATGAAAGTGGCTTCGAAGAAAGACACGGTGACAGGAACGAAGAAAATAAAATTGCTCGAAGCGCTCAACCTCTCCGGCGGTTACAACTTCGCTGCTGATTCGCTCCGATGGTCAGTTCTTAATCTCGCCGGCAGAACGACATTATTTGACAAAATCGGAATCAATTTCTCTTCGACATTTGATCCCTATATTTCAGATTCACTCGGGAGAAGAATAAATGTTTACACCTGGGATGCGGAAAGAAAACTTGCGCGACTCACCGGGGCGAATGTAGGCATCGATGCAAAATTCGATTCACCGAAAAAAACTGCAACTTCAAAACTTACACAGCAACAGAAAGATTACCTGCTCAATTCCGGAAACCGCTATGAAGATTTCAGCATTCCTTGGAGTTTCAGTTTTGGATATAATTTATACATCCGTAAACTCAATGTATCCGGAGGGCAAGATTCAACTATCTACACCCAAACGCTTTCAATCAATGGCCATTTTAATCTCACTCCAAACTGGAGTGTGAGCGGAAATACGTCTTATGATTTTGTAAATCACAAATTCCCTACCGCCTACCTTTCCATTTCGCGAGATTTGCATTGCTGGGAAATGAGTATGTCATGGATTCCTTTCGGTAGCAGACAGAGTTATGAATTTAGCATCCGGGTTAAAGCCGATGTGTTGCAGGATTTGAAATTGCACAAGTCAAGTAATTGGTATGAGTACTAAAATGAGAAAGTGAACTCACTTCTTCAACGCACCGAATACCTGCGAGATAATGTCGTTCGCGGTTCCAACAGGATCTTTGCGAATCTGCGCTTCCTGCTGAGCCACTTCATAAAACAAACCGTCGAGCGCTTTCTGCGTGACATATGAAGTTAGATCAGGATTTACTTTTTTCACGAAAGGAATTTTGTTGTAGGTGCCGAACACATCTCCCCAATATTTTGTCGCGTCAGTTTTGTCAAGAGCAGATTGAATCACCGGTTTGAACTTCGTCGTAAGCTCTGTCGAAGTTGTTTTTTTCAAATATTGCGTGGCAGCATCATTCGGTCCCGTGAGAATACCTGCGGCATCGCTCACAGACATATGTTTGATTGCATCCAGAAAAATCGGAGCTGCATCTTTCGCAGCTGTTTCTGCTGCGCGATTCATGCTGAGAATCGCCTGATCCACCTGATCACCCATTCCCAATTCACGAAGTTTAGTTTCAACATCCTTCGCTTCAGGAGGCATCAAAATTTTCACAGGCAAATTTTTGAAATAGCCATCAGTGAGTGATAGCTTATCGGCACTCTTCTGTGCACCAAGACTTAATGCTTCTTTCAGTCCGGAAACCATTTGGTCGTTGGTAAATCCTGACAAAGGATTTTGCTTTGAAGCATTTGTTGACGAAGGTTCGCTCTGCACGCTTTGTCCGGGTGAACTTTGCCCTTGCGACAGTTGAGCACAGGATGACAGACTGCAGGAGATCACGACAAGAAGAGAGAGAAGGCTTTTTTGCATGGGACGGAATTTAACGACCAAAATATCAAAATCATGCCAAGCAAAATCTTTTGACTGATCCAGCGGTCGGTTTGAAATTCGAACTCTTTTTTTAACAACTTTTTTCGAATTAAAATGAAGGGCGGAACACTCGTCGAATTTTATTCTTCTTTCATATCCACAGTTCGGTTACTTTGCATCGCTTTGCCGAACTAAGAAAGTTTATGAACGCCACCATCATTACGATCGGAGATGAATTGCTCATCGGGCAGGTGATAGACACCAATTCTGCTTCCATTGCTCAACAATTGAATGAAATCGGAATTGCGGTAAAAAGAAGAATTGCTGTAGGCGATGATCGGGATGAAATTCTGAATTCATTGCGCGAAGCTGAGCAACTCAGCGACCTTGTAATTGTGACGGGCGGATTGGGTCCAACGAAGGATGACATTACCAAGCAATCCATCTGCGGATTCTTCGGCAGCAAGCTGGTTGTGGATGAAGAGATTCTTCAGATGGTGACTTCTTTTTTCGAAAAGCTCAATCGCCCGATGATTGAAATTAATCGCAAACAGGCAGAAGTACCTGACAATTGCACGGTGATAAAAAACTTCATGGGCACAGCGCCGGGAATGTGGTTTGAGAGAGAAAATAAAGCTTTTGTTTTCATGCCCGGTGTTCCGTTCGAAATGAAAAAAATGTTTTCGGAGCAGGTGCTTCCGATGCTGAAAGAAAAATTTCAAACGCCAGTCATCATCCATAGAACAATTCATGTTCAGGGTTTAGGCGAATCATTTCTTGCTGACAAGATCAAGGACATTGAAGAAAAATTTCCGGAGGGATTCAAGCTCGCATACCTGCCGAATTATTCCATTGTCAGATTGAGGATTTCCGCTTCAGGCTTTTACAAAATTTTCCTTCAGAAAAAAATAAATGAACTCGAAGCTCAGCTTAAAGAGCGACTTGGCGATTACATTTTCGGCTATGATGATACTTCTATCGAAAATGAAGTGGGGAAAATTCTGAAGGAGAAAAAACAAACCGTTTCAACTGCTGAGAGTATGACCGGCGGATTGATTGCCCATAAGATTACTTCCGTTCCGGGTTCTTCCGATTATTTTAAGGGAAGCATTGTGAGTTATGCCAATGAAACGAAGGAAAATTTGCTTGGAGTTAAAGCAGAAACTATAGAGAAATCAGGAGCTGTGAGTGAAGAAACGGTTCGCGAAATGATTTCGGGTGCATTAAAGATTTTGAAAACTGATTATGCAGTTGCTGTCTCCGGAATTGCCGGGCCAACGGGCGGCACTGAAGAAAAACCCGTCGGCACTGTTTGGATTGCCGTTGGCAATTCAGAAAATATTATTGCCAGGAAAATTTTTATCACGCGCACTAGAGAGGTTATTATCGAATACACAGCGATAACCGCATTGGCAATGCTGTGGCGGTTTATTTCAGGAAAGAAAGTTTGAATTTCTAAACCGCGACCAGCTTCTGTGACTGATAATGCCCTGACTTTAGTTTCCCGGAAACTTCGCTGAAACAATTGAGCGTTTCCTCAATGTCTTTCATAGTGTGAACCGCAGTGGGAATTAATCTCAGCAGCATTACACCACGCGGAACCACAGGATAAATCACGATCGAAATAAAAATGTTATAGTTCTCGCGCACATCGATGATGAGATTCGTTGCTTCGGAGGTGCCGCCATGCATGTACACGGGTGTTACAGGTGTATTGCATTTGCCGAGATCAAATCCGCGTTCCTTCAATCCATTCTGCAGTGCATTCACATTTTCCCACAGTTTTGCTTTCAATTCCGGTTTGGTACGCAACAATTCAAGACGCTTCAGGTTTCCAACGACAAGTGGCATCGGCAACGCTTTGGCAAATATTTGTGAGCGCGCATTGTAACGAATGTATTCGATCACGTGTTCATCATTGCTGGCCATAAAGGCACCTATGCTTGCCATGGATTTTGCAAACGTGGAGAAGTAAAGATCAATTCCGTCCTGCACGCCTTGCTCTTCGCCAACTCCTGCACCGGTCGCTCCCATCGTTCCAAAACCATGGGCATCATCCACCATCAAGCGGAACTGATATTTTTCTTTTAGCGCTACAATCTCTTTCAGTTTTCCCTGATCGCCGGCCATCCCGAAAACTCCTTCTGTAATTACGAGAATTGCACCTCCTGTTTCCTTCACGAGATCTGTAGCACGCTGCAATTGTTTGTCGCAGCTCTCAATATCATTGTGTGTGTAAACAAATCTCTTCCCGAGATGCATTCGTAATCCGTCGATGATGCAGGCATGCGATTCCGCATCGTAGACAATTACATCGCGACGATCTACGAGGCAATCAATCGCTGACATAATTCCCTGGTAACCGTAATTAAAGAGGATCGCATCTTTCTTCATCACAAATTTTGCAAGCTCCCGTTCGAGCTGCTCATGCAAATCAGAGTTGCCGCTCATCATGCGTGCACCCATGGGATACGCCAGGCCATATTTCGCTGCGGCATCGGCATCGGCTTTGCGTACTTCAGGATGATTCGCCAGACCGAGATAATTGTTGAGGCTCCACACGATGCGTTCCTTACCCCGAAAAATCATTCGGTTGCCTATCTCTCCTTCGAGTTTCGGAAATGCAAAATAGCCGTGTGCTAACTTTGAGTATTGACCGATGGGTCCGCGGTTCTCCAGAATTTTTTCAAATAGATCCATGGATGATGAGTTTTCGCTGCGAAATTAAGCAACGAACAGAATTTTGGATTTCGTAATCTGAAAATCTATCGACACCTCCTGATCAATGATTGCAGATTCACTTTTCACTTCTCACTGAATTGTGTTACCTATGTCGCCCGAAAAAATTTCAGTTGTGAAAGTTTTCAAGTTCGGAGGAGCATCGATCAGGGATGCGAAGTCATTTATAAATGTGGCTAACATCCTTGAAAAATATCGCCGGGAAAAAATTGTGCTTATTGTTTCTGCTCTCGGAAAAACTACAAATGCACTTGAAGAAGTTACCAATGCTTATTTCAATAAAACAGGAACTGCAAATGAATTGCTGGAGAAAATCCGTCATCAACATTTTCAGATTCTGAAAGAACTTTTTCATGAAGATGAACATCCCGTCTTCGATGAATTGAACAACACTTTTGTTGAGATCGATTGGATTCTTGAAGATGCTCCGGCAGAATCGTATGACTATATCTACGATCAGATTGTTTCCATCGGCGAAATGGCCGCAACGAAAATGCTCGCTTCATATCTGAATCACCGTAAGCTCTATACACAGTGGCTTGATGTTAGAGATTGCATCAGAACAGATAATACGTACAGAGAGGGAAAAGTGGATTGGACAATCACTGAAAAAAATATTCGGAGCAAAATTCCTCCTTTGTTGAACAATCAGTTTGTGTTGACGCAGGGATTTCTCGGCGGCACTTCAGAAAATTTTACGACAACTCTTGGGCGAGAGGGCTCGGATTATACAGCCGCCATTTTTGGATTTTCTCTCGAAGCTGAGAGCGTGACAATCTGGAAAGATGTGGCCGGCGTATTGAATGCAGACCCGAGATATTTTCCGGATGCAAAAAAGATTGATCTCCTCTCCTATCATGAAGCGATGGAAATGACTTACTACGGTGCCACTGTCATTCATCCCAAAACACTGAAACCGCTTCAGAACAAAAAAATTCCACTGCATGTGCGCTGCTTTCTTGATCCGGAAAAGGAAGGAACGATTATTAATGAAGAGGGAAATGCTCATGGTTATCCGCCGGTACTTGTTCTAAAGAAAAATCAAATCCTTCTTTCCATTTACCCGAAGGATTTTTCTTTCATCGCAGAAGAAAACATGAGTCACATTTTCAAAATTCTTTCAGCCCACAGGGTGAAAGTGAATGTGATGCAGAACTCTGCCGTGAGTTTTTCAGTGTGCGCTGATCATACGGAAAGAATTAGTCCAATGCTCAATGAGATGAAGGAATCGTACAATGTTCTCTCGAATGAATCTGTGGAACTCTTCACGATCCGTCATTACACTGAGATGTTGCTTGAAAAATATTCTGCAAACAGGGAAATTCTTCTCGAGCAAAAAAGCAGGCAGACGATTCAGCTGGTGATGAGAGAGCAGTGATCACCACTCCGGACGATCCAAAATAATTTTTGCAATCACGGCATCGCGCAGGATAAATTTAATTTTTGGACCTGTTGATTGTGGTTTATTCGCATCAGACACTTGCGTTTTCTTTATGTAATCATCTGATGGGGTGGATAAAGTTCCCTGAAGCGTATTCAACTCGGCAGTGAGAAAAGGCTGCGGTTCTTTTTGTTTTTGAATTTGAGAACTTACGGTTGGCGTGATGGTTTGTGGCTGAAGAATTTGTCTTTGCTGGGCTGGCTTTTCCCGACGCTGAGTCTGCGAAATAGTTCTTCCGCTGCCATACGGTTTCGTTTTCATTTCCGTCTCTCTGAAAATTTCGCGCATCCTTTCTTCAGGAGTGAGCGGCGCAGGAATTGTTGTCGGATTTTGTTGCTGTGCCTGTTCATTCGCACGCCGGCGACGCTCGGCCTCTTCCCGCGCTTTCTTCTGCGCCTGTGAAAACACGCGGAAGATGTAGATGAGCATGATGGCGATAAAAAGCAGGTACTGCATGGCAGAAATTGATTCGGCAATTTACATCATTGCCTGAATCTACTCATGAAATAAAAAATAAGCGTGAGCACAATGCTGATAATGATTGAAGTCATCAACGGAAAATAAATTGTAAAATTCTTCCTCTTCATCACAATGTCGCCCGGTAAACGACCGATAAAAGGAATCCGGTTTGCAAAAAGAAAAAACACGCCGACAAGAATGAGCAGTGCACCGATGACGATGAGCGTTTTTCCAATGCTGCTGTTCACTTCATTCATGAAAGCAAAATTTATTGCTCTACTTCGTCAAGCTGTCACCAAATTTGTAAGTGAGCCCGATACCAATTCCTTCTTTGAATTGCGTTCGCGGGCCGGCAACGATATTACCATTTGCATCAAGCTCTGGAGTTCCATCAGAGTTATAATCCGTGATTACTACATCCTGATCGTAGATGAGATTTGCGAATACCGAAGCCGCAAGCCATGCATTGATTTTCATATTCATCAGAAAATCCCAGTTCACATCGATGTTTTTTCTGTTGGGCTTGTTTTCATCTGTGAAGTTATTGAAGAGCTGAAGTTTTGTAGCTACGTTCACATTCTTCGCAATGTCTTTCACAAATGTGGCCGCCAGATAAGCGCCGAATTCAGTGCGCAGTGTTTTACCATGAGAGAGAAGAACACCGTCGCTATCATAAACAGCCGGATCAGTGCCCCACAAACTCGCGCCATTGATCACCTGATCTGCAATGTTCTGATCCGTCACGAAAGTCAATTTACCTGTGGCCGGTGAAAGATAGAGAGAGAAATAACTTGTCGGCCGCCAATCGATGCCTATAGACATCGTAAGGTATCCCGGCGACATGAATTTTGACACCACGACAGAATCATTCGGCAGATTATATCCGTTTGCAAACTGACTTCTGAAGTTGATCAAACCCGAGAGAAAAAATTTCTTTCCTAACTCATGTCCTGCTTTGGTTTGTAATTCCATCAGGTCAGTATTTTTTGTTGGTATGCGTTGGTATTGCTGCTGCTGAACACCGTAGTTGAGATTCGCATAGCTGTTCCAGAAATTTTTTCCTTTCGTGTAATTCGCAAAACCAAATCCCACTGCCGTGAGTGAAAGTGAATTTGTTCCGCCTGCGGCCCAATGGGAGAAAGCAACCTGATTGAACTGAAGCGAAGCATAACCGCCGCGTTTCCAACTCGTGTCCCGCGGTGTTGTATTCTGCGCTAATGCTGTCGCCGAAATTGAGAATGCGATAATGAGTGCAATGCTTTTTTTCATAAGTGATATTTTAAAAAGAAGCCGCCTCGACACAAAAATTGCTCTGAGCCGGGCGGCAAAAATCGTTCAGGAAATTTATTTTTTCAGGAGATCACGAATTTCCATCAGAAGCTTTTCTTCGTTCGTGGGTCCGGAAGGAGGAGCCGGCGCTTCCTTCTTTTTCTGCATTGAATTGATCCCTTTGATTACAATGAATAATGCAAAGGCAATGATGATAAAATTCACTACGGCCTGAATGAAATTTCCGTAAGTAACTTTTGCGTCACCCACTGTCACCATGAGTGATTTGAAGTCAACACCTTTGAGTAAAATTCCGATAAGAGGCATTATAATGTCACCAACCAAAGAATTAACGATGGCGCCAAAGGCTGCGCCAATCACAATACCAACAGCGAGGTCAATGACGTTGCCCTTCATCGCAAAGTCTTTAAATTCTTTCATCATTCCCATAAGAGTAGATTTTGGTTGGCACAAATGTAGCAGAATCGGATTATTGCAGAAATGATCTTGGTCAGTGAAGGACCGTCAACGTGTGAATGATGGAATCAAAGAAGAATTTGTTGACAGATTTGGTTTGAAAAAAAATTATCCACGTTATTTTTTCTCCAGAAGATCGAAAACAATTTTAGTGTCGCTGAAAACTTGCCAGTGTTGAATAAGAGGGCCGCTAACAATGGCTTTCCACACAGCAGGACGTTTCCAGTGTTTGTTGGGATTTATTTTTCCATGCTCAGCAATCGTCGCGCTGGCATGACCAACAACAATTACCGTGTTTCCGTTTTCAAAAAATTCACTCGCTTCAATCTTGTAATCGGGAAAGTTCTGGAAATACATTTTCCATCCGTCCTTCATAATTTCCTTTCCCTGAAAATGATTTTCATGCGCATCAATGAAAATGTGTCCGTCAGTGAGCATGTCGGCAATTTTCGAAACATCGTGCGCATTGATCGCGTGAATAAAGGCCGCAACAACTTCTTTGTTCATGATTAACTCACTGTTTGTTTTGATTTAACTGCGGAAGGTCGCTCTTTTCTTCCGGGATATTGTTCGAGAGCAACGCGCAAACATTCGAATGCTTTTTCCATCTCTGAATTTTTCAGCACGTAAGCGATGCGCACTTCATCCAACCCTAATCCCGAAGTAGAATAAAAACCCGTCGCAGGAGCGAGCATCACGGTTTCGTTGTTGTATGAAAATGATTCGAGAAGCCATTGACAAAATTTGTCGCTGTCATCAATTGGCAAACGCGCGACTGCATAAAAAGCGCCGCCGGGTTTCGGACAAAGCACGCCGGGAATTGCATTCATTCTTTCACACATCAGATTTCGGCGGCTCACATATTCTGCAATTACATGATCGTAATAATCCTGCCTTACATCGAGAGCTGCTTCGGCCGCAATTTGCCCGAACGTGGGCGGACTCAGGCGCGCCTGCGCAAACTTCAGCACAGTATCAATTACTTTTTTATTTCGTGAAATCAAGCAACCGATGCGCGCGCCGCACATGCTGAATCGTTTTGAAACGGAATCAATCACAATCACATTTTCTTCAAGCCCGGAAAGATTCAAAACACTCGTGTGCTTCTTTCCGTCATAGACAAAATCACGGTAGACTTCATCAACAAAAAGAAAGAGATCGTGCTCCAGAACAATTTCCTTCAACTGCTCCAATTCTTCTTTCGGATAAAAATATCCGGTGGGATTATTCGGATTGCAAATGAGGATTGCTTTAGTTTTCGGTGTAATCAGTTTTTCAAACTCAGAAATCGGAGGCAGCGCAAATCCATTTTCAATCGAAGCAGTGATCGGTTTGATGTGAACGCCCGCTGAAATTGCAAATCCATTGTAGTTGGCATAGAGTGGTTCAGGAATTATTATTTCTTCGCCTTCATCAAGTGTTGCCATCATTCCGAAAGTGATTGCTTCAGAACCACCCGTAGTAATCAGAATATTTTCGAACGAAAGATCGATGTCATACTTTTTATAGGATGCGGCTAGCTTCCTTCGGTAACTTTCAATTCCCGCCGAATGACTGTACTCGACGACTTTGAAATTGATGTTCTTCATCGCATCAAAAACTTCCTGCGGCGTTTCAATATCCGGTTGACCGATGTTAAGGTGATAAACTTTTTTTCCTTCACGTTTTGCTTTTTCAGCATAAGGCACCAGCTTTCGAATGGGTGACGCCGGCATCAGCTTTCCTTTGTGAGAAATTTTAGGCATAAATTGATTTCGGATTTCGAATTTCCGATTGCGAATTGAGTGAAAAAAATTCAGATTACACTCGCTTCTTTATATTTGCGACTCCAATTTCGACTTTCCTTTTCAAAATCCGAAATTGATAATTTGAAATTCGAAATTGAATGCGGGAGTAGCTCAGTTGGTAGAGCACAACCTTGCCAAGGTTGGGGTCGCGGGTTCGAGTCTCGTCTCCCGCTCTTTGAATCGTTAATTGTTATTAGTTCATCGTTAATCGGAACTGAATCGCGATTAACGAATAACAATTAACGATTTACTTTTTCGGCCCTGGTGGTGGAACTGGTAGACACGTCCCGATTAATATCGGGATGACCGGAGTAAGCATTAAGACGGACAATACGATTATGACATAGTTTTTCTAAGTAGTTCAGCCCTGGTGGTGGAACTGGTAGACACGTCCCGATTAATATCGGGATGACCAGAGTAAACATGAAGATGGACAATACGATTATGACATAGTTTTTCTAAGTAGTTCAGCCCTGGTGGTGGAACTGGTAGACACGCAGGACTTAAAATCCTGTGACCCGAAAACGGTCGTGCGGGTTCAATTCCCGCCTGGGGCACTTCGCGAAATGTTTTTCACATACATCCTTTACTCTGAAAAATTTAATCGTTTCTATGTCGGGCACACTTCAGACATAGAAAAGAGATTAGAGAGACATAACAAAGGGATGGTTCCATCAACAAAAGTTTATAAGCCGTGGATCGTTGTTCACATCGAAGAATTCTCGACCAAATCTAAGGCGGCGGCCAGAGAACTTGAAATCAAGAATAAAAAGAGTCGCCATTATATCGAATCACTTTTTAAAAAGCAAACTGGAAACACGTCCCGATTTTAAATCGGGATGACCCGAAAACGGTCGTGCGGGTTCAATTCCCCCTGGGGCACACACTCTTCTCGATTCTCACTCCACAAATCCAGTTTCGCACGTTTTTCTCGCTTCTTTGTTGTTTAGAATAAGTCTAAATTTGCAGTCGAATTGCAAAAGTTCATTATGGCAGAAAATGAAAATGTTCTTGATCAGCTCACGACATCGGAATACAAGTACGGTTTCGTGTCAGACATCGAGCAGGATATTGCGCCTGCCGGGTTGAACGAGGACATTGTTCGTTTTATTTCTGCAAAGAAGAACGAGCCGGAATGGTTGCTCGAGTGGCGATTGAAAGCTTATCGCCACTGGCTCACGATGGAAGAACCGGATTGGGCAAACATTCATTATCCTGAAATCAATTACCAGCAATATCATTACTATGCTGCACCGAAAGCAAAGCCACAATTGAGCAGCATGGATGAAGTGGATCCTGAGATCAGAAAAACTTTCAACAAGCTTGGAATTTCTCTCGAAGAACAGATGCGGCTTGCAGGCGTTGCAGTAGATGCAGTGCTCGACAGTGTGAGTGTGGCAACGACCTTCAAGAAAAAACTGAGTGAGCTCGGAATTATTTTTTGCTCAATGAGTGAAGCAGTTCGCGAACATCCTGAGTTGGTGAAAAAATTTCTCGGCACCGTTGTTCCATTGACAGATAATTTTTTTGCTTCTCTGAATTCAGCAGTCTTCAGCGATGGATCATTTGTTTATGTGCCGAAAGGAATTCGTTGTCCGATGGAGTTAAGCACATATTTCAGAATGAATGCTGAGAACACCGGTCAGTTCGAGCGTACATTGATTGTCGCTGATGAAGGAAGTTATGTGAGTTATCTCGAAGGATGCACCGCGCCAATGCGTGACACAAATCAATTACACGCAGCCGTTGTCGAATTGATTGCGCTCGACAATGCCGAGATCAAATACAGCACGGTGCAGAACTGGTATCCCGGCGATAAAGAAGGCAAAGGCGGCATTTACAACTTCGTTACGAAGAGAGGAATTTGTTCCGGCGTGAATAGCAAAATCAGTTGGACGCAGGTTGAAACGGGTTCATCCATCACCTGGAAATATCCCGGAGTGATTTTGAAAGGTGACAATTCCATCGGTGAGTTTTACTCTGTTGCTGTCACCAATAATTTTCAGCAGGCAGATACCGGAACCAAGATGATTCATCTCGGGAAGAACACACGCAGCCGCATTGTGAGCAAGGGAATTTCTGCAGGAAGCGGTAACAATTCATATCGCGGCTTGGTGAGGATTAACAAGAAGGCAACGAATGCACGCAACTTTTCACAGTGCGATTCACTGCTGATGTCCGATCACTGTGGCGCACATACATTTCCGTATTTCGAAGTGAACAACACGTCAGCAACGGTTGAACATGAAGCGACCACTTCGAAGATCGGTGAAGACATTTTGTTCTACTGCAATCAGCGCGGTATCGGAACGGAAGAAGCGATCAACATGATCGTAAACGGTTATTGCAAAGAAGTTTTTAATCAACTCCCAATGGAATTTGCCGTGGAAGCACAAAAGCTGCTGGCGGTTTCACTGGAAGGAAGTGTCGGATAAAAATGAAACTCCTCGAAATAAAAAATCTAAAAGCCGCGGTAAGCGGAAATGAAATTCTGAAAGGAATTGATCTGGTCGTGAATGCAGGTGAAGTGCATGCCATCATGGGACCAAATGGTTCCGGCAAGAGTACGCTCGCTTCCGTTCTCGCCGGACGTGAAGATTATGAAATCACCGGCGGCGAAGTGTTGTACGATGAATTGAATCTTCTCGACATGAATGTGGAAGAGCGCGCTCGTCACGGAATTTTTCTCGCGTTTCAGTATCCCGTTGAAATTCCCGGCGTGAGCAACGTGAATTTTTTGAAGACTGCTGTGAATGAAACCAGGAAAGGACGCGGACTTCCGCCGATGGAAGCGAAAGAATTTCTTGCAAGGATGAGAGAAAAAATGAAGCTGCTCGAGATGGATTCAAAACTCACTTCACGCTCGGTGAATGAAGGTTTCAGCGGCGGCGAAAAAAAACGTAACGAAATTTTCCAGATGGCCATGCTCGAACCACGACTTGCCATTCTCGATGAAACTGACAGCGGACTTGACATTGATGCGATGCGAATTGTCGCAAATGGCGTGAACGCCTTGCGCAGAAAAGACAATGCTTTCATTGTGATCACCCACTATCAGCGGCTGCTCGATTACATCGTTCCTGATTTTGTTCATGTGCTTGAAGGCGGAAGAATTGTGAAATCAGGATCAAAGGAACTTGCTCTCGAACTCGAGGAGAAAGGTTATGATTGGATTAAAGAAGAAAATGGCGTAAGTGTCAAGTCATGACAAAAAAGTTTCTCGATATACCAGAACTGAATGAGAAGCTGCTTTCCGGTTTGCATTTTCTCGAAGCAAACATGAATGGCAACAAGAATTCTGTCGTGAATCGTTTGCGCGAGGAGGCGATGGAAAAATTTCTTCAAACAGGTTTCCCCTCTCACAAAAATGAAGAATGGCGGTTCACTCCTATTGAATCTTCTCTGAAAAAAATTTCGAAAATTTCTTTTGATGCCCCTCTACTTCCTGACGAAGCAGAAAATTTTATTTCATCACTCGAACCGAAAGATGCTCTCAAAATTGTAGTGCTGAATTCAAAACCAACTTCTTCTTCAATCACAAATGAGGGATTGGAATTGATGAGCATCAAAGAAGCAGAACAGAAAATTCCTGAAGTGCTTGAGCAGCATTACGGGAAATATCTTTCAACTGACAATGAAAGTTTCAGTGCGATCAATACCGCTTTGAGTGATGATGGTGTAGTGCTTCATGTGAAAAAAAATATTTCACTCGATAAACCGATTCACGTCATTCATGTTCACGACAATCGTGAAGAAGGAAATTTCTCCTGCAGCAGAATTTTAGTTGTGCTCGAGGAAAATTCAAATGCAACGCTTACTGAAACTCATTTCGCGCTCACTCCAAATTTTTCACTGACGAATCTTGGAGCAGAAATTAAAGTTGGGGCAAATGCAAGAGTGGAATATCAGCTGATTCAACATCTTGACGTGTTAAGCAAAAGCGAAGCTTCCATCATTGACAACCGGCAAATTTCACTTGAGAAAAACAGTTTCTGCAATTTCACGACAGTGACCTTGAGCGGGCAACTGATTCGCAACAACCTTAATGTTCGCTTTGATGATGTGAACGGCGAAAGCCATTTCTACGGATTGTATCTGCCATCACAAAATGAACTTTTCGATAATCACACGATGGTTGATCATGCCTTGCCGAATTGTTTCAGCAATGAATTTTATAAAGGCATTCTTCTCAAAAATGGCAGAGGAGTTTTCAATGGAAAAATTCTGGTGAGAAAGGATGCACAGAAAACAAATGCTTATCAGAACAACAGAAATCTTTTACTCTCGAATGAAGCGCACGTGAATGCAAAACCGCAGCTCGAAATTTTTGCCGATGATGTGAAATGTACGCACGGAGCAACCACCGGTCAGCTTGATGAAGAAGCCGTGTTCTATTTGCGCGCTCGCGGAATTGATCAGAACACAGCGAAAAAAATGCTGACGATTGCCTTTGCTGAAGACACGCTCTCTCACATCAAACATGAAGCACTTCATCAGCAATTGAAAAAATGGATTGAAGAAAAACTCGCAGAAGAATCATGAGCGAAGTTTTGCAACATGAAGAATCAAAAGTTGACGTCGCATCAATTCGCGAACAGTTTCCTATTCTGCAAAGGAAAGTGAATGGAGCTTCGCTGATCTATCTTGATAACGCAGCCACCAAGCAAAAACCGCAAGCAATCATTGATGCAATCGGCGATTACTATTCTGAGATGAATGCAAACATTCATCGCGGCGTTCACACGCTGAGCCAGGAAGCAACGGAAGCGTACGAGCAGTCGAGAAAAACTGTTGCAACATTTATCAATGCGGCTTCCGCCAATGAAATCATTTTCACTCGAAGCACAACTGAGTCAGTCAATCTTGTTGCAAGTTGTTTCGGAGAAAAATTTATAAAGCCCGGCGATGAAATCATCATCACAGAAATGGAACATCACAGTAACCTTGTTCCGTGGCAGATCCTGTGCGAAGAGCACCAAGCAGTTCTCAGAGTAATTCCTGTTGATGAAAACGGAGAATTAATTTGGGAAAAATTCATTTCTCTTCTCAATGAAAAAACAAAACTTCTTGCGATCACTCACGTGTCGAACACCCTCGGCACAGTGAATCCAATCAACCAATACATTGAGCATGCTCACAAATTTGGAGCTGCTGTGTTGATTGACGGAGCACAAGCGATTGCGCACCTGCCTGTTGATGTGCAAGAACTCGACTGTGATTTCTATTGCTTCAGCGGGCACAAGATGTACGCACCAACAGGGATTGGTGTTTTGTATGGAAAAGAAAAATGGCTGAGTCAGTTTCCGCCTTATCAAAGTGGTGGAGGAATGATCAAAGAAGTGACGCTTGAAAAAACAACGTATGCGGATTCTCCTCTCGGATTTGAAGCCGGAACGCCCAACATCGAAGGCGGCATCGTAATCGGAAAAGCCGTTGAATGGATGAAGCAGATCGGAATGAAAAACATTGAACAACACGAGCATGAATTGATTCAGTACGCGATGAATTCACTCAGCACAATTCCGAATTTGAAATTCATCGGACAAGCGAGGCATCATGCATCGGCGGTTTCATTTCTCCTCGATAAAATTCATCCGTACGACACAGGAGTGATTCTCGACAAACTCGGAATTGCCGTTCGCACCGGACATCACTGCAATCAGCCGCTCATGAAACACTTCAACATTCCGGGAACTGTGCGCGCCTCATTTGCTGTTTACAATACAACGGAAGAAATTGACAAACTTATTGAAGGATTACATCGCGTGAATAAAATGTTCAGTTGATGGAAGCAGTTCGCGACATAGCAGAAGTGGAACAAGAAATCATTGATGAATTTGAAATGTTCGATGACTGGAGCGATAAATACGAACATCTGATTGATGAAGCAAAGTCATTGCCGCAGATCGATGAGAAATACAAGAATGAAGATCACATTGTGAAAGGATGCCAGAGTCAGGTGTGGCTTCATGCCGATCATGAAAACGGAAGAATTCATTTCAGTGCGGACAGCGATGCTATCATCACCAAAGGAATGATTGCGTTGTTACTTCGCGTGCTGAATGATCGCACACCGGATGAAATCATCAATGCAAAACTTGATTTCATTGACAAAATAAATTTGAAAGAACATCTTAGCCCGACTCGCGCCAATGGTTTGGTGAGCATGGTGAAGAAAATAAAAACGTATGCGGTTGCTTTCAAAAATATGAGTGCCTGAAATGGATGAACAGACAAACATATCAACCACGAATGAGGTGAAAGAAATCACCCGCGAAGAAGTGATTGACGTGCTCAAGACTTGCTACGATCCTGAAATTCCAATTGACATTTGGGAGCTTGGATTGATTTATGAGTTGACTGTGGTGATGAACAACATTCATGTGCGCATGACACTCACAACGCCTCACTGCCCTGCCGCACAATCATTGCCATCGGAAGTTGAGCAAAGACTGAAATCAATTTCAGGAGTAAAAGATGTGACGGTTGAAATCGTTTGGGATCCACCCTACAACACGAGCATGATGAGTGAAGAAGCGAAACTGACGCTGGGCTTCGCTTGATTAAGGTTCTTAAAAAATATTTTTTGACTCCTCATATCAACCGTCATTTTCTAGCCGAAAAAATTCCAATATCTAATTTCGATCTTCGTCTCTCAATTCATCGATGGCGCTACTGATTATTTTTCTTCTCATGATTGTGAATGGCGTGTTTGCCATGGCGGAAGCCTCATTGATTGCTTCCAGAAAAATCCGTTTGGAACGTTTAGCTAAAAAGGGAAATTGGCGAGCGAAGATTGCATTCAGGCTGGCCAGTGATCCGCATAAATTTCTTTCGACCACGCAGCTCGGTATCACGCTCATCAGTGTAATTGCAGGTGCCTATGGCGCATCTAAAATTGCGGGAGAAATCGCAGACAAACTCAGAACACTTCCATTCGTTTCTGAATTCGCCGCCACCATGGGTTATGTGCTTATTATTTTTTTCATTACGTATTTGTCGATTGTCATAGGAGAATTAGTACCGAAAACAATTGCCATCACCAAACCGGAACCAATTGCGATGACGCTCGCGCCCATGATGCTGTTGCTCTATTACATCGCTCTTCCCTTCATTTGGTTTTTTACTGTATCGAACAAATTTGTCCTTTCCATTCTGCGCATCAAGAAAAAAGATGAGCCGCCGGTTACAGAGGAAGAATTGAAAATCATCATTGAGCAAAGCAGAAAATACGGAGTGCTTGAGCAGGAAGAATCGAACATGATGAAAAGCATTTTCAGAACGGCGGACCGCAATGTGAGTTCACTCATGACTCACCGTACTGACATTGTGTGGATTGATGTGAATTCACCGGCTTCTCAAATGATGGACGTTGTGAAGCAGGCTATTCACACCAATTTCCCTGTGTGCGATACATCCCTTGATCATGTTCTTGGAATCGTTTTCATCAAAGACATTCTCATTCAGCTTGAAAAAGAAAAACAGATCAACATCCGTTCGCTCATCAAAAAACCGCTCTATGTTCCTGAATCGATGCCGGCGCTCGAATTGCTCGAAGATTTTCGCAGCAGCGGAAAACATGTTGCGCTCGTGCTGAATGAATATGGTTCACTGGAAGGAATCGTCACACTGCATGATGTAGTGGAAGCCATTTTCGGAGACATTCCTGCTACCGAGCAAACGAGAGACGAAGCAACGCAACGGGCCGATGGATCCTGGCTCATTGACGGAATGATGGCAACAACAAAGTGGAGCGACTTACTCGGCTTTCATGATTTGCCTGAAGAGGAAACCGGAAACTATAATACCCTCGGCGGGTTTGTGATGCATCAGCTTGGAAGCATTCCAAAAACTGGCGATCACTTTGCATTCCACGATCACGTTTTTGAGGTGATGGACATGGACGGCATGCGCGTTGATAAGGTGATGGTGAAAAAAATTCCAGTAGAAATCGAAAAATGATTCAGCAATTATTTCTGAATCATTATCTTCTTCACCTGCAATTCACTTCCACTCTCAAATTGCAGAAAATAAATTCCGGAAGGAAATTTCACGAGATTCAAATCTGAATTTCCAAAAACAGTTTGCATCCGGATTACTTCATTTCCGAAAACATCAAAAATTTTCAGTGAATATTTTTCCGGAGAGGCTAAATGAACTATTCCACCGCTTACTGCGGGATAGACCTGAAGAAAATTTTCAGTCACGTTGTTAACTGCCGTAGCAGTACAAGGAGTCATGTCGTGAAAGCCAAGATGCGAAAAATCGTCTTCGGCGTAAACTAGCCATTGATCTTGTCCTTCGGTCCAATCCGTTGTTCCTTCCTGTACATCGGGCATGCGCACGAGCGTGTGATTCGCAGTAGAACCTGTGTCAACGGCCCAACCTGATGCACCCGGATCATCACCAATTACACCGATCACATCCAGTGTATCTTCTTCTGAAATATTCACAAGTGCAATGGCATCATTTCCATTCCAATTGAAAACAAAAGAATTAGTGGTGTCGGCGAGCGACTTCAACACCGAATCAGCAGATGAGTGACATCCAATCCAAACTTCATTCGGCGCAAGAGTTCCAAACAAAGTCATCTTGTATTGAGCAGTGTCATTTCCATTAAAGAACGTCATGATTTTATAGTTGCTGAGATCAACGGAATTGGGAGTAGGATTGAAAATTTCAATCGCCTTATTGAAGCTGCTTCCCTCCACATACTCTGAAAAAAATAAATCGGAACATGGCTGCGCCTTCAATTGAATCACGCTGATAAAAATTAATAGCAGGGTATAAAGTCTTTTCATCAAAAAAAATTTCAGCCGACAAGTTTGACAAAAATTCCGAATAGAAAAAATGTTTGGAAAGAATTCCCCGAAGATTACAGCATCGACGCCAAATTTATTTTTCGCTCAGCAATTTCTCAATCAATGCCGTGGTGTCGTCCTTCCACTTTTCATATTCATGGCCTGTTGCAGGTCCGTTGATTCCGGTGTAAATTTTTCTCACGTTTCCTTTTCTATCGATGAAAATGGAAGTTGGATAGCCGTGAATCTCATCGAGCATCGGCAACGCTTTGTTTGCTTCATCACCCACTTGCCCTGCGAAAAGAAGTGTGTAATGGATGTTGAATCGCTGCTGAAGCCGCGAGAGGTTTTGTTTTGCTTTTTCGAAATCAGGAAATTTCTCGAAGTCGAGCGCGACTACTTCCAGTCCCTGATCACGATAACGATCAAAGAGCGGTGAATAAAAAGCTGTTTCATCCATACAGTTCGGGCACCACGTGCCTGTGATCTGCACAACCACAACTTTATTTTTGAACCGGTCATCGGAGAGTGAAACCATTTTCCCATTCACATCGGGAAATGAAAAATCAATTTTCGAATAGCCGGGTTTCAACTGCGTAACGGAATATGGATCGGGCAATTCAAATTTTTCATTTCGTTTTGCAGTCCACGGTTCTCTCCAATGATTTCCTGAGTAGTACACCGCACTCAGTATTCCATCACTTATGATTGTTCCTTTGAAAAGAAAAAGATGCGAGCCATCGAATGCAGAAAGTGAAAATTCATTTCCCTGAACATTTCCCTCGAGAAATCGATAATCGCCGGTAGTGGTGAGAAATGTTCCGGTGAGATGATTCCCATCTTGATGAAAAATGCCGACTGCTTTCGAACTATCTGGCGTTCCCTTGCTGAAATCACATTCCCATCGTCCACTGAGATCAGCAACAGGAGGTTTTCCATTTTCCTGAAAGCGAAAAGTTTCCCCTGCTTCAGCGTGAAAGGGGAAAATGTTGTTGTCCTTTCGCGCATGATTGATGAACTGACCGTTCATTGTTTTTGAATCAAACTTCACTCTGAATTCAGAATCGAAAACCGGCATGCGAATGAAAATGCTGTCATCTTCAATGTTAATTTCATTCACCTGAATTCTTTCTTCACCATTAATCAATTCAATCTGGTATTTCCCGTCATGTTGTTTCACCTGAAAATTGAATGGCAGCTCTCCGTCCCGCAATTCAATCACGCCGCGCCAAATACCGCTCGTCAATCCTGCAGGAAAATTTTCATGCTGCGGCAGATGCAGCCAAAGTGCAATGAAAATATTGAGGAGCATGAATCGGTTTGTTCAGTGAAGAAATTTTGACGGTCAATTATTTTTTCTTCACGCAGATCATGTTCGTGAGTTTATCGTGCCAGGTTTGATGATAATCGGAAACGAAGAATGCGAGACAGCTAAGAATAGCCGGAACAAAGAGCAGCACCACGAACACGAGATAAATCCAGGCCCGTGCCGTGCACATTCTGAATGGCGGAATTACACGGGTATTTAGATCGACAAGCTGAATTCTCATGAGTCGCTTCCCGATTGTGCCGCCTGTTCCCTCGAGAACCGGTGAATAAACAATGACCCAGAAGATCAGGGCAAAAGCAGGCATGGCCTGGTTAGCACTCTTCACGATGTAATCAATATTCATCGTGTTGTGTGTTCTGATGTACTGATCGAAATAAAGCTGAGCGCCGTAAGCAATGCCGATTACCGCTGTGGTGTCAATCACTCTGGCGACTGCTCGCTGAAAAAATGTGGCCAGTTTTTGACTTTGCTCCAGCTCAGCATCGTGAGAAATTTTGTCGAGTAGCACGTCGATGGGATCAGGTTTTGCCGGCTGTGAAATCATTGCTCTCAGTTTGTCTTCCAAAATTCAGAATGTTTCTCTGAATTTGAAAATTAAAAATTACCGAATACGAATTTCTTTTTTGAATGATGAACTCAGAATTATTCCGGAGCTAAATCAAAACTCAATAAGATTTACGCTGTACGGTCGCAGAGAAATTCCGGACGAAGTTGTGCTGTCAGTCGAAACATCCGTACTGCTGAGCGAAGATGCATGCACGGAGGTAATCGAAAATTTCTTGTTCTGCGCAAGCGATTTTCCTATGAAGGCCGAAACATCATTGTAAGATGATCCTGATTCATTCGTGAGTAAGACGGTGAACTTCCCGTTCTCTTCACAAGCCACACCATTCACACCGGGCATGCCTGTAATGGAAAGGTCATCCACTTGTTTATTCCCTGAAAAAAGCGGAGCGCATGCTTTCAGTCCGTAATAATTATTTAAGATTCTCCCGTCACCGCGGTTCAGGCTTTTGATGGACATGAACGAAGCAAAACTTATGTAGTTATCATTTTGCCTGTTGTAATTGATCATGAACGCATTCATTCTCGCTATGTAAATGCTTCCAAGCATCGTGCCCTCAAGCGGCGATTTGTTTTTAATTCCCCACTGCCATACCGAAACTTTCTTTCCCGGGAATTTCTGTTTTACCATATTCAACCACTGCGGGATGGTGTTGTTGAACGCATCATTCATCGCGTCAACATTTTTCTGATCATCGACAGTCCAGTTCTCAAGATCTTTATCCCACAGGTACAACCGCACTTCATCGGCCGGCATTACTGAAAGCTGATCATTCCATGCAGCAAACTTCTGACTGCTGCTCCAAATAGGCGCGGCATCAATGGCAATTTTTACCTGCGGAAATTTTTCTCTGATTTCTTTGATCCATGGAGTGATTTTAGAAACATAAGTAGCTCCATCAGGATAATACATGTCATTGCTGCCCGTGCAAGTTTCCATTCCTAGGATCACTCGCTGTGCATGAGCGCGCTGAATTTTCCAAATAAGCTCATCGATGTTTGCCGTCTCAACATTTGCAATAATGTCGCCGGGGATCTGAAGTTTGTTCAGCAACGCACAATATTCGTTGAAGAAATCTTTTCCGAAGTGAACCGAGCCCACACCCTCGAGAAAACTGTTTATATCCTTGCCGCGTGCCGTGCAATCTTCTTCACGAATGTTATAGCCATCGCCTTTTCCATCGTAAACAGTTGTATCGCCAATAAAAACATGATCGACATGAGAATTGGCGCCACCACTGTACTGAAGAGAAGTAAAATTCAAATCCTTCAGAAAAGAGAAATACGGATCAGAGGCAATATCGCGCGGCTCCATTTTCTTTCCGTAAAAAATATCTGCCACACATCCTGAGTGAATTTGCCTGTTGAGCGGAACCGGATGATCATTCGAAATATGAATGGCTGCGGAAGAGCCCCCATTCATTCCTGAGTTGGATCCGCAGGAAACAAACACTGATAACAACAGCCAATTGAGAAAACACATAGAGAAAAATCGTTTCATTGTTCAACTAATAAATGAAATAACAGCGACGCTTTCAAATTTACCGTTGGCAAAATTTCAATCCCATTCCATTCTTGCCGCCGGCGCAGCGTCAAGTGTGGCAAACTCTCCGCCAAGAAATTTGTAATAAGCCACGGATGCTATCATGGCTGCATTATCGGTGCAAAATTCGAGAGGAGGAATAAAAACGTTCCAATGATTTTGATCACCTCTTTTCTTCAATTCCCTCCGAAGTGCAGAGTTTGCGGACACTCCGCCTGCCATTGCCACTTCATTGATTTCAGTCTTGTACGTTGCCAATTCGAGTTTGTTGAGAAGAATGGTGATGATGCGTTCTTGCACTGATGCGCAGATGTCGTTTAGATTTTCCTCTGCGAAATTGGGATTGGAAGCCGTCTTTTCTTTCAGAAAATAAAGAACAGCAGTTTTCAATCCGCTGAATGAAAAATCAAGCCCGGGAATGTCCGGTTCCGGAAAAGAGAACGCATGCGGATTTCCTTGCTGCGCATATTTATCAATGAGCGGACCACCCGGGTAAGGTAACTTGAGGAGCTTCGCTGTTTTGTCGAATGCTTCTCCGGCTGCATCATCAAGTGTTTCGCCAATCACTTCCATTTTCAAAAAATCTTTTACCAATACAATCTGCGTGTGCCCACCTGAAACCGTGAGACATAAAAATGGAAATGCCGGTTTCTTGTCCGAAATGAAATGTGCATGTACGTGCGCCTGCATATGATGAACGCTGATTAGCGGGATATCGAGCGACAACGCCATCGCTTTTGCAAATGAACTTCCCACAAGCAACGATCCGATGAGCCCCGGACCTGCAGTGAACGCAAGCGCATTCAATTTCTCTCTTGTAATGCCCGCGTTCACCATTGCTGCATCAATCACAGGAATAATGTTTTGAATGTGTTGCCGGCTCGCCAATTCAGGAACCACGCCACCGTACTGTTGATGTACTTGCTGCGAGGCAATAACGTTAGAAAGAATGTGACCGTCGCTGATCACGGCAGCCGCCGTTTCATCGCAGGAAGATTCAATGGCAAGGATGTTTACACTCACAAACGCGGCACTTTCTTTGCAAAAATAAGGGCTAACTTTGTGTTTCCTGAAATGCTTATTGGCCAACGTTTTGAAAGCAGGTAAAATCATCGGGAATATTCTTCTGTTATTGCTCGGCGTCGTTCTTGCGAATGCCGGGCTGCTTGCTTATAAGCTGACCGACCATGATTTTCAAACGCGGCTGGCACAGCATGCAACTCAATATCTCTCCCGCAAACTCGGAGCGCATGTTTCTGTTGCAAGAGTGGAAATCAATTTTTTCAATTCTGCTTCGCTGAATGACGTGCTGCTCATGGACAAAAACAATGACACGCTTCTTCATGCCGACCGCGTTGCTGTTTCTGTTGGAACGATTAAGCTTCTCCAGCAGCAATTCGAAGTTGACAATGTTTGGATAGACAAGCCGGAAATTTATTTGCATCGGAATCTGACTGACACTGATTGGAATTTTCAATTCATCCTCGATGCATTGAGCAGCAAAAGCACACAGAAGAAACAGCCGTCAAAACTTGAGCTCGCTCTGAATTCCGTCCGGCTCAATGAAACGCATTTTGTCCTTCTTGATGAACCAAATGCCACTAAACTGGACTTCGCCATACCCAAACTTCAGATCGCCATGAATCAGCTTGATCTGAACACTCCGAAGTTCGACATGAAGAAACTGCTCTTCGATCAGGCCGATTTGAAAATCGTCAAGCTGAAAGAAAATTCTACTGATACCACTCAAACGGAACCAGACACTGGCACCGTTCACATCAACACGAAGCCACTACAGCTTTTCATTGCAGATTTTGAGTTGAAAGATTCCAGATTCTCCTATGATGACATGAATGAAAAGCCGGACACAAGTCAGTTCGACGGCGTACACCAGTCATACAGCGATCTCAATTTGCATCTCACGCATTGCTCGCTTGTGATGGATACAATCAAAGCTCACGCGGAAAATATTTCACTGAAAGAAAAATGCGGATTTGTGCTCAATCATCTCGAAGCTGATGCGAAAGTTACCCCTACACTGGCGAGTGCTTCTCATCTGAAAATTGAAACGCCTTATTCTTCAGTGAAGGATTCATTTTCATTCAGCTATTTCAACTTCCATGCATTCTATGATTTCAATTCCAATGTGATCCTTTCCGCACTGCTTCAACAATCTACCATTTCATTAAAAGATGTGGGCTACTTCATAGGCGGCATCAAAGGAAATTCAGAGACACTTTTAGCAACCGGATTGCTGCGGGGTTCAGTTGACAACATGAAAGGAAGAAAACTAAAAATAGAATCGGGAAGCACACGATTCGCCGGCAATGTTGAATTGAAGGGGCTGCCTGACGCTGAAGAAACGTACATTAATTTGGATATCACCCAACTCACTACGAATGCTGATGAGCTGAAGAAATGGTTAGGTCAAACAATGCCCGATCCGATTGTGCGTGCAGGTACGCTGAATTTCACAGGCAATTTCAATGGATTTTACAATGATTTTGTGGCCTACGGAACTTTCAACAGTCAACTCGGCACACTAAACTCCGACTTGAACATGAAATTCAAGAATGGAATCGAGAATGCTGTGTATTCCGGTAATCTTGCTGCAGACAATTTTGATTTGGGTCACATGGTGGCGCAGAACAGTTTGCTCGGTCGCGTATCGTTTGCATTAAACCTGAATGGCAGCGGAATGAATTTGAAAGATATCGACTCAAAAATGAGCGGCAACGTAAGTGAGTTCGATTTCAACAAATACTCTTATCACAACATCGCTGTTAACGGCACCCTTGTCAAAAAGATTTTCAACGGCAATATTGCTATGGATGATGAAAATGCAAAGTTTGATTTTGATGGTCTCGTGGATTTCAACAAGGAATTACCGGAATACCGTTTCAGAGCGCGCATTGACAGCACGCACCTCGATAAACTTCATTTGACTAAGGATCCATACACGATGGCTGCAACGATCAATATGAATTTGCAGGGAAAAAATATTGATGACTTCATTGGCGATGTAAGGGTAAAAGATATTTCATTCGAAGATAACGGGAAGAAGTGGTCAGCCGATTCAATCTTGCTCAGCATAAAAGAACCGGGCGAAAATGCAAAGCGAAGTCTTTTGTTCGATGGACCCATGGTTCATGTTGACTTCAACGGAAGATTTGCGCTCACGCAACTGCCCAAGTCATTCTTGTCATTGATCGATCATTATTTCCCGTCACTGCCCGGTGATTACGCAGTAAATGATTCCCTGCAGGAATTCGATTTTCATATTCTGCTTCATCATTCCTCTGCCACTATTCATTATTTCTTGCCCGACATGAGCGGAATTGATTCCACGGAAATCCACGGGCATTTCAGCTCCATTCAGCATGTAATTTCTCTCGAAGGGAATGTTCCGAAATTCAAATACAAGAATTTCGATTTCGGGCATGTTTTCTTGAAAGGAAGAACAGCAAAAGATTCGTTGTATTTCAGTGGCGGATCAAAGAGTTTGCGTATCGGAGATTCGTTGCAGATTCAATTTCCTGCATTTGCTATAATGCTGCGGCATGACACCGCCACTGCGTTTCTGAGCGGAACAAGCCGTGACAGCACATCACGAATCCGAATTCTTGCATCGATTACGGGCGACACATCGAAAGTAACGATGCACATTTTACCTTCTGAGTTAGTGCTGAACAAAAGACCATGGGTGCTTTCGGAAAATAATCTTATCTCCTATTACGACCAGCGATTAGTCTTCGATCACTTTACATTAAGCAATGAAGACCGTTCACTCACCGTCTCCAATGTGAATTTGCGCGTGAGAGCCACGAATCTTCAATTCGAATTCAGCAAAATCCCGATCCGCGATTTTCATGAGCTGATTAACGTGAACAACTACGATCTCGAGGGCGACCTGAGCGGCACGATGGAAATTCTGAATGTATTTCACGAGCCGCGAGTTGATGCGGGCTTGGTCATTCATCAGTTTGCGCTCAACGGAACTACCATTGCAACAGCAAACTTCAATGTGAGTTACGAACCGGAAAGCGACCGTCTTTCAATTGCTTCACAACTTAGCGATGAAGATTTCGACGTAACGGCTTCCGGTTCCATTTTCCCGCTGAAAGAAACCGATCAGCTTGATTTGGATATTGCGATTCGAAGAGCCGATCCGCAAATTGTAGAATCACTTTTTTTCCAGGGATTGATTTCGCAAACGCATGGGAGCAGTAACGGAACACTGCACATTGCAGGTACATTCAAAGATCCGCTACTTACCGGCCAAGTGATGCTCGATTCGCTCTCGACCAAAATCAATTACCTCCAAACAGTTTACCACTGCAGCAATACTCCCATCGTCTTCAACTCGAATAATATTGATCTGGGAAAATTCAATCTCTACGATCAGAATGGAGATGTGGCGGTGGCTGAAGGAAAGATCCTGCACGATCACCTGAGCAATTTCAACATGAATGTGCTCATCAACACTAAAAGATTTATGGCACTCAATACTACTCAGTACGATGACTCAATTTTTTACGGAAAGGCGGAGACATCCGGATTCATCCGGTTTCAGGGTCATGTTGAAAATATTGAGATCACTGCCAATGTAAAATCATTGAGCGGAACTAACATCAGCATTCCGATTTATTCATCCACGTCATCGGGTGAGCGATCTTACATCCGCTATATTCAGCACAACAAGGATACAACACAGTTTGCTGCAATGAAATCTTCATCCATCGCCGGCATGAAAATGAACCTGAACATGGATATTACCCCGGAAGCGATAATCCAAATAATTTTCGACCAGGCTACCGGGGATATTGTAAAAGGAAGCGGGTCAGGTAACATCAGAATGGATATCGACACAAAAGGCGAATTCAACATGTATGGGCAGTTTACGATTGAACAAGGAAGCTATCTTTTTACCCAATTCAATTTCTTCAACAAAAATTTTACGATTGAAAACGGAGGCACCATCACATGGAACGGCGATCCGTATGAAGCAAAAATTGATTTCTCCGCCATTTACACCACCCGCGCTTCCCTCTATGAACTTGTACCTAATACTTCTTATCTCACTTCCGATGAAATTCGCGGGCTGCAGCAGCGCACTCGCGTCGATCTGTATCTGATTCTCACCGGTTCATTGTTCGCTCCCGAAGTATCATTCGACATCAAGCTCCCTGAAACTTCTTCCCTCAACACAGCTGCCACTGTAGAACTTGCACGGCTAAAGCAGGATGAGAATGAATTGAACAAGCAGGTCTTTGGCCTGCTTGTGCTTGGTCATTTCCTACCCCCCGAATCAGGATTGGGTGGTTCAAGTCTTGGCACTGAAGCGGCCAACAGTCTCAGCAGTTTCCTTTCCAGCCAGATTAGTGCGCTCGGCTCATCGGTGCGTGAAGACATTGACTTCACCGTGAATTATCAATCCTATGAAGCGAACATCAATCCTTCTTCGAGCACCGATGTTGAAAAAAGAAATGAGCTGCAGGTTGCTCTCACTAAACGTTTCTTCAATGACCGGCTTGCCGTTGACGTTGGAGGGAATCTTGATTTCAGTGCAAACGGAACATCCAGTACTAATTCCACTTCAAACATCGCCGGCGATTTTGCTATTGAATATAAAATCACGCCCGACGGCAGAGTGAGCGGAAAGGTTTACAGCAAGAGCAACTACGATTATATTGATGCAACCAATAAACAGAATAACGGCGTTTCGCTCAAATACACCCGAGAGTTCGACACACTAAAAGATCTTTTCAAAGATCCCGACAAACAAGCGCGGAAGGAAAAAGAAAAGAAACAAAAAGAGGAGCAGCAGCAGCAGCAAACTCCGGCGCAGAAACCTGATCAGTCCGATCCTTCCAGGTAGAAATTGATTGAAAACTCATGCAGCAGAGAATTAGCAGCTGATGTCTGCAAGATTAATTTCGACAGAATGTTGAAATAAATTTCATCGCTTTTTCAAAACCTCTTTACGCTTTTCATAATTTTCACAAGTTTATTATTCAAACTTAAAACCTGCATGGCATGAAGAAGATTTTACTTTTCACATTTGTTGCACTCGCCTCTTTACGCAGCGTGGCTCAGCTTGAGTCATCGAAATGGTATTTCGGTTATAATGCCGCCATGGACTTCAGCAGCGGCACTCCAGTGGCAATTTCAGGATGCGCAATGGATCAATTCGAAGGCAGCGCCTCGATTGCTGATGCAAGCGGCAATCTGCTTTTCTACACCGATGGAATCTCAGTGTGGGATCAGAACAATAATGTAATGGCTAATGGTACCGGCTTGATGGGAGATTATTCAGCTACGCAGTCAGCTTTAGTTATTCCATACCCGGGCAGCGATTCACTCTATTACATATTTACTGTGAGCTCGATGGGATACGGTGCATACTATTCGATTGTTGACATGTCACTAAACGGTGGATTGGGAGATGTGACTGCAACAAAAAATGTTCTCCTCACCTCTAACTCTGCGGAAAAACTATCAGCAGTTAAACATGCTAACGGAACAGACTATTGGGTGGCTATTCACGGATCAATGAATTCCACTTTAGATGCGTGGCAGGTTTCTCCTACTGGCATTAGTTCCTCACCCGTTGTTTCTTCAGTGAGCATTAGTTTACCCGGCGACATCGGGCAACTGCAATTTTCGCCAGACGGATCGAAAGCGGCTTTGGCCACGTACGGCGGAACCTATACAATTGAGCTTTTTGATTTTGATAATTCCACGGGAATATTTTCAAATGCACAGGGACTTACGACCAGTTACTACCAAACTTACGGGCTTGAATTTTCTCCGAGCGGAAAAATTCTTTACTCAGGAGCGAATCCCGGAACCGATCAAGTATATCAATGGAATCTTGATGCGGGAAGCCTTTCACAGATTCAAGCATCACAAACTTTGATAGGAAGTACGCTGGGCGATGCCGGTTGTCTTCAAACCGGTCCAGATGGAAAAATTTATGTGGCACAAACCGGAAGTAACTATGTGGGTGTTATCAATGAGCCCGATTCGCTTGGCTCAGCATGCGATTGGAATGCCAACGGAGTGAATCTCTCCCCGGGGACAGTAGAACTTGGACTTCCAAATTTTCTCTCCAGTTTCTTTGTTGAAAACGTGTCCCCGCCGGTCACCAACTTTGCAGCCAGTCAAACTTCACTTTGCGAAAAATTTTGTACGAATTTTTATGATTCATCACAGAATAATCCTACATCGTGGTATTGGACGTTTGAAGGAGGATCACCGGGAACTTCCACAGCTCAGAATCCAACGAATATCTGCTATCAAAGCCCGGGAGTTTTTGACGTGACGCTTGTCACCACGAATTCAAGCGGACTTTCTGATACACTCACATTGGCCGGTTACATGACCATCTTCGAAAATCCGTTTGCTCCTACCATTACACAAAACGGAAATTTACTCACTTCATCAGCTGCTACTACTTATCAATGGTCGCTCGATGGAAATACAATTAACGGCGCGACAGACCAGAGTTATACAATAACTCAATCGGGGCTCTACACTGTTCAAATCACCGATGAAAACGGCTGCAGTTCACAGGCAAGCACGCAAGCGTATTTGGTAGGCATTGATGAGGTGAATGATGATTTTATAGCGAACCTGATCTCTAATCCAAACAGCAATTCATTTTTAATTGAAGTGACAGGAAGTGCGGAAGCAGAAACGGATTTGCAAAATGTGATTGGTCAGAAGCTCTTTCACCAAACAACTCAATTAACAGCCACTCCTTCCAAAATTGAATTTGATGCTCATGAACTTGCGGCGGGAATTTATTTTATAACCATTCAATCAAAAGGCAGATCGAAAACTTTTAAGTGTGTGAAGCAATAAAGCAGGATTATGGTCAAAAATAATTCAGCAGCTGAGTCAGTGTTGCACTTCGAATGAACCGCCTGAAATCATTTTACCTGCGCTGCTTTTAATGCGATAGAAAAAAATCCCCTCGGGGAAATTTCTTGTGCTCAGATGAAAATGATTGGTTGGCAATGGCGACATGAGAATTTCTCTTCCTAATAAATCATAAACCGAAACTTGCAATTCTTCCGAAGTCGGGGGAATCTGCATCGTGAGCGATTCATTCGCAGGATTCGGGTAAACATTCACTTTTACATTCAGAAGATTCTGCGCGGCGGTTACATCAGCGAACTCAAGATTATCGACATTCAGTTTGCTCAACGCCGGGGGATTGTTTCCTGCATTTTTGGAAGAGGAAATGGTGATGATGGCTGAGTCGGGTGTGTCTTGTCCGAAGTAACTAAAGGGTTCAGAAAAATAGGTAAAGAGTCCATTGGTGTCGTTAATGTCAAGAATGATTTTCGACAGAGTGTCGCGTTTCTGATTTATTGGACTCCACTTCCAGATAACAGCAATAATTCCTCCTATGTCATCGCCTGATGGGCTGTATCTCACATAGCCATTGAAATATTTAAAAGCATAAGTGCATGGGAAACCAAATTGGCATGTTAGCAAGCCCTCGTTGAAAAATCCATTCGAACAAAGTATTCCGGGAACATTGTAAATCTGCCCTTGTTTGGTTGTAAGCCGCGCCGATAAGCCTTGCACGGCAATCGTGTCGCTTTCCACTTCCGCCACATTAAACCCGGCTGTGATGTAATTATCAGAGCCCCAGTCCGCTGGATCGTAGTAGCTTCCCTCATTACTCCAATTTTCAAAACCCGGATTTGGAATTGGATTATCCTGTGCCATCACTCTAACTATAAAAAGAGAAAATAAAATTGAGAACAGATTTTTCATAAAAACTATCAATTTGATACGGCCTCGATTTTTCAATACAAAGATAAATCCCAAAATCAGTGATGAAATTCCAACCTTTTTACATTCAAGTTAATGTTCAACTGGTTTAAAGTTCCTGGCAAATCTGTTTTAAACCTTTACAAATAAAAATCCCTCTGAATAATTCAGAGGGATTGCAAAAGGGTTGAAGAAACTTTTATTTATTGTCCTTGTCTTCTGTGTCTTCCTGATCGTCTTGCTGCTGATTAAGATCTTGTGGATTTACCTGGAAGCCCGGATTACCGATGTCGTAAATTAATTCCTTACCGGGAATTGTACCGATTACTCTGAATTCAGTGCGCCGATTGAGCTGTCGTCCTTCCGGGTTATCTTTTCCATTCGGCAACGTGTTAGGGGCAATTGGTTTTGTTTCACCATAACCTTTCGCAACCATTCGCTCTTTGGGAATTCCTTTCCCAATTAGATAATCCACCACACTTTGTGCGCGTGCCTGCGAAAGTTTCATATTGTATGCATCGTTTCCTTTGCTATCGGTGTGGGAACTGATCTCAACAACGATCTCAGGGTTTTCCGTTAGAATCTGATAGAGAGAGTCAAGGCCAAATTTTGAACTGTCTCGTAATGTTGCTTTGTCAAAATCATAGTAGATGTTTTGAATTCGCACTGCGCCCTTTGGAATTTTCTTCATGTAAATATCTACGCGCATTGTATCGTTCTCATCTTTTTCTGCTACGGCAAACGAAGCGGAACCGGTGAGATATCCCTCATGAGTAGTTTTGATGGAATAGCTTCTGTCCGGCCGCGTGTTAAAGAAATAGAGCGTATCCTTATGCGAAAGAGCATTGCCAATTTGCATATTCTTGTCATCGAGAAACATAATTTTTGCTCCGGGAATTGCCTCGCGCGTTTCCATGTCGAACACATTTCCTCGCACGGCATAATAAATTTTTCTTGGGAAATCAACGCGCCAGATATCATCGCAACAAGTTTCACTTTTCACTGAAATCGTTCCCGGACGATTGGAAACTACGTAGCCGGAATAGCCATTGTCATCCAGCGTGAAATACATGTCGTCAACACTTGAGTTGATCGGATATCCAAGGTTCTCGGCATTAGTCCAGCGTTTTTGCGAGCCAACTGATTTATAAACATCTTCTCCTCCCATTCCAACCATTCCGTCAGAGCTGAAATAGAGTGTTCCAGTTTTTGAATCATAGAACGGAGATTTCTCATCGCCTTCGGTGTTGATTTTTCTTCCGCAGTCCTGTGGATTAGAAAATTTTCCGCTCTTATCGCGAGTGGCAAACCAAATGTCAGTTCCTCCTTCTCCATTCGGACGATCACTTACCCAATACAATACTTCGCCCTGCTTCGTCATTCCAATCGCAGGCTGCGTGTTGGTCGAATTGGGTGCGTTGATAATGTCATCGAGCCTCTGTGGATCACTCCATTTTCCGTCTTTGTATTCACTTACATAAATTTCGCAGTGCATCTTCATCGTGTCGTTCATCAAAGAGCACTTCGTGAAATAGAATCTTTTCTTATCCTGCGAGAAACATCCGTTGCCAACGTGTGAGTTCGGATCATTCCATGGCGTCCATTTAACGAGGCGTGCCTTATCGAAGGTCCATCCTACTTTGCTGTTACCACTCACGTCAGAAACATAAAACTGTGCATACTTATTATTCTTTTTAATTTCATCCAGCATGATGATGCTGTCAGATTTCAATGAAGCATAAAGCAGTGCGGTATCACCGAGCGGAACAGGAGCAAAATCGGTGTACGGGTTATTTACTGTCGCACCGATGTGAGTTACTTTCACGGTATCGGGCTTGGCCATTTTCGCCGTAGCGAAATCACATCCCTTCGACATATTCTTTGCGAGTTTCTTATACTTCTGCGCATCAGGACCTTTGTAATCTTTTGAAAACTTATCGAAAACTTTTTTCGCATCGTCGTACTTGCCATTGAACATAAGTGTTTCACCGTACATGTACGGAGCGAGCGGATATGATGCATCATTCAGATCAACCAGTTTCTTATACCAGTCTTCTGCCGTTTTATAGTCGCGCAACTTAAACTGGCAATCGGCAATTTGACTGAGCACATAAGCATTGCCGGCCTGCTTTTCATCTACTGCTTCGTAATATTGAGAAGCATTGTAGAAACTACCGATGCTATAGAGATAATCTGCCATCTTCAAACTCTTCTTGAAACTCAATTTCTGAATGGGAAAATCCTGTGCACCGGCGTTAAAAGTCATTCCTGCGATCATGAGCACGAGGGCGATTCTTAAATATTTCATGGTTAGAATTTTTTCTTTTCAGTTAAAAATTTCTTGAAATTTTTATTAGTAGCGAGGACAGAAAAAGATCGGTTTGTCCAGCACGAATCCGCCGAGGCAACCGGTGTAACTGAGCGCCAGTTCAAATCCACCGTTTTCATGACTGGCATCTTTCAGAGATGATGTATTCACATCGTAGCTGAATCCCAAGCGAAGGCGCTTATACTCGATGCCAACCATTGGGATTATAGCATCATTCAGCCGATACCAAACACCTCCGAAAATTTTTACATCGTTATTCAGTTTGTACTGCAATGTTGCACCCACATTAACTTCGTTGGCTTTATCCTGCGACATGACGAGGACCTGAGGAATAAGATCGAGATTACTCGTTAATCCCAGTCTAAATCCACCATGCACCACGAATCTCATGCTCAACTTATTGTCTGGTCCAGTGCTGAGGAATTTTTCCTTCGGCTGTAAAAGATGAAATGCTGCACCTCCGAGAAAGACATCTACATTTTTTGAAGCAGCATACGAAAAATACAAACCGGCATTCAGATCTACATAACTTATCTTATCGTTGTACGCTTCCTGATTTGATAACTGTGGATTGAAAGTTTCGCCGTCAAATTGAGTTTCGAACAAAAGCTTATTAAAGTCAATCGACTTTTGCGTGTATCCGAACTGTAGTCCCAAAGAACCATTGAGTTTTCTGTTCGACGTTAACGGCCGGGCGTAGGCCAGTGACCCCTGGATTGTGAGGTTAGAAAGCGCTCCGGCTCCCGCCTTGTCATTCAGCAAAAGTCCGCCGGCAGAAAGTGTTCCCTTCTTAATTATGCGCTGAAGAATGTTATTAATGTCAAATGAAATTGACGGAGTCACATACGGATCAGGGCTCACGCTGCTCCACTGATTGCGATACATCGCGCTTGCGCGATAATTACAATCGTTGATGCCGGTGAGTGCCGGATTAAGTGTGAGCGGCGACGAATAGAATTGAGAGTAATGAATATCCTGCGCAAAAATTGTTATTGAACACAGAATAGCGGCAAGTAGTAGAGTTATTTTCCTCATCAGCTCAAGTGTGTTTATCGTTATGAAATCTGTTTATGAAATAATCTTACTGGGTTGAAACTTCCGGTTGAAAGATAAAAAATCATTTGATCACGCAACAAGATGTTTTTCCCGGATTTGAACTTTATTCTCATTACTGTTTTCCCGCTGCGTCGTTTCATGTTTCCGGTAAATGTAGAAAAGAAAATTTATCGCAATAGTGTGAATGAGCCTTTTCTGCTCACTTCATTGCCGTTACCATCACGACCGTTAAACGTGTACACATACGTGCCGACCTCTGCCGGCTTGCCGCCGAACGTTCCATCCCATCCTTCATTGATGTTCGTAGAGAAGAAAACAGTGTTGCCCCAACGATCGAATACTCTGAATCCTTCGAGTGTAAACGGCCCCCGCACTATATAGCTGAATTCATCATTGATTCCATCGTGATTGGGAGTGAATGCGTTCGGGAAAGTGATAAGTGTTGAATAAACCACTTCAACACTTGTTGTATCGTAGTAAATACAGCCGTCTGCCGTGGTCACTTTTACGTAATACGAAACGGAAGAATCTGGTGCGGAAACAGGGTTATAAATAAGAGTACTGGTCAGATATTTTGAAGGACTCCACTCATATACTGATCCTACTCCTGCATGCGCGAACAATTGGGCCGTTTCACCATAATAAATTTTGTACGGTTGATTCACTGTTATCAGCGGCTCGGGAAATACATCCACCAAAACTTTTTCTGTATCCACACAATTAAAAATGTTTGTGATCACAACTTGATAAGTTGTCGGAGCAGGCGGATTTACCGTTGGTGTAGCACTGCTTGAATCGCTGATAAACGCATTGGGCGTCCATGCATAATAGTTTCCTCCGTTTGCCCAAAGTGAAACGGGACTTCCGGGGCAAACTATAGTGTCATTACCGGCGGCTCCTACAAGATTAGGAACAATATCTATCGTCGTTGAATCTGTGGTGAAGCATAGAGGATAGGTTCCTTGTGCCACTACTGTATAAGTAGTCGTAGTTAACGGGAAGGCAAGAGGGTTACCTATAGCAGAATTGCTCAAGCCTGTAGCAGGCGTCCAAACATAAGCGGTCCCTCCTGTTGCATTCAATTGAGTAGTGTCGCCGTGGCAAAGATTAATATCAGGGCCGGCATTAACGTTAAAGACATCAACGGCAACACTCAGGGTATCATAAGTTATGCACGTTCCAAGACCAACTCCTACTATAAAGGAGGTCGTGGATGATGGAGTTGCTGTCACTGAGCTGCAGGTATCACAGGAAATCAGATTTGACGGCGTCCATTGATAAGAATAGAATGGGCTGTATGTTGCAGAAAGATTTACTGACGTGTTTTGGCAAATAGTGGTGTCATTGGAAACTGTGAAAGGAAACGAATCAATAATGTTCACTACGATACTATCATTCGGTAAACCGCTGCAAGCATCGAGTGAATAAATCACGATTGTTTCTGTTGGTTCAGTAATTCCATCAGCGTAAGCGCCGATAGTAATTGTTTGTGTGGTGTCAAAGGGAAGAAATACCAGCGTATCTGAAAATGGAGTATAGTCAGCTCCCATAGTTGCAGTCCCGCCAATTTGAAGAGGAACAACCACAGTATCGGTGTGATTTGATGCTAAATTAAAATGCAGCACTCCGGGTTCACAACCTTCAACAATGGTTGTAGCAGTATCTGCAGACATCGGATCGACAAAATTTGATGAGTCCGGAATAATGGTTAGATGATAGTTCTCGAGGAAATCCGCTTCAATAAATACACCTGAATCATAAATTCCATCCCCCGCATCTGCAACGGCAAATTCGAGATGATAAGTTTGTCCGTTCTGGACAGCGTGTTTTGCCGTGAGAACGGTCGTCATACCGTCATACTGAATGGTAGTTGCAGATGAAGATGTAGGACAATTGTAAGAAGGCGCACAGAGCGAATTGAACGGATCGTTACACCGATAATAGGTTCCGTTCCCGATCGTGCAATTGACATTACTGATGGTAACCGGATACGGAGTTCCGGGCAGTGTAGCAAGATTTTGAGTACCTGTAATGCCGGGTCCGCTAATCCAAAGCGCAAACACATCATTGTACGGAGTTCCAACCCATTCAGGATATTCCTCTGAAGCAAAAACATAGTTGAAGCGAAGCGTATCGGTATTCAGCGTCACGTCAAAATCCAGAAGTGCTGCGTTGAATGTTTGTTGCCCACATAGCGCCTGCAACAAAATATTTCCGGGGCAACCATTGTCAGTGCCCTGCGAGCCAGTGTTATTCGGACCTACAGCAAGGTTAGCATCCCCTGAAGAAATGAGAACACCACTATCAATTCCCAAATTAGTATTTACAGCATTAAAGTATCCGGCTGCAGTGCCGCATGAATTTGAAGTAACATTAGAAGCGACGCTTCCGCAACCGAGAAGTTTCTCTACCATTCCCTGCGCCGTGACAGGTGTGGTTACAATAAGTTGAGCATGGGTTGATGAAACAAAAAGTAAAACAAGCAAGCTAAACAGTGCTGTTTCCTTTATGAAGCTTTTTTTAATTAACCGGTTGTAAACTTTTCTCATAGAAACGTTGGAGTGATCACCATAATCCTTTCTAAAATGACATAGCACGGTGCTTTTGCCGATATGAAGTTAATTGATTTTTCTTAATTCAGCCCATCAAAGTTTTCGTTACCTGATCAGTGTCACATTCCCGTGACCGCTAATCGTTTTCCCGAGGTGATCAAGACCCTTAAATTCATAAACGTAAACACCTACGGGTTGATCTGCTCCTTTGTACTGCCCATCCCATCCTATCGCCGGATCGTTCGTTTGGAACACTAGTTCACCCCAGCGGTTGTAAACATAAAAATGATCGAGCGTGAAAATTCCGCGCACGATCAGGTGCAGCAAGTCATTATGCCCGTCACCATTTGGTGAAAAAGCAGAAGGCACAAGTGCCAGCGCATCCCATCGCACATAAATAGTAACAGAATCGATCGTTGTACAACCTTCAGCAGAAGTGACAGTAACGTAATAGGTGATTGTATCCTGTGGCAATACCGATGTAGGCGAGGAACTATTCGGATTGTCCAAATAAGTTGGCGGAATCCAATTATAGCTCACTCCTCCTGACGCCTGAAGATTTACGCTGTTTCCGAGATAAATAGTTGTGTCGTTGCTCACAATCACCTGCGGAATAGTGTACACGTTTATATTCACACTTTCAGTATCCGAACATCCAAATTGATTTGTGACCTGCACAACGTAAGTTGTAGTTTGAAATACCACCGCGATTGGATTAGCGATTCCAGGATTGCTTAAGCCATCCGTCGGGGTCCATGAATAACTTATTCCATTGATCGCATCCAATTGAACAGTATCACCCGGACAAATGGTTACATCGTGTGAGGCAACAGCTGTGGGGTTGGGGTTGACAACAACTGTAATTGTATCAGTCGATGTGAAACAAGCATTCACACCTGTGACAATGTAAGTCATGGTGGACGGCGGACTTGCAAATGGATTTGAACAATTAGTGCAGCTAAGCCCAACCGCTGGAGACCAGCTGTAACTATTGCAATTAATTCCATTAAGCTGAACGGAATCACCGGAGCAAATGGCCACATCAGGCCCGGCATTGACGGGAAGCGGATTATTCACGATAACTGTTGCTTCAGCACTGGCGCTGCAACCTGCAATGGTAATTGTAACAGTATACGTTGTAGTAATTAGTGGGGTTGCTGTCGGATTCTGACATGTATTGCAATCAAGGCCCGCTGATGGCAACCACAACCACGATTGTGCTCCGTTCGCATTCATTTGCACACTCTGGCCGATGCATATTGCTGTATCAGGAGTAGCAACTGCCTGCAGTGTGTCCAAAATCAACATGGTGGCGCTGTCATAAGGAATCGGTGAGCATGGTAAATACAAATAGAGTTTCACCGTTTCAGCACCTCCAGAAATTCCATCATTAAAAGAATGAATGGTGAGCGACACACTCGTGTCGCCCGGCAACACAAGTAAACTATCAGGGATAGTGGCATAATCAGTCCCATTAATTGCTGTACCACCTATCGAATAATGAATGTACGATGTATCAAAGGCGGGATTCGTAAAGGTGAAATTGAAATGTCCATCGAAACATCCTTCAACAATGGCAGGTGTTGAAGAAGCCGGATCAAGATATCCTGTGCTCACATTTACTGAAGTTCCTGAAGAAGTCAGGCTTCCGCCCTGAATGAAAACGCCTGAATCTAAAACATGATCAGATGCGTCTGCAACAGCCAACTTTAGGTGATATGTTTCACAGGGCTGTACAGCAGAAATTGCTGCAAGTACGGTTGTGAATCCATCGTACTCGACAGTAGTTCCAAGATTGGAGGTCGGGCATTGAGTAGTACAATTACCTCCATTCGGATCCCATGGATCGTTGCAGATATAGTACTGTCCATAGCTTCCGCAATTGACATTATTGATTGCAACAGGCGTGGTTGTTCCAGGGATTAGAGCGATATTTTTTACTCCTGTGATTCCGGGGCCACTAATGAGAAAAGCAAAAATGTCATTGAATGGAGTGTTCACGTAATCATTGTATTCATCCGAAGCAAAAACGTAGTTGAACTTGAGTGTATCTCCCGTCGTCTGCAAATCGAATTCCAGCACACAAGCATCATAAGTTGTTTCTCCTGATAAACTATCAAGTTGCGAATCACCATTTGTTCCGAAATCGGTCGTAATTCCTGAAGACGAATTTGGGCCGGGAGCATTGGTGATATCTCCGGAGGCCATGATGATTCCATTATCCATTCCGATGTTGGAATTGGTTCCGTCAAATGAACCCCATCCACCCGAAGGACAGTTGAGCGTGACGTTGGAAATTGTTACGCCTCCACCCACAAGCAATTGCGCCAGATCTTCCGGCGAATCCACGGTGCCGACAGAGAGTTGAGCGGTAGCAATTTGGTTAGCAAAAAGAAATAGCGCTGCAATGCAAAAGGTAAAATTTTTCATGAATTGATTTCAGTGATAAAAAGAAGTTTCGAAAATAAGGCTGCCATTGTGAACGCACAAACTTTCTTTCCCCAAATGATTAACAAATTCGTTCACTGCGTTTCGCCTCCCGACGAGCGAGATGCTTTCAGAGATGAAACAACAGAAAGAAATGCTGCATTGATTTCCGGAGAAATTCTGAATGCAAACAGCGGCAAGATAAAAAGACATGAAACAATAATAGTTTGATAAATGCCGGAAATCCACAAATTGTTCAGCGCCGGAAGAAGAAACGCAATCACAAAAACTGCGACCAGGAGAACGGTTGCTTTTAATGTGTTTGAATTGAAGGGCTGAAGGCCGTACCGTACAAAAAGAAAAATCATGCGAATCACGTTGTAGGCAAAGAGAGAAATCGCTGTTGCTATTGCTGCCCCGCTGATTCCGTAGAGCTGAATGAAAAAGTAATTCGACAATGTACTGATCACAATCAAAAGTAAATTGGTGGAGAGATTCACTTTCACGTGCTTTGATACATTGATGATTTCTCCATTGATTCCGGTCGCCATGTCAAAAAGTTTTCCGATGCCAATGATGAAGATCACCCACTTCGCTCCCTCATAAACGGGAGGAAGCAAACTCAAAAGCAAATTCACATTCACCCAAATCAAAAGAAAAATAAATCCGCCGATGATGAGTTGATTCAAGGATGTCTGCGTGTAGAGTTGTTGAATTTTCTTGTGATCACTTTCTTTCCATGCCTCTGCCACCACTGATGCAGCCACCATGTTCATATTTCTTGCAGGAACCTGAATAATTGTTCCGATGAAAAAGGCAATCGAATACACCGCCGTGTTGCTGAGGTTGAGCAGGTAGCTCATGAGAATTACATCGATGTTCTGTGTGTAAATCGCCGCTGTCACAGCAGCAAACATGAATAAACTGAATCGGAGGATTTGCTTGAATGAAACTTTTCCCCGAAGATGTATGGGTGCAAAAAAGAAAAATTGTTTCAGCCATACTACATAGCCACAGAGCAATAACAATTGGACCAAATAACTGCATACAAACAGAGTGAGAAATTGTTCAAAGCTTATCATTTTCAAAATCAAAAGAATAATTGCCCCGGTTTGTACAAGCCGCAGCATCACTTCCTTGAAGAAAATCGGGATGGGCATTTTAAGCAGAGTCCTCGTATAGCTGAAGACCATTTCGGAAAGGGTCATGAACAGCGCCAGCGGAAACAGCCACAGGAAATGACTTGAAAACAGCGGTGAATTTTTGCTGTACAAGTCTTCAATCTGCGCATGAAGTGCAAAAACCAGAAGGCTGATCACCGTAAACCCTCCGAGTGTGAGCCACATCATGAGTGCAGGAAATCCAAAATGTTTCTGCTCCTGATTTTTGAAGAACGGGAAAAATCGAATGAGCGCATAAGGAGTGCCGAGCAGCGACACTTGAGAGAAAATCAGAGAAGCGGCGATCAAAACCCGAGTGAGACCAAGCTGCTCCGGAGTAAGAAACCTAGGGAACAGAATAATTAGATTAACAGCACCAATGACAATGCCGATATAAGTAGCAATAGAAGACTTAAAACTTTGGCGTTGGATAAGACCCATTGAAGAACGGAACGTAAGTCGTGCAAGTTAACGGTTTGCACATTAGAATATTTGCCGAGACCACTGTGAAATTAAATTGTACAATCTCCAATTGTCAATAAGAAATTGCAAGAGGGACATTTATAGACCTATGCTGATGTTCAATGGAGGCGATGTAAATTCCGTCTGCAAAACTCTTGTTGAGATAAATTCTAGTTGACTGGGCTGATAAATAAAGTTTTTCTCTTAAAATTTCTCTCCCAATTATATCGTAAAGTACGAATTGAGCAGTGCTGAAATCAAAATTCTGTTCATTCGAAATAACGATTGAATTACTTTCCTCATCAAACTGCATATGTACTTGATCAAGGCTTGCTAAATTGCTTACAGGCGTACATACAACGTAATTTACCAGAATTGAATCTGTGGATGTACAACCGTTTCCGGTAACTGTAACGCTGTAGATTCCTGAAGTGTTGACAATAATGCTTTGAGTAAAAGCGCCATTTGACCACTCATAGGAATCGAAGGACGGGCCGGCATCTAGAATCAAGAACTGGCCATTACAAACTGTCGTGTCAGCTCCAAGATTTACGGGATTCAGAAATCCTTTCCCAATAATAATAGTGTCTGATACAATTCCACAACCGTCTGAAACCTGAACCCAGTATTCTCCATCATGTTCAATGTTCAATGTGGAATCTGTGCTCCCATCAGACCAAAGATAGCTTTGAGCAACCCCAGTAATTGCAGGAATTAATTGCAGCGAATATCCGGGGCAAAGAACAGTGTCATTTCCCAGACTTACTGTGATTGCTGAATTTCCAAAGGGTTGAGGATAATAGTAAAGCGTCTCTAAATCTATTTGTGATAACTCACGATGATAGAATCTAATATCGTCAACAACTCCCGCATAATAGTAAGTGCCTGCAACAACGTCTCTCTTCGATATCATGCCTGAATCCGCAAGATAAATCATGCTATCTCCAGTTCCACTGTAGCTACCTGGATCATAATTGCAATCAATATAGATATCCATATCAGTCGGACCACGAATAACGCCAGCTATGAAATGCCATTGATCATCATTAATAGGAATAGTCCCTATCTTAGATCTTCTGCAACATGGATTGGTTGTGCCTCCATCTCCATAACTTATCGCTATAGTTCCGCCATATTGCAATTGATCTTCGAAGAAAATACCGGTGTATTTATTAGCTACGAAATCATTTTGAAAAATTAAACCAGACACGGCGTTCACTGTATTCGCCTTAACCCAGGCACATACACTTATAGGAAATGTCGTTGGTTTGAATTTTGGTCCAGCTGTTAAGGATAGGAAATTACTTATTCCATCAAAAAGGTATGCGGAATTACCGTTTCCGAACCTGTCATCCGTAAGGGTAGCGCCATAAACAGCTCCGCTATTGCCATTTCCACTCTCATCGTTAGCATTTCCATTAAACGGATAATAGGCAATCAAACTATCAGTAAGGGAGTACTGTGCAAATAATATTTCATCACAAAATATGATAGACATCAACGATGAAATAATAAATAACCCCTTCATAGGAGGAGAATTTGATCGCTTAAATATACGGTAGATTCGATGCCGGCGAATTTGAATCTTCAATATTTTCGCAACCACGTAAAATCGAATATGAAAAAATTGCTTCAAAAATTCTTAAACACATTCGGATATTCTCTGGAAAAAAAGAAAGAAAATCCATATCCAGACTTCGATGACTTATTTTGGAAACCTTATAAAATTTCTCAGAAATTGACAATGACTTCAGTTGAACGCATGTACTCTCTTTATCTTGCATGTAACTACGTTGTAAAAAACAAAATTGAAGGTGACATCGTCGAATGCGGCGTTTGGAAAGGTGGAAGCTCCATGATGGCCGCTCTCACGCTACTTAATTCGAATGACACAACTAGAAAGCTTTTTTTGTACGACACTTATGAAGGAATGAGCGAGCCGACGGACAAGGATGTTTCCTTTAGAAACGAAAAAATGAAAGACAACTGGCAATCGGTAAAGCAGGATGAAAAAGTATTTTGTTATTCGACTCTCGAAGAAGTTGAACAAAATCTTTTTAGTACCGGTTACCCCAGAGAAAACTTAGTTTTTGTAAAAGGAAAGGTTGAAGAGACAATACCCGCAACAATTCCTCAAAAAATTTCTCTGCTTCGCCTCGACACTGACTGGTATGAATCCACCTATCACGAACTCAAGAACCTCTTTCCGCTACTCGAAAAGGGCGGTGTTCTCATCATTGATGATTACGGACACTGGAAAGGAGCTCGTGAAGCAGTTGATCAATATTTCAGAGAAATAAATCTCAAACCGCTGTTGCAAAGAATCGACTACACCGGAAGAATGATGATCAAAACTTGATTGCTATTCGCCATAATATTTTTCAATCAGCTCTTCACAATAATTTTTCTTTACTGTGATTTTCTTTTCTGCAAGGAATGAAGTGAAAAACAAATTCTCGGGCTGATAGAAACCTCCCTGATCAATCACTGCAATTTGAGCTTTTCTCTTCAGAATGCGTTCAAAAATTTTTATCAAAGCCGAAGTAGAGATTGCCTGATTAAAAAAAATATTTTCACGGCGGTTCACAAATCCTTTCTGAGATATCAGCGGCGAGAGGAGTGAGACCACATCATCCACATCCATCAGGTAGCGCTTTGCATTCGCAAAAACAGGAATCACTAATTCATTCTTGATTTGGTGATAAATGAAATTGGTAAGCGTGTGCAGATTGTCACTTCGTCCCACCAAATTCGGCAGACGAAAGATGAGATACTTCATAAATGATTGCTGAATCAGTTTTTCAATTTGCAGCTTGTGTTTGATGTAATCTGAATTTTGTTTCTCAGGATCTTCAATACTGATCGTACTGAAATAAACAAGTTTAGCCGGTGTGCCGGCAAACGATCTCAGTAATTTTTCCTCCCTCTCAAATGCTTCCGGATTGGCTTCACTGGAATTGGAAACGCCCGATGCAAAAATGATCACCGATGCATCATCTCTGAAACGCTCAAACGCCTTTGCCAACATGCCGCTTCCGACTACCATAGTTGAAGAGCCGCCAAAAATAGACTTTGTTACATTTGATCGCGATGAGCGCTCGCAGGAAGAAAATCATTTTTTCTTTTCCCGTTTACATCTCGTTTGTCAGAAAAGATGAGTCGCTTCTTCAAGAGTATTTTGATACAAAATCATTCCTCTTTAATCAACAACCTACGTCAATTATCTTTTCTTTCATTCGACAGTTTCTTTTTTTGCTTCGGCATTGCTTCTCAACTTCTGTTTACATTTCGTTTTTTGCAGGCTACTCATCTTTTCTTCCGGCATTGTTTGCAAGAATTTCCGGAAAGCCGAATCTGATCATTCTTGGCGGAACTGATTGCTGTGCTTATCCTTCGTTTCGCTATGGAAATTTTCAGAAAAAAGTTTTGGGCTGGTTTACCTGCCAGTCACTCAAATGGTCCGATCATTTGCTTCCGGTTGATGAATCACTTGTACACTACATTCACTCTTACACCGACGACGATCCGCGTGAGCAGGGTTACAAAGTTTTTTGTTCTGAAACGAAAGCGCCGCACACCACAATTCCCATCGGCTACGATGCGGAGGTGTTTTTTCGTTCGGAAAATAAAATCCCAAAATCGTTTCTCACCGTGGCGCAAATGGACAAATCAGCTTTCATCCGGAAGGGAATTGATTTGATTTTTGAAATGGCGCGCCGGTTTCCTGATTGCACGTTTACGCTTGTCGGTCACAATCCGAAAATTGAATTCCCTCCTGTTCCGAAAAATATTTCACTCGTCGGGCGCGTGACATACGAAGAGCTCCAGCATTATTATGCGAGTCATCAATTTTACTTTCAGCTTTCTGTGATGGAAGGATTCCCGAGTGCGCCGTGCGAAGCGATGTTGTGCGAGTGCGTTCCGATCACATCAAATGTTGCTGCACTTCCTCATATTGTCGGTGATACAGGTTTTATTCTTTCAAAGAAGGATCCTGATCAGCTCGAAACACTCATTCGGTCTGCTATGAATTCAGATGTTGTTTCATTGGGAAAAAGAGCAAGGCAGCGAATCATCGATCTGTTTCCGGAAAGTGTTCGATTGAAAATGATTGAGGTGATCAACAATGAAATCAGCAAGCGTAATTAATGGGAAAGCTGCTCGGCCCGAATTGAAATCTCGAAATTTTTATTCGGCAATGAAGGAAACTCAGATGGCTTTGACTGGTAATTTCCCGGATGATAAACGGCACACAAGGAATTGCTGATGTGAAAAATGTTTTTCTGCTTTTCCCTCGGAGCTCCATCCAAAATTCCTGCAACCACTTCCCAATCGGGCAATTCATACTGTGTGACGCAATCATGCCATACGATGATTGAGTTTTCATTCCTGAGCAAATCAAAAACTTTTCTTGTGTCATTCAAGACGCCATCATAGCTATGATCGCCATCCACAAAAATCAAATCGAATTTTTGATTTAGTGAATTAAAATCAAACGCTCGTGAGTTGGCTTCAATGTGTTTTACATTCGGAAGATGCTCAGAAAACATTCGTTGCATTTTTATAAAGGGATCCCCGAAACCTAATCGGCGCATATCCTCATTCGACAAGCTGACGGAAACACAACTTTTACAAACCGGGGAAAGATTCGCAAGACTCTCACCTCGCCACGAACCTATTTCGAGATAACTGCAATCGTGAAACTGCGACGCCAATTTTCTGAGAATGATAAAATCAATCGGAAGCGACGTTCCGTAGAGATGTGTGAAACATTCAACTTCGCCCTTGAAATCGGGAAACACAGTGAGCAAATCCACCTCAGGCAATCCATTCTTCAATCCATATTTTCTCTGCACGTAATTCTTTCTGTTTTCAGTCACCACTGCGTGATACAACGCTTTCGAAATAACCGACGGTTTGGAGAAAAGAATTTTCAGAAAGGGAAAAATCAATTTTATTTTTTTCATGCTTTCAAAAAATGAAAATGAATCCATCAAACATAAGGAAAGATGCGAGCATGACGTGATTGATCCGGGTCAAGAATTTATTAGAAATTCAATCCTATTTGTATCTTTCATTCCTGTCAGTCAGATTTCAAATTCTAATGGCTAAGAAAAGCTCCCTCCTCACTCTCGCGGCACTTTTGATAATCACTTTTTCACAGGCTCAAAATCTCATCGCCTATTATCCTTTCAACGGAAATGCAAATGATGCTTCGGGAAACGGGTATGACGGAACATTGTACAATGGTGCAGCTGCGAACGACACATTATTGATTGGTGATAATAATCTCGATTACGTTACCATCCCTGATTCAATCATCAATGGGCTTACTGATCTTACTGTGAGTTTCAAGTTCAAGTTCAATACGATTCATTCAACAGGAAGCTTTCCTGCTAATACCATGCTGCACGCATGGGGTGGTAACTCTGACCAGGACGATTTGAAAATTTCCTATGACGGACCTAACAGTCAGTTCCAGGTGAGTGTGCTTACTAATGAGGTAACTTTTCCTTTCACAGCGTTAGCGAATGTGTGGTATTGTGTTTCAATTGTAAGAGCAGGAACTGCAGTTACGCTCTACATTGGTGGCGATGTGGTGGGAACATTGACATTACCCAACAACGGAGCATTCAATGTTGCTTCGAACGGGTTTGTATTTGGACAGGAGCAGGATTGCGTTGGCGGCTGCTTCGCGGCGAATCAATCGCTTGCCGGAGAAATTGATGAACTTAAGTTTTATGACTACGCGCTCTCAAGTGATTTGCTTACCAGATCTTGCCAATCGTGTCCATTGGGATTGTTTTATCCTTTCTCAATTAACGCAGCAGACTCAAGCGGTAACTTTCTCGATGGAATTCTTCAAGGTGGCGCGACAATTACTAATAGTAATCTTTCTATTGGCGACAATGACGTTGATTATGTTTCAGTCCCGAACACTGCCTTGAATTCTGTTACCGATTTTCAGATTCATTTCGGGGCTAAGTTCAATTTGTTTCATGAGAGCGGTCAATTTCCTGCCAACACAGTACTTCACGCCTGGGGCACATCAAATGAAGACGAGTTGAAAATTTCCTATGATGACCTTGATCAATTGTTCCAGGTTTCGGTTAAGGGGGTTAATTACACGTGGCCAATGACGTTACAAGCGAATACCTGGTTTTGTTTTGATGTAGCGAGAAACTATGATTCACTTCGTTTATACCTTAATGGTAACCTTCAGGGAGATCCAATTCTCGTAAGTTCAACAGGGTTGACCGTTGCAGCAAATGGAGTGGTGATGGGGCAGGAAGAAGATTGTGACGGTGGATGCTTTGCGCAGAATCAATCTCTCGCAGGCCACCTCGACAATTTTACAATCAAATGTCCGGCACCGATTCAATCACAATTCTGTGATGTAGCCACTGGTTCAATCGAAACATCGATTAGCCAATTTGAAGTGTATCCAAATCCCGCTGATAAAAACATTTCAGTTGTATCAGCGGCTCTGCGAAACGCACGAGTGAGAATACTGAATGAACTCGGACAAGAAGTACTGATTGCTTCGCAGAAAAATTCCTCAAGCGTGATCTTATCAACAGAAAATCTCGATGAAGGAATCTACCTGGTTGAAGTGTGGAATGAAAGCGAAAGAGTTTACACTCAGAAAATTATTTTGACTCACTGATTTCATTTAAAAGCGCTCCGAATTTTCCCGCGGAATTTTTTCTGGTGTACTGAAGAATTTCCTTCGAGGAAAAACCCGCTGCCGCATTTCTCTCAGAAAAAAGTTTCCTGACTTCATTCTTCATTTTCTCTTTCTCTTCAAATCCGCAAATCACTCCGGCATTTGCTTCGCGCACAATGCGCGCGGAATCACCTTCTTCTTTCCCGATTGCAAGAATTGGTCGCTGCGCGGCGAGGTATTCGAAAATTTTTCCGGGAATGATGCCCATCACATTCGGTGTGTCGTTGATCGGAAGGAGCAAGACACGCGACTGTTGTTGGATGGCGGCAATTTCAGCATGCGGCAGATAATCGATGCGTTCAAGATTCTGAGTCAATCCATTTTCTTCAATTCCTTCATAAACTGAAATATCATTTTTCCCCACAAGCCGAATCACCAATTCCTTTTTGAAATTCGAATCTTCCTTGCACAATTCACCGAGAGCAATCCACAACATTTTCGGGTTTCGGTCTGCATTGATCGAACCCACATGACAGATAGAAAATTTTTCATCGAGCGGCGGGCGTGCTGCATTGTAATCATCTTCATCAAATCCATTCGTGATCACTTCCACCTCTCTCCCACTGATTTTTTTTAAATCATCCGCCCAATGCCAACTCACGGTAACGATTTTGTCCGCGTGTTTTAAAACCTGCTGCTCCATTTTCTTGTGTCGTGCATCCGCCCAACGAGTGAGCTGAAGCTGATCGTAAAAATCAATTTGCGTCCACGGATCGCGAAAATCTGCAATCCACGGAATATCCAATTTCTTTTTCACGCCGAGCGCAATCATGTGTGTGGTGTGCGGCGGGCCCGTGCTTACCATCGCGTCAACAGGATTTTTTTTCAGATAGTCAATCAAAACTTTTCTTGACGGGCGAATCCAAAAACATCTTGCATCAGGAATGAAAAGATTTCCGCGAATCCAAATCGAAGCCCGCTGAGCAAAACCGGGTTTCTTTTTTTCAGAGAGAAAACCGGAATAAACTTTCTCCTCTTTCTTCTGTCCGATAAATTTTTTGTAGAGATCGTACGGCTCCCAAATTTTTTTTCGAATCACTTCAGCATCCTGCGGAATATCTTTCTCGAGTGAAGAATCGAGGATCGGATACTCCGCATCTTTCGCAGTGTAAACGATGGGCTTCCATCCGAATTGCGGGAGATATTTCACCGTCTTCAGCCAACGCTGCACACCGGCTCCACCGCTGGGCGGCCAGTAGTAAGTGATGATGAGCACACGTTTCAAGAGCGAACGATGATTTGTTTTTCTTTGTGGTCGATTCTTTCCGCTAAACACAAAGTGAGCGCAAAGAAAACGCAAAGGATGAGAAAAAAAATTTTGACTGTCATCGGCACGCGACCGAACTACATTAAGGTGACGCAGTTTGAAAAAGAATTTTCAAAGTTTCCTGATGAATTCGAATATCGCCTGCTTCATACCGGACAACATTATGATCGCAACATGCGCGATATTTTTTTCGAGCAACTGAAGCTCAACAAAGTCGATTACGCTCTTGGAATTAATCGCGGAACGCCGGGTGCGCAGGTCGGCGAGATCATAATGAAAATGGACACGGTTCTTCAGGAATGGAAACCGGATATACTGATTGTAGTCGGTGATGTGAATTCAACGCTCGCTGCCTCTGTTGCTGCGAACAAAGCGAATGTAAAACTGGCTCATGTTGAAAGCGGATTGCGCAGCCATGATCCTGCAATGCCGGAAGAATGGAACCGCCTTGTCACCGATCAGCTCGCGAATATTTTGTTTGTAACTGAAAAATCAGGAAAAGAAAATTTGCTGAAGGAAGGGAAAAAAGAAGAGCAGATTTTTTTTGTGGGAAATACGATGATTGACACGCTTGTGGCTTTTGAAGATGACATCGAATCATCCGATGTACTTAAGAAATTGAAACTCGATGCCAACACTTATGTGCTGATGACGATTCATCGTCCTTCGAATGTGGATCAACAAAATTCATTAAAGAAACTCGCTGACCTCATTCAATTCGTTTCTGCGAAATACAAAGTGGTTTTTCCCATTCATCCGCGTTCGATGAAGAACATTGAAAAATTCGGAATGAAGAAAATGTTTTCTGAAAACAAAAATCTCCTGCTCATCGAGCCGCTCGATTATCTCTCTTTTCAGAAACTGATCAAGCATTGCAAACTCGTGATTACTGACAGCGGCGGCATTCAGGAAGAAACAACGTTTAGACAAATTCCGTGTCTCACCTTGAGAGAAAACACCGAACGACCCATCACGATTGAACTCGGAAGCAACGAACTCATTCCGTTTGAGCTTTCGGTTCTGGAAGAAAAAATTTCTTCTATTGAAAATGGATCATTCAAGAAAGGAACAATTCCTCCTCTGTGGGATGGAAAAGCGACAGAGAGAATTGTTGGAGTGCTGAGAGGAATTCTTTAAATATTTTGTCCCAAGTCAAATGACTTTAAACGCCACCTGATAAAAATTATTCACGGCACCCAGCAGCTCGAACTTCACGTAATAGGATTCACAGAAAAATTTGAAGGCGAAGCAAGGTCGTTTAAGACTTCCCTGTAACAAGATTCAAAGTTG
>Ga0335085_10000519_pt1 | contig 106924 bp, 96 predicted proteins | sample Lox_Sample_45_FD_206712 | JGI IMG/M metagenome (GOLD analysis project Ga0335085, IMG submission 206712) | Soil microbial communities from Loxahatchee National Wildlife Refuge, Florida, United States - Lox_Sample_4.5 | ecosystem: Environmental > Terrestrial > Soil > Wetlands | place: USA...
TGCAGCAGGCTGACTCCGATGCGATGAATTTTCGCGGCCAGTTCCGTTCCGGCGCGGATGGTCGATTCCGCTTCAGGTCCGTGAAGCCGTCGAGCTACCCGGTGCCGGCAGACGGCCCGGTCGGCAAAATGCTGCGCGCCCTCGCGCGCCATCCATACCGCCCCGCGCACGTTCACTTCAAGATCGCTGCGCCCGGCTACAAGACCCTGACGACTGCCCTGTACATCGCGGGCGATCCTTATCTCGACTCCGACGTGGTCTTTGGCGCCAGGAAATCTCTGGTCGTACGCTTCCGCCATTCCGGCGCCAACGGCGCATCGCCGGACACGATCGAATTCGATTTTGTTTTGAACCCCGATCGCGCGAAAAAGGCCAGGTCCGCAAAACGGTAGCGCCCCGCTTCGCGACCCTGTGCTTGCCTTTCGCGGCCGTAGTACAGTCGCGCCTCGATGCCGGATTCACAGACTGACGTAGAGCGAGAACCGCGCCGGCGCCGCCTGGTCATCGCCGGCGTGGTGGGCAACGTCCTTGAGTGGTACGACTTTTCGGTTTACGGATTTTTTGCTCCCGCCATCGGCGAGAACTTCTTCCCGTCGAAGAGCAAATCCGCCGAACTGATCGCCGCCTTCGGCGTGTTCGCGGCCGGCTTCCTGATGCGTCCGCTGGGCGCGTTGCTGTTCGGCTACATCGGGGACCATCGCGGCCGCGAGAAGGCCCTGATGCTGTCGGTTCTCGCGATGGCAGTGCCGACCTTCCTGATCGGTCTGCTGCCGACCCACGCCCAGGCCGGCGCGCTGGCCGCCGTACTGATGGTCATGCTTCGGCTGGTGCAGGGACTCTCCGTTGGCGGCGAATACACCACTTCCATCGTGTTTCTCATCGAGCAGGCGGGAGCGGGGAAGCGCGGCATGATGGGTGCCCTCGGCGTCGGCGGCGCCTACGCCGGCGTGATGCTGGGGTCTGCTGTCGGCACGCTGGTCGCGTGGCGGATGCCGACGGCGGCCCTGCTGGCATGGGGCTGGCGAATACCATTCCTCCTCGGAATCACGATTGGCATCGCCGGATACTGGTTGCGCCGCGAGCTGCGTTCTGCGGAACCGCCACTGCATGCGGCTGTTCCGATGATGGAGGTTTTGCGGTCGCATTGGCGACGCATCTTCCAGGTGACGGGCTTCAAGGTGCTGGATGCGGTCGGCTTCTACCTGATGTTCGTGTACTCGACGACCTATCTCGAAGAGGTCGTTGGATTGGCGCGCGGCAGAGCGATGGCGATAAACACCATCGGCATGGCGGGAGTATTGCTCGTGCTCCCGCTCGCGGGCCGGCTCTCCGATCGTTTCGGGCGAAAGCCGATTCTTATCGCGTCGTCAGCTGCGGTGATTCTGTTCTCGATGCAGCTGTTCAACCTGCTGTGGCATCCCGTCATCTCGATCCCGCTCATCGGCCAACTGGGGTTCGCCGTGATCATCGCAACCTTCAACGGCGCGGCGCCCGCCGCCGCCGTGGAGGCGTTTCCCGCCAGTGTCCGATGCAGCGGCGTGGCGATCAGCCATAACCTGGTGATGGCGATCTTCGGCGGCACCGCGCCGATGGTGGCCACTTACCTGATAGACCGGACCGGCAGCGAGATGGCGCCTCCGGCATACCTGATCGCCGCCGCCGCCGTTTCGCTGCTGTTCATCCTGACTCTGCGCGAGACCGCCAGAGCGCCGCTCGAATAAAAAAGGGGCGAGCACTGCTGCTCGCCCCTTCGACTACCTTGCTATCCTGGCGCGCCTAGAACGCGACCTGCTGGCCCTCGTTCTCACGCTGCTGCGCGAGGATGAGTCCGCGAGTCTGCTCGCGATACAACCGGGCATAGGTTCCGTTGCGGCGCAGCAAATCGGTATGCGTGCCGACTTCGGCGACGGTGCCGTGGTCGAGCGCGATAATCAGATCAGCGGTAACCGCGCTGCGCAGGCGATGCGCAATCAGGAACACCGTGCGGCCTTCCATCAGCCGCTCCATCGCCTCGTGAATCAGGTTTTCGGATTCCGAGTCGACGGCCGAGGTCGCTTCGTCGAGGATGACGATCTTCGAATCCTTCAGGAACGCGCGGGCGATCGCCAGGCGCTGACGCTGTCCGCCGGAAACCTTGACTCCTCGCTCGCCGATAACCGTGTCGAGCTTGTCAGGAGTCTGCTCAACGAATTCGCGCAGGTTGGCCTGCTCGAGCGCCTGCCACATCATCTCGTCCGTAGCATCCGGACGCGCATAGAGCAGGTTGTCACGCACGCTCGCGCTGAACAGAAGAGCATCCTGGGTGACCAGGCTGACGGCCTGGCGCAGCGACTTGAGCGTGTAGTGCCGGACGTCCTTGCCATCGAGCATCACGCGGCCGCCAGTGACGTCGTAGAATCGGGGAATCAGGCTGGCCAGCGTCGTCTTGCCGGCGCCGGAACGGCCCACCAGCGCGACCCGGTAGCCGCCCGGGATGTGCAGGTCGATGCCCTTCAGAACCTCACGGCGCTCCGAACCATCCGCGGTCGGGTAACCGAAGTGGACCCCTTCGAAATCCACGTTGCCACGTTTTACCGGGAACGCACGGGCCAGCGGATGGTCGGCGATTTCCGGCTTCTGGTCCAGGAAGGAGAACATCCGTTCGATGGCAGCCATCGAACCCGACATGATGATCGAAACCTGGGCAAAGTGCTCCAGCGGCATGTACAGGAACTGCATAAGGAAGAAAAACGCCATCAAGGTGCCGAGAGTGGTCGTACCCTGGACGATCATCAGCGCCCCGAAACACAGCACAATTGCGGGAGCCGTACGGGTCAGTAGCTGGATGAGCATTTCCTGCGATGCTGCAAGGCGGACCCTGTCCACCGAGCGCGAATACATCTCGCGGCCCTGCTTCTTGAAGCGATTCACCTCACGCTCTTCACCGCCAAACGACTTGACAGTGGTGGCGCCGACAACGCGTTCATGGACCTCGCCGGTGATCTCCTCGGCCTTCTCCTGCATCCGATGGCTGACCGCCTTGATGCGGGGCGAGAAGATGCGCATGAAAGCTACCCAGAACGGGAAGATCGCCAGCGCGACCAGCGCCAGCTTCCAGTCCATCGCGAACATGAGGGCGATAACGAGGATCAATGAGGCAGCGTCCGTCCATACATCGACGAACCCTGATTCGATCAGTTCGTTGGTGCGAGAAACGTCATTGAGAACCCGTGAAACAATTGCGCCCGCCGGATTGCGATCGAAGAATGAATGCGGGAGCCTCTGGAGATGGGCGAACAGTTTGCACTGCAGGTCGTAGATGAGCGAATGGCCCGCAAGGCCCGCCCAATAGTTGCGTAGATAGCTGGCCGCGGCCTGGATGCCGTAGAGTGCGAGTAACCCGATGCCCAGGGCGACCAGTTTGCCTTGAACCGCCGTGCCCAAGCCCAGCAAGCTCGCGACGGCTATGCACCAGTGATTGATGGCAAGGTTGATGTGGTCAGGTGACGGTTTGGCCGCAACCAGAAAGTCGATGACGTATTTGAACGCAAGCGGAAAAGCCAGCGGCAAGGTCATCTTGCCGACACCCGCCAGAGCCGCGCCCGCCACCAACTTCGCGTGCGGCTTCAAATAGGACAGAAACCTAAGCATCGGATGCTTCGAGGATTCTTCAAGTTTGCCGTCCATTTTCCTAAAACGCCTTTCGTTTTCTGTGGGCATCGCTACCCCAAGCACTTGCCCGGGTAGCTGCAATCGGCGTGCCCTCCTATATTCTTCTGGTTGGGTTGAAATACCCTCGGGTTTTGGGCGATATTTCGTGTCGGCGCTGCACCATCACGCAATCGGGATAACGCAATTGGTGAAGCCCGATTGCTCAACTGGTGCAGACGCTTTCGGGCGGTACGCCAGGGGCGGCGTGGTGGCGGTACTAACACCAAAACAAAACGGTAATTTAGAAAGCGGGCCCGTGGTCGCTAGTCGCTAGAGACGCGATGACGGCCGCTGGCACCGATGCGTCCCGATCCGGCAGCTTGGCCGCTGACACAACTCCGTCCTCCGCGGAAATCTTCGCGACGATCTCGGCAATCGTCATCCTGCTCATCTACCAAGGCTACACCCTGTCCATTCCCGGAATTGCCTCGCCGTGGATCTCCAAGACTTTCGATCTGAGCCAGGCGGAACTGGCGAAGCTCTTTGCGTGGATGTCGCTATCGGCGTTCGGCTCGCTGGCACTCGCGCGATGGGCCGATAGAGTCGGCCGCCGCCGCATCATCCTCCTCGGCATGGTGCTGTCTCCCTTGCTCTCGCTCGCCAGTGCGATTGCGCCCGGTCCGGTGTCATTCGCCGCATACCAGATTTTGATTTCCGCCTTGCTCGGAGGGTCGGTCACCTCCGCCGTCGCGCTCCTCGCCGAGGAGCTTCCGGTCAAGCAGCGCGCTCGCGGACAAGCCGCGGCAGCGACTGCCAGTGCGATTGGCGGCGTACTTGGCTATTTCGTCATCCCTGTGCTGCTTCGGGTCGGCTACTCGTGGCGATGGTTGTTTGCGCCATCGGTAGCGGGAATTCTTCTGCTATGGCCCGTGACCCGGATGCTGCCCGAGACGGAATGGGCCGAGCAGCGCTCCAAGGGAACCATCACCAAGAGCCGCATCTACGACGTGTTCCATCCGATTTACCGCAGGCGCGCGATCGCGCTGATCACCAACGCGGCGCTTGCCACGGTCGCGGGTACGGCGGTGAACGGATGGCTCTACTACGAAGCCGTATCCATCATCGGACTCTCGCCGGAAAAGGCGAGCACGCTGGTCGTCACCGGCATGCTGGTTGGGATGCTCGGATTTCCGATCGGCGCATGGACGTCGGAACGATTCGGACGCGTCCCCACCGTTGCGTACTTCGGAGGCGCGGCGTGGTTTGGCGCGATCGCGTTTTACTGGTACCCCAACGTCTCGTTTGCATTGCCGATGGTCTGGCTCACTTCGATTTACTGCTGGTTCAAGGTCGGGTCGGGGATCATGACGGTCGGCGCCAACGCCTCGGCCACCGAGCTTTTCCCGGCAGCGCTGCGTTCCACCATGATGGGATGGCAAATGATCGTCGGCGCGGTCTTCTCGATGCTCGCGCAGGCGATGATCGCGGCGTTGATCAAACCTCTCGGCGGACTGACTAACGTCATCGGGTACCTCGCGCTGCTGGGTCTCCCCAGCGCATTGATCTTCGGCTTGTTCATCGATGAGACTCGCGGCTTGCCTCTCAAGGTCGCCGCCAAGGAAGACGAGTGGGAGAAGGTCCCGCATCGCACGACGCTGGTGACCCCGGCGGCGCAGAAAAACCCGTCATGACGCGCCGCGCAAGACCAATCAGGCTTCTGGCTGCCGCCGGCATCGTCACGCTGATGCTTGGTCTGTGTGCGACCGCGACCGCGGCCCGCATTCGCCGGCATCATCGACCCACTCCCACTCTCACGCCGACCGCGACCCCGACGGTGGTCCTGCGCCCGGTCGTGCTGATCACCGGCGGCACCGGTTTGATCGACGTGCCGACCGGGCAGAGCCCGGCGGTGCTCGACAGCGCTGAAATCTACGATGTTGAAACCGGTCAATTCCTCCCGGTGCAGAAGATGGACGCCCGCCGAGACCACCAGGACGCAGCCCTGCTGCCCGACGGAAACGTGCTGGTCGTCGGTGGAGTGGACGAGGTCCTGATCCCTACCATCAACTTTCCCGGGCCGGTAATGCCCTGGATTCTCAAGTCCGCGGAAATCTTCTCTACCGAGGGAGGATTCGGAAAAACCGACTCGATGATCGATGCGCGCGACGAGCCGACCGCAACCCTTCTCAGGAACGGGAAGGTCCTCGTGGTGGGCGGCAGCACCGACGCCGCAGAACTGTTCGACCCCCGGACAGGGAAGTTCACCCAGACCGGATCGATGAAGGTCAGCCGTTACCGCCAGACCGCGACCATGCTCGAGGACGGCAAGGTTCTCATCGCGGGCGGCGGCGATCGCAAGGCCGAGTACTACAACCCCGCCAACGGCAAGTTCTTCGTGACAGGCTCGATGGCCACCGATCGCATCTATCACACCGCGACCCTCTTGCCCGACGGCCACGTCCTGATCGCGGGCGGCAGTCCTTTCTCCCGGAACGCCGCTCTCGATACGACCGAGGTCTTCAATCCCAGGACGGGGCTCTTCAAGGCGGGCCCCAGGATGAAAGAGGCCAGGGCGGGGCACACCGCAACCCTGATGAAGAATGACCGCGTATTGATCGCGGGCGGCCACAACGACAATTCCGCCGAAATTTACGACCCGCCGAAAGGAACCTTTGCGCTGACCGGTGAGATGAGTTCGGGGCGCTACGGCCATACCGCCACGCTGTTGCCGGACGGCAAGGTATTGGTAGCCGGCGGACTCGACGTCACTTTCAAACCGCTGGACACCGCGGAGCTGTACGATCCGCAGACCGGCAAGTTCACCTCGGCCGGCACGATGACCGCGGCGCGGGCGGGGCACACCGCAACCCTCGTCTACGTGCAATGGCCGGTGAAGTGGATCCTGCCGACTCCCACCGCGACGCCCACTCCGACTCCCACCGAAACCGCCACTCCAACGCCAACCCTGACCGCGACGCCGACCGCCAGCTCTACTCCAACGGCCTCGGTGACTCCCACGGGCACCGTGCGCGCAACCGCTACGGCATCGCACCTGCCCGTCAAAAAGACTCCGATTGCCACCGTCACGCCCAAGCCGTCGACGCCCGTCGCGACGGCATCGATCACGCCCGCGCGGGCGGTCGCATCGCATGCGGAGAGCGCGTCGCCGACCCCGGCCACCACGCCATCGATGACGGTGGCTGCAACGGTAACGAATGCGGCCACCGCCACGGCGAGCGCAAGCCCATCTCCGGCCGAAACGCCGGCGGATGCGACTCCGACCGCTACGGCGACGGCTGATTCAACGCCTGTTCCTGCCGTGGCGCCCTCATCGAGTCCGACGGCGCCGTGACGCGTCCAGCCTTGTCTGCTCGAATGCAGCACAAGGCCCCATGACAGCGAGTCAGTCTCCTAGTGTCGGATATTGATTTCGACGTCGCCGGTGCGATCGAGGACTTCAACTGCGGCGGCGTTGCTTGGTAGCCGCTGGAAGTTGAGCGAAACCGTACCCTTGCCGACCTTCAGGTTCTCGACCTTAATCCATTCGATCCACTTCGGCAGCATCGGGGTATCGATAGACACATGGTTTTCGAAAGCCAGGATTCGCATTCCCAGGATCGCCTGCAGGATCAGGAACACGCTCGCCGCGGACCACGCCTGCGGATGACACGCAACCGGATATGGAACCGGGCCGAGTCGCGGCTCGCGGCTGAACCCGCAGAACAATTCCGGCAAGCTCCCCTGGCGAAAGCTGATGGCGGCATCCAGCAGCCCCTCGAGGATACGAATGACGCCCGAACGATTGCGGCATCGCGCCATCCCGAGTGCGGCCATCGCGTTGTCGTGCGGCCATACCGATCCATTGTGATAGCTCATCGGGTTGTAGCGCTGCTCGCTGTCGCTCAAGGTCCGCACGCCCCATCCCGTGAACATGTCGTCGCGTAGCAGCCGCTCCGAGAGCGCCTTCCCGCGATCTCCATCGATGATTCCGGTAGCGAGGCAGTGCGCTGCGTTGGAACTCATCACCTTGCACGGCTTCTTGTCGCCATCGAGCGCGAGTGCGACCGCCTGCTTCTCCTCCATCCAGAAATCGCGATTGAATTTTTCCTTGAGTGCCACGGCGCGCTGGGTCAGCTTTGCGGCGACGTCCGTCTTGCCGAGCCGCGTCGCGATGCCGGCGATCTCGGTGTATGCGCCGTAGACGTAACCCTGTACCTCGCACAGTGCGATGGGCGCCTTCGCGAGTTCTCCGTTCTCATGGGAAATCGAATCGAAGGAATCCTTCCATCCCTGGTTGGACAGCCCCTGCGGGGTTTCGCGCATGTATTCGACGAAGCCGTCGCCATCGCGATCGCCCCACTTCTCGATCCACTCCAGCGCGCGTTCCACGTTCGACCACAAGTCGGTGGCGAGCTTGAGGTCGCCGGTTATCGATACGTAAAGCCCGATCAGCCACAGGAACAGCGGGGTTGCATCGATTGTCCCGTAGTAGCGGCCGAACGGAATCTCGCCCGTCGCAGCCATCTCGCCGGCGCGCATCTCGTGGATGATCTTGCCTGGTTGCTCGTCGCGGGCTTCGTCGACCTTGGTGCCCTGCAGCGATGCGAGCATCCTGAGCGTTCGCCCCGTGATGTCGGGGTTGAATTGCACAACCGAGAGGGCGGTGATGATGCTGTCGCGGCCAAACAACGTGGCAAACCACGGAATACCGGCCATGATGAAGGAGCCCTGCGAGGTCTGCCCGATGATCGAGGTCAGGTCGGCGGCGGAGCGCTGAAGCAGGAGGTCGAAGAGTTCGTGGCTGCAGCTGATCTTTGCCCATCCGCTGCGCGCGGTTGCGATCTCGTCGTGGCGCGATCCGAGTGCGGCCTGGAAATCGCCGGGACGTTTGACCACCGCCGCGGGCGTCTTCGTCGGCTCCTCGATTCCGCAGTTGATCCGCACCTCCATCTTGATGCACTCGTCGGCCTTCATTTCGAGGAAGTAAGCGGCGCGCCGGTCCGTCAGCACCTTGGGTGCGGGGTCAAAAGATATTTCGGTGAACCGGGTAACATCGTCGAGCCCGCGATAACGGAACCGGATCTTGCCGTCTTTCGTCTCAGTCGGAAAATCCTGGCCGCGCTTGGCGCGCTTGACGCCGCGAACCTCGAATAGATCGGCGAAATCGACCCCAAACCTCAGATCAAACGGCAGTTCTGCCCTGGCGTGCGAGTAATTGCTGATGACGAGGCGATGGTACAGGGCGGCGTTGACGATCACCCAGCTGCGCTCGATCTGAATCGAGTTGCGGGGCAGCTCGATCTTTTCGTCGTCTCCCGCCAAATCCGGATTGGTCAGGTTGACGCGCAGCTCCGCCTTGTCATCGCTCAAGTAGGAATTGAGGTAATAGGGCGCCTGCTCCGCGATCGTCATCTCGAAGCCGGAAAGAAAACGCGTGTCCTTGTAAAAGAAACCCAGCGCCTCGAGCGGAGACTCCGCAATATCGCCGCCGACCTCGAACACCGCGAAGCTCTGCGCATCCGCGAGGACCCGCGTCTCGCGCCGCGAAGTTAAGGACGAGGCGAGGACGTAGAAGTTCGATCCAACCTTGAGTACGGTCTGGGCCTTCCTGGGGGCGGGCGGAGCCTTGCGCGCTGGTTTGGCGCCGGCCCTGGTCGCGGATTTGCTCGGAGTTTTTCCCATCTTGGTTTGGACCTATCGTTTCCTTCTCGCCGACTTCCTTTTGGTCTGGGCGATCAACCGTGCATACACCCGCTCGTAAGCTTGCGCCATCTTTGCAACCGTGAAGCGGCGATCGAACTCGGCGCGAACCTGCGCCCGCGGCATCTCGATTGCCTTGCGTGTGCTCTCCACCAGCTCATCGACTGGGCTCGCGATGTAGCCGCTGACTCCGGGTTTAATGATTTCGGGCACGGATCCGCACGGACGCGTTACGACCGGCGTGCCACACGCCATGGCTTCGATCATCGCCAGTCCGAACGGCTCCGGCCAATCGATCGTGAACAGCAGCGCCATCGCGTTGCCGAGAAATTCACTCTTCTCGACCTCGGTAATCTCGCCGATGTATTCGATGTCGGGCGGCGACAGTTGAGGCTTGACCACGGCGTCGTAGTAGTCCTGGTCCACTACGTCGACTTTGGCCGCGATCTTGAGGGGGATCCCGAGTTTGCGCGCGATCTCGATAGCCAGGTCTGGTCGCTTTTCCGGCGAGATCCGGCCGAGGAACGCGAGGTACTTTCCCGGTCCCGCGCTGAAATGAAGATGATCATCGGGCAGCCCGTGATAAACCGTCGCTTTCCAGTTCAGGAACGGCAACGGCCTGCGCTGAGCATCGCTGATCGAGACGACTGGAATTTTGCGGTAACGCGAGTAAACCGGCCGCCAGGGTTCGATATCCAGCCGCCCGTGCAGAGTGGTTACCGAGGCGACCTTCGGCGATAACTCGGCGAACGGGAAGGTCCAGTAGTCGATATGCCCGTGGATGATGTCGAAATGATCGGCGCCCATCTTGTACGCGTCGCTGATCATCGGGAAATGCAGAAAGATGCCATGCTCGGGAACGCCGGCCAGGCGCAACGATTCCGGCCCCGGATGGAGCTTGGCCCTGGTTTCCGAGTCGCCTGAAGCGAACAGCGTCACCTTGTGGCCGCGGCGTACCAGTTCCTCCGTCAGATAGGAAACCACCCGCTCGGTGCCGCCGTAGAGTTTCGGCGGTACGCGTTCGTAGAGAGGCGCGAGTTGCGCGATTCGTAGCGGCTTGAAATCGGAGCGCGACGCTTTGGTCTTGCCCACTCTCTTGGTAGCCAATCCTGACACCCCTCTCGGTAGAGCCCGACCTGCCCCCTGCGGGATTCCCACGGTTCCTCATATAAGCATGGAGCGTGAGCGACTGGAACGCCGCACCGGCCGGACGGCGTTGAGAAGCTGTGGCCCTTCTTTTTCGGCTTTCCGCTGGCTCGGCGTATGGGTCTCTCGCCCGCGCTACCGAACGAGCTCATTGCCAGGCTGTGGCGGCGCCGTGCCTTTTCACGATTGGTGCCGGCGGTTAGTTTGGTTGATGGGAGAGCAGATCGATGAACTCAGTAGTTGAAAACGCCGCCGCCCTCTCTCGGCGCCTCGCGCAGGGAGAGACGCTCCCGGCGATCTGGTACACCGATCCCGCAATCTTCGCGGCCGAGAGCGCCCGCATCCTGTCGAGCACGTGGCAGTATGTTGGTCACACCGGGCAGGTGCAGAAGCCGGGAGATTTTTTTACCGCGCAACTCGGTACGATTCCGGTTGTCGTCACCCGCGATGAGCACGGCGGCCTGCATGCGATGGCCAATGTCTGCCGGCATCGAGGCAGCGAAGTCGTGCTCGAATGCGCCGGCAATCGCAGGACGCTGCAGTGTCACTATCATGGATGGACTTACAACCTCGACGGCACCTTGCGCGCGGCGCCGCGGGCGAGTGAGCAGACGTCATTCGTGAAGGAGAATTTGCCGCTGCTTCGATTTGCGGTTGAGAGCTGGGGTCCGATGATCTTTGTAAATCCCGCGCGTGACGCGGGCTCGCTGCGTGAAATGATCGGGACGCTCCCCGGATTATTCGAGCGCGCGGGGGTCGAGCTCGAGAAGCTCCGGATGATCCGGCGCGACGTCTACGACATAGCCTCGAACTGGAAGATCGTCATCGAGAACTTCAACGAGTGTTACCACTGCCCGGTCGCGCACCCCAGGTTCTCCGAATTGATCGATACCGACACCTACAGTTCAGACACGGGCAACGAATTCTTTTCCAGCTACCACGGACCGATCGTCGGGGTGCCGGGCGCGAGCGTGAACTATGCGACCTTGTGGCCGACCGTGATGTTCTCGCTTTCGGCGAAGCCGCACGCGATGCAGGTGTTACGCACGTGGCCGCTCGATGTCGGCCACACGAGGGAAACAATCGACTACTTCTTCGCGGATGATGCGACCGAAACCGGGATTCGGGAATACGTGGAACTCAGCGATCTCGTCCAGCGCGAGGACATCGTGCTGTGCGAATCGGTGCAACGCGGCCTCGGTTCCGGCGTTATCGATCACGGCGAGCTGATGCTCTCGCGCGAACGCGGCATCCAGCACTTCCAGCGCCTGGTCTATCGCTACGTGAGCGGAGAGCAGGGTCAGTCTTCGGCAATCGCGACGAGATAAACGGACCGATCGGGCATGCGGTACGCGCGCGTGTAGGGCGCCCAGCCATCGACGCGCTCGATCAGCTCCGGCTCGCCGTCGATGCCCTCGAGGACTTCTTCCCAGTCCTCCACTTCCGCATCGGGAATGCGATGGTACTTGCCGTTGCGCGCAAACACCATGACGCATCGGATCATCGTGGTGTCCCCCTCCGAAAAGCCTCAGGAGATACGGTCGAGCACGACCACCGGAATCTGCCGCGCGGTCTTCTTCTTGTAGTCGTTGAACACCGGCATCAGTGTCGCTTGCTGATTGAACAGCCGCTCGCGCTCGGCGCCCGACGCGATCGAGGCCCTGGCCTGGAATTTCTCGGCTCCAATCTCGAGTGTCACAATCGGGTTGGCGACAAGGTTGTGGTACCAGGACGGATTTTTCGGACTGCCTGCGAACGACGCGATGATCACGTACTTGTTGCCGTCGCGGGTATACACCAGCGGGTGAACATAGGGTTTTCCGCTCTTCGCGCCCTTGGTAGTGAGCAGGACCATCGGCGCGCCGGCAAACTGGCCGCCGACCTTGCCCGCGTTGGACCTGAACTCCTCGATAACCTTCTGGTTGAAATCATTCATCGCCATGAACGTCGCTCCCGAGGTTGAAGTACCGCGAGCATAGCCCAATCGCATCGCGACGCACAGGTTCTAACTTCCAGCGGTCGTTGCGGCCGCATCACCATCGAGCTTTGAGTATTTCGAGGTTCCGCGCGCGAATCTGATGAACGCGATCGTGTCGTAGAGGCCGTGGGCGAAGATTACCGTCCACAGATTGTAGCCGCCGATCACGAACAGAACGCCGAACAGGATGGAGAGTTGCGCGATGATCACCATCGCGCGCGGTCCCTGGTAGTAGTGGATAAGGCCTGCGCCGGCCGCTGCCGCGAGGACCGCGGGAACGGTCGCAATCGGTCCCCCCGGAGATCCGCCCAACAACACGGCGAGCGACTTCAACACGATTCCCCGGAACGCGAGCTCCTCCAGAAATCCGCCGAGAATCCAGGCCACCGCGATTCCGGCGACCAGCTTGGCCAGCGATTCCTGGATCGCCCGAAACGACTGTAGCGTCGGCGGTTTCTTGAACCATCTCGTCGCCAACCTGTCCGCGATCGGGCTGTAAGCGAACATCAAGGCGGTCCACATTGCCGCGAGCGCGATTGTCCTGGGCCACGAATCCGGCAGCCCGAGACCGACCACGTTCGGGGATGCCTTTCCGAGAGCAATCATCGCGCCGGTGTACCCGCCGAGCATGACCAGGCCGCCGATCAAAACCACGGTCGAGCGGCGAAACTTGATCGCAACCAGCGCAAGCCATGCGGCAGTAAGTGCGAGGGCGATGATTTGAAAGGAGTCCATTCCATTGATTCTTCCCAATCGCGAACAAACCTACAAATCCGCGGCTCGCCTCTCTTATTCCCGTGCTGAATCTTGGCATCTTCGTGAATTTCACCGGGGCAAGGATCGTCCTATGCCTCATCGACGCGCCACTTGAAGAAAAAAGTGGCGCTGCTGTCTTTAGCTACTAGTATCGACTTCAGGTTTCGCCGGGAGGGACAGTCCTGAGGACCGAGCAACCAGGGTATCGCCGATCTCGCATCTGCCTTTTGTTCGTCAGCGCGATCCTCACGTTCTTGTACGGTTCCTCATTGGCCGCGACGGCGGCCGGGATTGAGGTGACGCCCAATATTGGTGTCCCGGCCAGTTCGGGAGATGGCACTGTAAGCACGACCCCGGACAAGGCTCGGCTTCGCAAGCCGACCCCGACCAAAACTCCGAAGCCAACCAGAACCGCAAAACCGACCAAGACCCCGAAACCCACAAAGACGCCCAAGCCGACCAGGACCGCAACGCCGACTCGGACTCCTAAACCCAGGACTCCAACTCCAACGAGGACTCCTAGACCAACCAGGACGCCGACTTCGACACGCACACCCAGGCCGAAGACTCCGACCCCGACCAAAACCGCGAAGCCGACCCGTACAGCTACACCGACCAGGACGCCGAAACGGAGCAAGACTCCAACGCCAACCTCGACCCGAACTCCGACGCCGACTGGTACGCGCACCGCGACGCCCACCAGGACTTCGACCGCCACTCCCACCAGGACCGCGACCGCGACGCCGACGTCGACTAACACCGCAGCCCCTACTCCGACTGCGACCGCCACCGCCGCGGCATCGTGTTCCGCGGGGCAGCGCGAGATCGATATCACCAACAGCAGCAGTCAGCCGATTTGGATCGGCAACGGCGGCGGTATCATTCGCTCGCTATGCGTGATCAACAACGGCGCATCCAACTGCCTGGCGACGACGGTCCATGCCGATGGCACCTGCGCGTGCGGTTCGACGCAGGGAGTTCTGGAGTGTCCGGGAACGGCCAGCCCGACCGCAGCGGGGACCAGCGATCTGTACTGCTCCTGCAACCAGGATTCCGATTGCGGCGCGGGGGCCGCATGCAATACCTCGAGTCATTTGTGCTTTTACGCGCTGCCGTCGCCGACGAGTTTTACCGGCTTCGCACCATCGAGTCCGTGGAACTGGGAGCTGCCTGCCGCGGGCGACACCGCAAGCTTCTGCCTCTCGCATCCGGGCGTGACCTACAACGGCAATAGCATCCCGGCGCAGGTGTGGTGGAGCGGTAACGTGTTTGCGCGCACCGGATGTCAACCTGATGGCACCAGCTGTCTCACGGGAGACTGCACCAATCACCCGAACTCATCCTGCTCCGCGGGAACCGGCGGAAATCAGCCCGCGAGCCTGGCCGAAATCACGATGCAATCGACCGCGACCGACTACTACGACGTGTCGGTGATCAACGGCGCGAACGTGGGCGTGGAGTTCGGGCCGATCGCAGGACCAACCCAGGCCCCGGGCAACGTGCCGCCGCAATACTGGTGCGCAACGCCGGGCAGCGGATGCAGCTACGACTTTGGAAAATACGCGACGAACGTGCCGCTTCCCTCGGCGAGCAACCCCACCGACTACACGACCACGCTGATGCTCGCTGAGTCCGCGTGTACGGTCGGGACTGGCAATCCTCGCGCGGGGCAACCGCCGACGGGATGCCCCGCGTTCGTCGACCCGCAAGGCGACGCATATTCCTGTTCGGGCGCCGCCAATGCGCGCAACGGCGCGTGCTACAAGACCTGTTCTTCAGACTCTCAATGCCCGGGCAATCTTCATTGCTTGCAGGCGGGCGACGGCAATTCCTATTGCCAATGTGCCGCGCAGAGCGATTGTGGAACCGGGCAATATTGCGGGACGCAACTTGTTCCCGGATTGGGTAGTTCGACTCTCTCGCCGCAGCTCTACCTGCAGCAATGCGGGAGCTTCGAAGGATGGTGGACGGCGGACACCTTGTGCGGGAACGTGAACACGATCGTGGGCGCGCCACCGCCGGGGAAACCCGCACTCAATTGTCGAGCTGGTCTCACCGATGGTGACGGCAAGACTACCAACATCGCGAGCCTGCTCGAATGCGCAACATTCTCCAGCAGCGCACCCGGCGGCGTCGCGGGAAATCCCGCCAATGCCAGCTCCTGCTACAACTCGGTCGCTGGAGCAAGCGCGGGATGCTGCGGATGCGCCACCGATCCGTCGAATCCGCTCTCGGATCTATGGCCGTCCGCGTCCGCGGGATGCGTCAACAACAATTCGACGTGGGCATCGCAGGTGCAGCCGCTGGTCGCGATTTTGAAGCAGGCCTGCCCAACCGCATACAGCTATCCTTACGACGACTTCACGAGCACTTTCCAATGCCATGGGCAGGGCGCATCGAACCTGGTCGGGTACGCGATCACATTCACTGATTTGCCGGCGCCGACTTCGAAGTAAAGCCTCTTGAATCGCGCGCGCTTCCCCCTTCGCCAGGGTTCCGTGGGATAGGTCGCTTCGCGCTGAAGAAGTACCCACCCCTTCCGCGCATCGGAATGCGCGGCGTCCTGGCCCTGTCAGGGTGAGGCTTCAGGATGGGGAGAAGTTAAGGAGTGTCCTCGTCCTTCAGGGAGAGTCGTTCAGTTGAACGGTGGGATGACCTGTTGGGCTACGCAGCTCGTATCAGGTGAGGTGGGGTTCGCGAGGAATGACTGGAACACGCTCTCGGCGCATTGGTTCTGCGCCGTGACGAGATGGCCTATGCCCGGAATGATGATGGTCGTCGAGTTGGACAGCGTCTTGGCAACGTAGGTCGCCCACATCGGGGAAGTCTTGCCGTCGAAACTGCCATCTATCACCAGCGTCGGAATGCTGCTGGTGGTGATATCCCTGATGGAGGCGGGCGCTTTGGGAACATCCCATACTCCGCAATCTCCGGTCGCGAATGGAAGTTGCGGCGCTTGCTCAAGAACTGACTGCGGATAGTCGGGGAACGCGATCAGGCCTTGTTTGAGTATTTCTGATTGCGGCTGGTATGGGATCCATTCGCTGCAGAACACTCCAAAGGTCAGGCCATAACCCTGGGTGCTTTCGTTCGCCGGATTCGCGATTGCGGCCTGGTTGGCTGCAATCTGAACCGGATCGCCGTTGACCAGCTCCTGCACGGCCGAGGGTACTGCCGCGAAACGTGAGCGGCCGCCCGTTACAAACCAGTTCACCAGCGCACCGCCATCCAGCACGACCGTGACGGGCGGACCGCCGGGAGTGTACGTACTGGTGGTGGTCAACGGATTCGCTTCGAGCTGCTGCACCTGGTTCGTGAACTTGCTCCTTACGTCTCCATAATTAGCGGCACAGGCGGGCTGCGCGGCACATGCATCAAATAGATTGTTGAATCCCTCGCCGGCACTGCTCCAGGTCCATCCGAGGCTCGCGACACTGGGGGGCGTGATCGAGTCGATCGTCACGGTCGCCAGGTCCTGCGGATGTATACGCATCAGAGTGAGAGCAACGTAGGTTCCGTACGAAGTTCCGAAGATGCTCCACTTGTGCACCTTCAGAAGCCTCTTCAAGTCCATGAAATCGGCGATGTTCTCGAAGGTGTTGTACGCGCTGAGATCGACTCCATCCGAGACGAGCCGATCGTGACAGGCCTTGGTTGCCGCGACGTGCAGCGTCCCGGTCGACGGCGCATCGTAGACCAGGCTCACCGCCTCGGCGTTGAATTTGTCGATTTCGGGACACAGCAGCGCGGGAGTGGCATCGAGGGTTCCACGCTGGGACAGGACGATGAGATCCTGGGTCTGGTTCAGTGCCGGAACCAGAAATTCGATGTCTCCCATCGCGTCGCCGCCCGGACCACCGGTTATGTAGAAAAGAGGTTCATGTTGCGGGGGCTGGGCTACCGAAGGAATTATCGCGACGGAAATGCTGATAGTCCTTCCGTTCGCCTTGTGACGATTCTCCGGAACGATCAACTGTCCGCATTGCGCATTGGCGAAGGCAGGGGTTCCAATTACCCGCGATGGGCACGCGCCGGGCACGAACTTGGAGGACGCGACGGCTGACGATGAACTTCCCGATGATCCTCCTCCACAGGCAGCGAGAACAAAAATCAGAGCGGCCGCCAATGGCGCGATGCGCGCTCGTTGCATCGATCGCAAACTACTCATGCGCATCTCCAAAACGTGGACGCAGAACCACCATGCTCTCGGTTGAGCTACAAATCGCTAGTTGAATGGAACGTTGGTCAAACTTGCAGCACAGCTCGTGTCCGGCGCCATAGGATTCGCGAGGAACGACGCCACGATGTCCTGCGCGCACTGCCTGGAAGGCGCATCCGGCGGCATCTGGATCTGGAACAGCGCTCCATGTCCCGAGCTGGGTATCGTAACCACCGTCGAATCCTGAAGAGTGCCGGCCGCGTAGATACCCCACTGCGGCGCGCTCTTTCCGTCGAAGCTTCCATTCAGCACCAGGGTGGGAATTGAGCTGACCGTGATCTGGCGCACCGTGCCGGAGGCCGCAGGCACGTTCCACACCTGGCAATCTTCTGTCATGAACGGGAGGCCGGGAGGCTGGGCCAGCACGGTTTGCGGAAACGCCGGGAATGCCAGGTTCCCCTGCACCAGGATTTGCGAGGTGGGCTCAAACGGCACCCATTCACTGCAGATCACGTCATAAAAGGGGCCGTAGCCCGTTGCTCCGAACCCGGCAGGATTCGCCGCGAGGGCGCGCGTCTGGGCGATCTGCGTCGGCGTGCCATTCACCAATTGTTGAATCGACGCCGCAAGGTCTGCGATTGGGGTGACGGGATCGGGAATTGAGGCTATCCAATTGAGTATCGCGCCGCCGTCGAGTACCACGTCCGTAGTATCGGTGGTGCCCGGAATCTGCACGTCATGTACGGTCAATGGATTGGCTTCGAGTTGCTGGACCTGTGCCGTGAACTTAGCTTCCAGGTCTCCATAGGTCGCGACGCAGTTCGGCTGATTGGCGCAGGCGGCGAAGACGTTATGGACAGCTTCATTCGCGTTGGTCCAGGTCCATCCCAGGGTCACCGCGCTGGGAGGCAGGACCGCATCGATCATCACGCTGCGGATGCCTTCCGGATGATCGCGCAGCAGGGTGAGCGCGACCTCGGTGCCATACGACAATCCGTAAACGTTCCACTCTTTGATCTTGAGGGCTTTGCGCAGGTCCGCGAAGTCGGCTGCATCTTCCGCGGTGTTGAAGTTGCCCAGATTGACTCCCTGGCGCACCAGACGATCGTGGCATGTCTGGACGGCAGCAACGTGCTGGTTCTTGTTGGCATCCGAATCGTAGGGCAAAAGAACCGCTGCGGCGAAAGCTTGATCGATTTCGGGACAGGTCAGCTCGGGCACGGTATAGAGATTTCCGCGCTGGTTCATGATGATTAGTTCGCGCCGCTGATTGAGGCCCACGTCGACGAGCTGTTGCGCTTGCGCGATCGCGTTCGCTCCCGGACCACCCGCCATATAGACGACGGGATCCGGCTGGCTGGGCTCCTTCGAAAGCGAAGGGACGATCGCGACCGGCAGTTGAACCGTGCCTTGTTTCTTGTCGCCGCGATTTTGTGGCGCGGTCAGCGTTCCGCAGGTCGCATTGAGTTTCGACAATGCGTCTGCCTCCGGCGACGGGCAGGGTCCGGGCTTGAACGTGGCCGATGTCCCGCCGCCGGACGAGCCTCCCGAGGAGCTCGAACCACCGCAGGCGGCGCATCCCAGAGCCAAAGCAAGCGCGAGCGCGCCCGCCCTCCACGACAGACGACTACAAAGTTTCATGGGCACCCTGGCTGGAAGCGATCTCTGATTCTCAATCCCGGACGAAACATGATCCGCGAAGGCCGCAATCATTGTTCTGTGTCTTCTTATAGTCAAGTCCGATTCTTTCCCCGGACAGGCCGCGTCACGCATCGGACGTGAAATGGATCGAGAATATTCAAGCCGGCGGGAAGGAAGACAATGACCGATGGTGCGGACTCGGCGGCCGCCGCTCCCAAGATGCGGCGATCAACGCCGCGGCCGGTCGGCAGAAATGAGCGCGAGCCGTGCGCTCACCGCAGTCGGCCCATCACGAAATCATCGATGGTTGTCGTAGCGAGCACCGTCCCGTCTTTGGCGACGATGTCGAACACGTTTCCGTCGACCGCCTCGCAGAGAAACAGCACCGCCGCGCCGTCGGCGCCGCCGTATTCCATGTGAATTTCGCCCGCGGGACTCTGTCCCTGGAAGCCGGGCCGGCGAGTCTTGTGGAGTGTCTGGTACTCGGTGGTCTCTACAATATGATGCTCACCCTGCAGCACGCGCGTCACGGTGCGGCCGAGATGTCGATGGTAGTGGCAGTAGAAGTTCGGCGCCCATTTCGCGATGAACTCGATCAGGCCTGCAGCGCGATCAACGTTGGTGACTGCGACTGAATAATCGATCGGGTAGTCAAAGCGCGGGCTGCCCGTCAGATGCTGCCAATCAAGATGATTTGATTGCAGGTGAGACAACGGGTCTGCGGAAAATTTCTCGATTAGTCGCTCAGGCGTGGCTGCTCGATCGTTCATCTGCATAGCCATCCTCTACTCGCTTCGCGGCCGGCTGAGAAGGCTCAAACCATTCACACTCCGAATAGTCATCAGAGGCGTCAGTTGCCTGGTTGGGTCTTCACTCAAGCGGCATAGTGGCGCACGCCAAGCGCTTGCGGAACCGTCTGTCCCGTTTCAGGTGCCACTCGCGGCTCATGGCCTCGCGGCGTGTCGCGTGCTTTTCCGCATACAGCAACGCCCAGAGCCATCCGCGCGTTGATCGGGCGCCGGTGCCCGCATTGTGCCGGTTGAGTCGTCGGTCCAGGTCCGTTGTCCAGCCGACGTAAGTTCGAAACCCGGTTTCTCCCAAACTACCCAGAACGTAGACGAAGCATTCCACGGCATCGATTTTACTAGAAGGCATGATTCAGGTCGTGACGGTGGGGTTTGCCGCGCGGACAACAGGAGCCGCAAACCATCGGAGTAGGCTCTTCCTCGACGATCCGGGAAACGCGACCATCGAATTCCGCATCCGAACTGCTTGCCTCGATTGCACGCAATACTTCCTGTTCAAATGCGATGTGCGTTGCAAGCGAATAGAGAGGTGCCGCGTCCGGAGCGGCCGTCTCGCACCTGCTGCACCTGAATAGCCCGGAAGATTCATCCTCGGCGAGGGGAATCACCAGCCATCGACAACCCTCTGCCTCCAGGCGCTGGAGGTGCTCAATGAACGCTTGCCGGTCTTTGAAAAGTGCGGCCTTGTTCCACATCGATTCGAGTTCTCAAACTTCATTCCACCTGTGGGATTTGCGCCGAAAGCCCACAGCTACAATCAATAGCAATCGAACCGCCGCCTCAAACTCACAAAAGGAATTCTGCCAGATTTGAGTTCGCCGATGAACCTGGCGCTCGCGGAGCACGCCTCTTCACCTCACCGGATTCCGCCGACAAGATCATCCGCCGAAGAAACGGCGGCGACAGGCAGCTCCGCCTTGACGACCAAAAGCCATACGAGCTACGTGTTTTATCAATAGCGCCCGCGCGGGGCAGAGCATCGGCCACCGTCGGAAGGGCGGCTTGTAAAGACGCACGATAGGGAACTCGAAGGGAACTCAGATGAACGCTGCAGTCCGAATCGATCCTGAGACCGGTCTCAAAGTCTTCAATACCCGCGCGGCCAAGGCGTCCGAAAAGATTGCCGGCAAAGGATACTCCGTTCTTGCCGATCAGAAACTGAAGGAGCTGCCGGAACTACCGCCCGGCGCGACCTTCGACGCGGAAGAGCAGGCCAAATACCGCGAGTTCAAGGAAGCCCGTCGCGGCGCAGCCGACTATATGTCGATGGAAGGCGAGTTCAAGAAGTACCTGGACGACGTCTATTCCGAGCCTCCTATCGAGCGCGAGGCGCTGACCGACGAGTGCGAGATCCTGGTGGTCGGCGCCGGCTTCGGCGGATTGTTGCTGTGGCACAAGCTCAGCGAGGCCGGCTTCACCGACGTGCGCTTCTGCGAGAAAGGCGGCGATGTGGGTGGCACCTGGTACTGGAATCGCTATCCCGGTATCGCGTGCGACGTCGAATCCTACAGCTACTTCCCGCTGCTCGAAGAGATGGGCTACGTGCCCTCGATGAAGTTCGCGTCGGGCTTTGAGATCCTCGAGTACTGCCAGGCGATGGCCCAGAAGTTCGGCTTCTACGACCACTGCCTGTTCCACACTACTGTCCAGTCGACCACCTGGGACGAGGAGTCCGGCCGCTGGATCGTCGAGACCGACCGCGGCGACAAGATGCGCGCGCGGTTCGTGATCCTCGCCAACGGCATTCTCACCACGCCCAAGCTCGCCCGCATCGCCGGCATGGAGAAGTTCAAGGGCGAGTCGTTTCACACCTCGCGCTGGAACTACAACATCGATCTGCGCGGCAAGAGAGTCGGGATCATCGGGACCGGCGCGACCGCCGTGCAGGCCATCCCCGAGCTCGCCAAGATTGTCGGACAGCTCTACGTGTTCCAGCGCACGCCATCATCGATCGACGTGCGCGATCAGCGCGCGACAACCGACGAGGAGCGGGCAGCCTGGGCAAAGGAGCCGGGATGGGCTCGCGCGAGGCGCGCGCGCTTTTCAAAAATTTCCGCCGGGCGCACCGCGATCCAGGCCAACGACGACTACCTGGCGGGCAAGATCAAGGAAATCAAGGAGCCCAAGAAACACGAGCATCCGATAAGCCCGGAGGAGCTGGTCCAGAAGCAGCTCGATTCCAACTTCCGCATCATGGAGCAGATCCGCGCGCGCGTGGATGCGATCGTGAAGGATCCGAAGACGGCGGCGGCGCTGAAGCCGTACTATCCATATGGATGCAAGCGGCCAACCTTCCATGACGAATATCTGCCGACCTTCAATCTGCCGCACGTGCATCTGGTGGACACCGCTCCGCGCGGTGTGGCCGAGATCAATGAGCGCGGCGTCGTGCACGAGGGCGTGGAGTATCCTCTCGACGTGCTGATCTACGCGACGGGGTTCCAATGGATGGGCACCTCGACCTTCAACATGGTGACAGGCCGCGGCGGCCGCACGCTGAAGGAAAAGTGGGAGACTGAAGGGACGCGGACCTTCCTCGGGCTTCATAGCCACGGTTTCCCGAACCTGTTCATCGTGACCGGACCGCAGGGCGGAGGCGGCAGCTTCAATTTCACCGATGCGATCGATGCGCACGGCGACTACGTCGTCTGGATGCTGAAGACGATGCGAGATCGCGGCGTGCACATCGTGGATGTACACAAGAAACCCGAAGATGAGTACGCGATGCATTGCCGCGACGTCGATATCGCGACGGCTCCCCTGCGCGACTGCATCTCGTACTACAACGGAGAAGGCAACGCCGCCCCCGGCAGCCTCGCGTACTATGGCGGCGGCAAGTGGCATAAGTACCGCGTCGCGGCACAGGCGAGCCTGGAGCCGTACATCCTGGAAAGGCGAGACGAGCCGCTCACCTCGAAGTGAAAAGCCGATGAGCAAGCGCGCGGTCGTAGTCGTCGATATCCAGAACGAGTATTTCCCGTCGGGTAAGCTGCCGCTCGTGGGCATCGCCGAGGCGGCCGCCAACGCGGCCAGGGTGATCGCGGCGGCGCGGGCGAAGGGCGACGAGATCATCTTTGTTCGTCACGAAAGCGCGGGCGCGAATGCACCCGTCTTCACTCCCGGGTCGACCGGAGTTGAAATCAATTCAGCGGTAAAGCCGGCCGCGGGCGAACCGGTCATCGTCAACCACTATCCGAATTCATTTCGCGATACCGAGCTGAAGCAGATGCTCGATGCGAAGGGCGTCAAGGATGTCGTAATCGTGGGCGCGATGAGCCACATGTGTATCGATGCGACCAGCCGCGCCGCCGCGGACCTCGGTTTCAACACGGTGATCGTCCACGATGCCTGCGCGACCATGAACCTCGAGTTCAATGGCGCAACCATCCCGGCAGCCCAGGCTCACGCCGCATTCATGGCCGCGCTCGCGTTTGGCTACGGCAAGGTGATGACCACCGGCGAATACCTTTCGTAACCTCGCGCGTGCGAGTAGTTCCGGCTTTTCCGATTCTGACTTTTGCGCGAGAGAGCTCGACGGCAGTCTCTCATCGACGGACGGGCGCGATAGGTCGGGACTTGGCTATAGGCAGATAAGAGCTGGCTGAAGCTGGTTAACGCCTGACCCGCCGATCCGCGATGTGCGAAACCATCTGCAGCATGCCCTCGCTGATAGTCAGTGCGGTTATCTGCGCCTGGTTGTCGAGCGGCGGACAGTAGCAGGCGAAATCCGCGCCCACGATGTTGATTCCTCGCAGCTTGTTTAGCAGCCCGAACAACTCGCGCGTGGTCATCCCCTCCACTTCCGGATCGGCAACACCCGGCGCATACGCTACATCGAGCACATCCAGATCGAGGCTGAGGTAAGCCGGCTCATCTCCCACCACGCGACGCACTTCGGACGCGACCCAATCGATTCCCCGCTCGATGAGATCGTAAAGGGTGACCACGGTGAAGTGCGCGCGCGACCACTCCTCCTGCATCAGGCTCGCCATGGGAGCGCGCAAACCGATCTGGATGGTGCGGCGGGGATCGATAAGGCCCTCTTCGACGCCGATGCGAAACGCAGCGCCCGCATGATGCTTGGTGCCGAACACCGGGCCGAAGCTGTCAGCATGCGCATCGAAGTGGATCATGCCGATTGGTTTGCCGTGTTTGGAGGCCTTGCCGGCAATGGCGCGCAGGATGGGGGTGGTAATGCTGTGATCGCCTCCGACGGTGATGGGCACGATGCCCGCAGCGTGCACCCTCCGGTAGAATTCCTCCGCGCTCTGGTTGGCCAGGTCGGGGTTAAGGAAGTCGCCGAGGGGCACATCGCCAAGGTCGCGCACCCGGCATATTTCGAACGGATCGATCTGAAAAGCGCGATGGCTGCGGCGGTACCCCGACGAACGATTGCGCACCGCCCGCGGACCCAGGTACTGCATGCGCTCAAACGGATTTCCGCCGCTGTAAGGAAACCCGATCAGCCCGATATCGGTGTCCTTGAGGTCGGGCTGATACGGACAGCGAAGAAAAGTCGCCACCCCGTACCAGTGCATGTAGCCGTATGCTTCGTTGGAAACCTGCTCGGGAGTCGGTTCGGTCTTGTTGGAATCCATATTTTAATTTGTCGGGGTCAACTCATCCTGATAGCGTTTAGGACAAACGTCCAAATATGTCAAATGGTGATTGAACTGAGACCGTCAGTAAGCCACCGGACCGTGCGTGACCCGCTGGAAATCCAGGCCTTCCTTGGCTCGATTACCACCTGGCCGCGAAGCCTGCGACGGATAGCCGGCAACCAGGGCAAAGCCACGATGACCGTGGAACGCATCATTGCCGCCGCGGGCGACGCGATCGCAGAGCGCGGCATCTATCGCGTGACCATGCGCGAGGTGGCATCGAGAGCGCGCCTGGCCGTCGGCAACGTCACCTATTATTTCGAAACCAAGGAGCTCCTGCTCGAGGCCGTCATCGAGAGCATCGGCTACGAATACGTCGTGGAGCTGTCCAGAATGTTCGACGCGCCCGCGGCGGTCCATCTCGACGAGATGGTCCGCTACCTAATCGCGGCCGCGCATGGAAAACAACGCGCGCTGCTGTTCAATCTGTGGGTGATGGCGCATTACGAGCGGCGCCTGCGAATCCTGCTGGATCGCATATACAACTCGGAGACCCGGATTCTGTGCTTCGCCTGCAAGAGCGCGTTCGGGAACCTCTCTGACGCCAGGGCGAGGCGTATGGCGTTCCTGATCCAGGCTCATATCGAAGGTGTTCTGGTGCTGGGCGACCCCGCACGTTTCAATCGCGCGTCGTTGGCCCGCCTGGTCAGGGAGATCATCGCCGGAGCCCGATCCGCGGTTTTAATCAAGCCCGTCCGACCAGGACGCAGATCCTGAACGGTCCTCTGCTCCGGGTCGCACGTCTCAGCCGGTCAATGGAGCGTGCAACCGGCGACTCTCGAGAGATCCTGCGATGCGAAGTAGGGCAGCAGGCCCGTTTCGCTATGACAGTTCAGATATTTGAAAGTCTGACCATCTGCCGGTAGAACCGAGATCTCATGCCATAGCCTGAGCCTCAGCGCGCTGCCGTAACGTTGGACCATCTTGCCGAAGGTTCCGAAGCCGTCTTGGTGCTTTTTCGGTCGGTGGTGCCCGCGCACGGCCCCTTCGATCATTAGTGGGGGCCGCGCGCCGCCTGTCTATTTCCCTCGCCGCACTTTAGTCGCTGAGGCCAATTTTCAAAAAATGGTTTATCGGCCTCCGACCACCGTTTCGGCATCGATGTTGGCCGGCACCAATGCCGGCGCCCAGGCGCGTCCCTGCACATTTCCGTTGGGACCGTTCGCGTACATCACCAGGTCCGGCGTTTCGATCGCCAGCGAATGAAGGCCGCGCTTCGGCCCGTTGCTGCGTGCGGCTTGATAGGCGTCGAAATAACCGCCCAACAGGCTTTTCAAGTCGGGCATCCGGGGACCACTCCAATCCACGGCAAACACCTTGCCGCTGGCGTTGGCGACATATTGATGCACCGTCACCTCGTACAGGGGTTGCGTGCCTTCGTATACGGCAAAGCCGCGTTGCGAGCGGTACAGAGTTTGACCCTGCGCCTGTGCCTGTTCGGGCCCTGAAATCGTGTCGCCCAGGCCGGCGTGAGCCACCATCGGCATCGCGACGATCAACACCGCCAACAACGAGCCGACAACCGTAGTTTTTTTCATAGTCGACAACCTGTTGAGATCGAAAGCCACATTTCCTTCTGACTTCATGCCTCAAGCTCCCGCGGGCAGGAATCTCAAAACGCGTCAAAGGGACCAGTGCCGAGCGGTGTCGATGCTCCATCGAGCGCGATGAAGATGGGTCGCCCGAAGAAGCCCACCACCCCCCAGTTGAAATAGAGTCCACCCGGCCCGGCGAGCTGGCTGAGAGCAAAAGTACTGGGCTGCCCGCTTGGCGTGCTCACCAAAGCGGTGCCGTTGGCAATTTCAAACGGGACGTCGGCCGTTGTTCCATTCTTGCCACTAACTGTGGCGCTTGTCGAAATCAGGCTGCTCGGGCAATAAAAGCCGGCTCCCGCGCTTGACGACGAACAATTGACGGTCCCGAAGGTCGCGGCACTGAATGCCGACAGATACGTCGTGCCGGTATCAAACAGGCTGGTGACCGTATTGCCGCTGTAGGTGGTCTGCAGCTCACCGCTGCTGTCGCTGGTGAAAACCTGAATTCCCGAAGGCGGCTGGTTGTTGGTCTCGGTGCCGATTCCCAGGTACAGCCATCCGTAAGCCGCCACCTGCTGTTGACCGACGCCGAGCGCCTGCATGTCCACGATGCTCCCATTGTTGTCGGCGGGTAACTGAGCGACAGGATTGCGTACCTTCTCCGCGTCCTTGGGAAAATAGGAAAAGCACGAGTTCCCTGAGCAGCTGTAGTAAAGGGCTCGGTCGTTGGGGTACGGATTGATCCCGATGAGTCCATTCTCTCCGAACGAGCTCGGCGTATCGGTGATGGTGCCGGTCGCCGAGCAGCTTGCGGGAACGGGAGCAAAGCTGTTCGTGTCGTCGATTATCTGTATCGGCATGGTCAGCTTCTCGGTGCCGACATAAACGTCCGCGGTCGCGACCGGTCCCCAGATCGTGCTGCTGACATAGGACTCGCAGTCGCCTTCGACGCCTCCGGCGACGTTCACTGCCGGCAGGGAAACCCCACCCAACTTGGACGAAAATACCCGGAACCCGGTGGATCCGCTGTCGACCGTAATACTGTTGACTGTCACGCAATTGGTGGTGCCGGGCACACACACCCGCACGGTGGTGACTGTCGAGTTTGTGATATTATATCCGGCGCTGCCGATCGCGATGGGCATCTGATTTGCCGCGCGCGGCCACAGTGCGGTGGCCGTGACCGTGCCTAAGGCGGCTGGCAACTGCACGCCGACAAAAGATCCCAGCGGAGACTGTTGCTGATAAAATTCGGTCGACGACGACGACGTGGTTCCGCCAACGATTAGCGCTTGACCGTCGGTGAGCAAAACCGCGGCCTGGCCGCTGCGTGGCTGCTGCATCGAGGCGACGGTTGTCCATGTGGAGGTTGTTTCATCGAAAGTCTCCGCGCTTTGCAAAGGCGAAATGATGTCGCAACATCCTCCCGTCACCAGCACGGTGTTATCCACCATCTTGACCGCTGCTTGGTCGTATCGCGCCTTATTCAGGCCGCCGGCACTGGGACTGAAGGTGTTACTCGTGGGATCGTAGAGATCGGTCGTCGTGCACGGGGAAGCGCCGCAACCATGTGGGTCCCCGCTGAGGATGGTACCTGCGATTATCACCTCGCCCGTGTCAAGCAAGGTGGCAGTGTGACCCGCCCGCTTCACTGACATCTGGTTGCTGACCGCTGTCCAGGTGCCACTCGAAGGATTGAACACTTCGCCCGAGGCCAGGTATTGGGGCAGGATGTTCTGCGTCGCCCCTCCCGCGACCAACACGCTGTTGCTTTGCAGAAGCGTTGCGGTCTGCCACGCGCGAGCGGTGTTCATGCTGCCGGTCGCGGTGAAACTATTTGTGGTCGGGTCGAAGATTTCCGCACTGGCGAGGGCGCTGACCGTCGGGTAGACCGAGTCCGAGGGCAACCCGCCGGCTATCAGCACCCGTCCGTCGTTCATGACCGTTGCCGTGTGCAACGTGCGAGCGGTTGTCATCTGGCCAATTAATGTCCACGTCTGAACGTTGGGATCGTAAATCCAGGCGTTGGAGGTGGCGGCCGCTCCCTGGTCACCGCCGGTGTACAGCACCCGACCATCCTGCAGATCGACCATCGCGCCGTTCCCGAGATTCGTCGGCAAACTTGCCGTCATAAACGAAGTACCGTTACCCGGATTGATGATCGCGGCTTGTCCGTCATTGCCCACCACGAGCAGCGAATTCGATGCCAACGGAGTTGCGGTCGCCGTGGGCGTCGCGGTCGCCGTGGCGGTCGGGGTGGCAGTTTGAGACGATGTCGCCGTCGGTGTCGGCGTTGCCGTGGCAGTCGGCGTCGCGGTTGGTGAAGGCTTGGACGAAGAACTGCTGCCGCAAGCGGTAAGAAGACCAACAAGCGATCCCACAAGAACGATCCTCAAAAGACCTCTGGCTGTTCCGAAACCAGTCATTGCAGCTCCTGCCTTGCTGTCGATGTCTGTAACTTGCAAAACCACTTCCTGGATTGTTCTGTTATGACTTGATCAACTATAGTACGTCAATTGGTTCAACCGAGCATCTTTGGTCTCCCACGCGCACAATTAGAGGCTTATTTAGCTGCGAAAAAAGGAAGGTTCCGGCTCAATATGGCCATCAGCGGTAAACGGCGTCGCCCGTCGCGAATGCCGGCGCGGGGCAGGCGGCCTGTTCGCGATCTTCGCCGGCTGGTCCGTTAGGGCTGGCAGACTGCCTTGGGCGGCGTTTCCAGCAGACACGCCACCGGCGGCGTCTTCACCGGCGCCGCCCCGCCGATCAGCTCGCCGATGCTGCTGTTGCCGTTATTAGTGACCCAGACGTTGCCTGAGCCGTCGATCGCCATGCTCCGCAAGGAACTGAAATTGGCGCCGCTCGGATTGTAGTTACCCACCAGTGACCCGCTTGAAGTCAGTTCCGTCACACTTGGGGCGAAAGCGCTGTCGTTCGCTATCCAGACGTTGCCCGAACCGTCAATCGCCACGCTTTCCGGCGCGCTGAAGTTGGAGCCGCTGGGATTGTAATTACCGACCAGCGATCCGCTTGAAGTCAACTCCGTCACGCTGGGGCCGTTCTGATTCGCGATCCAGACGTGGCCCGACGCGTCGATCGCAACCCCATACGGCGCGCTGAAGTTGGCGCCGCTGGTGTTGCTGTTGTTGAAGTTGCCGACCAGGGTGCCGCCGGCACTCAGCTCGGTCAAGCTGGCTCCGGTAAGGTTCGTAAACCAGGCGTTCCCAGACGTGTCGATCGCGACATCCACCGGTCTACTGAAGTTGGCGCCGCTGGTGTTGCTGTTGTTGAAGCTGCCGACGAGGCTGCCGCCGGCGCTCAGTTCGGTCACACCGGTACCGCCGTCGAAGTTCGCGGTCCAGACATTGCCCGAGCCGTCGATCGCAAGGCCATCCGGGCCGACCAGGTTGGCGCCCGCGGGACTATAGTTGCCAACCAGCGATCCGCCGGGGGCCAGTTCGGTCACGCTGCCGGTGCTGCCGGTGAAGGTCTCATTCGTGATCCAGGCGTTGCCCGAGCGATCGATCGCCACGCCCACCGGAGCATCGAAATTGGCGCCGGTGGGATTGTAGTTGCCGGCCAGTGATCCGCTGGAAGTTAGTTCGGTCACGGTATTGTTGTTCTCGTTCGCGATCCAAACGTTGCCCGAGCCGTCGATCGCCAGGCCCCTGGGACCCTGGAGGTTCGCGCCCCTGGGGGTGAAATTAAGCCCCAGGTCGAAAGCGGCTGGGGCGATGCTGAAGGTCGGCTGATAGGGCGCCATGGTCGAGGGTGTTTCCTGAACTGCAAAGATGTTGCCTACGTTGGTGGTCGGATGGGTCACGATATAGGCGGCTGCGGCCAGCGTGCTCGTGCTGTTGTTGGTGTTGCTGAAGAGCGTGGCGCATGCGCTCGAGGCGGGACCGCTGCTCTGGTCGCACGCCGCCACGATGTTGGCCAGCATGTCGATCCGTTTCAAACCATCGCAGTTTTGGGTTGCAGTGCAGGTCACGGACGATGACGACCAGGGCAGGAAGCTCGCCGGTATGCCGACATTGCTGATGCTGCCGCCCGACGGCAGGTAACTCACCACCAGGTCCTGCTCCGCTTGATTGACGGCGTTGTTCAACCCCGTGGCGTTGGTGGACGAGGTGCCCATCACCGACCCGGTCGAATCCAGAAACTGCGCCATCGCCCACTGGGCGGCTGCGGTCGTGAGTTCATTGGCCACTGCAAAGGTGGTGGAGGAAAGGCCGCTGCAGGGACCGGTGAGCGCCATCAGCGCGATCGCGCCGTTGCTGCCGCCGCCGGCATTGCCTCCGGTCGCCACCAGGTAGGTCTGGTCGCTGGTGTTGCCTGATGGACAGCCGCTCGTCGGGTCCAGGAAGATTCCGAAACTACCGCTGCTGCCTGTGGTGGCTGTCGCAAGCGGAGTCGCGCCCGCCCCGTAACCGCTTGCTCCGGCGGCGTATAGAGTTATCGACGAGCCGGTAACCGCCGTAGCACTGCCACTCTGCACCATGCCTTGGAACAAGGGAGTGGCCGTCGGCGTCGGAGTCGCGGTTGCCGTTGCGGTAGCAGTCGCTGTCGCAGTGCCGGTCGCCGTCTGTGTCGCGGTGGCGGTTGCTGTAGCGGTGGCGGTAGGGCTGGCTGTGACAGTCGGCGTGAGCGTGGCGGTCGCGGTTGGGGTGGGCGTGGCTGTCATGGTCAGCGTAGCGGTGGGGGTTGCTGTGACCGTAGTGGTCGGTATTGCCGTCGGTGTCGGGGTCGGCGTCTTGGCGCTGGTGCATTTGGGACACGGATCGCAGCCCGCGGTCGAGACCAGTGCGGCCAACGCGAAGATGGCGGGAACGAAGAAGCCCTTCCAGCACCGTGCCGCCATTTGACTCCTCCCCAATGTGCTCCCGATTGTCCAAGCTGGCCAAATTTGACTGCGCACGCATCAAAGCATCTTGATTCGAGTCCTGCCACTCGGAACCCACGAGCAAAAACTCGCGGGTCCGCACCCGGAGCATCCTGGCCGATGCTGGACAATTCGGCCGTCGGGCCATTTGGCAAATGAGGGCTAGATCAAGAATTCCTTTGAGATTTAAGGATCTCAATCGATGTGGCGGAGGGGGGAGGGAGTCGAACCCTCCGGCAACCGCAATAGCTGCCAGGCCGGTTTTGAAGACCGGTGGGGCCACCGGGCCCCTTCCTCCTCCGAATCACTCGATCGTTATATTTCTTTCTCCTCCAAGTGTCTCGACGTCGCACGGCCGCATCGACAATTCAAGGAGCCCGGGAGAGCACAGGACCACGTTTTGTAGCAGTCGGAAGCTCGCCCGTTTCGGCCTCGCGCTTTTGCTGCGAGCTCTGCTGTCGCTCGCAGGCAATACGCATCGTCGAAAGATCGAAGGAAGTGAAGGGTTTGCCGTCGCAGATAAACTTCTGCGGGGAACCTACGCTCATCAGCCCGCAGTCCGCGACCTTGGGCGAGGGGCACGTCATCTTGCTATTCATGATCGCCGAGACCGGAGGCGGTGAGCTGCCGCTGCCGCCGCTCGATGCCGGACCGCAGCCGGCCAGCATCGTGACGATCGCTGCGGCCGCAACGATACCGGCCAGAAGGCCGCGATTGGCGAAAGATTTCACGAATTCGCTACTCTCGCTCCGTGCATTCCGATTCGATGCATCCTATCTCGGCAAAACGATGGAACATGGTCGCTGATTCACTCGCAACATAGCCCGCTCCTGCGTCCGCACAAACCGAGAGCGTGCACTTTGCCACAAGTCCGCTCTCGCAATAGAGTCAGCCCACGAGAAGTTCGGCTCGCGGAGGAGTACCCATGCCTTTCGATGAAGACGAAGCATCCCGGCTGGAAGCCGAAGAGTCTCCCGGAGCCTCCGGGCTTGAGTCCGCGCTCGCCAACGACACGCTCGCCGATGTCGTCACGCAGGCACCGCTGATTCTCGAGGGCGCCACTCCGCTGGCCGACGCGATTCACCAGATGCGCGAAGACCGCCGTGCGTGCGTGCTGGTGGTCGAAGCGGGGAAACTCGAAGGCATTTTCACCGAGCGCGACATCCTGATGAAGGTGGCGGGTACCCCCATGAACCTCGGGAACACCCGTCTCGATGAGGTCATGACGCGCGACCCGGTCACGCTTCCTGCCGATTCCAACGTCGCATACGCGCTCAACCTGATGGTGCTGGAGGGCTTTCGGCATATTCCGATGGTCGATGACGACGATCGGCCGGTCGCAGTCGTGTCGATGCGCAATCTGATTGAGTATCTCGGTTCGTTCTACAGTCGCGATTTGCTGACCATCGCGCCGCATCCGCGGCTGGCGGGATTCAAGAACCGCGACGGCGCCTAGCGGTCAATTCTTTAGAGAGTCTTGTCGCGGCGCCTCGTGCCTTCGCGTCCATGACGGCATAGAGTAGTGCGGCGGAAAGTTGCCGCCGCTCGATGCCGATCTACGCAGCAACCATCTTTGTCAGCGCGTTCCTGCTCTTCCAGATCGAGCCGATGATCGCGAAGTACCTGCTGCCATGGTTCGGCGGCACCGCGATGGTCTGGACCACCTGCCTGCTCTTTTTCCAGACCCTGCTCCTCGCCGGCTACGCCTACGCCCATCTCATTGGGACCAGGCTGGCGCCGCGCCGCCAGGCAATCGCGCACCTGGGACTTATCGCGATTTGCCTGATCGCGATGGCGCTGCTCGCGATGTTTTCGAACTCGCCAATCCTGCCCGGCGCAGGCTGGAAGCCGATGCGGGTCCAGTTTCCGGTGCTGCGTATTCTGGTCGTGCTGGGCTTAAGTATCGGGTTGCCGTACTTCGTCCTGTCTGCGACGGCGCCGCTGCTGCAATCGTGGTTCGCGCGGATTTATCCGGCTTCCTCGGCCTATCGCCTCTACGCGCTTTCCAATTTCGGCTCGCTGCTCGCCCTGCTGTCGTATCCCTTCGTGGTGGAGCCCAACTTCGCGCTCCGGAAGCAAGCCAGCCTCTGGTCAACCCTCTACGTCGCGTTCGCGATTGGGATGCTGCTGTGCGCCTTGCCCCTTCGCAGCAAGACCGGGTTGGTTCGCGAAGAAATCGAATCCGGCGAACAACCTACGTTGGGTACGATGGCACTCTGGATCGCCTTGTCGGCCTGCGCTTCCGTTCTGCTTTATGGCGCGACTGCCCAGATGACCCAGGATATCGCGCCTGTACCGTTCCTGTGGGTTCTGCCGCTCGGCCTTTACCTGCTCTCTTTCATCATCTGCTTCGACAGCGATCGATGGTACCGCCGAGGCGTCTTCCAGCCGTTGTTCGCGCTTTCAGTCTTCGTGAGCTTCTTCGTCGTGATCTACACCAACGTGGTGGCGGCCCGACTCAGCAAAGTGATGCTCACCGAGATGAAGGTCGGCCTCATTGTCGAGGTCGCAAACGCATCGCTGCTGATGTTCACCGGGTGCATGGTGTGCAACGGCGAGCTGGTGCGGCTCAAACCGCATCGGCGCGATCTCACCAGGTTCTATCTCCTGGTCTCGGCGGGTGGCGTAGTCGGCGGAATTTTTGCCGTGATTGTCGCGCCCCTGATTTTTCAAGGCCTGTGGGAGTTTCGCCTTGCGGTGTGGGCGGCCGTGGCTCTGATGACGCTCGTGCTGATACGCGATCGCTCCTCATGGATCCATCGCAATTCGCCGTGGCCGGGAGTCGCGATCCTCGCGCTCGCGCTCGCTTTTCCGTTGCTGCTCGGGGTCGTGGATTTCAAGATAACTTATTCGGCGATCGCGATCCTGCTGATAGTCGCGTTGGCCCTGATGCCGCGTTGGAAAGACCGGCCCAAATGGCTCATGCACCCGGGAATTGCGGTCCAGCTCGCGATGGCGGCCGCGGTGGCCGTTCTCGGCATTACCTATATCGTGACAATCGGTTACGCGTTGCACGATGCGCTTTTGTTCGCGCGTAACTTCTATGGTGTGTTCAGGATCGTTCGCGACGATCATCCTCAAGACAACTGGCATGCGTATCGACTATTGAATGGCCGAATCACCCACGGGATGCAGGTGTTTTCGTCGACCGATCCGCAAATGCGCTATTTCCCCACGAGTTACTATTCACTCAATAGCGGAATCGGCCTCCTGATGATGAACCATCCGAAGCACGCGCAGGTCGACGATTCATCGATGCGGGTGGGCGTCGTCGGGCTCGGCGTCGGCACGCTGGCCGCATGGGGCAGGCCGGGCGACTATTTCCGGTTTTACGAGCTCAACCCGGCCATCATCAAGGTGGCATCGGACCCGAACGGCTTTTTTACCTACCTTCGAGACTCACCGGCGAAGGTGGACATCGTTACGGGCGATGCGCGGCTCTCGATGGAGGAAGAGCTGGCGGCGGGGCGTTCGCAACAATTCGACGTGCTTGCGATCGATGCCTTCAATGGAGACTCGATCCCCACCCATCTGCTGACGCGCGAGGCGATGATGTTGTATCTGGGCGAGCTCGCGCCCGACGGCGTTCTGGCGATTCACGTCTCAAACCTGTTCATGGACCTGCGGCCCGTCCTGGCCGAAGAGAGCCGGCAGTTCAATCTGAAGTATGGGTTTGTGACTTCACAGGAAACGGACGCGGTGAGCTGGTCCAGCGATTGGGTGCTGCTCGCGCGCGACGATCGGGTACTGGGGTTGCCCGCCTTTAAGGGTCATTTGCAGACGCGCGATGGCGTACGGCACATCCCTCCCTGGACCGATGACTACAGCAACTTGTTCCAATTGCTGAAGTAGCCGTCTCGTCGCGCCCGGGCGCCACTTGACGGTGTGGGTATGGCCGCGCTAATGCCGCGACTATGCAGGTGGCTCATGGCGCAAAGATGAAGTTCGGTCCGGTCTCCGGCCATCGCGGCAACGGCATCGATTTCAAACGCCTGCTTCAGGGCACCGTCGGGGCGCCGGACAACTTCGAGTTCAGCCTGGTGCAAACTGCGGACAACTACTACACGCCGCGTCATCGCCATAACTTTGACCAGGTGCGCTACTGCCTCGAAGGCGTGATGAACTATGCGCCCGGCAAGAACCTGGAGGCGGGCATGGTGGGCTACTTTCCCGAGGGCACCTTCTATGGTCCCCAGCAGGATACCGCCGGCTCGATAACTCTGGTCCTGCAGATGGGCGGATCGAGCGGCTACGGCTTCATGAGCTACGACCAGTTGAATGCCGGCTACCAGCAGCTCTGCGATTACGGAAATTTCGACCAGGGTGTCTTCACCCGTACCACCTCCGATGGCCGCACGGTTCGCAAGGACAGCTACGAAGCGGTTTGGGAGCATGTGATGCGCAGCGGAGTCGAGTATCCGCCGCCGCGTTTCGAGGAGCCGGTCGTGATGTTCCCGGACAACTTCAAGTGGATGAACATCGGGCACGGCTTCGAGGTCAAACGGCTGGGTGCTTTTGGCGAGCGCGGCCTCGAGCTGAGCCTGATTCGCGGCCTCCGCGGCGCGAAACACACGATTCACAACCTCGCGGCGTGCGAGCTGTTGTTCGTCCTGGAAGGTGTCCTGCGCGCCTCAAACTCCCGCGAATGGATCGGCAAGCATTCGGCGTTGCGCATTGACGCCGCGGATTCCGGGATGTCGCTGGAAGTTGAGGAGGACGCCAAGATGTTCGCCATCACCTTGCCGCTGTTCGGCTGAAACGCCGGTATTTCAGGAGAAACCACAATGGCTGCTGGAATTGCTCGCTCTTCCTCGCGATCGCGAACCTCATCCCGTGCGGCGAAGTCGTCCGCGGGATTTCATTCGAGCTGGTATGCCATCGCGAGATCCGAAGAAGTCGCAACCGGCCAGGTCATCGGCCGCGACTTCATGGAGGGGCGCGCGATTGTCTATCGCGGGGAGAGCGGCCGCCCCTCGGTGATGAGCGCGTACTGCCGGCATCTCGGCGCTGACCTCGGGGTGGGCAGGGTTGTCGGCGAGGACGTGCGCTGTGCGTTCCATCATTGGCAGTATGGTCCCGATGGCGCGTGCACGAAGATTCCGGCATCCGACAAGATTCCCAAGGCCGCGCGGGTCTTCAAATTTCCGACCGCGGAGAAGTGGGGACTCATCTGGGCCTTCAACGGCGAGGAGCCGCTCTTCGACGTGCCCGACTTTCCGGGATTCAACGAAGCCGACCTGGAGTTTCGCACCGTCGAGGCATTCGATCTGCCGGTCGAGCCCTGGGTGCCGTTCACGAACTCGATGGACTTTCAGCATCTGCGGGTTCTGCATGGTCTGAAGATCGATTTCGACCCCGCGCAGATCGCCGTCGGCGATCATCAGATCCAGTACGACGTGCGCTTCGAGGATCCCAACCTCGGGGTATTCGACCAGTGCATCCGCGTAACCGGCATCAACACCATCGCGCTGGCCGGCAAGCTCAACGGGATGAGCGTCTTCTCGATGGCGACGGGAACGCCGACGCCCGACGGTCGCACGATCGGATGGATGGTCACCGCGACGCCGCGCGCGGAAGGCGTGGCCGAGCAGCGCGCGCAGCAGCTCCAGATCGGAGAGGCGTTCTTCAAGCGCTTGATCGAGGAAGACACGCCGGTGCTAAGCACCGCGCATTTCCACGAAGGCGTATTGATCGAGGCGGACCGCGCGCTCGCGATGTTCTTTCAGTACGTGAAGCGCTTTCCGCGCGCGCGACCCGCGGCGCGGTTCAACTGAAGCGGTCTTCGAGGAACGTTCGGCTCAATCGTTGTTGGCGCGTTCCAGCGCGGGCTTTCGCTTGCCCGCCAGGTTGTGCGCGGTGTTGATCAGGCACACGTGGGTGAACGCCTGCGGAAAGTTGCCGAGCTGGCGCTTCATGCCCGGATCGTATTCTTCCGCGAGCAGACCGATATCGTTGGAGATCGCGATCAGGCGTTCAAAGATGGCGCGCGCCTCGTCGATCCTGCCCAGCGCGGCCAGGTTGTCCGCGTACCAGTAGGTACAGGCAAGGAACGCTCCCTCTCCGCTCGGGAGCCCATCCACGTTACCTGCGCCCGAGTAACGCATCACGAACCCATCGACCATCAATTCCTTTTCGACCGCCGCGATCGTGCTGACCACGCGCGGATCGGTCGCGGGCAGAAAGCCGACCAACGGCATCATCAGGATAGAAGCATCGAGCGTGGTCGCGCCGTAGTACTGCATGAACGCGTTACGGCTGGAGTCGAACCCGTTGCGGCATACGTCATCGTGGATTTGCTGCCGCAACGCACGCCATTGATCGGCCGGACCGCTGAGTTTGAATTTATCCACCGCCTTGACCGCGCGATCGACTGCCACCCACGCCATCACCTTGGAATGCGTGAAATGGCGGCGCGGCCCGCGCACCTCCCAGATCCCTTCGTCGGGCTGATCCCACACCGACTCGAGATAGTCCATCAATTTTTTCTGCAGAGACCAGGCGTAGCTCTGTTCGGGTACGCGATGCTTGCGGGCGACGTGCAGCGTGTCCATAACCTCGCCGTACACATCGAGCTGGAATTGCTGATGGGCAGCATTGCCGATTCGGACCGGCCGGCTGTTCGCGTATCCCGAGAGCCAGGGAATCTCGCCCTCGGTGAGTTGCCGCTCGCCCGCCAGCCCATACATGATTTGCATTTCCTGCGGATGGCCCGCGACCGCGCGCAGCAGCCATTCACGCCACGAACGCGCTTCCTGCGTGTAGCCCGCGATGAGCAGTGCGTAGAGTGTGAGGGTCGCATCGCGCAGCCAGCAATATCGATAGTCCCAATTGCGTACTCCCCCGAGGGCTTCGGGCAGCGAAGTCGTGGGCGCCGCGACCATCCCGCCGGTCGGCGCATAGCTCAGCGCCTTCAGCGTGATCAGCGAGCGCATCACCGGTTCGCGCCACTCGCCCGTCCATTTGCACCGGGCCGACCAGTCGGTCCACCACTTTTCCGTCTCCGCGAGCAGCGCGCCCGGATCGCCTCCGTGCGGAGTCGGACGATGCGATGGATACCAGGTGAGGTTGAATGAAGCCTCCTGGTCGGCGGACAGGGAAAATTCTCCCGTGTGCGCGAGGTTGTGGCCGATCAGTCGCACCGGAGATCGCAACTCGACTGCATCGGGCCCGGCTACCGCGCGCAGCCCGTAGTCCGCGCGACGTACCCACGGAATATCGTGGCCGTAACCGAAGCGCAGGACGAACTCGGTGCGCATCGTGACGTTGCCCGAGGTGCATCGAACCATCCGCACCAGGTCCACGCGATCGTCGCGATTCGAAATCGGCATGAAATCGATCAGCGTTGCGGTGCCGGTCATGGTCTCGAAAGTAGTTTCGAGGATGAGCGTGTCGCCGCGATAGCGGCGGGTGATTTTCTTGAGATCGCCGGCCGGCTCGATCTGCCAACGTCCGTTGGTTCGATCTCCCAGCAACGAGGCGAAGCATGCGCCCGAATCGAAGCGCGGCATGCACAGCCAGTCGATTGACCCGTTGCGCCCGACCAGGGCCGCCGTTCGGGTGTTGCCGATAAGTCCGTAATCTTCTATCGCCAGGTTCACGCAGTTCGCCTCGGTGCGGAAAATTCGCGTCGCAAGCCTACCACGCAGAGGCAGCGGGTTCGACGTGCCTTCGGCAGTTCCGCGGCTCCTTGAAAGCATCCCGAGATTTCCGTTCGTCGCGCTGTTCATTGCTCTATCGTGTGCGCTATGTCTCAACCAATTCGCAGCAAGGAGAATCATGATGGGCAGGCTCGATGGCAAGATTGCCCTGATCGTAGGCGGCGGCGCGGACGGTCCTCCCAACAAGGGCGAGCCGCTCGCGATCGGCAACGGACGCGCGACCGCGATCACGTGCGCGCGCGAGGGCGCGGCCGTGATGGTCGCCGACCTGAAGCTGAATCTCGCCGAGGAGACCGCTGCCGCAATCCGCGGCGAGGGCGGGCGCGCCAAGGCTGTCGCATGCGATGTCAGCAGGGAAGAGGACTGCCGCGCCGTGGTCGAAGCAACGGTGCGAGAGTTCGGCAAGCTGCATCTGCTGGTCAACAACGTCGGAATCGGAATCGGCGGGAATCTGCTCAAGACCACGACCGAACAATTCGATCGCATGGTCGATGTGAACCTGCGCAGCCATTTCCTGACGATGCGCTACGCAGTGCCGGAAATCGCCAAGGCGGGGGGAGGCGCGGTCGTGAACGTCTCGTCGATGGCGGCGCTGCGCAGCAATCGCCTGATTCCCTACGAAGCGACCAAGGCCGCGCTGCTGGGGCTGTCGCGATCCGCGGCGGCATCGCATGCGCGCGACAATATTCGCGTCAACACGATCCTGCCGGGACTGATCAACTCCACGATGGTACGGCGGGAGATCGGCGATCGCGAGGCGACGGTCGCGCCGCGCATCCCGCTGCGCCGGCAGGGCACGCCATGGGAAATCGCGAAGGCAATCGTGTTCCTGCTCTCCGACGACGCCTCGTACATCACCGGCACGGAGTTGATAGTGGACGGCGGCCTCTCGATGGGTTGAAAGCTGCGGCCGTCTCCTTTGACGCGACCAGACTGCGTGCCGTTCGCGCTGCGTCACCTCTCTATGTCATCCCGGGCGGAGCATTCCGATGCTGAGCCGAGGGACCTCAGCGGATGATTCGTTGGCAGCTTCCAGCACAGACAAGATGCTGCAGATGTCTCGGCTCATCGGGCTTGGTCATTCATGTCGACAAAGTGTGGACAACAACTCTTCAGGCGGGCCAGGCGATTTGCAAGCAAAATGCCCACGGCGCATCATCGCATCCAGGAGTGCGCGACCGCCGAATGCATCTCGCAAAGCACCACAAGCAAATGTGTCCTCCTGAAGGCGTGCGAAAGGATGCGCAGTCTCCGGAATGTTGTAAATTGTTGTACTTTTCAGCGGGGGGCCGATTCCGATTCCGAAATGTTAGCAAATGTTATGGTTTCCACAGCCGCTGGAAGGAAAATGCCCCGTCTTCTCGGCTCTTTCTTCGACCACGTCGGCCTCTGGCCTCGATGAAATCTGCTTCGAACCGTACAAGATCTGCACCCGACCTTGTAGTCACCTCAACCCGAGGCCAACATGCCCAGGATTAAATTCGGCTACCAACTCGATTTCCGGAATCCCCCAGGCTCAGGCCGTAGCTTCACCGACCTTTATCGCGACTGTCTCGAGCAGGTGGAGATCGCAGAGTCGCTCGGCTTCGATTCCATATGGCTGACCGAGCATCACTTTACCGACGATGGTTACCTGCCCGCGATGCTCACGGCTGCCGCCGCGATTGCAGCGCGCACCAAACGAGTGAAGATCGGCACCTTCGTGCTGCTCGCGCCGTTCCAGCATCCGCTGAAGCTCGCCGAAGATGCCGCCGTAGTCGATGTGATCTCGAACGGTCGCCTGCGCCTTGGCCTTGGGCAGGGCTACCGGCAGGAGGAGTTCGACGGGTTTGGCGTGCCTCGCGCGCAACGTCTCGGACGAACGCTCGAGACAATCGAGATTCTCAAGCTGGCCTGGACGGGGGAGCGCTTCAGCTTCGATGGCAGGTACTTTCATTTCAAGGACGTTCGCATCCTGCCGACCCCCGCGAGTAGGCCTCATCCTGAATTGTTGTGGGGGGCCGGAGCGCCGAAGGCAATCCGCCGCGCCGCGAACATGGGGTTGGGGTTCGCATGCGTCGGCGGTCGCAAGGAAGCCGGAATCTATACTGAAGCTCTGAAGAATGCCGGACGAAATGCGGCGGACTTCAGCCTGGTCAACAGCCGCGTCGTTTACATAGCCGCGACCGAGGAAGAGGCCTGGCGCGACACCGGAGACGCCCTCATGTACCAGGCCGAGCACTACGGCAAATGGCTCAGCGCGGCCGCCGGTACGACAGACATGAGCAAGGTGCTGATTCGGCCGGACCCGGAGCGACTCAAGCACACCAGCATTCTCGGGCCGCCAGAAAAAATCCGCGCGCGCATTGCGGAAGTACTTGAGTCGGGGTCGTACACCGAGCTGATAACGGTGACGCAACTGCCCGGACTCGATCCGGCCAGGGCGCGCCGGTCGCTTGAGCGCTTTGGCCGCGAAGTCCTGCCGGCGTTCAAGTAGGAACGCCCGTAAACTAGTCTCTCGGCTCAGTTTGGCGAGGAGGGAGAATGATGCGACTGTTTACGTTCGCCACCAGCCCGTACGCACGCAAAGTGCGCATGGCCCTGGATTTCAAAGGCATCGCATACGAACCGGTCGAACGATGCTACTCGCTCGATCACAAGGCCGACCTGCTCACGGCCAATCCGCGCGCCGAGGTGCCGGCGCTGATCCTCGACGACGGACGCACCATCGCCGATTCGACGATTATTTGCGAATACCTGGAAGATACCTTTCCCGAGCCTTCATTGCGGCCGAGCGATCCTTACGAGCGCGCACGAATGCGTCAGATCGAAGACCTCTGCGATCGGGCATTCGACGCGGTCACCTACGGCTACTGGATCGCCGAGGCGCGTAAAACCGCGCCGGAATCGGACCGGATGAAAGCCGCGGCGCGCGCGGAATTCGAGGCGCTGCTCAAGAAGCTCGAAGGCGAGCTCGGCGATCGCGATTTCTTCTGCGGCGCGATCAGCATCGCCGACCTTGCCGCGATCTGCCACGTGCCTGCCGCGCGCGCGATCGGAATCGACCTTCACAAGATGCCACATCTGCGCAGATGGAGCGCACGCATGACGGCGATTCCAGCGGTGAAGGGCGATCGCGACCGGCTGGTCGCGGCCCTCTCCAAGGTTCATGATATTACGAGCGAGCTGGAAGGTCCGGACGGCAAGGTGCATTGGCGCGATAGCCGCCTGGAATGGCCCGTCCGTCACGGCTTTTTCGAGTTCGTCGCGCGCGAGTTCGGAGCAGGCAAGATGATGTTTCCGCCGGACGGGACATGACGCGCAGCAAGGAGGTAGCCTATGCCGGTAGATTACATTCCGCGTACGCGTGAACTGTACTCTGACTACAACAACCCATATCGATGGGTCACCAACGAGTCGGTGCCGTGGACGCCGCTCAGGAAACCCGTCGCGCAGAGCAAGATCGCGCTGATCAGCTCGGGCGGAATCATGTATCGCGATCAGCCCCGGTTCCATCGCGAGGACGCATCCTACCGGCGCATCCCGAAGGAGGCGACGCGGGCCGACCTGAATGTCTGGCACTTCGGTTATCCGACCCGCGACGCGCAAATCGATCCGAATTGCGTGTTTCCGTGGGAACGGCTCAAGGAACTGGAGCGCGAGAAGATAATTGGCGAGTTGTCCGACCCGTGCTTCAGCTTCATGGGCGGTATCTACTCAGCCCGCAAAGTCCGCGATGAACTCGCGCCGCAGATCGCGGACGAACTCAAGCGCGCGCACGTCGATGCGTTCTACCTGGTGCCTGCCTGACCCGTATGCCATCAGTCCGTCGGACTGATCGCGAGGGTGGTGGAAGAAGCCGGTATCCCGACGCTATGCATGACCTCAGCCCTGGACATCACGCGCGCAGTGAAAGCGCCGAGAGCGGTGTTCGTGAACTTTCCGCTGGGCCATCAGACCGGCAAGCCGAACCAGCCCGAGTTGCAGAAGCGGATCGTGACCGATGCGATGCGGGCCTTCGAAACTATCACCACGCCGGGAACGATAGTCGAGTTGCCTTACGTGTGGGACGCGGACGATCGCGCGTGGGAGACGCGCGACTATACAAAAGGATGGCTGCCTGAGAGACCATCGAAGGACGAAGCTGATCGCGAAGAAGCTGAACGCCGCGCGCGTTACTCGGGCTGAACTCCTTCGACGTGCGCCGCGGCCACAATCTCGCCGGATGGCGGGGAGGAGCGAACGATGAACGGAGTGGCAGCGATTGTGGGCCTGGCGGTGCTGGAATACATGGTCTTCGGTTTCCTGGTGGGGAGGGCCCGCCGCACTTATCATGTCGCGGCGCCGGCCACGACCGGTGACCCGACTTTCGAGCGCTACTTCCGGATGCATCAGAATTCGATGGAGGCGCTGGTGGTGTTCATCCCGGCCCTGGTGCTGTTCGCCGACTATGTCAGCGTTTCGATCGCGATCGCGTTGGGGCTGGTGTTCCTCGTGGGAAGGATCATCTACGCGGCCGGCTACGTGAACCAGGCGGAAAGGCGCGCGCCCGGCGCGCTGATAACGTCCGCGATCAATGGCATCCTGGTGCTCGGCGCGATCCTCGGCCCGATACTCCATCACTTCCGCGCGCACTAACCGTTGCCGTTCGGGGACTGTTCTCCGCAGTAGCGCGGTGTCTCGCATGCGGCCGTGACAAGGTCGAAGCTTTAGCAGAGTCGGTCCGTAAATGAATCCGAAACTTTGCTGGTCCGCCGGACGGGCGCGTCACTTTGGATGGCCGGGTCGCTTCTTGGCAGATTTCAGGTGACCTACTAAAGTCGGGTTCTCGGAACGTTCCATCTCTAAACCATCAATCCGGAATTAAGGAGAATTTCCATGGCGGAAGAACGCAAAGGCGCCGTTACGATGCGGGGCAACCCGATGACCCTGGTAGGTCCCGAGCTCAAGCCGGGACAGAAGGCCCCCGGATTTACGATCGTAGGCAAGGGGCTCGCGCCCGCGGGGCTCGACCAGTTCAAAGGCAAGGTCAAGGTCATCACCACGGTCCCCTCGCTGGATACTCCCGTCTGCGATGCGGAGACGCGCCGCTTCAACGAGGAAGCCTCCAAGCTTCCCGGCGACGTGCAAATTCTCAGCATCTCGATGGACCTGCCGTTCGCGCAGGCACGATGGTGCGGGGCGGCGGGAGTGGACAAGGTGACGACGCTCAGTGACTACCGTGGCGCGGAGTTCGGCCAGAAATACGGCGCGCTGATCAAGGAACTCCACCTGCTCGCGCGCGCGGTGTTCGTGGTCGACAAGAACGACAACGTCACCTACGTCGAGTATGTCAAGGAAGTTGCCGAGCATCCGAACTATGAGGCGGCGTTGAACGCGGCTCGCAAAGCGGCCTCAGCCTGATCGACTTTTCGGGAGCGGGAGATGCGCGGGTGTGCGTCTCCCGCTTCAATTTCAGCTACGGGAGTATCGAACTTGCCGGAGAATCAGAATTCCCCGCAATCTCCCGCGCACGGGCTTCCGTTCACCGCGGACCTGAAGCGCGGGCTTTACGAGGCGATCTTTCGCCGCCGCGATATCCGCGAATTTCTGCCGGACGCGATTCCTGACGAGGTGCTCGCACGCGTGCTGATCGCCGCGCATCACGCGGCGAGCGTCGGGTTCACGCAGCCATGGGACTTTATCGTGGTTCGCGACCTGGAACGGCGCCGGCGCGTACACGCGATCTTCGACGAAGAGCATTTCAAGAACGCCAGCGAGTTCGCCGACGAGCGGCGCAAGAAATATCTCTCCCTGAAACTCGAAGGTATTCTGGAATCGCCCTTGAATGTGCTCGTAACCTGCACGCCCGGTCGTTCCGGCCCCGCGGTTCTCGGCAAGACCAGCATCCGCGACGTCGAGATCTACTCGGCCTGTCTCGCCGTCGAGAATTTCTGGCTGGCCGCGCGCGCCGAAGGACTGGGAGTCGGATGGGTCAGCATCCTCCGAAACGAGGCGCTCGCTGAAATCTTTTCCATCCCGGAGGGAACGATTCCGCTCGCCTACCTGTGCGTTGGCTACGTTCGAAATTTCCCCGATGAACCGATCCTCGCGATCAAGGGATGGGCGCGCAGGATTCCGCCGCGCACGCTGCTGCATTTCAACTCGTGGCAGGGGAATGATTCGTCAGGCGACAAGCTGGTCGCCGCGATAGAGAATCCGGACATCTGGCGCGAGATTTTTCCCGACGAAGATCCGGGAGAACGCTGACCCCGCCTTTGAACCGCGCGACTCCCTGGGAATGGGAAATGCGGGAGCGGACCCTCGTAGTACGGTTCGCGGCTCCATTTCGCACACTCGGATGGGCTCCGCTCGGCGGCGGCTTTTCGCGCGTGCGTGCCGTCATCAATCATCAAGTCAGTGAGAACGATCGCCCGGCCACGGAAGCTCCTGCCCGGTACCTGCGCGGTATCGCTCGCGACCTCGGGTTAGATTCGCGAGCGGTCGCCGCGATGATGACCGGCGCCAAGGTTCGCCGTGCCGCTTACTCGATGGCCGCGCGCGGTTTGTTGCGCGTCGGGACGTGGTGTACGGCAGGATGCTCGAACGCGTTGCGAGTGGGAGATCGCGCGACTTTCACGAAGGTTCTGCCTGGCACTATCAACGTGATCGTGGCGCTCAACCAGCCGATGGAACCTGCCGCGATGGTGGAAGCGATTCAGATTGCGACCGAGGCGCGCATCCTCGCCGTGCAACAAGCCCGCGTCATCAGCAAACGAAGCGGAAAGCCCGCGACCGGCACCGGCACCGATTGCATCGTGGTCGCGTCCCCGCTCGGAACGCCGGCGCATCGTTATTGCGGCAAGCACACGCTGGCAGGCGAACTGATAGGACGGTCGGTGTTGAAGAGCTGTACGATAGCGCTGGCGCGTGACCAGCGATGACCTACGCGTTCCATCTGTCGGTGCCTCTGATCGCGCTGGCGATCGTTTTCGACATCCTGCTCGGTGACCCCGACTGGCTGCCGCACCCCGCGCGACTGATCGGCGCCGCGATCGCGCGGGGCGAGACAATGCTGCGCACGGGCGAGCCCGCTGCCGACCTCCGGGGTGGGGCGATGCTTGCGATCGGCGTCGTGCTGCTGTCGGCCGCCGCGGCATGGATGGTCCTCGCGATCTTCGGTTGGATTCATCCGGCGCTCGGTGCGATTGCCGCTGCGCTGATCGCCTGGACCACGTTGGCGGCGCACGGCCTGGACGCTGCCGCGCGCGAGGTGCAGGACGCGCTCGCCCGTCACGACGATGAAGCAGCCCGCAGAGCGATGCCGGCGCTGGTCGGACGCGATCCCGCCAGCCTCGATCGCCCTGCGATGATTCGGGCTACGGTGGAATCAGTCGCCGAGAACTCCAGCGATGGTGTCATCGCGCCGCTCTTCTTCCTGTTCATCGCAGGTCCCGTCGGCGCGATTGCATACAAGGCGATCAACACGCTCGACTCGATGATTGGGCATCGCAACGAACGTTATCTCTATTTCGGCCGCTTCGCGGCCCGGCTCGACGACGTCGCGAACTGGATTCCCGCGCGCATTGCCGCATTGTGTATCATGGCGGCATCGGAAGTGTGGCTACGGCGGGGTGCCGATGCGTACGCGATGTGCCGTCGCGATGCGCGCAAGCATGAGAGTCCCAACGCAGGCTATCCTGAAGCCGCGATGGCGGGCGGGCTCGGCATCCAGCTCGGCGGCCCCGCAAGCTATGACGGTGAGAAGCTAGAGCGCGCACGGCTGGGAGACGCCGAATGCCCATCGACAATCGACGATATCGCGAGCGCGCGAATGATCTTCAAAATCGCGACGGCGGTGGCGTTCCTGGCGATGGCGTTTCTTCGAGCGCTGGTATGACCAACCCGGTGGCAATCGATCGCGCCCATGGCGGCGCAGTGCCCGACGGGGTGATCGATTTCAGCATCAGCATCAATCCTCTTGGTCCTCCCGCGGCTGTAAGAGTTGCCTACGAGCGGGCCTGGTCGCGAATCGCTCTCTATCCCCCTGCCAGGAGCATCGCGCTGGAAGAGCGGCTGGCTGCGTGGTTCGGCGTTCCAGCCGAAAACGTCCTGGCCGGCAATGGCACCACGCAATTGATCTATCTGCTGGCGCGCGTGCTCGAACCCGCGCGTCCGTTGGTGGTCATCCCGACCTTTAGCGAGATTGCCAACGCGCTGGCGGGCGAGGGATTGCCGCCCGAGCCGATCCGGCTGGATGCGAAGAGCGGATTCTGCCTCGACCTTCATCGAATCGACGGCGCGCTCGCTGGCCACGCAGGAGCGATCTTCCTTGGTAGACCGAACAGCCCGACCGGAACGATGTTAAGCATCGCCGAGATTGGCGAGATTGCCGCGCGATGCGCGAATCGCGGATGCTGGTGCGTTATCGATGAGGCTTTTATCGATTTTGTCGATCCTCCAGACTCAGCTGTTCGGTTGGCGGTGGAGAATCCTCGCGTCATCGTGTTGCGATCGCTTACCAAGTCGTTTGCGATTCCGGGGCTGCGCCTTGGATGCGTGGTCGCACCGACTGAAGTAGCCGCCGCGCTGCGCGATGCGATCGAGCCATGGTCTGTGAACGCGGTCGCGGAGTCCGTTGGACTCACATGCCTGGACAACTCGGAGGAGTATCTCAGGCACACGCGAAGTATGGTTGCCGTGGAGCGGAAGTATCTCGCTGAGTCGATGAGCAAACTTGCAGGGATTGTTGTCTATCCGTCGGTAGCGAATTTTCTGATGCTCGAGGTGAGTGGCGAATCGGCAGCCGGAGAGTTTGGGAAAAAGATGCTGAGTTCAGGAATCGCGATCCGCGACCTTCGGACGCTGCCGGGATGCGGCCCCGGGCAGTATCGAATCGGAATTCGAGGTCACGCCGACAATGAGCGTTTCGTGCAAGTAACGATCGAGGTACAAGGTAGTCGCTGATGGGTTTGCTTGAAGATACTCTCCGCGCGATCGCTCCGCTCGATGCCGAAGCGGAGCGAGCCGCCGCCGCGCATCTGGATTCTCTCACCAAGCCGCCTGGCAGCCTCGGATACCTCGAGAAGGCCGTGCGCCGCTATGCCGCGATTCGCGGCGACGGTGCCGCGCAAAAGGGACGCGGAGCGATAGCCGTGTTCGTCGCGGATCATGGAATAGCCGATGAAGGCGTCAGCGCATTTCCGCAGGCGGTCACGGTCGAAATGCTGCGGAACATTGCCGGCGGCGGCGCGGCCATCAGCGTGCTCGCGCGACGTTTCGGCCTCGACTTACGCGTGGTCGATGTCGGCGTGAAGACCGACACGAGTGCCGCGCCATTCGCCGGCGTCATCTACCGCCGCATTGGCGCCGGCACCGCCAACTTCGCGCGAAACCGCGCGATGACCCCGGAACAGGTCACGGGCGCACTGGAAGTTGGAATCGCGATTGCGCGGGACCTGGCAAAAGGCGGCGCAAATCTGATCGGAATCGGCGAGATGGGAATCGCCAACAGCACGTCCGCGGCCGCCGTGCTGAGCGCGATCGCCCGGATCGCTCCCGCGGAACTGGCTGGACGCGGGACCGGGCTCGATGATGCCGGAGTGCGGCACAAGGTGAGGGTTATCGAGCGTGCGCTGGAATTCCATCGAACCTCTTTGACCAGCGGCGAATCGATTCTTTCCGCCGTAGGAGGGTTCGAAATAGCCGCGATGGCGGGAGTGTGCCTTGCCGGCCCTGCCTTACGAGTCCCGGTCGTCGTCGATGGCTTCATTGCGACCGCAGCGGCGGCTGCCGCAGAGAAAATCTACCCCGGGTTGTTCGAGTATCTCTTCTTCAGCCATCGGTCGGCCGAGGGCGGTCATGCGCTGGCGCTGGAAAAGCTGGGAGTGCGTCCGATTCTCGATCTCGATATGCGATTGGGCGAAGGAACCGGTGCAGCGCTGGCAATGAATGTGCTGCAGTCGGCGCTGGATCTGTTTCATTCGATGGCGACGTTTTCCTCCGCGGGGGTATCGGGCAAGGTGCGATGAGCAAGCCCGCATCAGCCCTGACCAACTCGCCGATTGGCATTGTCTCCCAGCTTCGGCTGGCGGCGAACTTTCTCACCATCGTGCCGATAGGCCCGGGTCGCGTAGACAACGCGGTCGTGGCGGCATCGTTTCGATGGTTTCCGCTGGTCGGGTTTGTCCTGGGCGCGATCTTCGCCGCCGAAGACAGCCTGCTGCTGATGGTTTTTCCCGCGATGCTGCGATCGGTGATCGTGATCCTGACGATGGTGGTCGTGACTGGTGCGGTGCATCTGGATGCGCTTGCGGACACGGCCGATGCGCTGGGGGCGGGGCGCAATCGCGATCGTGCGATGGACATTCTGCGCGACAGCAGGATCGGCTCCTTTGGCGCTGCCGCGGTTTGCCTTTCACTCGCGCTGAAGATTTTCGCGCTCGGGTCGCTCCACGAGCCTTATCGGATCCTTGCGCTGTTCGTTGCGCCGGGACTCTCGCGATGGGCGATGGTGGCCGTGGCGGCCGGCGTCCCGTACCTGCGCCCCGAGGGCGGCGCAGGGGCGACCCTGCTTCAGCGCGATAATAACAGCATGATGGTCGCGAGCCTGATCACGGCGGCGCTGGTAACCGTGACACTTGCCCCGCGAGCGTTAGTGTCAACGGCGGTAGCAATCGCGGTCGTCCTGGCGGCACGATGGTTTTACAGCCGATGGCTGGGCGGCGTGACCGGAGATCTGATCGGGGCTTGCGGCGAGATAGTGGAAATTGCCGTGCTGGTAGCATTTGCGGCATCGGTCTAATTCTCATGCGCAACCTCGAAGCGAAATTCCGGCTTCGCGATTTGAACCAGGCGCGCGAGCGCGCGATGGCTATCGGGTATTCTTCGCGCTCCGTCCTTCGCCAGCGTGACACCTTCTTTCGCGTCGCCAACGGCAAGCTGAAACTCCGTGAAGGAGGCGAAGAGAGCCGTGCAATCCTGATTCACTACGGACGCAGGGAAACGGACACCCTGCAACTCAGCAACTACGAGATCGTTCCGATCCCGGATGCAGAGAAAACTCGCGCAATGCTGTCCGATGCGCTCGGTGTGATCGCGGAAGTTCGCAAGGAGCGAATCCTCCTGATGCGCGCTAACGTGCGGCTGCATCTGGATCGGGTTGAAGGATTGGGCGACTTCGGGGAGATCGAGGCCGTCATCGCCGATGGGGACGATCCGGAGGCAAGCCGCGCCGCTGTGAACCAGACCCTGGCGGCGCTGCAAATTGGCCGCGACGATCTGATCGATATTTCGTACTTCGAGATTGCCGCTCAGGCTGCCCAGCCGAAATAGTCATCGAACATCCGGTCGATTGCCCGGACGAATTGCGGCGTGTTGAACGGATCCTGCGCCCCGGAATTCTTCAGAGCAGCGGCGAGTGCGAGCATGTTCTCCCGAAAGCGGGCATGGCGATCATCGCTGATGTACCCGAGCGGGTCGTCATCGCTGAGAAAGCTGCCGATTTCAGCAAATCCCCACGCGCGGTTGCGAAATGACTTGGCGCTCCCCGGCGAGATGGGTTCCAGCGCGTAAGCATAGACCAGGCACGCCATCTCCATCCGTCCCGCGAAAAACCTCTGCACATCGAGTCTTTTTCGCCGAGCCTGCAACGCTGCGACGCCGATATGTTTCAGAAGTTCGTCTCCGGAGGGCATCGTGTTGTTCGTGGCGTGCTCACCAAGCGCTTGCGCGTTGTCCTCAAGAATCTGCACGACCATCGAGCGCAACGCCTCGGGGTCTCCGCGTTCCTCGAGCGTGACTACGGCAGTGTCCGAGGTGCCGCCCCAGACTTTGACCAGCTTTTGTTCTTCCATCGTCCGCAATACGGGATCTTCCGGCGCAAGCGGCACCACGTACACCTTGACCCCGGCAGACAGATCGAGGGCTGGGTCGACCTTGGGCTGCACTTCGACCCAATGTCCGCGTTGCAGCGTCATCGGGGTGAAGACCGCAATCGATGGTCCGAACGAGTTTTGATAAACGGCGGCCAGACGATCGTTCAGATGATTGCTGCTGATCACGTCGGCGATCGCTTTTGCTCGCTCCCAATCGAGCGGTCGCGGGAACTTGATGCCCACATCCCAGGTGATGTCCGCCAGCAGGCTCGGAATGCCGAGCGGAAAGATGGTGGCGATCGCGACGATCGCGCCGATGAACGCCGTCCGCAGCCGTGGGGCCGCGAGTCGGCGCGCGATGTCGGCGACAAAGATCGCATCAAGGACGGATGCCGCCATGGTGGATTGCGCAATGAAGCGGCTCAAATCCTGCAGCAGCCACGCGACCGCGGCGAACGTCCAGGCAAACAGGAAAGCGTTTCGCGTCGGCTGCCGCAGATAGAGAAGCGCAGCGGCGATCGCGAGGAGATCGATGATGAGATCGAAGTGCACCGCTTCGTGTCCGTGCTTGCCGCGATACCATTCGAGATTGGAAAGAAAATGTATGGAGTAGGGGAGGGTCAGGATTACGGTCGCCAGCCCGACGATCAAAAGCGGGCGCCACTTGCGCCTGAGTATGCCCGCAATTGCAATTCCAACGGGCGCGCTGACGAATCCGCCGAGATGCGTGTAACAACCCAGTACGGCGATCGCGGTCGCGAGGACGAGTCGTTCTTCGAGGAAGAAATAGATTGCCCAGGGGATCGAGATGAACAGCCATCCGGATGGGATACCAATGGAAAATGAACCCGATGCGTAGGCGCTTCCGGCCAGGAACGCGACCGCAAGCATCGCGGTGATATCGCCGCCCAGTCGCCGCCCGAAGTACATAACGGTGAGAACCGCGGCGAGCCATTGAATGAACGCGAGGATCGCGTTGGCGATGATGTAGGCGTGCGGGCTCCCGCCGAATGCCGTTCCAAGCAGGGCGATCGCGATGTGCAAGGCGGGACCCTGGAGATTAGGGCGGCCGCCGGGGCCGAAGTTGATGTGGTCCCACCAGGCCGCGCCGTGGGCCGCATACTGCTCCGCGAGCGAGATGTGGTAGCCGGAGTCGATAGAGACGCGGTAGTCGGGAATCGAATACAGCAGCAGCGCGGCATTGACGATCACGATAGCCCACATCGTGGTGCGCGCGGGGCGGCTCTCGGTGGGGGGCAGGATTTCGGGGATCATCTAGCCGTCAATGTGCGGGTAAAACGGCGGACGGATCAATGCGGGGGAGAGTTGTGCGGAGGAATCGGCTACTCGCGAAGGGGATTTTCCCTTAAGGGCGCAAGATCGTTCGCCGCAACTTTAATGTCCAAGCGAACGCGGATTGAACACCTGATCGTCGATTGCACCAGTATTGATTTTCTGATCGAAGGGGCCGTGCGCGGGCACCACCGACCGAAAAAACAATCGCGCCCGTTGATTTGTCGTGAGTCCGCCGAGATCGGAATGGGCGGTGAGAGCGGGTTGGAACGCGAGCGGGACGTAGAAGGAGCCCGCCAGGTCGAATAGTGAGCCGCCTTCGGCTGCGGGCCGAATGCGCCACAAGGGAGCGGCAACTTCCTGGAGCTCGGCGACTTCACTGCGGGCGTTTGATTCGAAGAACTCGGCACCGAGCCAGATGTAGGTTTCGCTGTCAATCCAAATCAGAGTGCGCAGGTTCATGTAGTTGTCGTCAGTCGGGATCATCTCGATGATATAGGCGCTGCGCATTTCGAATGGCTCCTCACTCAGTGCAAGGGTGTCGGATTCAGAAAGCAAGGTGGAAGTCGGGTTGTCGCGGTCGCGTCCAGCGAATCCTGCCGGTTCATCGTCGGCCGTTATGCACCCAAGAATCGGTGTGGTTCCGAGCAGACGGTAAGAATAGGCCTCGGTCTTGGGTAGCGCGTAGGCCCAGTAGGGCTGATGACAGGAACGACACTCGTGGTTGAGGTAGGGCGGCGAGGCTGCCTGGTGGCCAATCCGCCGGGTCTGGTTATTGAAGGTGTAGCTTTCATCGGGAGTACGGGGATCGAGCGCGCGCAACCAGATGGTCGCGCCACCATGCACGCTCTGCTGATTGTTCCAGCTATCGCAGCGCGCTTTCCATTCGAGTCGTTCAGAGTTGGGCTCCAGCGTGGGGCGCGGCTCGATCTGGGTGCGATGTTCGAAACGCAAGAAGCTGAATCTGTCGCAGAGAAACGCTTGGTCCGGTTCGCTATCAATCGGCCTGGCGGCGGGCCGCGTGGAAGCTGAATAGCCGGAGCTCATCCACGGGCTGAGCGTAAAGTCGTCAGGCATGACCGGCCCCATGTGCCAGTTGTAGGCAATCTTTCGGGCAGCTTTCGGGTCGTACACGTTGACCAGCGGGAACGGCATGCCGGCCACGTAATGCGCGATGTTGTCATCGCTATCGAGACTGACCTGGGGAGAATACTTCTCCGTGGCCTCCTTGTAGCCGCGGGGCCAGTCGATCCTCTGCGGTTCCGTCACCCTGATTTTGAAGCCGTGATGGACCGCAAAGATTACCGCGGAGGCCAGGTAGCATTCGTATTGAGAGACGTTGGACGTATCAATAACGAGGCCCGCGTGAGGAGTACCTGCGCAATGCCCGGGCGTGACCCCGCTGTTGGCTGCATACGCGTTCGGCGGGGTCCCGGCCTGGGCGAGGCCGCAGAAGGTCAGCGCGTGGACGGCCAGGGCGAGCCCCAGAATGGAACTGGCCATGGAGGCGTCGGCTGGGCAGGCACGGGGCATTTCGAACCCTCGATCCGCAAACGGGTTTGTGCGTTATGTCTAGTGTATAGCAACACTATACATCAATCCTCCCAATAGCAAGCATGGGAGACGGGCAGCCAGGGTGGGAATCAAATCTTTGTGGAGAAAATTGCTTCCGCGCTGGTGCCGTCGAGTTGGGAATCGACGAAGTCGCGATCGCTCCCGGACAATGCGGCGTGGCGTTCGCGGAGCCACTTGAGGCACTTGGCCTGGTACGGGAACGGCTGCTGGACCCATCGTCGACCGTCGATCTCGCACTCGACCTGCGCTGCGCCGGCCTGAAGCGCGCGCGCATTGGCGATGAGGAACGGCGCGTACACGCGGCCGATCTCCGTGAAAAATCCGTGCAAGGTCGATGGAAGCGCAGAGCGTGAACTCCACCCGTCCTCCTCGACTTCCAGCCCCGACAGGTCGTCCAGGTGCGATACCCACGACACGACGCGGGGCGTCTCGCTTGCGGCGATTGCTGCCGGTGTTGGATCGAAATGCACCAGTTGGCTCAGTTGTCCGAATAGCCCGAAGTCGCCGACTCCCGGCCGCTTGCCCATCAGGAACATGTTCCCGCTTTGCAGATGCGCGTCGAGCAGGCCGAGCAATCGACGATAGCTGTCCTCGATGACCGGAGTGGTCACATCGTTGGAGCCGACCACGCTCAGCCGCGAGATTTGTCGGTCGGCGAAAAAGTGCGCGGCTTTCGCGAGTCGCTCCGGGTTCAAATGGGGATCGCGATCGAGCGCGAGCACATGCGATGCCTTGAGAATGTCCGCCGCGTACTTCCATCGGAAATGGAACATCGGCTTGGTCAGCCATTCGTCCGCGTAGTCTTCGATCAGCTCCTGCAGGAAACCGAGCCCCGGGTCACGAGGCACAATCGATCGCTCGCTGAACATCGTTTCGAGGCGGCGAACCTGGAAGGTCGAATCGATCATCGCCTCGTCCTGACTGCCGTTGCGGCCCGGGAAAACGACTACCGGAATCAGCGCGACCGGCACCGCGGGAATTCCGGTGTCTTCCGCTGAACCCCGCATGATCCACCGAAATGGAATACGCCGGTAGCGCAGCACCGCACGCATCTTGCGCGAGTAAGGCGAACCGAATCCGCCTACCAGCTTCAGCGGCGATTGCATGTCACGCCGGCGCTTCGACCGGAAGCATCGGGTCGCGCGGCTTTGGCAGATTGTCGTAGAGGTCCGCGATCAGATCGGACTTCATCTTCTGATATCCCGCATCGCTCCAGAGGTTGCGCCACTGCATCGGGTCTTCGGCCAGATTGTACAGCTCACCCTCGGTCCCATCGTAGCTGATGTTGGGCGTCGGAGCGCTGCCGCGCAGCATGGCCGGTATCTGCGCCATGTCGAAGCCGATTTCGCGCGTCGATTTCTCGTACACGGTGCAGACCCATCGGTCGCGGCAGATGGTGCGCATATGCATGCCGATCTGCTTGAACTGGCTGTCCCATTCCGTGATCACACGTTCGCGTCGCGAGGTTGGCGTCGTCGGCAGCGGCGTGCCTTGCGTCCATTCGGGAATCGCAACGCCCGCGATCTCGCAGAACGTCGGCACCAGGTCGAGATGCCCGACCGGGTCGTTGATCTCCGCCGGGGCAATCGATGCAGACGGAGCGGGGCGCCAGATGAACGGCAGTCGCATGAGCGCATCGACGTGGTACGGCCCCTTGTAAAGCAACCCGAAGTCACCCTGGAACTCGCCGTGATCCGTGGTGAAGAAGACGTCGGTGCGATCGAGCCATCCGCGCTCGCCAATCCGCCTCAGCACTCGTCCCATCGCTTCGTCGATCAGCTCGTTCTCGACATGAACCATCGCGTTGATTTCGCGGACCTGGTCGGTCGTCATCTTGCACGGCACGAACACTCCTGGGCCACCTTCATCGTTGCCGAACCGGCCTTCGTACCACTCCAGCCAATGGCGCGGCTTCTGCGCGAGGATCTTTTCAATTTTGTCCCTCGACCCGGGGTAACCTGCCGGCAGATCCAGGTCTTGCCATTTGATGCGGCGGGCTTCACTGGCGGGCGGATCCCACGGATGGTGCGGGTCGGGGAAGCTCATCCATACGAACCAGCTCTCATCGGCCTTGAGCGAATCGAGATACGCGATCGTGCGATCCGCCACCCAATCGGTGTGGTAGTGCTCGCGCGGAATGGGATTGTACGCGACCTCGGGAGCGCCCGTGTCGCCGCCCGGCGCCGCGCTCAACAGGCGCGAAAAGCCGCCAAGCTCGGCCGGGAAGTTCTTCTGCAGCCACAGCGAGTAGTGCCAGCCGTTGAGCGGCGCATGCATCGCCAGCTCGAGATGCTCGAACCCTCGATGCGGCCCGGTCGAGCCTTCGCGCGCCATGCGGTTTTCGAACCAGCGCGCCGTGAAATCGAAGGCCGGCTCGAAATGCGCCTTGCCGAGCAGCGCGGTCCGGTATCCCGCCTTCTCGTTGAGGTATCCCGCGATACTCGGCGCATCGGGCGGCAGCGCGATACCGTTGGCGAACACGCCGTGAGTCCGCACGTACTGCCCGGTGACCATCGTCGATCGTGCTGGCATGCAGACCGTGTTCTGGTTATGCGCGCGGCGATAGTTGATGCCGTCGGCGGCCAGCCGGTCGGCAACGGGAGTGCGCGCGATCTCGCCGCCGTTGCATCCGAGCGAATCGTAACGCTGCTGGTCGGTCGTGACAAAAAGAATGTTGCGGTTGCGGGCCATGTAAGGACTCCTGGAGGTTCGTAAGCCGGCCAGGGCGCGGAGCTATTTCCCGCCCTTGAGCGTGGTTCGAATCAAGCGTTCGATGATCTTGCCGGACTGCTTGACCGACAACTCCGCCCGTCGACGCAGGAATTCCCACATCTCCCAGCTCGTGACGCCTTCGAGGGCAGATCGCACCTCGTCTGCGTCATCGCCGGAGAGCGACTTCAACTCGGGATCGAAAGTCTGAAACGTATGCGAGCGCGCCAGTTCCTGCGCAAACCTCATCCGTCGAGAGATTTCCGCCGAGGAACTCTCGAGACGAATGCTGGCGCGCCGCGCCGGTGCGACATACTCCAGCACCCGTGCGCGGTTGCGGATGAAAGCTTGAAGACGATCATCGAACGGCAAGGCGGGATCTATCTCTTTCGCCATCGCGTTGACGCGTTCGATCTGTAGGTCCGCGGCGCTCGCGTAAATTGCCTCAAGATCCTCGAAGTGATGGAACACGAGCCGCAGTGAAACCTTGGCCCGCTCGGCGATCTGCACCGCCGTGGGCTGCTCGACACCTTCGTTCACCAGGTCGAGGAGAGCCTCGGCCAAGGCGAGACGCGCGCGATAGCTGCGCGCCGCACGCCCATCCTTGGGCACCGTGGCTGCCATGCAAGATACTTATTACATCGCCAGTGCAAATACAAGGCCGCGCCAACGGCACCCGGCGTCGTTTGGCGAGCGCTGATTTAGTCTTTACCGTCCAGGATTGAGAGCAGGTTTTCTGTAATGCGCAGGGTCAAACCCCAGATGGTTTGGCCGCCGTAAAGGATCGCCGGAAATTTTGAGCGGTTGGCTTCCCACTGGTACTCTCCGCGATAACGAGGATCAGTCAGTGCGCCCAACGGCACTTCGAAAATCTCCGCGACTTCGTTGGGGCATGGAGCGAATGCGGTCGAAGCGGGGACGACTCCCGCGAATGGCGCCACCGTTATCCCGCTGGTCAAGGTACTCATCTCGGGGAAAGCTCCCAGAACATCAACGGTTGCGGGATCGATCGCGACTTCTTCCTGCGCTTCGCGCAGCGCCGTGTGCAGCAGGGTCGCATCGGTGGGATCGACGCGGCCGCCGGGAAAGGCGACCTGCCCGCGATGGCTCGAGACGTGGTCGGCTCTGCGGATGTAAACGAGGTGCAATTCGCCTTCGCGTTCGAGAATCGGGACCAGGACCGCCGCGCCTTTCGAGTTGCCGGCCAGCTTCTCGCGCGGGACCGGCGTTTCTCGCGACAAAACCTTGCGCAGCCGCTCGATGTGGCGAGTGTGATCTGCGGTCTTCCTGGTTTTGTTCGTCAGGGCCATAGGCAGACAACATCATGCGCCACTGCTCCGATGCAAGCGACGCGCATTGGATCATGGAGCCGCGGCGCGTAAGCTCGTGAGTCTGGCGGCGAAGCGATGCGTTACCTCATCGGCAGATACCACGAGATTGCGCTCAAGGGGCGCAACCAGTGGCGCTTCATCGAGCAGCTCAAGCACAACCTGCGTGCGGTGTTCGCCGATGTGAAGCTGGGCAGGATGCGTGGTGAAGGACCCCGAATCATTGTGGAGCTGCCGGATGCCATCGATGACGCGACGGCGATCGCACGCGCATCGGCGATTTTCGGATTCGCCAATTTTTCCCTGAGCTACCGCGTCCCTCTCGACCTGGATGCAATCAAGGCCGAAGCGATTGCTCGCGCCCGAGAACATCCCGCGCGAACCTTCCGGGTACGCGCGCGCCGCGGAGACAAGCGCTTTCCGATGAATTCGATGGAGGTCGATCGCGAGGTCGGCGCCGCAATCATCGATGCGCTCGGGTTCAAAGTGGATCTGCGCGATCCGGAGCTGACCGTCTCGATCGAGATCCTCGCGGATGCCGCGTTCGTCTCGGCCGGTAAGATTCCGGGACCCGGGGGATTGCCGGTCGGAGTATCCGGGCGTGCTCTTGCGCTCATTTCGGGCGGAATCGATTCTCCGGTCGCAGCCTACCGGATGATGCGACGCGGGCTCTCCCTCGACTTCGTGCACTTTCACGCATACCCGTTGGTCACGGCGGCGAGCCTGGAGAAAGCCTGTGACCTGGTCGCTCATCTGACGCGCTACCAGGCCAGGTCGACGATCGCGCTGGTGCCGTTCGGCATGCTGCAGCGCGAAATAGTGGCGGGCTCAGACCGCCCGCTGAGAGTGATCCTGTATCGCCGCTTCATGATGCGGATTGCGTCGGCGCTCGCCGCACGGTTTCGCGCGCGAGCGCTGGTCACGGGGGAAAGCCTCGGCCAGGTAGCATCGCAGACGCTCGACAACATGGCGGTGATCGAGAATGCGGCGAGGATTCCGGTCATGCGGCCGCTACTCGCGATGGACAAGAATGAGATAGTCGACCAGGCACGCGCGATCGGTACCTTCGAAACCTCGATTCTGCCCGACCAGGACTGCTGCACACTGTTTGTGCCGGAGCATCCGGAAACCCATGCGCGACTGGCTGAGGTCGAGGCCATGGAGAAACGCTTCGAAGTAGATCGGATGGTGGAAGATGCCGTGCGATCCACCGAGGTACGACGGTTCACGTTTCCGCCGCGTGACGAGGCAGGCGCCGGCGCTGCTAGGGAGTATCGCGATGGATAGGCCGCTGGAAGTAGCGGAGCTCGACCACATCGTGCTGCGATGCCGCGACAAGGAACGCACACTCGATTTCTACACCCGCGTGCTGGGACTGGCAGTCGAGCGTCGGCTTGATCAGATCGGGCTGGTGCAATTACGCGCGGGCCACAGCATGATCGACCTGGTGCCCGCCAGGGCGGCCCGCTCCGAAGAGGGACTCAACGTAGACCACTTCTGTATCGGCGTTCAGACCGCGGACCTGGGCAAGGCCGCGGCATACCTCCGGGAGAACGGCGTTGAAGTGATGGGAGAACCGGTATATCGCTACGGCGCCCGGGGCACCGGCAAATCAATCTATGTCCGCGACCCCGAGGGCAACACCATCGAACTCAAGCAGATGCCCCAGTAGTCTCGCCTGCCTGGTGGCCCAAAACCGCTCCCTCACGCCGGCCCGGATTCGCCGCGCTTTCGTTAAGCAGAACTTGTTTTTGCAGGGCGAGCCATTAGAATCGCTAGCGTTTGGCGACCCGGGGAGGGGAGTTTACATCATGCTCAAACCTGAACTTCGTGCGAACCGTCTGGCCTTGTGTATCGCGGCCGTTGGTGCGCTGCTCGTGGCCGGATGCTCGGGGAAGACGCCCCAGCATACGGCACAGTCCTACGTCGATGACCTGATGCTCTTTAATTATCCGGCCGCGTACCAGTTGCTGTCCCATCAGGATCAGCTGGACAGGACGATGGACCAATTCCTGACCGAAATTCCGTTGGCTCCCGATGTGAGCCGCGACTGGTTCAAGACCGTTCTGCATGCCACCACCATGACGGTCGGCGATGCGAAGATCGACGGCGATAAGGCCAATGTCACGATTCACATCGTCCGTCCCGACCTGGCGCTCTGGGAGCGGACGATCGACGCGAACCTGGGGCCCAACGACGCGGCAAGTTCGGTTGCCCAGAAAGATGTCAATGACAAAACCTTTCCCAAGCTCGAATACGACGACAACATCGCGCTGGTTAAGGTTGGCGATGACTGGAAGATGTTCGTCGATTTTCCGGCCAAGGAAAACATCGTGAAGATGCGCAAGGACGGGATCGACGCATTTCACAAGTACGACTACGACAAGGCGATCTCCACGATGCAGAACGCGATCGCCGAGCTCGACAAGGAACAGGCGACCGGAAACGCGGGCATGAAGTTCCTTTACAACCGCGACGTCCAGACGTTCCAGAACGTCAAGAACCAGATTCCCGATTCGCAGGCATACATTCCCAAGATTGGGCTGACCGATGTGGACATGAAGATGGCCGCATCGCGGGTGCCCGGAATCTTCGGCAAGCTCACCAACAACGGCGACAAGGCGATCGACGAAGTCCAGTTCACCGTCACGTACTACGAGGGCAAAGGCGCCAAGAAAAAGCAGGTGTTCAGCGAGACGCATACGCCGGTTTCGACGCCGTTCGAGTTCACCGACTTCCTGCGGCCGGTCGCTCCGTTCATCCCGGGTGAATCGCGGCAATTCGGATTCCGCCTGACCGCGCCAGCCGACGTGCAGCAGAAGGCGACCCCCGACCTGAACGTCACGCAGATCGTGTTTACACAGTCGACCGCGCCACTGCCCAAGCTGGCCACTCCGACCCCGTCGGCATCGCCGGAAGCCAGCGCTGCCGCATCGGGTGCGGCATCTCCCGCTGCGGCGGCGCCGCCGGCCGGGGCCGCATCGTCATCGATGCCGCCGTTGCCATCGCCGCCCAAGGCGCAGTAAAGGGCGAAGTTCCCGCGACTTGAAGCGGCGCCGGATGGTCCGGCGCCGCTTTCTTTTCGCTATGATGCTGATGCGCGCCGGTGTGCGCGCTCTCGACCTTGACGATCGCGATCACCGTAGCCATTCCCACGCACAATCGTGCAGCGACGCTTGGCGAAACACTCGCGAGCATCGCGGCGTTGCAGGTGCCGCCGGACGCCGCGCTCGATTGCATCGTGGTCGACAACGCATCGAGCGATGCGACCCAAGCGGTGGTGGAAGCGGCGGCACAAGGTGCGCCATTCGCGGTTCGGCGCGTCGCCGAGCCGCGGATGGGCTCCAGCTTCGCCCGCAACCGCGCGATCGATGAAACGGCCGGCGATTTCATTTTCTTCATCGATGACGATGCGCTCGCGGAGCCGTCGTGGGCGATCGAGATGCTCGCCGCGCTCGAGAGTCGAAAGCTCGATGCCGTGTGCGGTATGGTTCTACCGCGCTGGTCCGTCGCTCCCCCCCGATGGTTGGGGCCGAGCCTGTGGGTCAAGCTCGCGGTGCACGTGCGCGAACAAATCGAGTCGGAGCCAACTGCAAAGGCCGAGGTCTTGGCCAACTACTACAGCGCCAATGTCGGATTTCGCCGGTCGGCTTTTGCGCGTTTCGGAAAATTTCGCGAAGACCTCGGAGTGGTCGGGGGGAATCCCATCTCGGGCGAGGACACCGAGTTGTTCGAACGAGTCATGAAGCAGGGCGGCACGATGGGGTTCGCGCCGCGCGCTATCGTTCATCACCTGATCCCGCCGGAGCGGATGACCCGCGCATACCTGCGCCGCAAGAGCTTTGCCTATGGGTTCGGCAGCGCGATTGCGGGCGGCCGCAGCCACAATCGAATCGACAAGTTGGTGCGAAACCTGGTGCGGATGGCCGGTGCGGCGCTTAGCGGAAACTCCGAACGCACCCTCTACCACGAACTGGAGTGCGCGAATTTCTTCGGCTACTGGCGCGGACGAATGGCGCTGCGCAAATAGCCTACTTCACGTATGTGAGCATGCCCTGCTTGAGCACTCGTTCCAGGTAGGGGATCAGGTCCATCGTTTCCAGCTCCGCCGGCGTGACCCATCGCGCCTCGGCGTGTTCATTCGGGCGGAGCTTCAGGCTCTGGTACACGGTCAGTCGGCAGGCGTAGATCGCCTGCATGTACGGCTCATCGATCATGTTGTGCAGCCCGATCAATCGATCGATTGACACGTCGAGGGAAGTCTCTTCCTTGATCTCGCGCAGCAAGCCTTCCTCGGCGCTTTCCCTTAGCGCCAGATGACCCCCTGGCAGGTCCCATGTTCCGGGGCGATAGGGCATGACCGCGGAGCGTTTGAGCACCAGCAGACGTCCGCGATTTGCGATGACGCCATGAACGCCGACGTAAAATTGCACTTCTGCCATGGGCGGTGGACGCTCCGAATTCAGTCAGGCTAGCGTGGCCGTGATCGCGTAGCCAGCCGGTTTGTCGCTTTCCGGCGATGAGCGTTAACATCCGCGGGTCGCTGCGGAAGGAGACCGTCGATGGAGAAATCCGAATTCTATCGCGATGCGCGCCGGGACCTGGCCGGTCCCCTGGCGGGAATCCGCGTGCTCGAAGCAACCACGAGCTGGGCAGGCCCGATGTGCGGATGTGTGCTGGCGGACCTGGGTGCCGAGGTTATCAAGGTGGAGGACCCGGCTGGCGAAGTCTCGCGTCGGGTTCCTCCGTTTCTGCCGGGTGCTTCGAAGCCGATCAGCTTTCTCCAGGCGACTGTGAATCGAAACAAGCGGAGCCTCACCCTCGACCTGCGCACTCCCGAAGGCCGCGACATCTTTCTCACTCTCACTCGGCGCGCCGACATCGTGGTGCAGAACTTCCGCCCCGGCACCTTCGATAAATGGGGCGTCGGCTATCGCGACTGCAGGGCGGTGAAACAGGACATCATCTACATTTCAATCAGCGGCTTTGGCCTCTTCGGCCCGATTTCAGACCGTGTCGGATACGATCCCCTGGCGCAAGCGATGTCGGGATTCATGTCGCTGAACGGGCCCGTCGATGGCGGCCCCAGCAAGGCGCCCACGTTCCTCTGCGACGACCTGGCGGGCCTGCATGGCGCGATCGCGGCGCTGGGCGCATTGCAGCATCGCGCGCGCACGGGAGAGGGGCAGCATTGCGATGTGTCACTGCTCGATGCCGCCATCTTTCAGTCCAACGGCTACCCGATGCTGGCGGCGCTTGGGATTCCGATGCCGCGGATGGGCAACGAATTTACGTTCTCGATCCCGTGCAACACCTATCACTGCCGCGACGGGATCGTGATGATGGGGACTCTGCTCGACACGCACTGGAAGGTTTTTGCCCGTATCGCCGGACGCGACGACCTTGCGGACAATCCCGACTTCGGGACGATCCCGGGCCGCATGAAGCATCGCGGCGAATGCAATGCGCTCGCCGCAAAGTGGTGCGCGGACCACACCGTCGCGCAGGTCTTGGAGATCTGCGGACGCGAGGGCATCGCGTGCGCTCCCGTGAACACCTACGAGCAGGCCGCGCATGACCCGCACGTGCACGCCCGCGACATGCTCCAGGAAACGGTTCAGGAAGACGGCTCGACCGCGCCCATCGTCGGACCCGCCATCAAGTTTTCGCGCACACCCACGAAGGTGCGCAGCGGCGCGCGAGCGTTAGGCGCGGACAACGATCAGATCCTGGGAGAATTGGGAATCGACTGCGCGGCACGCGACCGTTTGCGCAGCGCGAAGGTCATCTGATCAGCGCCGGCCCCATCCGCCGCCACCGGGAGTTTCGATGCGAACGCGGTCGCCCGGCTGGGCCGTCAGATTCGTCTTGGCGGCGAGCTTTGTGAGCTTCCTTCCCCGAACCAGGTAATTGGCTCCAGCAGCGCCTTCGCCGCCACCCGCTAAACCCCACGGCCGCAAGCTGCGCCGTTCGGTTAGCAGGCTCACGTTCGATTCAACCAGGCACTCCAACTCGCGTATCAGCCCGTCCCCGCCTCGTGCCTTGCCGCGTCCTCCGGAGCCGCGACGGATCCGATACTCGGTGATTCGCATGGGATAGTAGGCCTCGAGCGCCTCAATGGGCGTATTGAGCGTGTTGGTCATGTGTGTGTGCAGACCCGACGCGCCGGGATGGCCCGGCGCGGCGCCCGCGCCACCCGCAATCGTCTCATAGTAGGAGAAGTGACGATTTCGAAAACGATCGAAGCCGCCGATCGTCAGATTGGACATCGAGCCCGAGCTTGCCGCGGGAACACGATCGGGGGCAGCCTTGGCCAGCGCACGAAAGAGCACATCGACGATTCGTTGCGAGGTCTCCACGTTACCGCCTGCGACGGCGGCCGGAGGGAGCGCGTTCACAATCGACCCCGCCGGCGCGACCAGCTTGATTGGGCGCATGAGCCCCTCGTTGGCCGGCACCGCTTCCGAGGCCAGGCACTTCATCACGTAGAACGTGGCGGACAGCGTGATTGCATAGTTCGCGTTCACGGAACCGCGGACCTGCGGCGACGACCCGGCAAAATCGACCGCTGCGCGGCCATCGCGAATCGCGATTGCGACCTGGAGCGGAATCTTGCGCGTTCCGAAACCGTCATCGTCAAGAAAGTCGCGCGCGCGATAGGTCCCCGGCCTCAGCGCGCGTAGCGAAGATGTCATCAGTCGAGCCGAATATTCCTTGAGCGCATCCATCGCGGCGCTCACCGTAGATCGCCCTGACGCACTGACCACCGCGCGCAACCGATCGGAGCCAACTCGGAGCGCGGCGATCTGTGCGCGCAGGTCGCCTTCGCGTTCTTCGTGGACGCGGGTGTTCGCGAGGAACAACGCCATCACATCGTGCGAGATTTCGCCACGCTCGACGATCTTCACCGGCGGGAGCCGAAAGCCCTCCTGGTAGATCTCGGTGGCTAGCGCCATCGAACCCGGTGCCATGCCGCCAATGTCCGCGTGATGGGCCCGGTTCGCCGCATAGGCAAAAGGGCGGCGTTCATTGCCGAGAAAAATCGGCATCACCAGCGTGAGATCCGGTAGATGCGTACCGCCGGCAAACGGATCGTTTAATGCCGCGACATCCCCCGGGTTGAGCTGCAGATGCTCAATCGCTGCGCGCACCGAAAGCGGAGTTGAACCCAGATGCACCGGGATATGCGCGGCTTGTGCAACCAGTTCCCCGCGCGTGTCGAAGAGGGCGCAGGAAAAATCGTGACGCTCCTTGATGTTCGGAGAGTAGCCGGTCTGTCCAAGCACGACGCCCATTTCCTCTGCGATGGCGGCGAGCCGGTTGTTCATCACCGCCAGCGCGATCGCATCAAGTTTCATCGCCCCGCCTCCAGGTGCAGATTCCCGTAGTCGTCGACGCGCAGCGTGAATTCCGGCGCGACATAGGCAGTGGCGCTCAACTCGACCACGATCGCAGGCCCGCGAAAGCGTGCGCCTGCGCCCAGCGAATCGCGCGCAAAGACCGGAGTGCGCCGCGCGCGCGAACCGACGAGGACCTGCGTATGAGATATGGGAGTCGCACGGCCGCGCTGCCGCCGAATTTCGACGATCGGCGGCGGTGCATCCGCCGCGCTCGCCCGCAGCCGCAGATTCACCACCTCGACGGCGGCTTGTGGCGCGCTGTGGCCGAAGGTGCGGCGATGGGCGGCGTGAAATGCCGCTTTGAAGTCGGCCGCGAACGGTATCTCCAATTCGTAGGACTGACCGAGGTAGCGCATGTCCAGGCGAATTTGGGCGTCGAATGCCGATGCGCTTGCGCCCTCTGCGAGAAGCTCTCGCTTCGCCCGTGTGACCAGTGGGCGTGCGCGCGCCGCGAGGGTCGCATAGGCAGGATCTTTCAGCCGCAGCGTCATCGAATATTCGCGGCCTAGCGGCGCACCCACGGCGCCCCACGCGCAAAGAAGTCCGGGGTTACGCGGAAACACGACATGGCGAATTCCCAGGTCCATCGCGAGTTCCGCGGCATGCATCGGCCCGGCGCCGCCGAACGCCAGCAGCGCGAAGTCACGCGGGTCGAAGCCGCGCTCGATCGTGATCACCCTGATGGCGCGCTCCATGTTCGCATTGACCACGCGAATCACGCCGCGCGCTGCCGCGATGGTGCTCGATTTCAATGCGGATGCGATCGGGCGCAGAGCTCTGGTGGCCCGCGCCGGATAGAGCTTCATCCTGCCGCCCAGGAAGTTAGATGCGACCAGCCGTCCCGCCACCAGGTCCGCATCCGTGACGGAGGGCGCGGTCCCGCGTCCATAGCATGCGGGACCCGGATCGGCGCCGGCGCTTTCAGGGCCAACGCGCAGCGAACCTCCCGCGTCGACGCGCGCGATCGATCCGCCGCCTGCGCCAACGGTGTGGATGTCGATCACGGGGGCGCGCACCGCGTAGCCATCCGGGTAGCTTAGCGTTCGGATGCGCGCGGCACGATCGAACAAGGACACGTCGGTGGAAGTGCCGCCCATGTCGAAGGTGATGAACCTGTCGGTGCCGATCGCGCGTGCCAGGGCCGCCGCGCCGACGACTCCGGCGGCCGGACCCGACAGGATAGTGCGAATCGGTTCGGTGCGCGCCAGCTCGACGCCCGTGGCGCTGCCGTTGGATTGCATGATGCGCAATTGCGACCGCGCCAGGTTCCGCTGCAGGTTTTGCAGATGCGACGCCATCTTCGGCGCCACGTACGCATTGACCACCGCCGTCGAGAATCGCTCGTACTCGCGATATTCGGCGAGCAATCGATGCGAGACGGAGAGCGGATGTCCGAGCTTGCCCAGTGCGCGCGCCAGCGCGTCTTCCGCGCGCGGGTTCGCATAGGAGTGCAACAGGCAGATTGCGATCGATTGGGCGCCGGATCGTCTCGCAGTTCGGACCGCTCCTGAAATTTCGCCGCGGCTCAGCGTAGCCAGCGCGGAGCCGTCGAATAACGAACGCTCGCGCACGCCAATCCGGCGCGCTCGCGGTACCAGGGGTTCGGGACGCGACGGCGCCAGTGCGTACAAATCGTCGCGATTTTGCCGGCCGATTTCGATCAGATCCTCGAAACCGGCATTGGTGACAATCGCGACACGCGCGCCCTTGCGCTCCAGCAGCGCGTTAGTCGCGACCGTCGAGCTGTAGGTGACGAGGTCAGGCACGAGGCCGGGCAGCATTTCGCGCAACCCGTTCAGAACTGCTCGTGCGGGATCGTCCGGAGTAGACGGGACCTTGTGGACCTGCACCTTGCCGCCGACCACGGCGATCAAATCGGTGAAGGTTCCACCGGTGTCGATTCCGATGGTTGCGGCGCGAGTCTTGCGGGATCTCATGGCAACGATAACGGAGCGAGCACCGTAAGAATCGCTAGGACGGTTTCAGCAGGATTTTGAAGTTCGAGGAGCGCGTGGCGGTTTCCATCGCGCGCGGCCCATCTTCGAGCGAGAACGTGCCGTCGATCAGTGGGCGCAAATCGAGCTTGCCCGACTCGAGTGCGGCGAGTGCCGGAGCGAACCGGCCACATCGCGAGCCCACCACCGTAATTTCGTTAATCACCACTGGCGCGAGGTTCAGTGCGGCACCTGCCGCAGCAGTGCTTTTGAGCACAATTGTGCCGCGCGGCTTGACCAGCTCGATCGCGCGCATCAGCCCATTGCCATGTCCGGTGCAATCGACCACGTAGTCGTAGCTACCGGTGAGGTCTTGCTCGACCGCAGTCGAAAGCCCGAGTGCGGTGAGCCGGTCGAGTTTTTCACGATGGTGTCCGGCAACGATGGGCTGGTGACCCTCAGCCTTGAATGCGAGCGCGACCATCGCACCCAGACGCCCGTCGCCAAGCACTACAATGGATTTATACGGTCCGATTCGTAGCTGCTCGAAAATTTCGTATGCCGCCGCCAACGGCTCCGTGAACACTGCTGCTTCATCGGGCACCGAATCGGGAACGATCAGCAGGTTTTCGCTCGGTAGCGCCAGGTACTCCGCGAATGTTCCGTTGCGCCCCTTGATGCCAAGCACCGTGCGTTCCGCGCAGTGGCGGCCGAGTCCTGCGTGACAGAACGAGCAGTGTCCGCATGCGGCGTTGATTTCTCCGACCACGCGCTTGCCAGCGAGCTTCGCGTCATCGGTTTGAATGACCCGTCCGACGAATTCGTGCCCCGGGATGCCCCGGTAATTCATGTACCCCCGCGTGATTTCCAAATCAGTGCCGCAGATGCCCGCCAGTGACACGCGCACGAGGCTCTCATTCGGTGGATGCGGATCCGGATAGTCCGCTTTGAAGCTGAGGCCGGGGTCAACGACTAGTGCACGCATCGTGGTTCGCAAGCGCGGAACTCGCGCGACCGGCCCATTCAAACAGAAAGGGCGACGACGGCGCTAGCGTACCTGCGCTACGTCAGCAGGGTCGCTGGTGGCACGTTGGCGGGAGCGTGGGTTGGCTCAGTCGGCCGATTTGGCCGAGGATGGCTTGTCTGACGATGCCGACTTGGAAGAAGCAGGCTTGGACTCGGCGGACGGCTTCGATTCGGACTTGGATTCGCTCTTGGTCTCGCTCGAACTGCCGTTCGAGCTCGATGCTTTCTCGGAAGACTCGGACGCGTTGTTCTTTCCCTTATTCGCGTAGTCGGTGGCGTACCATCCGGTGCCCTTAAGCACGAAGGAACTCCGGGAGATCATGCGCTCGACCTTGCTTTTGCAATTCGGGCATTTCTTGAGAGGCGCCTCGGTGATGCGCTGTGTCACCTCGACCACGCCGCATTTGGGACACTTGTATTCGTAGATTGGCATTTCCAGGTGTCGACTGCTGATGGCTGGGTGCCATCTCTTTATCTAGGTAATCACAGCCTGTTCCCGTGTCAACGCGAGGGTAAATCTTCGATTTTAATTCGCCCCCGGCCTTCTGCTTTAGAGGCGGACAAGCCTGGCTGCACAACTCAATGGGTCCGGGGTTTCGAGCCGAACGGTCTTACGATGCACTTTCCGGCCCCTGAGAATCGAAACTGCGGATTGCGGAACGCCAACGAGCTTCGCCATAAATCTCACCAGTTCCTCGTTAGCTTTGCCTCGCTCGGCAGGGGCCGCGATCGCCATGACTAGTCCGCGCTCCTCTACGCGCAACACTTGGTTGCGGCCTGACCTCGGGCGAACGACGACTTCGACACTTAGGCCGTCGGACTCTACCCGGATCCACTGTGGAAAAGACGCGGTGGCAGTCTCGATGGAGCGCGATTGCGTCAAGCGTAACCGGGAACGAGCACGTGCAGGATGGTCGGGATGAGCCAAACCTGCACGAACTGAATCGCGATAATTACAACCAGCGGTGAGAAGTCGATGCCGCCGAAAAAGACCGGCAGATGCTCCCGCACCCAGTCGAACACCGGTTCCGTGACGCTGTAGAGAAAGCGCACGATGGGGTTGTAGGGATTGGGCTCGATCCACGTCAGGAGAGCCGCGATTATCACGATCCAGAAGTAGATATTGAGCAATCCCTCAAGAGTGCGCGCTACAAAGAAAATCAGGTTGGCCCAGGGACTCAAGTGCGATGCATCCGTTCTAGCCCGCCCGGCCCAGCTCGCGTGAACGATCGGCCGCGGCGTGAATTGCGCGCGCAACGATATCAGAAAATCCGTTTTCCGCGAATCGGCGCAACGCCGCCTCGGTGGTGCCACCGGGCGATGCCACCACGCGAATCAGCTCCGCGGTATCCTGCCTGGATGCCCGCATCACGTGCTCCGCACCGCGCAGCGTCTGCAGCGCCATCCGCATCGCCAGCGCCCGTGGGATGCCCTCGCTGATCGCCGCATCGGCCATCGACTTCGCAAACAGGTACACGTACGCGGGACCACTGCCCGACAAGGCCGTAACGGCATCGAGCAGCTTCTCATCCTTGAGCGCGATCGCATCGCCGACCGCCTGGAAAATCCGCAGCGCGAACTTCTCGTCGGCCTGCGTCGCGCCTTTGCTGCGCACCAGTGCCGCCATTCCCTGCCCAACCATCGCTGGCGCATTCGGCATAACCCGGATGACGCGGGCACGCGCTCCCAGAAATCGGCAAACGCGTTCTATGGGAATCCCCGCCGCAATCGAAATGAAGAGATGGCCCTTCGCACCCGGTTTCAACGCCGATGCGATCTCGGCAAGGACGTCGTCGATGGTCTGGGGCTTGACCGCGAGCAGAATCGCGCGCGCCTCGCGGATCACCGTCAGGTTGTCATCGGTTGTCTGGATTTTGAGCATTCGCTTGAGCGCGTTGCGGCGCGCCGCGGCGACATCCGAGGCGACGATGTCCGCGGCGCGGAAGACCTTGTTTTCGATGAGGCCGCGCGCGAGCGCTTCCGCCATGTTGCCGCCGCCGATAAAGCCGAGTTTCTTCACCGTTTCCGCTCTCCAAATGCCGCGCGCCCGACTCGCACGATGGTTGCGCCTTCCTCGATCGCAATTTCGAAGTCGTCCGTCATTCCCATCGAGAGTTCCGCGAGCCCAAGCCCGCTTTGCGCCGCAAGACTATCGCGCATCTCGCGCAGGCGCGAGAAGTAGGGACGCGATTGCTCGGGGTTCACCACCGGCGGTGGTATCACCATCAACCCTCCGACATGCACGTATTCGCGCACCTCCTCTATGAGGCGCGCGACTTCGGCTGGCGCGATGCCGTGCTTGCTCGTTTCTCCTCCGAGGTTCACCTCGATAAGTACGTGAAAGCGTGAGGCCGGATGGGCGCGATGGATCGCATGGGCGAGCCGGGCCGAATGCAGGCTATGAATCAGCTGAAACATCGAGCACGCCTGACGCACCTTGTTGCTCTGGAGATGTCCAATCAGATGCCATTGGATGTCGTGCAGGCCGGCGAGGGCGTGATGCTTTGCGACCGCCTCCTGCACGTAGTTCTCACCGAAGTCGCGCGCGCCCGCCTGGTAGGCGGCGCGGATGACCTCTGGCGGTTGGGTCTTGCTCGCGAGAACCAGGCGGATCGATTGAGGATCGCGCGATGATCGTGTGGCAGCTGCCGCGATCCGTGCGCGCACTCCCGCGATCCGTTCGGCGATGTTCTCCTGGGCGTGCATTAACCCCTGGTGTGGATGCCGTGGCGTCGCAGCGCGTCCAGAACATTGCGCACCGGGAGTCCCATCACGTTGTCGCGCGGACCATCGACGCGCGCGATAAAGCCGCCTCCGATTCCCTGGATTCCATAGGCGCCGGCTTTGTCGAACGGCTCTCCCGTCGCGATGTACCGGGAGATTTCTTCATCGCTCAGCGCGCGAAAGAAGACGGCGCTTTCGACCGCATCCGCCTCAATCACCCGGCCATCGCGCGCGATCGCGAACGCCGTTACGACCGTGTGTCTTCGTCCGGACAGCCTCTTCAGCATTCGCCGCGCGTCATTTGGGTCTGAAGGCTTTTCGAGTATTTCGCCGCCGCACTCAACGACAGTGTCTGCTCCCAGCACAACGGCGGTCGCTGCTCGCGATGAGACGGCGGACGCCTTCGCCCTAGCCATCCGCAGAGCGTACTCGCGTGCGGGCTCCTGCGCCGCCCGCAACTCTTCCACGCCGCTCTCCATCAACTCAAATGCCAGGCCGGCTTCGGTCAGTAGTTGCCGCCGTCGCGGAGACCCGGACGCAAGCACGAGTATGGGTTGGTTCTGCATGATGGCTGAATCGAGTGTTCCTGACGGAAAAGCTGTGGACAAGAGCAGGTGAACAGAATGAGCACCCCAATTGAAGCGACGCGATTAATTGGTAGGCTGATCATGATCTGATGGAAGCTCGGCGCAGGCGTAACACCGCACTCGGCATCTTGCTGGCAATCGCGATTGCGGGATGCGCCACCGAAGTCGCCCAGTCCCAAGGCGTGACCCCGGAGGCCACTCCGGGCGAGGTAGCCTCCGGCGCGGCCGGGCCCTCATCCACTCCCGAACCTCTCGCCGCGGATACCGCGCCCAGCGATGCGAAGCAGGCGTTCGTTGCTGGCTACAAGGCCTATGTCGGACGCAACTACGCATCGGCGACCGCGAACCTGACCTTCGCCGCATCGAACTATCCCGCCCTCGGCGACTACGCGCTCTTCTATCTCGCCCAGGCACAGTCGGAGCAGGGGGATTTGGCGGGCGCATCGGCGACCTTTGAGCGGCTGCGCGCGGAATATCCGCAAAGCGTCACGATCGGGCCGGCCGAACTCTCATTGGCGCAGATTTTCCTTAAGCTCGGCAAGCCGGCCGACGCACTGACTGTTGCTACCCATCTTGTTGCCACTACCGGCATTACTTCCCTGGAGCAGAACGGGCGGCTGGTGGAGGCGCAAGCGCTCGACGCGATGGGACGCAGCAAGGACGCGTATCAGCAGGCGATGCTGATTCGCGATAGCTATCCGCGCGGCGAAGCTGATTCCAGGGCACGCGCGCTGGCGTATTCCATTCGCGCATCGAATCCCGCCGTCGCCCCCGAGTCTCCGTTCATCTACCACAAGAGCGAAGCCGCGCTGCTGCTGCGCGAGGCGGTGTCATCGCTTGCCCTTCAGGAGGCGCAGAAGGCGCTTGCGATCGCTCCCACGTCATCCGACCGCGCCGAGGTTCTATGGCTCGAGGCGCAGGCGCTCAAGAGCGAGAGCGATCGGCAGAAAGAGGCTCTGCTCGAATACCTGTCGATCGCGCCGCATGGCGCGGCTGCATCGGCCGCGCTCTACGACTTGGCGCTGATCTACTGGAAGGAAGAAAACTCCGATCTCGCCCGCGCAACTTTCGGCAAGGTCATCGCGGAGTTCCCGTCGAGTAGTCACGCATCGGGGGCGATGCTCCGAATCGGCCGCATCTACGAAGAGTTGCACAGGTACGACGACGCCCGGGCCGAGTACGGGAAACTGGTCGCTCGCTATCCGGGGACTGAAGCCGCCGAGGATGCACGGTTCCGCATCCCGTGGTCGCTCTACATGACGCGCCAGTACGCGCGCGCCGCTGGCAGCTTTGAATCGATGCGCAAGCGGGCCGAGAGCGCATCGGAGCGCGACATGTTCGAATACTGGCGCGCTCGCTCGCTGGAAAAGAGCGGCGATGCGGGCGCGGCGCATGAAATCTTCGTGCGCCTCGCCGGCAGTACGGAGAGCAACTACTATCCCGCTTTGGCCGCGATGCGCGCGCCGGGAGTTTTCGCCGACCTTCCTGCCGCATCGGCGCCCGAGCTGAGCGTGTACCCGACGCCCGAGAGCTCGTCGCCGGCGGTGCGATTTCACTTGAGCCGCATCCTCGCCCTGCGCGCACTCGGAATTCCCGAGCTCGAAGCCGGTGAATATCGCGTGCTGGAAGAGGCGTCCGCGGCGGAGCACTCGTTGCGCAACTTCATCCTGGCTGGGCTTCAATCGGCGGAAGCCTGGTACGACGCGATTATCGCGTCCACCCGGATGTCGAAGAACGGGCACTTGAACGCGGAGGTCGCGGAACGGATTCGCTATCCGCGCGCGTACTGGGATCTTTTTTCTAAAGCCTCACAGAGCAAGTCGCTGGACCCTTGGCTGGTGCTCGCGCTGGCCCGGCAAGAGAGCCTGTTCAACCCGCGCGCGACCTCGGTTTCCGACGCGCGCGGACTGATGCAGCTATTGCCATCGACGGCGGACCGAATCGCACGACAAATCGGCGAGGAACCGTCTCCCAACCTGTTCGATCCCGGAACCAACGTGCGGCTCGGGACCACGTATCTGAAGGACCTTTTCGATATGTTCCAGGGGGACAAGTTCCGGGCCGTCGCGGCCTATAATGGCGGAGAGCACGCGGTCGAAGGATGGAGCCGGAAATTTCCCGGCGATGACGACGAATGGGTCGAGAATATCGGCTATCGCGAGACGCGCGACTACGTGAAGAAGGTGATCGGCGGCCGCCGCGAGTACCTGCTGCTCTATCCGCAGCAAGCCTCGGCCAGTACGCAATCCGCGCCGACCAGCCCATAGCTGGAATCGACGTAGGTGAAGATTTTCTCGATATTGCCGTGCTGCCTGGCGGCGCGAGCGCGCTGCGCTTTGCCCGAGTCAACATCAGGTCGAACAGCAGCGATCCCGTCAGCGAAATAGCAGAGAGTGTCCAACGCGCCGCGCCGGAACTCGGCCGGGGCGCACTCGCGCTGGTCGATTCTCCACGGGCGCCGAACGCATCGCCGACTCAGCGCGATATCGATGTCGCCCTGCGTGCGACAATCGCGTCGGTGAACCGCAAGAGAAACCTCGCCGATCGAATCACGCTTTCGCTGTTTCCAACTCCACCGCCCGAGTCCTTCGCTCGCTGTATCAACGACCGGTCCTGCAAGCCCCATCTGATCTCGATTGCCCGGAAAGTGCTCGGCATTCCTCCAGGGCCGACTGGTTCCCGGCCTCGGAGCGGTGGGTGGATCTTCACGCGCTTTATGATCGCGGGATTTGCGGCGCATCTCGCGTTGGAGCGCCTTGGCGTCGATGCATTCGAGGGGTATCCGTACCTCGCCTTCGCGATGTGGAAGCAAAAGGGCGAGGTACTGCCGCCCAAGTCAGCGCATCGTGCGGCATTGATTGCACGGCAGAAGATCGTTGCGCGGCTCGCCCGCGAATGCGGTTTGGCAGCCGATATTCCACGGACGCTCGACCACGCCGACGCCGCCGTTCTGGCGATCACCGCGCGGCTTTCTGCGCGTCACGGCGGTACGCTGTTTTTCGCGAGCCCAGAGCAGGGTAGGTTCCTGCTCGCCCTGGACTCGAGAGAGCGCACGGCAGTCGAGGAGGCGAGCGTTCTCGACCGAGCTTGACAACCTGCAAAGCAAAGGGGTTCAAAAGGGGGCAACTATGTCCGGCGCTCCCGGACCAGGACATCAAGCTTGGCCTCGCGCGAATTCAAAGCGGTATTTTTCGATCTCGACGGCACCCTCGTCGATATCCACGGCCCGCTTTACATCGCGGCCCGCAACGCGATGCGCGATATCGGCCATCATTCGGACTTCACTCCGGAACAATATCGCGAGGCGCTCGGGCGCAATGACGTTTGGCTCGGCGTGCCGGAAACCCGCCGTCCCGAGTATCTCAAGCTCGCGTTTGCTTACTTCATGACCGAAATCGACAAGACCGAGCGACTCGAAATTCTGCCGCACGTGGCCGAGACTCTCGCCGAGCTCAAGCGCCGCCGCTACGCCACCGCGGTAGTCACGAGCCGGCCGGGCGAGGCGCGCCGGCTGATTGAGAAGCTCGCGATGGTCGGCTTGGCCGCCTACCTCGACCAGGTCGTTACGCAGCCGACCTCGTCGATGAAAGATCTGCTCGACAAGACTGAACTGCTCAAGCAAACGGCGATGAAGGCCTCCGTCCTGCCCCCCGCGTGCCTGTACGTCGGCGATGAGCCGCGCGACATCATGGCCGCGCAGCAGGCCGGCTTCGGCGCGACCATCGCGGTCGCGACCGGGGCAGCGTCGTCATCCTATCTGAAGAATCATCCGCAGCATCGGCCTGACTACGTGATGAACTCGATGGCCGAGTTGCTGGGGCTGATCGAAACAATGCGGCTTGGGGAGCCATCATGAGCGCGGAGAAACCGGAAGCGCTGCAGGGACTGCGCGTAGTCGAGCTGCCGTGCCTCGATTCTCTGCCGTTTCTCGCAGCCTCGATGGCGGCAAAGTCGTTCGCCGATTTCGGCGCTGAGGTCATCAAGGTCGAGCCGCCTGGGGCGGGAGCTCAGGAACGCCGCCTCGGTCCGTTTCGCGACGGGAAGACCGATCTCGAAACCGGCGGTCTCCATCTATTTCTCAACACGAACAAGATGGGCGTGACGCTCGATCTTGAAAAGCCCCGCGCGCTGGACGTGCTGTTCGCATTGCTCGGACAGGTCGATATCGTGTTGAACCCGAACCTTCCGGCGCTCAACGAGCGAATCGGGCTCTCGTGGCGGGCGCTGACCCAACGATTCCCCAAGCTCGTCGTCGTATCGCTGACCACCTTCGGCGCCGACTCTCCATATCGCGATTTCCGTGGCGGCGATTTGGTCGCAACCCAGATGAGCGGAGTCGGCTACGAGACGCCGTGGCATCAGGTGACCGATCTCGCGAAAGAGCCGCCGCTGAAGTTGGCGGGACGGCAATCCGACTACCTCACGGGATACACCGCTGCGGCCGCCGCGATGATCGCGCTGTTCGATCGCAAAAACACCGGCGCGGGACAGCACATCGATGTGAGCCAATGGCTCGCGATGGTCAGCATGATCCGGCCCAATCTCGGCGGCTCCACCCACGAGTCTCTCGAATCGCCTCTCTACCAGCGCTTGAGCATGCGAATCAAAGCGGGCGCGCAATGGGTTTATCCGTGCGCCGATGGATGGGTCAGCTTCAACGCTGGTACCGAAAGGTTCTGGCAGGGCTGGAAGAAGGCGATGGGCAATCCGGAATGGATGGATGCCGAGATCTTCAAGACCACGGCCGACCGTGCGGCGCATGTTGATGTGATAGAAGCGGCAATCCACGACTGGCTTTCGACCATAACCAAGAAAGATGCCTTTCAGCTCGCGCAGGCGGAGCACGTGCCGTGTTTTCCAGTTCACGAGGTGCGCGAAGTTGCGGAGAACGATCAATATCGCGAGCGACGTTTCTTCGCGGAATACGACCATCCCACCGCAGGCACGGTTCGCATGCCCGGTGCGCCGTGCAGCTTCAGCGCTACCCCGTGGCGGATCAAGCGCGGCGCGCCGCGCCTCGGCGAGCATAATCGCAAGATCTTCAACGAACGTCTGGGCATCGAACTCGAGCGCCTGTCCGCGGAGAAAATAATCTGATGCGACGGCTGCCCTTCGAGGGAATCAGGGTCCTGGACTTCGGCTGGATCTTCGCGGTTCCGCACGCGACCGCGTGGCTGGGAGCGATGGGCGCCGAGGTTATCCGGGTCGAGAGCATGCGCGCGCCCGACCTCGTGCGGTTCCTGACCGGAACCAACGGCGTGATCGGCCCGAACCTGTCGGGCGTCTTTCACTCCATCAACCTTTCGCGCAAGAGCCTGGCGCTCGATTTATCGCGGCCGGAAGCCCAAAGGATCGCCCAGCGGCTGGTGCTGAAGAGCGACATGGTTACCGAGAACTATACGGTCGGTAACATGCAGAAATACGGGCTCGACTACGAGAGCCTGCGCCGGCTCAAGCCCGACATCATCATGATGTCCGGGACTCCGCTCGGCCAGAACGGACCATTCGCGCAGACCGTGGGATTCGGTCCGACCACACAGGCATTCGCCGGGTTGTGTCATCTCACCGGCTACCCGGGGAGCTTCCCCTGTGGAATCGGCGGGACATGGCCGGACTTCGCCGTCGGTACCGCGATGGTGTTTTTCCTGCTGGCCGCGCTGCACCATCGCGATCGAACCGGCGAGGGTCAGTACCTGGACCTCTCGATGGCCGAGACGGTCACCACGATGATTCCCGAGGCGATGATGGATTTCTTCCTCAATGGGCGCGATGAAGGCCCGCAGGGAAATCGCGATTCGTCGATGGCGCCGCACGGCGTTTTCCCGGTATCCGGCGACGACCGATGGGTTGCTATCGCGATTGCGAGCGATGCCGAGTTCGCCGCGCTGTGTGAGCTGCTCGGTACACCATCGATTGCCACCGACCGGGCTTACGCACGAATCGACGATCGTCTGCGCAACGTAGCGATGCTGGAAAGCGAGATTGCCGCGCGAACTCGCAATTTCGATCGCGATGAACTCGTGCAGCAACTGCGCGAGCGCGGAATCGCGGCGGGCCCCGTATACAATACCAACGAAGTGAAGGCTGACCCTGCTTTTGCCGCTTCGGGCATGATGATCGTGCGCGCGCACGGCGACTCCGGAGAACGCGCGGTTCCGGGGTTGCCGGTAAAGTTCAGCGCGTTGGAACCGGACTATCGCGGCGCGCCGCGCATCGGTCAGGACAGCGAAGAGGTCTTGAGCGGACTACTCGGGATGAGCCCCGCCGAGGTGGCACGACTGAAGGAAGAAAAGGTTTTATTCTAGAGCCATGACAGAAGCATCTGCGATTCCACACGGAGGTGGCGCGCGCCCGGGTTCGTTCGCCATCTGGATCCAGGCGATTCGCGCAATTTCGCTGACCGCGGCGGCTATTCCGGTGCTTCTCGGTGTCGCGATCGCTGCCCGCGACGGATTCTTTGCACCGGGCCGGATGATCCTGGCGCTGATCGGCGCGATGGCTATCCAGGCCGGTACCAACCTGATCAACGACTACTATGATTACGCATCGGGCGCTGACTCATCCGAGTCGCTCGGCCCCAGCATGGTCATCCAGCGCGGCCTCCTCGCGCCGGAGCAAGTGTGGCGTGGCGGAATCGTGGCATTCGCGATCGGCGCGGCCATCGGACTGGTGCTGGTATACCAGTGCGGATGGCCGATTCTCGCCATCGGCATTCCCTCAGTAGCGGCGGGCTACTTCTACACCGCAAAGCCGGTCGCGCTCGCCTACGTAGCGCTAGGCGAACTGACCGTGTTCCTGTTCATGGGACCCGTGATCGTCGTCGGAACGTACTATGTGATAGCCTTGCACTTCACTGCCGGTGCCGTGCTCGCATCGATTCCGCTGGGGTTTCTCGTGGCGGGCATTTTGCACGCCAACAATATCCGCGACATCGAGAGCGACCGGCTTCACAACAAGCGCACGCTGGCGACGATCCTGGGCCGCACCGGCGCGAATTACGAGCTGGCTGCCCTCGACGTACTCGCGTACGGCACCACGCTGGTCGCGATGATCGTCGGCGCGATTCCATGGACGGGATTACTGGCGATTCTGAGCGTCCCGCGCGCGATCGGCCAGCTGAAAATCGTGATGAACGAGACCGACCCGAAGAAGCTGAACCTCGCACTTTTCCGATCCGTGCAGCTTCACATGGAATACGGGGTGCTGCTGATTGTCGCGTTCCTGATCGCGGCCTTCGCTCACATCTGATACAGACTCTGCATTTGTATGCCCTCCTTAAGGCGTGTGATAGCGTCGGTTGCGAAGGGCACAGAGAGGAGAAACCAAATGACAACAACCATGTCCATCTCTACGACCGGTTTCACCCATCTAAAGGACATGGTGTTGCATGCGAACGTCAAATCTCCGGGAATCATTACGCAAATCCCGCAATAGAATTCAGTCAACCAATCAGGGGACCTCTCCTCTCGGAATCGGTCGGACCCGAAAGTTTCTCTCCTACTACCTGCCGTATCGCGGCCTCCTTCTGACCGATCTGCTCTGCGCCGCCGTCATCTCGATAGCGGCATTGCTGCTCCCCGTCTTCGGGAACATCATCACCAAAAATTTGCTGGCGCAGGCCGGCGCTCCGGGTGAGCTATCCAAAATCTACGCTCTGGGCGCCGCGATGGTCGCATTGGTAGCCATCCAGACGCTGTGCACACTGTTTGTCGATTACCAGGGGCATGTGATGGGCGCGAAGATGGAACGTGACATGCGTCGCGAACTTTTCGAGCGCTACCAGAGGCTCTCCTTTAGCTTTTACGATCGGCAGCGAACCGGGCAACTCATGGCGCGCATCACTACCGACCTGTTCTTTCTGGCCGAGCTGTTCCACCACGGGCCTGAAGACCTCGCGATTGCCGCACTCGAAATGACCGGCGTGATTGCCATCCTCGCATACCTGGATCGGGGTCTTACGTTGATCGTGATCGCCTTCCTTCCCCCAATGTTTATGTTCGCGATGCACTTCAATCGACGGATGATAGCCGCCCTGCGAGTGAGCCGGGAGCGAATCGGCGATATCAATGCGCGGGTCGAGGATTCGCTGGCTGGAATACGGGTCGCGAAGTCGTTCACCAACGAGGCACTCGAGGTCGCGCGCTTCGACCATCACAACGACAGGTTTCTCGCGAGTCGTAGCGAAGGTTACCGCGCCGAGGCGTGGTTCTCGGGCGGGATGACCGCTTTTACCCAACTCATCACGATCGCGGTGATCGTGTTTGGTGCAGCAGCTATCGCGCGATCCAGGATCGACCTCGCCGACCTTTTGACCTTCTTGATGTGCGTGGCGGTCCTCGTCGATCCGGTTCGCCGGCTCGCAAACCTTGCGCGCCTGTCCCAGGAAGGGATTCCCGGTTTTGATCGCTTCCTCGAGATGCTCGCGATCGAGCCGAGCCTGCCCGATCAGGCCGGTGTCAGGACATTGAGCGGGGTGCGGGGAGAAATCGTCTTCCGCGACGTGAGTTTCCGCTACCACAACGATGCGCCCTGGGTACTTAAAAACATCTCACTTCAGATCGCGGCCGGCGAATTCATTGCACTGGTGGGTTCGTCGGGCGTCGGCAAGAGCACCTTGTGCTCTTTGATTCCCCGTTTCTACGAGGCAACCTCGGGAACGGTACTCATCGACGGCGTCGATGTTCGGGAAATCCGCTCGCTATCCTTGCGTCAAAATGTCGGGGTGGTGCAGCAGGACGTCTACCTGTTTGCGGGTACGGTGGCCGAGAATCTTCGCTATGGGAGGTTCGATGCTGGTTTCGAGGAGATCGTCGCAGCTGCGAAAAAGGCCCATGCCCATGATTTCATCATGGCATTGCCCGGCGGCTACGATACGGAGATTGGTGAACGCGGCGTGAGACTGTCAGGAGGCCAGAAGCAGCGCCTGAGCATCGCGCGCGTTCTTCTCAAAGCTCCCCAAATCCTGATTTTCGACGAAGCGACCAGCGCGCTCGACAACGAGAGCGAAACCGCGGTGCAGGAATCCCTGGGACAGCTCGCACGCGATCGCACGATGATTGTCATCGCACATCGGCTCTCGACGGTGCGCAAGGCAAGGAGAATCGTGGTCCTGACCAGCGAAGGAATCGCCGAACAAGGCAGGCACCATGACCTCATGGAATCCGGCGGTGCATACGCGCGGCTGTACAACTCCCAGGCCAGCATCTGAGTAGCCCTATGATATATGCGGCCAGCACTCGCCGATTCCCTTTTGGGGTTTACAGGTACTGGAGGTGGGGAGGATTGGATTGAAATTCGGTGCGCACCCTTTCGTACGTTTTCAGGTCGTCGATCGTGCGCATCAGGCCGCGATGGATACGGCCGAACACCGGCAGACCGTCACGGATCATCGGGGCGATCAGCCCGTTCATGATGCTCCACGGCGGTGTAGCTGGAATCAGGTCCAGCACCTGCGGCTCCAGGATGATCACGCCGCAGTACATGAAAGATTCCAGCGCGGTCTGCTCGCCGGGCTCCGCTATGAAATCATCGTAGGCGAGTGGCGATCGCGTCCGGAGCAGGTGAACGCGATATATACGTCCCGGGCCGTCGAGTTCGAAGAGGCTGTAGTAGTCGAGATTGTCGGGGCGTGCCACCGCCAGCGTGATGAGCGCGCCGCGGTTGCGATGAAACCGGATTGCCTCGGCGACATCGAAGTCGAGAATCGTGTCGCTGTTGGCGATCACGAAGGTGTCGCCGCCCAGGAATCCTCGAAGTCCGTTCAGCGGACCTCCCGTACCCAGCAGCGTGGGCTCGGGGGACCATACGATGTCGATTCCCAGCTGCGACCCGGTGCGCAGTGTGGATTCCATCGCATGCGCGAGGTGATGCGTGTTGATTGCGATCTCGCGGATGCCCGCGCGCTTCAGCATCAGAAGCGGATAATGGATAAGCGGCCGTCCGCCGATTTCGACCAGCGGTTTCGGAATCGTGTCGGTCAAGGGTCGCAGCCGCTCGCCTTTTCCTGCCGAAAGCACCAGCGCACGGATCATTGTGCGGTCACCTCGCTCGAAGCGCCGAACGCCAGTGCTAGGCGCGGGAAATCCCGCCCCAGCTCGCCACGCAGAATTCTTCGCGACTGCTCGATCGTGTGCGGCACGAACGCGACGTAGCCACGCTTGCCTTTGCGCTCGAACATCAGGAACCGTCCCATCATCTTGATTGCATGTTGAAGCACGCAGAGCCGGTAGCTCCTGATGAATTCATCCATGCGCAAAGTCGCTGCCGAGCGGCGGCTCACGCCGGCGTAGTAAAAGTCGAGCAGCCGCTGCTCCAGGCTCGGTGATATCAGATTCGCCGTGTCTCGGGTGGTCATCAATACCGCAAGGTCCTGTCCCGCAGGCGCCATCAGGGCATCCTGGAAATCGATCACTCGCAAGCGGACGCCGCCGTTTCCCGGTTGAACGAACAAGTTCTGGCCGTGGAAATCCCGATGGGAAAAAACCCGCGGCAAGCTCCCCAGTTCCGCCGCGAGCGCATCGAGTTCCGGCGCAAGCGAGCCCGCGTCAGCCCCCAAGTCGGCGCATCCCAGGTCAAGGAATTCCTTGAACTCCCATCGAAAGAGCTGCGCGTCGTACGCGATTGTCGCGGGCAGAAGATCGGGCAATATCGCTCGCGTTCCCTCGACGTGAAATTGCAGCAGCAACTCCACGGCTGTACGAAACAAGTCCGCGGTTTGTGCAGGATCATGCCGTACCGCATCGACCAGTGCGATTTCGCCCACATCCTCGACCATCATCGCGCGATGCTTACGATCGACCGCGTACATCGCCGGCACCGAAATTCCCAGCGACACCAGGAACCGATGCACGGTCAGCCAGGGCGGCTCGTTGAGAGGATGCGGCACCAGGTTGAGCGCGCGTGCGTAGCCCGGAAGATCATCGGGCCCGAGGTCGACGAGAATTGCGGATGCGGCCGAAGGCGCATCGAGGTACAGCCTCCAGAACCTGCGCGTCGAGAGGTCGCCCCGAAGTGCATCCACCTTGCGGACCTTTGCGCCGGGAAACTTCTGGCCGACCGCGCTGGCCGCCCAATCGAGCAAATCACTATCGCGATCAAGCATCCGGGCATGATTTTAGCAGACTGGGGGAACAAAAAACCGGCGCAGCCGCGGGGACTGCGCCGGTTTCGCTCGAAATGCTCTTGGCGGCGCGCTTAGCGCATCGATGCTCTGATCACTGCATCGGGATCAAAGAACGTGCGATCCACGGCGCCCATGTTGATGTACCAGCATTCCTTCTCGGGCACGTCGTAGCCCGGATGGTAGCAGACGGTCGAGAGACCCGACTGCACATCGGTCGAGGACGAGCCGGTCTGGAATTCGCGCCTGAACGGATAAATCGCGATGCGGGAATCCGGCCGCACGCGGTCCGCGTACTTCAACCACGAGGTGTAGTTGATGAACAGCTGACCCTTGCGATCGTACTGATCCTGGTACATTCCGAAATCGGCTTCCGAGTCGATGTACAGGATGTGCTTGGAGTAGAGGTCGCCAGCCAGGCGGCTGGGCCGCGCGGTGCCCTGCAAGATGTACATGTGGCGCATTTCCCAGTTGGCCGGGCAGTGGCTCCCGCCGCCATCGGTCGGGCAAGTGGGAGGCGGCGACTGCGGGTCGTTGATTGCGCCCAGCATCTGGCGCTCGCCCAGGTACTTCCAGTCGTAATTCTCGTTCTTGCCGGCGAAGCATTCGAAATCGTCGGGGCTGTACGATTCCGGTCCGGCGTCCTGCGCCGTGCTCATCAGTGTGTCGTTGAGGCGGCGCATACGGCGGCTCTGCGGATTGTAGGTCCAGCTATCGTCCGCGCGATTCGGATCCGCATAGCGGTAGCGCAGGAATCCCGAGCCATGCCCGTCCTGCGGCGCGAGCTGCGGGTACAGTCCCGTCATCGAGTAGCGTCCGGATTTCAGGAAATCCGGATCGATCGGCATCGGTTCGACTTCGGTGCGGCCGACTTCGTTGTATCCGGCATAGTGGCCGACCGAGTAGTACCACAGCACCTTGTAGGGCTTGTTGAGACCGGAATAGACGCTCTCGCAATCGAAGAAGCGGAGATCATAGTCGTCGGTCGAAACCGGACGGAAGAAATAGTTCCACATGATTTTGTTGGCGACGTCCGGGTCATTTGCATCGAGCAACGGGAACGGCTGTCCCGCCACGTAGCCAATCAGCGAGCGATGGTCTGGCGTCAGCCGAACCTGGGAAGCATATTTTTCGGTCGCTTCCTTGTACGGTGGCGGCCAATCGATTCGCTCGGTCGGAACGATCTTCATCGACATGCCCTGCTGGACACGCCAATAGACTCCCGGCGAGACGAGGTCCTTTACCTTGTAGGCGTTGTCCACCGTGATGTAGTCGCCGGGCTTCACCTCTGCTCCAGCAGGGATTGCCAGGACGAGTACCCCGATGGTCAGAACCAAACCAACCAGTCTGCTGCGAACTGCACGCATAAACCTAACCCCTCCTTCGGCGAATCATTGCCGAGTTCCCCAAGGAATTTATTCAAGTCTCCCTGATTCGAGTGATTAGTCGCACAGATGTTCAAGTGTCAATAAGATTAATGCCTAAAACGGTAGAAGATGGGGAATAATGGTCCATACTGTTTGGCTTATTTAGGCGTAGTGACGCTCTGGCTCCGAGCTCGAAACACACTCTCGTAACATTCGATAAGCTGTCTGGCCGAAGAAGACAGGCTTATCAAATCGTCTGAACGGTCGGTATGTCGGTCTTGAACGATTGTATGGGGAGATGGGGGTGCCGCGGACAAATGCGTAAACCGCACCGGTCGCGGCAGGCTGCCGCTCAAATGCGATCGCTGGAAATGTGCCGATGCGCCATGACGCGACCCTTGCGATCGCGTCATGGCATCGGCGGCTGGCTGCAATTCAGCGTCGCGACGCGCGCACGAGCGCATCCGGATCGAAGAAGGTGCGATCGACCGCGCCCATGTTGATGTACCAGCACTCCTTTTCCGGAACGTCGTAGCCCGGATGATACGCGACTGTCGCCAGGCCTGATTGCACGTCGGTGGAGGATGAGCCGGTCTGGAACAGCCGCTTGAAGGGATAAATGGCGATCTTGGAAGACGGCGTTACGCGATCGGCATACTTCAGGTACGAAGTGTAGTTGATGAAGAGTTGGCCTTGCCGGTCGTACTGGTCCTGGTACATCCCGAAATCGGCCTCCGAATCCACGTACAGCACGTGTTTCGAGTACAGGTCACCCGGCAAACGATCGTGACGGGCAATACCTTCGAGGATATACATGTGGCGCATTTCCCAATTCGTCGGGCAATGACTGCCGCCACCATCGGTCGCGCACCTCGGAGGCGGAACCTGGGGATCGTTGATGCAGCCGAGCATCTCCCTCTCTCCCAGGTAGCGCCAGGTGTAATTCTCGTTCTTGCCCGCGAAGCACTCGAAATCATCGGGATTGTATGACTCCGGACCAGCATCCTGGTCGGTGCTCATGAGCGTGTCATTCAAACGCCGCAGCCGATGTGCCCCGGGAAGATAGGTGTACGCGTCGTCGGCGCGATTGGGGTCGGCGTATCGGTAGCGCAGGAAACCTGCTCCGGCCCCATCTTGCGGGGCGAGCTGGGGATACAGCGCGGTCATCGAGTAACGCCCGGAGTGCAGGAAGTCGGGATCGATCGGCATCGGCTCGACTTCAGTGCGGCCGACCTCGTTGTACCCGGCGTAGTGTCCGGTCTGGTAGTACCACAGAGATCTGTAGGGCTTGTCCTTGCCCGCATACACGCTCTCGGCGTCGAAGAACCGCAGGTCGTAGTCATCGGTAGAGATTGGCCGAAAGAAATAGTTCCACATTATTTTCGTCGCTACATCAGGATCGTTGGGATCCATCAGCGGAAACGGTTGCCCCGCGACGTAACCCACCAGCGATCGGCGATCGGCGCTTAGACGAACCTGGGGCGAGTATTTCTCAGTCGCTTCTTTGTATGGCGGCGGCCAATCGATTCGTTCGGTCGGCACGATCTTGATCGTCATGCCGTTCTGGATACGCCACATGACCCCGGGGCAGACGAGGTCCTTTACCTTGTAAGCGTTGTCGCTGGTGATGAAGTCGCCGGGCTTTACCTCGGCCGCTGCTGGCCTTGCGAATGCGAAGATCAGCAGCTCAAGCACGATAAGGAGTTCCACAAACAGGGTACGAAGTTGCACAGCACGAACCATGATTTCCTCCCCTCTGGCTCTCGCGCGGAGCCGGTTTGATGATTTTCTACGCACTCATCGATCGAAGACTTTGAATTAGTAATATTGATTAAAAAAGTCAATATTACTAATTTAATATTTCGACTGGAGTGTAAGTATCTGATTTTACAGGATAAACTTGAATCCGGAGCTTGATTTACCCATTTTGACGCCGAATTGAACGATCGGTCTGCATAAGTATAATAGAACTATACAAATAGATGCTCTAATGTTGGGTAAGCGGAAACGGCCTGCGTTCCCCTCTTCGAACTCAGTCCTCGGCAACCACGCGTCGGCGATGGAATCGATTAGGACTGGGTTACGTGCTCGATTGGAAAAGTGTGCCGCCTTCCGATAAAAGTAAGTGCCGAGTGCTCTCGAGCTCGATCAATCCGCAATGACTACCTGGCTTCCAATCCTGGTTACCTTCATCGTGGCCGGCGTGATCACGGGCGTGATGGTTACCATCAACCAGATTCTCGGCCCGAAACGTCCCGGCAAGATAAAGGGAGAACCGTTTGAATGCGGAAATCCGTCCAGCGGTACCGCATGGGGACGGTTCTCAGTGCACTTCTATCTCACCGCGCTGCTGTTTCTGGTCTTCGACGTTGAAGTGGTCTTCCTCTATCCGTGGGCGGTGGAATTGCGGAAGCTCGGGATGTTCGGGTTCGTTGAAGCCCTGGTGTTTATCGCGATTCTGACCGTGGGTCTCGTTTACGCTTGGCAGCGCGGCGCACTTGACTGGGAATAACGCGCGCCTTCTTCAACCTCCTTCTAGTCGGCGAAGGCCTGGCTGAAATCCAATCGATGGTCCGGAAGGCCATCGTAGATGCTCATAGCTTCGGTTCTTGAAACCAGTTGAACCGAGAGGTTGGCCCCCTCCGCGTTCTCTACGAAATAGTGATGCCCGCCCTGGGTGCGAAACAGTTCTCGGCACCGCCTGTGATCCAGCGAGTCCATCGAATCTTCATCAATGCTTTGCGCAATAAGCGTCGCGCGTTCAGGATCGCAATTGACTCCGTCAACCATCGCCCTCATCTCACCGTGCGGCAATGTGCCGCCGCACGATGTCGCCGACGCGACCAGAACAAGAAGGCCAGCCGAAATCAGTCGCCGACGGTCCATTCTGGTTCTTCGCCTCGCGCCATGGTTTTCCGCGGCTCAGTCGGCGAAGGCCTGGGTGAAGTCGATCGGATGGTAAGATAGTTCGTTATAGAGATCCTTCGCTTCCTTGGTCGAAAGCAGCTCTACCTTCATGTCGTAGCCCTCTTCATCCTGGACGAAAAAGTGTCGTCCGGATTGGGTACGGTAGAGTTCGACCCGCTTGAGGTCGTCGAACTTGTCAATCGAGTCCAGGTTGCTGCTTTGCGCGATCAATATCGAGTGGTCGGGATCGCAATAAATTCCGTTTACCCGCACTTCCATCTCGCGTTGTTGAAGCGCTTCCGAGCATGATGCACCAAACAGGGCCAGCAACAGGAAGCCCCCCTGAGCCAGCAAGCATTTCGATGATCTCACCGCTCTCCTCCTTTTTTCGACGGCTTCGAACGAATCGTCAGTGACCATCCGATTCGCTTCGCTGCGCGCCCGGCCTGCCGCTAAGAGAGCGCTTTGAACCTCAGCCGCGCCCATACCTTCACGAGACAGCAAAGCCCGGCGTTGGATCAGATGCAGCTGCGGGCAGAAGTGAAGAAGATGAAAAGGAGGTGCGGAGGGTTGAGGAGGATGCCTGCGGCGCTTTCCCTACAAACCGCTACATCGTATCCTGTTTGCGTATTTAATCATTAAATACCCTATGTATGGCAATCACAATTCTCCTAATGTCTCCATAAGAGCCATTTATGTCAGCGAACCACAGCGTCGCTGTGTTCCTGGGAAGGTTCACTCACGATTTGAAAGAAGAGAATTTGCAGCGAAATGTATAGTAAAGAAACAATCTGTTCTTTACGGAATGACTCGATGCTGGCTTCCTCGTGTCTCCCGCAACATCTGGAAAAGCCCCCTGCTTAGTGGCAAGTTAAGCGAGCGCTCTTGGCTTGTAGTGTTATACGGGCGGATGCGCCCCCCGATTGAAGCTCCATGCTGATTGAAAAACTTAAACAACGCTTCGGCGCCGACGTTCTGGCCGCGGAAGAGGCTCATGGGCAGGAGAACATTGTGCTCTCCCGCGAGCGCGCGCCCGAGATTCTAAAGGCGCTGCGGGATGAGCCCGCTTTCGACTTCAACATGCTCACCGACCTTACCGCGGTGGATTGGCCGGACCGCAAGCCCCGCTTTGACATCGTGTACGTACTGAGCTCGCTCAAACTGCGCCATCGGCTCTGCGTCAAGGTTCAGGTCAGCGGCGACGATGCGTGGGTGTCGAGCGCGATCGGACTCTGGAAGTCCGCAGACTGGCTGGAACGCGAATGTTACGACATGTTCGGAATCGAATTTCGCGATCACGGCGATCTGCGCCGAATCCTGATGTACGATTCGTTTGAAGGGCATCCGCTGCGCAAGGACTATCCGTACCAGCAGCGGCAGCCGATCGTTCCTGAAATTGATCCAGTCGTGAACCCGTTGCGGCCCTCTCGTTAGGCCCGCGAAATTTTCTGAAAGCAACCCCAATGGCACTTCCAGCGCGCTGGCAGCAGAAAGTCGAAGCTTCCGACCCGGTCGAGGAGATCATGGAGATCCAGATGGGTCCGTCCCATCCGGCTTCTCACGGGACCATCAAGTTCAACCTGAAGCTTGACGGCGAACGGATCGTCGATTGCGACGTCGAGGTCGGCTACCTGCATCGCGCCTTCGAAAAGATGTGCGAGCAGGGCACCTGGACGCAGTGCTTTCCCTACACCGACCGGCTCAACTACGCGTCGCCCTGCATCAACAACGTAGGCTTCGCTCTTGCCGTGGAGAAGCTGCTCGAGATCGAGGTGCCGGAGCGTTGCAAGTTCCTGCGCACCATCATGAGCGAAGTCTCGCGCATCACCGACCATCTGACCTGCCTCGGGATGGCGGCCAGCGAAGTCGGCGCGACCACGGTCGCGTTTTACATGCTGGAAGCGCGCGAATTGCTCTACGACCTGGTCGAGGCGGTCACGGGCGCGCGCTTGACGGTGAGTTGGTGCCGGCTCGGGGGCGTCGCGCATGATTTCCCTGACGATATAAAAGATCGCGTTGCGCACGCGTTTGAAATGCTCGATGCGGTCCTGGCCGATTGCGACAAGCTGCTTTCGCGCAACCGCGTATTCATCGACCGCATGAGCGGAATCGGAATCCTGTCGCCCGAGGATGCCGTTTCATACGGGCTGACCGGTCCCCTGCTGCGCGCGACCGGAGTCTCCTACGACGTGCGCAAGGCCTATCCCTACCTGGTTTACGATCGCTTCGATTTCGAGGTGCCGGTGGGCGAGAAGGGCGACAACTACGATCGCTTCAACATGCGCTTCCAGGAGATGCACCAGTCGCGCCGCATCATCGAGCAGGCGATGGCGGCACTTCCCGAGGGCCCCATCTCGATCACCGATCCGCACGTCGTCCTGCCGCCCAAGCACCGCGTCTACAACTCCATCGAGGGCCTGATGAATCACTTCAAGCTCATCATGGAGGGCATCAAGGTTCCCCCGGGCGACGTGTACCACGCGGTCGAGGGCGCCAACGGCGAGCTGGGATTTTACGTGGTCAGCGACGGCAGCGGCCGGCCGTACCGGGTCCGCGTGCGCCCGCCGTGTTTCCTGGGCATGTCGGCACTGAACAAGATGCTGATTGGACGCATGATCCCGGACATCATCACGACTTTCGGCATGATCAACATGATCGGCGGCGAGTGCGATCGCTGACGATCCCCCGCAGTTTCGCGAATTTCTGATACCGGAGCGGCCACTTTGCCGCATCGGGCTGCGCCGTTATCATCGAGATAACGACCCGGTATGAGTGCCTCTGACGAAATAGTAACGCCGCCGCGCAGCGCGCTGATTGTTCTGCTGGGCGCGATCGGGGACGTCGTGCGCGCACTGCCGCTGCTGGGCAGGATGCGCAGGGCGTGGCCGGACACCCACATCACCTGGGCGGTCGAGCCCAAGTCGAGTCCGATCCTCGAGCGGCATCGATGGCTGGATGACGTGATCGTCTACGATCGCCGTCGCGCACCGTGGTCGTTCGCGCCATTTCTGCGCGAGGTGCGCCGGCGGAAGTTCGATCTCGTCATCGATCTCCAGCGGCATCTCAAGAGCGGCATTACCTCGTACGCTACCGGAGCGTCGACCAGGATCGGCTTCGATGCCGCGAATACGAAGGAATTCAATCATCTCTTTTCCACGCGGCGCATCGAGCCGCAACCGAACATGCGGCTCAAGCTGCTTCAGTACCAGGTATTCGGTGATGCGCTTGGTTTGCCGCAAGCCCCAATCGAGTTCGGCTTGGAAGCCTCGGCCTCTGAACGCGAGCGCGTCCTCGGGCTTCTGCAGGGAGCGCCGCGGCCATTGCTGGGCGTGATCCTGGGTTCTTCGTGGCCGAGCCGGATCTATTTTCCCGAATCGATTGCACGGGTGATCACCGATCTGGCTCATCCGTCCAATGGGACCGGGCCGCTCTTTCCGGTTCTGCTGGGAGGCTGCGACGAGACTGAAATCGCGTCGGAGGTGACGCGTGCGCTCGGAGAGCTGCCGATGTTGAATCTCGCCGGGCAGACCACGCTGCGCGATCTGATCGCGATCTTCTCCGAATGCGCCGCCGCGTTCGGACCCGACTCGGGTCCGATGCACATAGCTGCGGCCGTCGGATGCCCTATCGTGTCGTTGTGGGGCTCCACCGCCGCGGAACGTTCCGCGCCGTGGGGCTATGCCGACTTGGCGATTTCCAGCGCTATTCCGTGTCATCCATGCTACCTGCGCGAATGCCCGATCGGACGCGAATGCATGTGGCGCATCGAGCCCGCGACGGTAGCAGGGGCGGTTCGGCGCGCGGTTGGATCGCGCCCGGCGCTGCCGCGATCGACGGGCGCACTGGCCCTGGGGCACCCGGGAGGCTGAATGGAACGGCCGCCCGCGACCCATCAAAAGATCGATCGCGAGGGCTGGAAGCTCGCGTTCACGGGCCACGGCTCGCACGAGCCGCTGGTCGCGATCGCGCTCGACGTAGCTGCGGGAAGGTCCGGGACCTGCGTGCGCCGCTCGACGCATGCCGAGACCTGGATTGCGAAGCTCGACGACACCGACATCTTCGTGAAGATACTGCGCCCGCCTCGCGGGATGGCTCGAATCAAACGATTGGTACGTGGCGGCCCGTCGAAGCATGTTGCCGCGATCGCCGCTCAACTCAAGCGCGACGGAATCGAAGCGCCGTTGCCGATGCTGACCGGCATCGAAGCTTCCACGGGGCGCGAACTGATCGTGACCGAGCGCGTGCGCGGAACCGTGATGCCGCGATTTCTGCGTGAGCAGCGCGACGACATTCCGCGCAAGCGCGCGGTGTTGCGCACGCTGGGGGCGGAGATCGCGAGACTCCACGCTCGCGGCTACATCCATGGCGACCTTACGCCATTCAACATCCTGGTCGGCAAGGATGAACCTCCGCGGTTTGTCTTTCTGGATCACGAGCGAACGCGCAAAACCTGGCTAGCTCGGCTGGCGCGTCCCAGGCTTAGGAACTTTGTGCAGTTAGGCCGGTTTGCGCTGTCCGGGCTTACACGAACCGATCGAATGCGGGTGTGGAGTGGTTACGCGGCGGAGAGAAGCGATTCGCGCTCCGAATTGCGGCGCGCGGTACGCATGATTCGGGACCGCATCGCACGCGATGCGGTCAAGGCGCGGAATTCTCCAAAGCCGATAGTGGCGCGTGGCGAGGCCACGGAGACTTGATGGAACCGGCGCCGAAAATCTCCGTCGTCATACCCGCCTACAACGAAGTGGACACTATCGGCATCGTGATCGATCGCGTGCTCAACTGCGGCTTCGACGTCGAAGTGATCGCGGTGGACGATTGCTCGACCGACGGCACCCGCGAATTTCTGCAGCGCTTCGAGCATCCGCGCGTGCGCGCGTTTTTTCATGCACAGAACAAGGGCAAGGGTGCCGCGCTGAGGATGGGATTTGCCGCGGCGACCAATCCGTGGGTCTTCGTGCAGGATGCCGACCTGGAATACGACCCGCGCGATTATCACAAGCTGATCGAGCCGCTGCTCGATGGCCGCGCGGACATGGTTTACGGTTCGCGCTTCCTCGGCGGGCCGCATCGGGTGCTATTCTTCTGGCACTATATCGGCAACCGGTTCATCACCCTGCTGTCGAACGCGATCAGCGATCTGAACCTGAGCGACATGGAAACCGGGATGAAGGCGTTCGCGCGCGACAAGCTGATGCAGCTCAGGCTCTCCGCCGATCGCTTCACCTTCGAACCGGAGATCACCGCCAAGGCGGCGCGAGCGGGATGGCGTATCTACGAGGTTCCGATCTCGTATTCGGGCCGCACTTACGAAGAAGGCAAGAAAATCGGATGGCGCGATGCGGTCGCCGCGACTTTCGCCATCCTGTACTACCGCTTCTGGGATTGACCTGCCGCGGATGACCGATACCAACGCGAACAGCGATCGCACCGCCGTACCTTCGAGCACGCCTTTGCGAGTGCTAGGCGTGGATCCCGAGCACGGCTTCGCGGGCGGCGAGACGCAAGTGATGGGTCTGACGCGCGAGTTGCTGCGAATGGGCCATCAAGCCGAACTGGCATGCGACCCGTCGGGACGCCTTTTCGAACGCGCCAGCGGCGAGGGCATACGATGCCATCCGCTGCGGCTTCGCAACTCGATTGACGTGGTCGGCGCGATGCGCCTGCGCCGCATCCTGGCGCGCGAGCACTACGACGTCGTGCATTTTCATACTTCGCGGGCGCATTCCGTGGCGCCGTTCGCGCGGGGGCTGGCGAGCGCGATGGTCGTGACGCGCAGGATGGATTACCGGCCCAATCGCTGGTTCGCGCCATACCTGTATTTGCGTGCAGTCGATGGGGTCGCGGCGATTTCCTCCGGCGTCGCCGATGCGATGGCTGATGCGGGAGTGTCCCGCGACCGCATTACCATCATCCCGAGCGGCGTGGACTGCGACTACTTCCGCCCGCCGTCGGCGGATGACCGCGATGCCGCGCGCAAGCTTTTCGGAATCGAGGCCTCAACCGTAGCGGTCGGGACGGTGGGAGCGTTGGAGACGCGCAAGGGGCATTCGCATCTGCTGGAAGCGATTGCGAAGATCGGTGCATCTTCGATGGTCTGCTTGATCGCGGGCGACGGCTCGATGCGGAACGAGTTTGAGCAGCATGCGGCGAAACTGGGAGTTTCTGGCCAAGTGCGGTTTCTCGGGCGGGTCGAACCCTCTCGCGCTCTCCTATGGGCGCTGGATATCTTTGTGTTCCCATCGCTTCGGGAGGGACTGGGCGTCGCGGCGATCGAAGCAGCCGCTTGCGGCCTGCCGACAGTCGCGAGCAGGGTGGGAGGGCTTGCGGAGGTAGTGAGTGACGGCGAGTCGGGAATCCTGGTTTCGCCGGGCAATCCACGCGAACTCGCCGACGCCATCGGGCGGCTGGCGGTGTCGGCCGGCGGTCGCGCTGCGATGGGAGCAGCGGCCCGGAAAAGGGCCTTGAGCCGGTTCACTATGAAAGCGATGGCGGAGCAGACGCTGGCGCTCTATTACGCGTGCTTGAAGGGAAGGAAGGATCGAACTCAATGCGCAGCATGACAGGATTCGGCCGAGCGCTCATGGAGCGCAACGGAATCCAGGTGACCGCGGAAATTCGTGCGCTCAACCAGCGCTTCTTTGAGCTGAAACTCTCGCTTCCGCGCACATGGGGCGAGTACGAATCCGAGATTCGCAAACTCGTGCAGAACACCGTCGCTCGGGGCCGTGTCGAGTTGTTCGTCAAGGCAACTTCGTTGCGCGCACCGGGCGCTCGCCTGCAAGTCAACGAAAAGCTGGCCAACCAGTATGTCGAGGAGCTGCGCAAACTCGCCAAACGGCTCCATCTGAACGGCAATCCGGGTATCGAGGCGATTCTCAATCGGCCCGAGATTTTTCACGTGGTTGAAGAAGAGCGCGACGCGGACGAGGCGCCGCGCCTCGGGATGCAGGCGATCCAGCGGGCGCTCAAGGCTCTCGATGCGGAGAGAGTAAGAGAGGGAAAGAGCCTCCAGAAAGATTTCACCGCTCGCGCCGCGAAAATTCGAACTGCCATCCCAAAGATCGAACGTCTCTCGGAGCAGACGCGCGCCGAGATCATGAAGACGTTTCAAAGCCGGGTTCGAGAACTCCTGGAAAATCTACCGGTGAACGAAAAGCGCCTCTACGAGGAAGCCTCTTCGGCCTCCCAGCACGGCGATATCAGCGAGGAAATCACCCGCCTCAAGACGCATCTCGACGGACTGTCCGAGCTGCTGCATCGACCTGGGCCGGTCGGCAAATCGATCGAGTTCCTGCTTCAGGAGATCAATCGCGAGGTCAACACGATGGGCTCCAAGTCGCAGAATGCCGCGCTTTCGCATCTGACGGTCGCGGTGAAGGCAGAAGCCGAAAAAATGCGCGAGCAGGTGCAGAACGTCGAGTAGAAATAGTATAAAACATTATTTCCAAATGACCGGACGCTCATAAAGTGGCCTCCGCAGACAATACTTCTCGGCCCCGACGCGGTATAATCTTCATACTCGCAGCTCCCTCCGGGGCCGGAAAAACCACGATCTGGCGCGGCGCGCTTAGCGCGATCGCGGATCTCGAATTTTCGGTTTCGCTCACGACGCGTCAACCGCGGGAGGGGGAGAAGCCGGGACTCGACTATCATTTTGTGACCGAGGAAGAATTCAACCGCAAGCTACAGAACGGAGAACTGGCGGAACACGACCGCCATTTTGACGCCTCCTACGGAACGCCGCGCGAACCGCTCGAGCGGGCGGTGCGCGAGGGCCGCGATATCCTGCTCGACATCGATGTAGAAGGGGCACGCCAGATCAGGGCGCGCTATCCCAAGGATGCCATAGCCGTGTTCGTGCTGCCTCCCAGCCCCGAGGACCTGGAAGAGCGACTGCGGGGTCGAAACACCGACAAGGAAGAAGCAATTCAGCGCAGGCTGGCGCGCGCGAAGAAGGAAGCCAGCGAGTATCCCGATTACGACTACGTAATCATCAACCATCAAATCCCTCGTTCGATCCACGAGTTCGCCGCCATCGTCGATGCCGAACGTCTCAGAACCTCTCGCCTCAGCGGGAAGATTGAGCCGTGGCAGAGTTAGCCCAAGAGATCCCTGACCGGCTCGATGAGCTGATACACAAGGTTGAAAGTTACAACCCGCAGGCCGACTTCGCGCTGATTCGCAGCGCGTACGAGTTCGCCGCCCGCAAGCATGCCGAACAGAAACGGCTCTCCGGGGAGCCATTCGTAAGTCATCCGCTGGCGGTCGCCACGATCGCGGCCGAACTCAAGCTCGACGTGCCGTCGATCGTGACCGCGCTGCTGCACGACGTGGTCGAAGACACGACCACGCCGCTGGAAGAGGTGAGCGAAAAATTCGGGCCCGAGGTCGCCGAGCTGGTCGACGGGATGACCAAGGTTTCGAAGATTACGTTCCAGAGCCGGGAGGAGAAGCAGGCCGAGAACTTCCGCAAGATGATCATCGCGATGTCGCACGACATCCGGGTGGTCCTCATCAAACTGGCCGACCGCCTGCACAACATGCGCACGCTGGATTCGCTGAACGTCGACCGGCAGGGAGAGATTTCACGCGAGACGCTGGAAATCTACGCGCCGATTGCCCATCGCCTTGGAATTTACTGGCTCAAGTCGGAACTCGAGGACAACGCATTCCGTTACCTGAATCCGCCCGCCTACTCGACGCTGAAGGCGTTCGTGGCCAAGACCAAAAAGGAGCGCGAGGAATACATCCGCGACGTCATTGCAATCTTGTCGCGGCGGTTGGAGGAATCAGGCGTCAAGGCCGAAGTGACCGGGCGCCCCAAGCACTTCTATTCGATCCACGGCAAGATGAGCGACCTCGGCCTGGCTTTCGAGCAGATCTACGACCTGGTCGCGTTCCGCATCATCGTGGCTACCGTGCGCGAGTGCTATGAAGCGCTGGGCGTGGTGCACGCGAACTGGAAGCCGGTGCCGGGGCGCTTCAAAGATTACATCGCGCTGCCCAAGGCGAACATGTACCAGTCGCTGCATACGACCGTTATCGGTCCGCGGGCGCAGCGGATGGAGGTACAGATTCGCACCGCGGAGATGCATCGGGTGGCGGAGGAGGGCATCGCGGCGCACTGGAGCTACAAGGGCGCCAACACCAACGCGAAAGATCTCCGCGAGACGGAACGCTTCGCGTGGCTTCGCCGGCTCATCGAGTGGCAGCAGAACCTGAAAGACCCGCAGGAATTTCTGTCGACCGTCAAGGATGACCTGTTCCCGGAAGAGGTCTTCGTGTTCACGCCCAAGGGCGACGTGCTGAACTTCCCGCAGGGCGCCTCCGTGATCGACTTCGCCTATCGAATTCACTCGCAGGTCGGCAACCATCTGTCCGGCGCGCGCATCAACGGCCGCATGGTGCCGTTACGCCAGCGGCTGCGCTCAGGCGACACCGTCGAGGTGCTGACCTCGGAGCGCCAGGTGCCCGGCAAGGACTGGGCAAACTACTGCGTTACCGCGCGCGCCAAGTCGCGTATCCGCCAGTGGTTGCGCGCGCAGGAAGCGGAACGTTCGCTGGCGCTCGGAGTGTCGCTTATCGATCACGAGCTGGCGCCGCTGAGGCTCAACGTTGCCCAGATGCGGACCGCGAAACGGTTCGAAGCCGTACTGAAGGATTTCTCGCACAAGGACGTTGACAGCCTGATCGCAGCGGTCGGCTATGGATTGATCACGCCGGGACAGCTTCTCGCAAAGTTACTTACGGCCGACGAGTTAAAGGTCTATCGCGAGTCGAAACTGCCGGCTCCGGCGCAGCCAGCGGTAAAGGACCGCGGAGCGCGCAAGTCGCCCGCGGGCGGTGCGGTGGTCGTCTCCGGTGTCGGCGATGTGCTGGTGCGATTTGCGCGATGCTGCAACCCGCTGCCGGGCGAGGCGATCACCGGATTCATAACGCGCGGGCGCGGCGTGACGGTGCACCTGGCGGGATGCCCTCACGCGCTCAACACCGATCCGCAGCGCCGGGTGCCGGTGGTCTGGAAAGACGGCGACGACTCGCCGCGGCCGATTCGTCTCGAGGTGCTATGCGTAGATCAGCCGGGCTTGTTGGCCGCGATGACGCGGACGATCGCGGCTGCCGGTGTGAATATCTCGACGGCTGAAGTAAAGACGCGCGGCAACGATGGCCGCGCGCTTTCGCTTTTCGAGGTCAGTGTCACTAGCGCGCGCCAGCTCAACAACCTGATGAGCTCGATCGGCGCGATCGAAGGCGTCATGCGCGTCTCGCGCATCGGCTATCAAAACGGCAATCGCTTCCACGCTTGAAGGTCTCACGATGAAACAAGTCGACACCGCCGGGGCGCCCGCCGCGATCGGCCCCTACTCGCAGGCAATCGAAAAGCACGGGCTGGTATTCTGTTCCGGCCAGATCGGGCTCGATCCCAAGACCGGCACACTGGTGGCCGGCGGAATCGAGGCCGAGACCCGACGTGTCCTTGAAAATCTGCGCGCGGTCCTGGCCGAAGCGGACTTGCACTTGCGCGACGTCGTCAAAACCACCATCTTCCTGGCCGACCTGACGGACTTCGACGTAGTGAATCGCGTCTACGGCGAGCATTTCGAACAGCCGTATCCCGCACGATCCACGATTCAGGCAGCCGCGCTTCCACGCAAGGCACGAGTCGAGATCGAAGCAATCGCGATGAAGCGAGGTTGAGAATCGCGGGCCGGCGTGGCGCAGGCTTGCCGGCGCTCCTCTTCATCATTCCCTGATCCGGCCAGTTCCGGTTTTGCAGATGCTGTGAAAAATGAACAGCATGAGCGGAACCCGGGGATGGGACGACATTCGGTGTCGGGCGCGCTGGTTCTGTTCGCGGCGATGTCGATAGTCAGCGCGATTGCGATTCGGACAGCGCGGCCTCTTGCGCAAGAGCGGGAGCGCGCGGTGGTGGGTCACACTGCGGCCGCGCGATCGAGGAACGGAAGATCGCAGGCTGAAGCCCGCGCCATCTAGCTGACATCGAGAATCGACAGCGCGCCGGCGTCGAGGTAGCGGCCCTGCGGGTCGAGCTTTCGGGCCGAACGCAAAAGGCGCCGGGCATTGGCGCGACGCCGCGATGGGTCCAGCGAGGAGTCGAAGATCCGCGCCTTGTCGAGGTCGACGATCACCACTTTGAAGCTTTCGCCCGACTGCGTGACCATCAGGTTGTGCAGGTTCAGGTCGGCGTGAAAAAGCCCCTTGTCGTGCATCGTGACGATCGCGGCGCGCGCCGTCATCAGGATGTGCTTGAGCACGATTGGGTCGTCGTCGGTCTTCACGAATTCCCAGAGCGTCATGCCGGCGATCGCGCGGGACAGGAAGAATCCGCGGTAGATAGCAGGGGCGAGCCAATGGACCATCGCGCCCATCGGTTCAGCGACCGGAGCGCCGCGCCGGAACGCCTCCGCGGCGACAATCACCTCGTTAAACGGCCTCGGGCTGACTCCGAAAAAGGTATCGCTCAGCAGAAGTCGGGCCATGCCGCCGCGCTTCGCCTGCCGAGCAAATAATTCGGCGCCATCGTCGAGTTTGAAACGGCGCCCGCTGCCGCGATTGCCCATCGCATCGGCAGGCTGCGCCGAGCTCATGCTTTGCAGAGCCGTTGCGATGGTGGCGGCGTGGCGCAGGAGGTCGCGGCGGAGGACGAAGACGCGCCTGCCGAGTGCAAGCCGCGTGAAGCTCGGGTCGGGCTTCCATTCACTCTGTGCCTGCGGTCGCATCCGAAGTTCGCGCAATCAGCTTGCGCCCAAGTTGGAGTCGACGCCATGAGCCTGGCGGTGGTCATCAAACGCCAGCGCGGCGACCGCTGCCAGGACAATCAGCGACGAAACAAAACTTGCTGAATAGTACAGGGCGATGCGATTCAGATAGCGCCCGGGCAGAAGATTCAAAATCACGGATATGATGACGAGAGTCCAGGCGGCGGGTGCGCGCCTTTGCTTCTCCCATAGCTCATCGGTGAGCAGCATGTACGGTGCGAGCAAGGCGGCGAAGTAGCTCTTCCACGAGATCGGCGCGAACGCCGGCATCAGGCAAAAGAAACACGCCACCAGGAAGCGATCCGCCGTTGGAACCCGGTATCGATCTGCCCTGGAGCTCGCGATGGTCCATAGCGTCATCGCGGCGAGCATCACGCCTTCAAGCGCCATGCCGATGCGCAGCGGCAATTCGCCATCGGCCTGCGCGGGATCGCCGAAGCGCTCGATGAGCCGGGCAGCGGCGGAGACGGCGGACTGATTGGTGAGCATCGTGCGGTACTGCGTCGTCATCGAGGAGACCGACCGGAAGTACGCCAGGGTCTGATCGATCAACCCGGCTGGGCCGAGCACCGCGATCGGCAAAAGGAACAATGCGGCGCCGGCAACGAGCGCCCACGCGACGACGCTCCATCGTCTGCGCAACACGAGGTAGAGGCCGGCAATCATCGCGAATGGCTTTACCAGCACCGCCGCGGCGATCATCGCGCCGGACAGCATCGGGCGGTCTTCGCGCGAGTACACGATGGCCCATACGCAGAGGGCGAGAACCGGGAGATTGATCTGGCCATGCTCGATGTTGTTGCCGATGAATCGAAACGAAAGCACGATGGGAACGGCGAGCGACGCGGCGGACAGCCGGCGCGATCGACCGAACAGCATGATGCCGGAGCCGACCACGAACGCGACCAATCCCCACGCATTGAAGATGAACCACGCGCCCTGCGCCGCGTGGCGGGGCAGCAGCGCGAAGGGGGCGAAGAGGAGCGCGAAAACGGGTGCGTACAGAAAGCGATCGGAATCTTCCGGCGGATAGATCGCGAGGCCGTGGAGCACACGATGGCCGGTGCGGTAGTAGACGAAAAAATCGCCCTGGATGCGCAGGAAGGCGGAGATGCCGAGGCCGGCGACGTAGATCCATAGCGCCAGCCACGCCAGCCGTCGCGCACGTTCGCTGTCCGGCCAGGTCATCAGGAGTGAACGACTGGTGTGCGAGGCAACCTAACCCCTACACCCCTGCGCTATGCCGAGGGGAACCAGAGGGCGGCTCTCACTTGAGAGGCTGGGCCTCTTCGATGAGCATGATCGGGATGTCTTCCTTGATCGGGTAGACCAGCTTGCACGCCTCGCAAACCAATCCATCGCCGGCGCCGGTGAGATGCAAATCGCCCTTGCACTTGGGACAGGCAAGAATATCAAGCAGTTCCTGGCTAACGGGCATTGCGTGAAACCTCCTGGGCAGCGCCGCGCGTGATTTTCCGCGCCGGGAGGCGCGAGAGTATCAATTCGTCGAGCACTCGCGCCTCGTCGTCGGGCATCGAAACCTCAAGGCGTAAAGCGTACAGGGAATCCCGCGCGAACGGAAACCGCTCCAGTTTGACCAGATCTTTTTCCGTGGTCACCACGGCATCGACGTCGCGGGCGGCCGCGGCGATCGTATGCCAATCGGCGGAGGTGTAGGAATGATGGTCCGGGTACTCGAGCACGCCGACCAGGTCCGCATCGATCTCCCGCACCATCGCGTGAAACGATGCGGGGTTGGCGAGGCCGCTGACCGCGAGCACCCGGCGTCCAGCCAGCATCGGCGGACTCTCGTGCCATCCGCCATGCGCCGACGTGACGAGGCCGCGCGGGCGAACGCGCGCGTGAAGCACGCGCGAACGGTTCAGCTGCTCCATCTCGGCAGGCCGAATGCCGGCAGGCGCGCCTTGGCTGGAAGCGACGATCACGACTGCGTCGGCGCGCCTGAGCGCGGAGAGAGGCTCGCGCATCGGTCCGGCGGGAAGCATGCGGCGGTTGCCGAAACCGCGTTCGTTGCTGACGAGCACCAGGTCAACGTCGCGCCGCAGGCGCACGTGCTGGAAGCCGTCATCGAGGATGGCCGCGTCGAGGGGGCCGCGCGCGGCAAGCATCGCGATCGCGTCGATCCTGCGCCGCGCGACGGCAACGGGGCCCGCGAAGCGCCGCGCCATCATGGCGGGTTCGTCGCCGACTTCTTCGGGCGCGAGATCGCCCCGGTTGGCGAGCAGCGTCGCGCGCGCGGCCGGGCGCTTGCCGCCATAGCCGCGACTGACGATCGCGACGGCAAGTCCGCGGGCTTGCAGGCGCGAGGCGAGAAACAGGGTGAAGGGAGTCTTGGAGTTGCCGCCGACGGTGAGGTTTCCGACGCTGATAACCGGCACCTCGGCGGTTTGCGCCATCCTGCGCCACCACAGGTTTCGCACCGCGATAGCGCCGCGATACATCGCACCCACCGCCATCAGGGGAAGGGCGGCCGGCGAACGGTCGCGTTGCCACAGCCGTTCCAGAGCCGAGCGATCGCGAGCCATGTCGATCTAAACCCGGGCCAGCCGACGCAGGTGATGCAGCGTGGTCCTGGCTCCTCCGGCGGCGCCGTGAGCGGTCGAGCGCGCGCGTTCGCCGGCGGCGGCGCGCGCGGATTCATCGTTGAGCCATCGCGCGCACGCATCCACGATGTCGGCGGCGTTGCGCACGACCAATCCTGCCTCGGCGGCGATTAACGCCGATGCCATCTGGAGCTGATTTTCATGGTAGGGGCCGAACAAGACCGGGACGGAAGCGGCGGCGGGCTCGCCAACATTCTGACCACCGCGGCCCGCGAACAAGCTGCCGCCGACGAAGGCGATGGACGCGTGGCGATAGACCGCGCGCAGCTCGCCCATCGTGTCGAGGAGGAGGACGTCGGCTTGCGCAGATGAGCCATCGAGTTCGCCGGCGCGCACAAATGGAATCGACGCCGACTTGAGAACCTCTTCGACTTCGGGAACGCGCGCGGGATGGCGCGGGGCGAGCACGAGGCGCAAGGTCGGGAATTGGTCGCGCAGGCGCTGCCAGGCATCGACGAGAATCGCTTCTTCGCCCGTGCCGGTCGAGCCGGCGACCAGGACCGGATGCCCGCCCATAAAGGTGTGAAGGGCAGGGCGAAGCTCGGCTTCGTCGAGTTGGTCGAGGTCGAACTTGGTGTTGCCGGTTACGAGCACGCGATCGCGCGATGCGCCGATGCGGGTATAGCGGCGCGCATCGTCGGCGGTTTGCGCGAGGATGAGGTCGGCGGAATTCAGCGCGGGGGCGAAGAGGCGTTTGGCGCGACGGTAGCGCGCGGCGGAGCGCTTGGAGACGCGGCCGTTGACGATCACGACGCGCGCGCCGGCGCGTTTGGCTTCGTGGAAGTAGTTGGGCCAGAGCTCGGTCTCGACGACGATCAGAAGATGGGGACGGAGGTTGCGGACGAAGCGGCGCACGACGGCGCGGCAATCCAGGGGAGCGAGCGCGCAGACTTCGGCGCCGGCGATTCTGCGCCGGGCGGCATCGCGGCCCGTGGGAGTCATCGTGGTGACGATGAGGCGCGCACCTTCGGTGTCGCGCAGCAGGCCGTGCGCGACGGAGCGAATGGCTTCGACTTCGCCGACGGAGGAGGCGTGGATCCAGATGCGCGGGCGGTCGCCATCGGCGGCGAGATCGAGGTGGCCCATGCGCTGGCGGCGATCCTGGCGGCCGCGTGCGCCGGTCGCCATCAGGGCGAAGGGCAGGGCTGGGTACCAGAGCGCGTTGTAAAGGAGTCGGAGCATTAGAGGGCGTAGCTGCGAAGAAGAGGAAAAGAAGACGACCTATCCCCTGGCCCCTTCCCGCGCGGGAAGGGGAAGCAGGAAGCGGAATGTTCAATGGGTGAGTCCGGGAGTTCCCTGCTCTCCATCGGGCGGGGGAAGGAGGAGCAGAAAGCAGAACGAAGACAGAAGAGTTTCCTTAATCGCGCGCCGTTGGCGCGCTGAATAAGGTCCGTCACCCGGCGCCGAAAAATGGCGCCGGCCTCTCCCCTCGGGGAGAGGTGTTCGGGCGGGGAGAGGCGGAAGAGAGCTGACGGTTTGGCTGGCGCGGGCATGACTGTCAGTTGACCAGGGTGCCGGTGCCGGGAGTTTCTTCCGGGGTTACGAACTGGAGGTCGTAGAGCTTGCGATACTCGCCGTCGTTGGCGAACAGCTCGTCGTGAGTGCCCTGCTCCACGATGCGGCCGTGCTCGATCACGATGATGCGGTCGGCGCGGCGGACGGTGGAGAGGCGATGGGCGATCACCAGCGTGGTGCGATTTTCCATCAGGACTTCCAGAGCTTCCTGCACCGAGCGTTCGGCTTCGGAATCGAGCGACGAGGTCGCCTCATCGAGGACGAGGATCGGCGCGTCCTTGAGGAGCGCGCGCGCGATCGCGACACGCTGGCGCTCGCCGCCGGAGAGACGCACGCCGAGCTCGCCGACGACGGTGTCGTAGCCCTTGGGCAGGCGCATGATGAAATCGTGCGCGTTGGCGAGGCGGGCGGCGTGCATGATGCGTTCGAGGTCGCGGTCGGTCGCGCCATAGGCGATATTGGCGCGCACGGTGTCGTTGAACAGGAAGGTGGATTGAGTGACGAGGCCGATCTGCGCGCGCAGGGAAGCGATCCGGATGCGGCGGATGTCCACATCGTTGACGGTGACGCGGCCTTCCTGGACGTCGTAGAAGCGCGGGATCAGGTCCGCGATGGTAGATTTGCCGCCGCCGCTCATCCCGACCAGCGCGATCACCTTGCCCGCGCCGATATCGAGATTGATATCGCGCAGGACCCACTCCGCGCCGTAGCGGAAGCTCACGTGGTCGAAGCGGATGCTGAGGGGGCCGGACGGGATCTCGACGGCATCGGGATCCTCGGGCACGTCGCTGGGCTCATCCATCATCTCGAACACGCGCTCGGCGGCGGCCATCCCGGCCTGGATGGTGTTGTTGGATTTACTGATGCCCTTGAAGGGCTGGTAGACGAGGATCATCGTGGTGAAGAATCCGGCGAAGGTGCCGAGCGTGCGGGTGCCCGCGACCAGACTTGGAATCGCCCACCAGACGACGGCGACGATCGCGAACGCGCCCATCGCCTCGATGAGGGGGCCGGTGAAGGCCTTGATGCGCGCGACGCGCATGAAGATGCGGAACAGGCGGCGCAGCTCGGTGTCGAAGCGGCGGCGCTCGTAGTCTTCCATCCCGAAGGCCTTGACGACGCGATTGCCCTGGAAGGTTTCATGGAGAAGGCTCTGGAGGCCGCCGATCTGCTTTTGCGCGTTCTTGGTTTCCTTGCGCACGCGCTTGGAGAATTTGATCACCGGGCCGACGCCGATCGGAAAACCGACGAACATGACGAGCGCGAGCTGCCAGTCCATATAGAAGGCGGTGAAGATCAGGGCGATGATCGAGAGGCCGTCGCTCCAGATCGAGAACGCGCCCTCGGTGAGGCCGGCGACGACGACGTTCACGTCGCTGATGACGCGCGCGACCATCATGCCGGTGGGGGTGCGGTTGAAGAAGCTCAGGGACTGGCGCTGCAAGCTTTCGTTCAGGTCGCTGCGGATATCGAGGACCAGCTTTTGCTGGATATACGCGCTCAGGTAGTCATCGAGGAAATTTCCGACCGCGCGCAGGAGGAACAGCCCGGAGAGCATGAAGGCGAGCCCGAGCAGTCCGTTGATCCGCCTCAGGTTGGTCAGCTGGTCGAGAAATTTCTTGATGAGGAACGGGATGCCGGCATTGGCGCCCGCGAGGATCGCCATCGCGACGGCGAGCAGGATCACGGACGGGAAGATGTACGGGCGGAGGTAGCCGCCCAGGCGGCGCTGCATCGGAGTGCCGAGCGTCATGACGCGACCATCTCCAGCGCGGTGGAAGCGACGCGGAGGGCAGCGCCCGGAGCGCCAAGCTTCTCGCGCAAGGATTTGAGGGCGGCGACGGTTTCGGCGCGGATACTCGGATTCAAGAGCGGCTCGGCGGCGCGCACGAGATTGCGAGCGTTCATCTGGCCCTGGATCAGCTCGGGGACGATTTTGCGGCCGGCGAGGATGTTGGGCATGCCGATAGAATCGACGCCGGTGATGAGCATCCGTCCCAGGATATAGGTCAGCGCGGACACCTTGTACGATATCACCATCGGGCACTCGAGCAGTGCGGTTTCCAGGGTCGCGGTGCCCGAAGTAACGAGGGCCAACTCACTGGCGGCGATAATACTATAGGTGTCGCCCTCGATAATACGGACGCCGGAGAGATCGACCTCGGGGTACCTGGCGAGATCGGCGGCGGTCAGCGTGGGAGCGAGGGCGATGACGGGGACGAGGCCGTGATCGTGGGCGAGAATCCGCGCGGCGGCGACGAATTCGCGCAGCATGTAATGCACTTCGGCGTGGCGGCTGCCGGGGAGCATCGCGAGCAAGCGCGCGCCGGGGGGCAGGCCGTGGCGCGCGAGAGTGGCCTTGCGATCCTGCGCGGGCATAACGAGGTCGAGCAGGGGATGGCCGACGAAGCTGACGCGATCGCCGGCGGCGGCGAAGATTTCTTTTTCGAAGGGAAACACGACGGCGAGGCGATCGGCGCGCGCGCTGATCTTGCGAATCCGGCTGCGGCGCCATGCCCAGACCTGGGGAGTGATGTAGTAGAGGACCTTCGCGCCGGCGCGGCGGGCGACGCCGGAGAGGATGAGATTGAACTCGGCATAGTCGATGAGGATGACGAGGTCGGGGCGCTGGGTGCGGATGATCCGGCGGAGCGCGCGGAACGCGGAGACGGTGCGGCCGATGGTCGAGGCGAGCTCGGAGAGGCCAAGGCCGTGAATATCTTCCATCCGGACGATGGCCCGGACGCCGGCCGAGCGCATCTGCTCGCCGGCGATGCCGAACAGATCGCAGGCGGGGTTGAGGGCGAGAATCCGGCGGGCGAGGTCGCCGCCGTGGAGATCGCCGGAAGCTTCGCCGGCGACGATCATGATACGGGGGCGCGGCACGGCGGATTTATCCGGGAAAGTCGCAGCCTGAGAAGGCATCCGGGGAATTGTGATGGAAAATGGAGGTTCGCACCACCCGGGGGTGGTGAGGAAGCGCCTGCTCGATCTTGTCGAGGTAGAGGCAAGGTGCAGGGCAGTTTTAGTCGAGATCGATGACGATATTGTACGGGACGGGAGACGGAGGGAGAGGAAAAAGGCGCCAGAAAATGGGGCCTTTTGATTTCCGGGGCTGTTGAAAAGCTAACATTTGATAACATTTTTGAATCGCGCAGATTCCCTGAAGCGGAAAACTGAAAGGCGGCAAGAAAAGGACGAGGTCCTTCGCAGAGCCTCAGGACGACCGCTCGGACACGCCTCGCGGTGCACGAACGCGGCTCGCTCAGTGGGTTTGGAAGTTGACGCGCGTGGTTGATGAACTGGAACAGCGGCTGAGGTCCTTCGCAAAGCCTCAGGACGACCGCTCGGACACGCCTCGCGGTCGACTTGGCTCCCGGGACGCTGAACAGCATTCTGAAGCAGGCGCAACTTAAGAGAGGTTCGTGAGCATGCGATACGCGGTCGTGATCGAAAAGGCGAAAGGAAATTACTCGGCGTATGTGTCCGACCTTCCCGGATGTGTTGCGACCGGGGTGTCGGTCAAGGCAGTCGAAAGAGAGATCAGAAAAGCGATTGGCTTCCATCTCGAGGGAATGCGGGAGGATGGAACGCCGATCCCTCAGCCGTCCGCGGTGTGCGAGTACGTCGAGGCGTCTTGAACGGAGCGCGAGGACTCCCGGGCAGCGAAAAGGGGTCTTAACCACCAAGGCATCAAGACACCAAGGGGCCGCTCCGCGGCCCAGGATAGCGAACGGATGGCGTGCGTTCCTTTCTGTCATCGCGAGAGTTTGTGAAAAATTGCCGTCCAACCGCCGTCCTCAATCACTCCCGCCCAACGCCCGAACGTCATCCCGAGCGAAGGCGACATGGCTGCTGGCCTCCACGCCGCTGGCGGCCGCAAGCCACCGAGTAGTCATCCTCTCAATCACAGAGGGGTTCTCCAGGGGGCACACGCTTCCATCCTGTGATTCGGTGCGGGCGTGCAGGGCCTGATCGATCCTGTCGAGGTAGAGGCAAGGTCCAGGGCAGTTTTCGTCGAGATCGAGAGCGATGTTGTACAGGCCGGAGTCGCGAGCGGAGCGATAAAAGCTAGAGAAAATGAGCCTTTTTGATTTCCGGGCTGTGGAAAATACAACATTTGACAACATTTTGGGCGCGAGAGAGTTCCGGGAAGCAGAAGAGATAACCGCGGGGGACGAAGACGCCAAGTTTGCTGGACAGGAACCAGGCGACTTAACATTTCTTAACATTTTGAGGTTGAGGCCCAGGTCAGGGGAGGTTGACCACGAAGGCAGGGGGATACCAAAGGGGCCGGAAGAAAAATCCAGCTCTCCGCGTTCGAGGCCTGGTGACTTTGCGTCCTGCTGGCGAGCCTCTGCATCCATCGGCATCGATGGTGCGCCGCCGGCATTTTGCTGGCAAATCGGTTGGAGTGCGGGAGGCGAGTTGTACACAGGTTGTCAGCAGAGGCCCGGAAACCTCCGGAATCTTTGGGTGTCATTCCGAAATTTAGTGTTGAGGAATCCCGGATTCTGAGTCCTTGTATCTGGAAAAAGGCGTAAGCAAAAAGAGCAAGTGTGCGGTAGACCGTTAAGTCCTGGGTCAGAAGAGGCCGAGGGAGAGCAAGGGTCGCCGCGCACTGAATCGAAAGCGTTCGCAGCTCGG